>Ga0181410_1000004_pt1 | contig 138591 bp, 179 predicted proteins | sample 33SPOviralmetaG_FD_130112 | JGI IMG/M metagenome (GOLD analysis project Ga0181410, IMG submission 130112) | Marine viral communities from the oligotrophic San Pedro Time Series (SPOT) site, San Pedro Channel, CA, USA - 33 SPOT_SRF_2012-06-20 | ecosystem: Environmental > Aquatic > Marine >...
TCTAAATCGTGCTTAGATAGAAAGTTATTATACTGAGTAGTAGCAAACTGACTAGATTCACTAGAGATACGGTTGTGGATATTAGAAACAATCATAGGGGAAACTCCTTAATTAAGATATACGTAGTATACACGATTAGTTACGGTTTGTCAAGTTTTGGCACCCTATAAGGAAACTATAAGTGAAAAATTTCTGCGTATTTTTTTGGGAAGTGGAACCAGAATAAAAAAGTAGGATCCCATATAGTAAATGAACTCAAAAAATGGTCTGCGACCAAACGCCACCTAAGGACCAAGCCACCTTCCGCTATATATACAAAAGTTCCGGAATTATTATTTTATTTTATTTACCAACGCCACCAGGCCAAACCTCGGGCACTATTGGTTAGGGTTTTGCCTGTGAACGTTTCCACTTACGATACCCACGTAACCACTCTGTCTGTGATGTCTTATTCTGCTCTAGTAGATAATCCATATCAGGGATAGATACTACAGTACCATCTGGTGCTATCCAGTGTCCCGTATCATTCTTTACCTTAGGCTGTTTCTTCTTCTGCATTCTTCCATTCATAATCATCTGTGCTCCAGTTATAGTCACCATAGTCTATACTGTCACTATCTTCATATGGTATGCATTCTGCAATCTTATTAGTTTCATATAGTTCTGCACTATAGTCTGTGTTCCAGTCTTGTGCATAGACTTCCACTTCATTACCATTGTGGAACCCTTCTCTGTATTGTATTCTCTCAATACCACCTTGCTCTAGCACGGCCTCTTGTGCTTCTTCTTTAGAGTTAGCAACAACATCATACTCTACCCATGAGACATACTGTTGTCTTACTCTGTACTTACTCTTACCTATATCCTTATGGATATCATCTTTGTTATACTCTGTCTTCATCTAGCCTCCTTTATTATAGTTGCATTGTATAGACCGTTTATAGTATATACCAATTTATATCTATCGTAATACGTCTTAGGATCCCATGCTATGTTCTGTAGCTTCTGTTCCCACATAGCTTTATAGTTAGGGTCTATATCTTCGGGAAGGCGGTGTATGAACTGTTTCAATCTGTCCGCACGTTTCCACTGTGTATTAAAATCAAATGGTCCCAATCTACTCTCCCTCTTGTGTAGCTAAACATCCTAACATCAAAAGGATTCCAGTAACGGAAAACATACCGAAACCAATCCAGTTATCATTCATTGGGACACCGTTATAACCACCGTCGATACACCCAACACCTAATACTAAGCAGATAATACCGCTAATACCTAATACTGTACTCATTGATATTCGCTCCAAACTTCACTCCACATATCATCAACCAGACACTCTATTTCTGAATTATCCCAATTAACATAGTGGTTCTCATTGTTTAATTTAACTGAACTTGCATATGCTTCTGCAACATTCTCTGACTCTTTTATGATGTCAGCAACTTTATCTTCGAACTGTTCTTGGAGTTCCATTATCCATGCTCCGGTCTTACTCATTATATACTCACTTTCTGGCTTAAATAGGCGTCAGCCAACGCATTAAATTGTTCTAAATAATTGTCGATAGAATCACCATCGGCATCCATATAACAGTCAGCATCAACATAGTTCCAGTTGACGTTACCGTTAGCCTTAAGGTTCTCAGGGTTAATAACCGCATCAGCAAAGGCTTGTTCTAGTGTTTTAACTGTCATATTTTCTCTCTCTTTCTTTATCATATATTAATAATATAACATGATTCTCGATATTGTCAAGTTTTTTAATAAAGGTTTCCGGGAGGTTTGTTCATGTTTTGTTCTAGTATTGAGTTCCTGGAGAGGTGGAAAGAGTGCTATGCAAGACACCCTTTTCCGGTATTCTTGTATATTGTACGCCGGGCTACACGCAACTGTTCGTTCAACGGTTCAACCCCCGGTAGTTTCACTTAAAGCATAGGGCCCTCTGCATAAATTGTCCCTGTAGCATACGGTTTCCCATAGAGGCCGATATAAGCTATCCGGTTTTATTTTAAGGACAAAAACCGGATTATGAAAAAGTAGTCCGCAATTCAGTTTATGAGTTTAAAGAGTTCAAAACTAGGGGCACCCCTAAAAAGTACTCTGGGTCATCTATCCGAATTAATTCAGATATAGAGGACCTGTCCATTGTATAGTGTAATCATCGTCAAAGATATTACCTCTAGCGGCATTTAAAGCAGGAGCCTGCCATCCAGCGGCTTTAAGGATATCACCCTTCGAAAAACACTTACTTCCTTTATTAAAGTCAGACTTAGCGATAAAGCCCCATACTGAACTTCCACTAATGACTTTGATATACTTTTGACCCTCTTTAAGGGTAATCTTTGAATTAAATTCAGCAATCATGTTCTTGTTAACTTCTGTTAACTCTTTCGTACCGTTACGTGAAGTCCACTTGAAATAATCATCTTTGATTGCTTGGATTAAACTGTCTAATTGTTCTTGCATTGTTTCCCTCTCATTTCTCATTATGTATATACTATAGCACTGATTCGCGGTTTTGTCAAGTTTTCAACACAATTAATAAACCGTTATAAGCAACGTAGAGAGACGGTTATGGTACGGTTAAGGATAGTATTAAATCCTGGTGCGAATCACTCTGTATCGCACTCTATGGCGTCTTAAAGGGGGGTTTAGCCCATATGTTGCAGGAAAATAAAATAATTACCGTGGAAGGAGGGACGTTGTTCCTAAAAGGAATGCTATAAATTAAATAAATTAATTAATTAATTGAATTATTTCCACTTATCGTCTATAGGGGATTTAAACCATACCACAACCTTAGCTAGAGCGTTTTTAAACCTTTCCGGTATACTGTGCTTAACTGTGTAATTAGGGTGCAGTTCTGGGAAGTATCGCTTATAGTGTTTATTATAGTCTGGATTGTGATTTAAATCGTCACTTGGAAGTATCTTCATTCTGTTTCTGTCTTTCTTCTTGCTTACTTATATCGTCACTATATGAAGTTCTGTTAGTAACGTACTTATGTGTTATAATCCTGTCCCGGTCAGTGGTGTCACTATTCGCAGGCCCTAGGGTGTGTAAGTATCTGTATAAGAGTGGTAGTGAATGTGTAATCATTAAAACTTTTCCACTAAGATAAGCAGTATGTCGATAACCCTTTGATGTGTGAATATGCTCAAGTATGAATCTTCTGTATCTACTTGCGTCCCGTGTATAGGTTGTTTTCATAGTTTATCTCAGTTAAGTGGTTTAGTTCTGTTTGTTACTATATCCTCTATCGTTAATAGTCTGTTATGTGTATTTAACCAAAGTTAGGAATTCTTTAAGAGTAATATCTTGACCAGTTCTTCTACGATATATTGAGTAAGCTAAAGCACGGTCATCTGTATCTAATATTGACATGGTACCTTGGTTCAGCGTGTATCTACCCCATAGTCTACTGTATTCTACTGTTATGGTACGGTTGAGGTATATTGGCTGTGTATCGGTAATCTTGCTCATATTAATAAGTCAGTTGTTTATCAGCTCCAAAAAAATTTGCCGAAGAAGTCGCTTCGCTCCGGGCTACGCCCTTGCCTTTTTCTTTTAATCAAACTCTCGTAGATACTCTACTAGTTGTGCGATGTTCGAAATCTTCTCTAATCGGTCGTTGTTGAGTTCTATGTCTAGTTCGTCTTCTAGCGATACCATCATTTCTATTGCATCTAAACTGTCTATTCCTAGTTCTGAAAACTTGGTTCCCGCACTAATATGTTGTTCTGTTAGAGTTACCTCATGGTCTTTTAATGCTAGTTCTTTAAGTACTTTTAGTGTTTTACTCATAATCCCTTCTTGTATAAATACATTATGTACAGATATTATTTATCAGGAGTTTCCTATGGATCGCAGAGCAATAGCAAATAAAAGAATTAAATTACCCCTATTCGATAATATGGGTTCTATTACGGGTCCAGAAATTCATCTTTTTAGAGATTGTTTTCACACGGCAAGTTCGACTATGGCTTCTACTAGTGCATTACGTTCACGTTCAGGTATGTATAAAGAACAAGATTCTTATATGCCAGCGGGTTATGACCAGCGTGATATCCAAACGTTCCAGCGTACTCGTTATGATGATCCAGACTATGAGCCTGTAGAAACAGATTTTAATTACTTAGATGAGAGATTTTTAAGACTTAAACCAGCAGTTGAAAGTTTAGAAAAGATATTAGGTGGTCCAGTATATCGTCTAAGATATGCAGTTATGGAGCCAAATGAGACTTTACCTTGGCATATAGACCAACCTGAATTAGATAGATTTGTATGTGTATTAAATGGTATTCAGAGTTTTGAGATTAAAAAACGCAAAGCAGTAGTAAAAGAAATGCAAACTCCTGGAGATGTCTGGTACATTAATACTAATTGGGAACATCAAGTAGTCAATTCAGACCAAAAAAGACTTGCATTACTTGGCTGTTTCAGATATAATAATGAATAAGGATTAAAATATGTTATATGCAAACGGATGCAGTTTCACTTATGGAACTGGTCTAGCCCATAAAGACCGAGCATGGCCTTTTATTCTAGCTGATAAAATGAATATTGATGGAGTAGAGACTGAGGCTCAGCGTGGGGTATCGAATAATTATATTGTTCGTAATACTATTACTACTATAAGCGATAAATTAGTTAATAAAGAAACAGTTGATTTCGTTGCTATTGGTATGACCGCTCCTAATCGTAGAGAGCATTTTATTGAGAAAAAGAATTTATTAGTTCATAATATTCCATCGCATGAATATCATGGGAATATTAATTTAGATGAGCAAAACAACCGTGATTTAGATTTATTTAATCAGTTGTATATGAAGCATTTCTGGTCACCAGTATATGATTTTCATTGTTATTTAATTCATTTAATGACACTCCAGAATTTCTTTACTGCTAATAAGATACCTTATATAATATTTAATTCACTTAATTTAACACCTAATTTATTAGAGCCAACTAAGTTTACTGAGTTATGTGAGCAAAGTGATATGGTTTCAGTTTATAAACAATTAGATATGAGTAAAATATATGAAGACCAAACGTTTTTTACTTATATGTATGAAAATAAAAAGTTCTTTCCTGTAGAAGGAGATGAACGATATATGCATCCAGATGAAGAGGCTCATGCCGAATGGGCAGAGATATTACATGTGGATATTAAAGGAAATAAATCATGATTAGAAAGATAATTGATATAATTCTTTATCCTTGGACAGAGTTTAAAAGACGTAGAGAAATGAAAAAGAGATTAGAGGAATTAAAGAAGCGTGATCCGTTCATTTATAAATAGGCGTGAACCCGTAATAATGGGTATTAGTGGTGCCATAAATCATGACGCCGCAGTAGCTATTATTGATGAAGGCGAGATTAAATTCGCCGGGCATGCGGAACGTTATTCTAAAAAGAAAAATGACCCTGATTTAAATGAGGCTCTATTAACAGATGCTATTCATTATGGGGGTAAGCCTGATTTAATTGCTTGGTATGAGAAACCAATGCTTAAAAAATTACGTCAATTACGTGCAGGTCAATGGAAATTAAGTTTAGATACGTCTGAATTACCGAGTCAATACTTAGAAAAGTTTCCACAATTAAAACATATTCCAATTAAATATCAAAAGCATCATTATACTCATGCCGCTTCAGGTTATTTTACTTCACCGTATGATGAGGCTACGATAGTTGTTATCGATTCAATAGGAGAATTCGAAACACTTACGTTCTGGAAGGGACATGGAATGAGATTAGAGAAAGTATATTCTCAGAGTTATCCAAGTTCAATAGGTTTATTTTATTCAGCAATGACTCAACGTCTTGGATTAAAGCCTAACGAAGATGAATATATTTTAATGGGTATGGCCGCTTATGGTGATCCACACAGATTATATGAAGGTAAAGAATTAATTCAACATATATATGATGAGTTCGGTATTATTCATGAGTCTGGATTAGTTGGATATACTATGCAAAAGAATACCCTAATTAAATTTACACAGAATTTGCATCGTGGTTGTCGATGGTTCTTACCTGAATTAAAAGAGGAACAAGACTTATTCGACTTAGCCGCCGCAACGCAACATGTGTATGAAATGATACTATCCGAAATATTAATTAAATCTAAAGCAATGTGTCACTCAGAGAATTTAGTTCTGATGGGTGGTTGTGCTTTAAATTGTAGTGCGAATAGTATGATAAAAGATTATTTCAAGTCAGTATGGATTATGCCTAATCCTGGCGATGCTGGTAGTTGTATCGGTGTTGCTCAGAAATATTCACGTGAAAGAATTCAATGGAAAAGCCCATATCTTGGACATGACATACCTGGAGAGTATCCTGTCGAAGATGTACTTAATGCTTTACTTCAAGGGTCTATTTGTGGTATAGCATCAGGTCGTGCAGAGTTCGGTCCACGTGCATTAGGTAATCGTAGTTTATGTGCAGATCCTAGAGGGAATGACATAAAAGATACTGTAAATGAAATAAAACGCAGACAACAGTTCAGACCGTTTGCGCCTATGATATTAGAAGAATACGTGAATGATTATTTCGATGGTCCTTCAGGTCCTTATATGCAGTTCATAGCTAAGTGTAAGCACCCAAAAGATTTTCCAGCAATTATTCATAAAGATGGAACTTCACGTGTCCAAACAGTTAACAAAGAACAACATGCAGGTCTACATGAATTATTAACACGTTTTTATGATAAAACAGGTTGTCCTATGTTACTGAATACTTCACTGAATATCAAAGGTATGCCAATAGTCAATAACGAGCAAGATGCTAGGGATTTTGCGAATTATTACAAAACTTTGGTCTTTACAAGCAAGACGTAATCTGCTATAATACTAGTATGAATTTGACAGGACAACAATGGCTTACGATGGATTTTTTCTAACATATAAGAACGATAGAGAGACCAACGAAAGGTACGATAGAATAAAAGAAAAGTACCCTAATTTTCGTATGGTTAAAATCAATTTAGAAGATTGGAATGACCCTAAGTTAACGTCAGCAATCAAGAAAATTGGTACCGTTGCTAATACTAAACACTTCTGGGTTATTGATCCAGATGTCGAAGTCAATCCACATTTTGATTATGACTTTCAGACCAATGAATGGGATGAAAATATAACTCATGTCTGGAATGCTGATGAAAGAAATTCATGGCGTTCAGTTGTTGGTGTCAAATTATTTAAGACTAGCGAAGTATTAAAACAATCAGAAGAACATATCAAAGATGCTTATTATTTGACTGGAGAGTTCAAAGAGCATAATACCAAACAATTCGTAAAATATAAACCAACAACAGAAACATATGAAATATTTTATTGGGAAAAAGACTACGGTAAAGTTAATTTAAAAAGATTAAAACAACGCTTTCCTGAAATAAAAACAGTTACTGGCGATAATAATGTTGATGTGCATACTAAGTGCAGAGAAATGACTCGTACTGATTTTTATTATTTAATTCATCCTAATACAGAAATATTTAATAAATTCGAATTTGATTATTCTTTTGCGTTTGGCTTAGATAAAGAGAAACAAAAAGTAGTTGTATGGCAGAAACAAAATCCAATAACTAATTTAACACGTGAATATCATGGACTAGGATTATTTCCTAAAGAAGGTCCTATGTTTAAAGAAAAAGATTACGAAATATTTAACTTTAAAAAGAAAGCAGTCTATGAAAAAGATGCTATGTGTAAAGATTTAGAGTTTCCTGTAATTAGAACAAAAGACATGCATGATTTAAGTCACGAAGTTGATACAGATATGTATTGGTTAATTCATGATGATGTAGAAGAATTTGATATTAATTTCTATCCATTTATTTACGATAGAGATAAAATTCATAATTTTAAAGTTAATACATCAACTGGTATGCCTGTGCGTAACGGTGTACGACTTGTTCCTCATAAACCTGATGAAGAACAACAAAAAGATATTGATTTAATTGTAGGTAGATTAAAAGAAATAGAAATAGTTGAAGCAAGAACAGTTGAAGAAGCAGTTAAACTTGCAAAAGAATATACTTTCTGGATGGTCAATCCAGATTTAAAATTAATTAATCCAATGATTGATGATTTTTATCCTGATTTATATAACTTGGGTCCAACACATATATGGAGACAACGTGCAAGAACAGGTAAAGATTTAGGTCATGGTGGATTAGCATTCAGTAATAAAGATTATCATCCAGATAATGTAAATCTGCATGATAGTTATGGTATGAGAATACCAGATAAACATAATATTAAAAAGTATTTTACACGTGATCCTTTCAAAGCATATAAGCAGTCAAAGGGTAGAGTGTTTTATTGGGTAATAGATACCGCGGTAGAGTTGTTAGATGATTTTCAATTTGATTACTATCCCGATATCTTTTCTATCGAAAATGTATTTGCATTTAAAAGTGAAGAAGGCAAAGAGGCTGGAGTATATTTAGTTCATAGACCTCACTTAGATAAGTTTAAACTAACTGAGCAAGACTTCTCATTCGATAGATTTAAAAATATTATCAGAGTTGATGAAGTTGCGAGTAGAGTTGTAGGACATCCTGCATTTTATTTCGATGAAGGTATGTATAAAGAACATGCCAAGTACTTTAACGACCATGAGAATATCGATGTAATTGATGCAAGTAAAGGTCTTGCAAAAGCATATATGAGAGCAACGAAGATGACCAAGTCAGGTTATTTTTGGGCTATCAATAATGATGTAGAATTAACAGAAGATTTCAGTAGAACATTCTATGTAGACAGACACCATAAATCACATTTTCATGTATGGCCTAAGTCTAATCCCTACACTGGTTACGTTCATCAATATGGTGGACTGAGCCTTATACCCACTGCCGCTCTAAAAGAATTGAAGCCGGATGATGATAAAATTCGTAAGATGAATTTTAAGAATAAAAAGCCAGTCAAATCGAAGACGCCATCATCAGCCGATATACCCTTTGATGTAGTGTTTCTTTCCTATCGTGAAAAAGAAGCAGAAGAAAACTATGCTAAATTACTTTCACGTGTACCAAATGCAAAACGAGTTCACGGAGTTAAAGGTATCTTTAATGCTCATAAACGTGCGGCCGAAGTTGCAGATACGAAAATGTTTTATGTACTTGATGCAGATGCAATATTATTAGATGAATTTAAGTTCGAATACTTTCCTACAGTGTGGGACGAAGATGCAGTTCATGTTTGGAAGTCTAAAAATCCTATCAATGGATTAATATATGGTTTCGGTGGACTTAAATTATTTCCAACACAATTATTACGTGATGCGAAAGATTGGAACATTGACTTTACTACGTCAATTTCAGAAAAGTTTAAACCTATGCCTGTAGTTGCTAACTACACCGCATTTAATACTAACCCATACGACACCTGGAAGTCTGCTTTCAGAGAGTGTACTAAGTTGAGTTCAGGTATTATTCATAATCTCAAAGCAGATGAGGATAAAGAACGATTAGATACTTGGTGTACTGTATCTGATGATAATGCAAAGTATGGTAAGTATTCAGTTGCAGGAGCAAACGCTGGCAGAAAGTTTGGTAGTGAGAACGCAGACAACCCAGAAAAACTAGGATTAATCAATGACTATGATTGGTTAAATTCTCAATTTAAACAGGACTTTAACAATGAGTAATATAAAAGAAAGAAGAAAGGCTAGGTTTGACAAAAGTAAAATTACAAAGTCAGATGACCTTTACGACAGTAAAGATCCGTCAGTAGATATAAGTTCAGAAGAATTACCTGATATTCCTAAAAATGAAACTATTGAAATAACAGAAAAGCCTAACAGAAAGACTAAAAGAAGGCGTGACTTACTTGTAAAAGAATACGACTATCAGAAAATGGCAGTTGAATATTCTTTAGAGAACGTAAGTCAGCAATTACATAATTATCGATGTGCAATGGAATTCTTAGCACACGTTAATTTAACAGACAATGATACTATTGTCGATAGATTTAAAGAAATAATATATAACTATCCTAACGTAGATATGAGTACATTTGCAAATAAAGATAATGCAAAACTGTATAGTTGGATTGTACAACAAATGATTTACGTATATGGTCAGAAATATATTGGTGTTGTTTATCTATTAGGAGGGGGTATGGGATTATTAGGTTCTATGCTCTTAGATACTAAGATGCGATTTGAGAATATTCGTTCATTCGATATTAATGGTACGTGTCAGTTCTTAGCAGATGAATTTCACAAAAAAGAATTATTGCAGGATTGGAAATTTAAATCAAATACGCAAGATTTGTTTGAGGTTAATTATATAGAAAATGAGTTTCAAACACGTTTAGCTGATGGAAAATTATCTACTCCATACAATGAGATCCCAGGTACTATCATTAATTGCAGTGTAAGTTATCTAACCAATTTCCAGGATTGGTATGATATGATACCAGACACTAAAAGAGTGGTATTAGTTGGCGAAACAGGAGATGTCCCTAGACCTTTTCCTAGTTCACAAAATTTCAACTTAAGATTTCCAATGTCATACGAACAGTACAGTGGAGTGATTACAGTTGGATCGAAACAATTCTTTTTGAAAATGGGGCTTAAGTAATGAAGCCGTATGAAATTGCAGATAGATTAAATCTCCTTTATGGGAATAGTAGACCTATGCTATCTGAATTAGAAAGAGTTGTTAATACTGAGGAACTCAGTAGTATATTTACTTTATGCTCTTACTTCTTAGGTAAGAAACATAGAGCGAATATGAATGCTCTAATGAATCTCGTTTATGAGAGACAAGTTTGTGATAACACATTCGTCCTGTTTAAAGTGTTAGACAAAATATCTCAAAACGATGATTCATTGGACGCATTAAGAAACTTTATGGCATGTGAAACTATTGATAGAAAATCAATGTATCTTGTGTTTAGAGTTTTGAATGGAATGTATCCAGACAATGCAGATACATTAGATGATTTAAAAAATACTATTTGTGCGGAAGGTGGTGAGTTTGATAGAGACTTAGTATTTTTATTATTTAATGTACTAGAAAAAATAATAGATGATGAAGAAGGATTAGGTGCATTAAAAAATGTTTGTGGTAATCATAATTTTATTAAATCACAAACAGAATTATTATTCAGAGTAATAATGAATATTGAATACCCTGATGATGAAATATTAAGTGCATTAAAAAATATTATTGCAGTTGATACTGATCCAGACTTATATTTATTATTTAAAGTTATTCAGGGTTTTGATGAATCTAATGAAGATATTGCTAACGTAAAAAGTGCAACAATATTTAAAACAAAAGTATTTGAATTAGTTCACACTCTTACTGAAGGCAAGTATAGTATTCCTATGAATATGAAGAAAATGACTAAAAGATTTGAAGGTCAAGCGTTGACTGATGCATTTAGTAGAGGACAGTTACAGTCTAAACTGTGGTTAATTGACATTGTGAATAATTATGATATAAACTTAGGTAAGACTATTTACACTTGTGCAGGTTGGTATGGAGTTTTACCAGCATTATTGTTTGAAAGATGCAAGATTGAAGGTAATATCTATAGCTTTGATAGTGATCCTACTACAGATAATCCAGCAGATACACTCAATAAAGAGTATATAATTGACAATATGAAGTTCAAATCATTCGTAAAAGATATAGCAGAATTGAAGTTTTCTGAGGAAACACTGCCAATAAAACATTATAAATACAGTGATGCAGTTAAGTTCGAAGTCATGGATACAACACATACTATTGGTCATCCAACATGTGTAATCAATACAAGTTGCGAACATATTGCAGAGTTTGACAAATGGTGGAATGCTATTCCAAAGGGTACACTAGTGATATTACAGAATAATGATTTTATTGAACATGAAGATGAAACAGTTGTTAATACTAAAACAGATGTTGATAGTTGGGCTAAAGAGTTGAAACTATCTAAAAATATATTCACTGGGACACTAGAATTGGAGCATTACAACCGGTATATGATTATCGGAGAGAAATAAGTGAAAAATGCTCAAGTCAGAGGTTATATAGACAAAGAGAAAATAAAAGCAAGAGAGGCTTTTAAAGAATTGTTGAAGGAACACCAAAATGGCAAAGCCGATACAAGTAATTTTTGTGCGGCACCATTTGCACATATGTATGTTCACAGTAATGAAGGGCAAAGAGTTTGTTGTATGTCAACCGAGTACAATGTAGTAGAAGATGATACTGAATTAGATTTAAAGAAACGTTGGAGTAATGATTATTACAAAGAGTTCAGAAAGAAATTCTTACGTAATGAACAACCAGATGTTTGTGTTAAATGTTATAACTTAGAAAGTGCAGGTGGTAGAAGTGATAGAATAAATTTCAATACTATGTACAGTACAAAGATTGAACCAAATATAGAAACAGGTAATCAATGGAATGCACCAATAGATATTGACGTTAGACCAGGCAACTTATGTAATTTAAAATGTAGAATGTGCGGACCTATATCAAGTTCACAAATAGAAAAAGAAGTACAAGATAATCAAGAATTATTACGTCCTATTTTAGGTCATGGAAAGATAATAAGGTCAGATGTTTTAGCAAATGAGCATAATATAGAATTTTTATTAGAAGCGGCAGACAAAGGAAATAGAATTAAGTTCTTAGGCGGAGAACCCACTATTATGCCAGAAGTTGATAAGTTCTTAGATATATTAATTGATAAGAAATATCTTAATGTTCCATTACATTTTACTACAAACTGTACAAATAATAATAGAAGATTTGTTGATAAATTAGCAAAGTTTAATAACGTATCATTCAATTATAGTATTGATGGAACTGAATCAGTAGTTGAATATATCAGAACACCAGTTAAATTTAAAACGATAGACAAAACAATTAGATTATATCATGAAATAGCACAAAAACATCCACATGCGGTAAGTGAAATAAGTTTTACATGGCAAGCATATAATTTATTTAATTTGCTTGATACGATTAAGTGGGCACAAAGTATAGGTATAACTATGAGACCAGAGATTCTTAGAACACCAGAGTGGTCTTCAATAAGAAATATCCCAGTAGATATTCGTACTCCATACATTTATTCGTTAATAAAAGAGATTGAACCATGGGAGAACAGATATTCATATAGAGTTATTCCTGCATTATATCAAATGTTGAATGACAAGGAACAATATAATCCTATACATCTAGCAAGAGCAACAAAGAGATTTGATAAAGTAAGAAATCAACACATAAAAGATTACATACCAGAAATATATGAAATCATAAAAAAGGACTATGATGATTTACAAATATGATGAAGTAAGAGCAATACACTTGGAAATAACTGAAAAGTGTCAAGCCGCTTGTCCTATGTGCGATAGAAACGTACATGGTGGTAAAGATAATCCTAATCTTGGTATGCATGAATTATCATTACAAGATATTCAGGAGATGATGCCTCCAGAGTTTGTAAAGCAGTTAGAAAGAATTTATATGTGTGGTAACTTTGGTGATCCTATTGTTGCTAAAGATACATTAGAAGTCATGCAATACTTTCGTTCACAGAAACGGGAGTTAACGCTGGGAATGAATACCAACGCTGGTGCGAAGAAACCAGAGTGGTGGAGAGAATTAGCAAAGACATTAGGTAACTGGAGTTATGTTAAGTTTGGATTTGATGGACTGAAAGATACAAATCATTTATATAGACAGAATGTTAATTGGGATATAGCGTGGGAAAATGCGGTAGCGTTTATTGAGGCAGGTGGTAAAGCACATTGGGATTACTTAATCTTTGAACACAATGAACATCAAGTAGAAGAGGCTAGAGCATTGGCAGAGAAAACAGGCTTTAAAAAGTTCATACCTAAAAAGACAGGTCGTTTCTTTTCTACAATGAAACAAGTTAAGAAAGATGAACATCAAGCAAAGAATAGAAAAGGTGCTGAAACACAATTACTACAACAACCAAAGGAAGTTAAGTATCAGAATAAAGCACTAGATAAGATTAAAGAAATTACAAACAAGCATGGTTCATTAGAAAAGTATTTTGATAATGTACAAATCAGTTGTAAAGTTGCGGCTGAAAAGAATATGTATATTAGTGCAGAAGGATTAATTCTTCCATGTTGTTGGGTAGCTGGTAATATGTATAAGTGGTGGCAGAAGCCAGGAGAAAATCAAGTATGGGAACTTCTACAACAGTCAGGTGGTAAAGATGAATTTGATGCTAAGAGACATGGAATAGAATATGTATTAAACAATGAATACTTTTCTCATAGATTAGTAGATAGTTGGAAACAACCAAATGTACATGCAGGGAAACCAATGGTATGTTCACAGAAATGTGGTAAAGAGTTCGATGCATTTGCGGAGCAGTTCAAGTAATGGCTGAATTAAAACTAAGATATAAAGCCAATGATTCGTATCATAGTCAATATGATAGATACGAACCTATAGTTGGTAATGATTATATCGTAGTTGATTGGATGATGGGTAATACCTGTAATTATGCCTGTACTTATTGTGATGAGGAGTTTCATGATGGTTCAACTCCTTGGCCAGAAGTTGATGTAGTATTAGAGTTTACAAAAAGATTAACAGACCATTACAGAAAGTATGCACCAGGTAAAAGAATACTATGGAACTTATTAGGTGGCGAACCAACAGTATGGCCTAAGTTCTCAGAGGTATTTCATAAAATGAAAGAATATGACTCAAGTTCCAGCGTGAGAATATTGACCAATGGTTCAAGAACCCTACGCTGGTGGGAGAAGAATGCAAATATATTTGATGAAGTTATTATAAGTTATCATCCACAAAGTGCAGATTATAAACATGTAACAGATGTATCAAACATACTTATGGATAAGGGAACAATATGTTCTATTCAGTCAGCTATATATCCTCCGTTACTTGATAGATGTATTGAAGCGGCAAAGTATTACCATGAGAATTCTAAATGTATAACGCATAATTCAAAAGCATTACAAGAAACATTAGGCAGTAACAATACGTTTGTATATCCAGAAGGTGCGTTTGAAATATTGCGTAGATATGATGGACAACCAAAGCATTGGCAAGATATAGAACAAAGTGATTCAAAAGAAGCAGTACATCTTGTAGCAAAAAGAAAGTTCCTTAGAAAAAGTATGGGTAAACAAATGCGTTATCTTAATACTAAGACAGGCAAATCAGTAGTATTCAATAACCCAAATCATATTATGGAACAAGGACACAATACGTGGAAAGGCTGGAAGTGTATGATAGGAATTGAAGCATTAGTTGTTCAATTAAATGGAACTATAACAAGTGGTAACAGTTGTTTTACTAAACTAGTTCATGGACATATAAACAAACCAGATGAAATAGACTTTCCTACAGATGGATTAATATGCCCACAAACTTGGTGCAGTTGTGTATCGGACACAGAAGTAACGAAAATTAAGGTGAAATAAATACAGTATGTCCAAGAAAAACAATCCAGAATTAGAGAAAAACTTAAACGAATTTGTTCGAAGAACAGGTGCACCTACAAAAACATTTTGTTTGTTACCGTGGGTTCATTTAAGTACAAGACCTAATGGACATATGCGTGTATGTTGTACGGCAAATGCAAGTTCAGTTGGTCCTACAAATGATAAAGAACACGGCGGAGAAGTAGGTGTTCTAAAAAATGCTGATGGTAAACCTTCAAACTTAAATCATAGTGACTTGATGTCAAGTTGGAATAATGATTATATGAAGAATGTTAGAAAGCAAATGCTTAATAACGAAATGCCTCCTAGTTGTATGAAATGTTACAAAGAGGAAGATGCAGGTCATATGTCAAAAAGATATTGGGAAACAGAGTACTGGTCTCGTAGAGTTGATATGAAAGAGATACTTGATGAGACAACAGAAGACGGTGCAATCCCTCCAAAGATTAGATACTTAGACTTGCGTTTAGGTTCTAAATGTAATCTTAAATGTATTATGTGTTCTCCTCATGACAGTTCAATGTGGGTTAAAGATTGGATTAAATTACATCCACAGATTGAAAACGAATCATTAAAAGAAACTATGCAATGGGGTAACAAAGGTCAGATAGATGGTGCAACATATAACTGGCATAAAAAGAATGATGCATTTTGGGATCAGTTGTATGACCAAATCCCACATATGAAACAGTTATACTTTGCTGGTGGGGAAGCTACAATCATTGAAGAACATTATACTTTACTTGAAGAAGTTGTAGAAAGAGGATATGCTCCCGGTATTGAATTAAGATATAACTCAAATGGTTTAGAAATGCCACAACGTTTATTTGACTTGTGGAAACAATTCAAGCGTGTACGTTTCCATTATAGCGTAGACAGTATAGGTCTTATGAATGATTACATACGTTTTCCAAGTGAATGGGAACACACAGTAAGACAATTTCATTTATTAGATAACACAGGACCTAACGTAGAAGTTACAGTTGCTTGTGCAGTTCAGGCTCTTAACATATATTATCTTCCTGACTTTGTTAAGTGGAAGATTGAACAGAATTTTAAAAAGATTAACTTATGGCCACTAGGTGCAGGTATGATTAACTATCACTTTGTTTATCACCCACCTCATTTAAATGTTAAAGTTTTACCTAAGTGGTTCAAAGAAATGACAGTTGCAAAGTATGACAAGTTTATTGAGTGGCTTGATGCAAACTGGGAAAAATGTGATGGTGTCACAAACTATGATGAATGGAAAAATGCAAACTACGGTATTAAAAGACTAAGAGGTATGCTTTCATTTATGAATAGTGGTGACTGGTCACGACAACGTATGCCAGAGTTTATTGAGTATATCAATAAGATGGACGGTATAAGAGATACAAATTTTAGAGATGTGTTTCCTGAGATGGCTCCTCTTTTAGATTGGACACCAGAAGATGGTGAAGATTGGGACGGAGAGTTCGATGATAGATTACTAAAAGAGTTAGAAGATTCAGGGTTTCACGTTAATCAACAGGAGTTAGACATTGACAATTAATTACCCAAACATAATCGAAGAAGTATTTAAAGATAGAAATAGTTATAGTTTTGATACTGTACCTAGTGCATTTATAGATGCAATATTCAATGAGCCTAAGTTTCCAGAGTCAGCAAGATTCAGAAAAGCTAAATGGATTTCACACGAGTCAGGCATCCCTTGGTTAGAGTTAGATGTTCCTGAGTTCGATTGGAAAGCATGTTGGGGCGAAGCAATGGCAGTGTATAATGAAGCTATTCAACATAGAAAAAATGATTACGATGAAAGTAACCCAGATGATTATGGACACAGAGGCTGGCGTAGTTTAACATTACATGGTTTAGGTAAACATGTATCTCAGCATTGGGATAGTAAAGATGTTAAAGCCATGGGTTTTGATTTTAAAAGCGAAGAAGAAGTGAGAGAAGCATATCATTGGACAGAGATTGCAGACAAATGTCCTAAGACAGTAGAAATGATTAAGTCTATTCCAGGTTATATGTCATTCGATAGAGTTCGTTATATGTACTTAGAACCAGGCGGATACATTACTCCTCATAATGATTATGAACATAATAAGTTAGGACCATTGAATATATCATTAAACAATCCCGAGCATTGTTATTTTAAAATGATTGACGATAATGCATATGTTCCGTGGAAACCTGGTCGTATGATTAAGATGAATGTGGGACATCAACATGCAGTGATGAATGATACAGATGAAGTAAGAGTTCATATGATTGTACACGGACAGTATGGTGGCAAAAGTTATGAAGATATTATGATAGACAGTTGGGAAAAAGTGAATGACTAAACACACAGACCATCAACGTTCAACCAATTTTAGCAAGAGAGTTAGATGTGCAGTATTAGATACATCTAAAACTATTGGTGATGACGAAATATCACAATACACTAGACAGATGACTTATAACTTTCTTAGAAACAATTACAGTCATTATAGACATAAGATTTACGAAGAGGATACAGTTGATAAGATACTAGCAGACTTAGCCAATGATCCAGAAGAAAGTGATATTGTTCTTTTAGTAGTTCAAGCATACGGTAACATATTATATGATACGTGGCAACCACTGGAACATGGTTATAGTTTATTCAGAGAGTATTGCAATCATGATTGGTTAGCAGATGCTAAAGCAAATAAGTTTTTATTAATGGGACATATACTTGATGACCAACACAAAGATAGATGGTTTAGATTACATGAGCAATGTTTCGTTATCAATTATCCTATGTGGAAAGCAATGGGAAGACCTGCGTTTGGAGACTTTGGGGTTAAGCAACAGGAAGTTAGACAGGCTGTGAGAAGTACAGAAAACTTTCATGACGGACATACGCCTAAGTATTTGTCACCGGGAACAGAACAAGAAACAATTAATCGTACAGGCTTTGGTTGGAATCTAATCAATGAGAGTTTAAAAGCAGGACTATCAGTATTAAACTTTGATGAGCAGGCTCGTAAGACTAAAACATATTTGTATCCAGAGATTAAAGAAGAACAAGAAGAATTCAAAAAGTTCTTTAGAGAAGATTGTGCTAACTTTAAAGCACACGAAAGTAATCTAGGTCAAACTAAAAAAGACTTCTTACAATATCAAGCCTATACAGTTCAACGCTCACCAGATGCCATATGGGTTATGAATACAGAGTCAGTAAATGATGTTATATTTGTTCCTAGAAAGTTTCCACTAAAGAATATTTACAGTGTAGCCGCAGGATTTAAAACATTTGCATTCTTAAATAATTGGAACCCTAATACTGATGTAGAGAATGTAGGTCTACATTACTTTGATATATCAGAGAACAGTTTAGAAGCAAGAAAATGGTTACACACTGAATGGGATCCGAGAGACTTTAATCAGTACTTAGATTATTTACACGATGAATGGTATAAGACTGATAAAGCCCTGATATCAATTTATGAAGACTTTGATTTCATGTCACCTAATTGGGATAGTGAAAGAGAAAAAGCAAAAGAGGCATATCAAAAAAGCATTCTAAGAATCTTTGATACAATGGAAGACTTCTATGAAATGCATGAGAAAGTTAAACATAATCCTAATATAACATACGGAGTAGCAGATTTATGTAGAGACTATCAGCCTCTTGTAGATAGAATTCAACCACATGAAGAAGGATTTGATAGTGTGGTATGGAGTAGTAATTATATTACAACAAGATATACAACGTGGTTACTATCATATGAAGAACGTAGAGATATCTACAAAGAAGTAGTAAAGAAAATGTGCGATAAAAACAAACATCTTAGATTGCATAGTGCAGATTGGGATGGTTCACCAACTAGAGGAATGAAATTAGAAGAAATTAATCACGCATACGGATATCCGGAAGAGTTATTTTTAAAATGGCGAAGCAAGAGAAACTAAGATATATAAAATTTGATGTAGGTGTGTTACACTTAGAGTTAACCTCACGATGTAATGCATTATGTCCTATGTGTGGAAGAACTACTGGTATGGATGGTGCAGTAGAAGGTGGTGAAGTAGTATTAAAGAAACGTGATGATGTACATTTACTTGATACAGATCCACAGTTGTTAACAAACATGATAGAAGAAATGAAACCGTTCTTACCTAATCATGTTTTTATCAATGGTAACTTTGGTGATCCAATTATGTATCCTCATCTATTAGAGATTATAAGAATGTACAAAGACGCTGGAGTTCCACAAGTAACGCTGAGTACGAATGGTTCAGTACATAAACCAGAGTGGTGGATAGAGTTAGCAAGTATAATGAGAAAGCCTGATAAAGTTATTTTCGCAGTAGATGGGTTAGAGGATACTAATCATTTATATAGAGTGAATACAAACTTTAACAAGATAATGGAAAATGCACAGGCATTCATAGATGCTGGTGGACTAGCAAGATGGGACTTTATTGCATTTGCACACAACGAACATCAAATTGAAGAAGCCAAAGCATTAGCAGATAAGATGGGCTTTGTTAAATTTAGATATAAGAAATCTAATCGCTATGTAATACCTACACATTATGCAGGCGACAAAGAAGAAAAAGTAGAAACAAAAACAGAATTGAAATTTGTTGCGAAACAACACGTAGCCATGGAAAAGAAAAAAGCAAAAACTACAGAAGAAAAAGCAAAAGCAATGGCTACTATATTGAAGGCACCAGAGAAAACAGATAATGCAAATACAACAAACAACGTTGAAAAAGTGATTAAGAAACATAAGACATTTGATAATTATGTAAAAGCTACAGACATTGCTTGTCAGACTATGAGAGATAAAAGTATATTTGTAGATTACGAAGGTAAAGTTTGGCCTTGTTGTTGGCAAGGACATTACTACAGTAAAGTAGGACATGACATGGCAACACCTAGACGTATCGAAGACAATGCTATTATGAATAGAAAATACGGAGAAGGATTTAATGACTTGTCAAAGCATAGCATTCATGATATACTAAACTCACCATACTTTTCAAATGATTTAGTAGATAGTTGGGAGATAAACTCTCCTGACAGATTATGGATATGTGGCAAGACATGTGGAAAAGAATTAGATTTCAGAGGAAACGGAGAAAAGAACTTTGAGGATACGGAGATGAATGAATATGCCTGATACATTTTGCATATTACCTTGGATTAATATCTCAACACGTGCAAATGGAGATTTGCGTGTATGTTGTCATGCCAATCAAGGACCTACTCGAGGTATCTATAAGAAAGAAGATGGGACAAACTATAATCTTAAACAAGATAAGATTACTGATGCGATTAACTCTCCACTAGCAAAAGAAATTCGTAAAACAATGTTAGATAACAAATGGCATGCAGAGTGTATTAGATGTTTACGTGAAGAAAAATCAGGTATGAAGTCCAGACGTATTAACGATGGCGAAAGATTTGCTCAACATATAACATTTGAACAAGCGAAAGAACATACCTCAGAAGATGGTACAATAGATTTAAATCATATAAAACAAACTTACTATGATATTCGTTTAGGTAATTTCTGTAACTTAAAATGTCGTATGTGTTCTCCGATGGATAGTAGTTCTTGGTACGATGATTATGTTAAGATGTGGGGTACAAATAAGTTTAAAGATACACATGGTATCGTAGAAATGTATAAGAATAACAAAGGTAGATTTGTATCAAACGATTACGATTGGGTTAAGAAGGATCACTTCTGGGAGAATTTAAAAGAAAACGTAAAAGGAATGCAACATGTTTATCTAGTAGGTGGTGAACCTCTTATCATTGAAGAACATTATGATTTCTTAAAGTATTGTGTCGAAGTAGATAAAGCAAAAGAAATGACACTTGAATACAATACTAACTTAACTAACATTCAACCTAGAGCATTAGAGTTATGGAAACAATTTAAGCAAGTTCAGTTTGGTATATCAATGGACGGAATAGGTGAGACATTAGAATATGTACGTAACCCACTTAAGTCAAAACTAATGGAAAAGAATTTAGTAAGACTAGATGAAGTTGGTTTAGAGAAAATGAATTTCAGAGCCTGGATAGCATTTACTATTGGTGCCCTGAATGCTTTTCATTTTACAGATTTCTTAAAGTGGAAGATAGAACAAGACTTTGCAGTTATATCTCCTATGCTAAAGAATAATCCTAAGCCATTTATTAATGCACACCCAATACATAAACCACATGAATTAGCAACAAGATTTCTACCATTAGAAGTAAAAGACCAAGTACGTGATAAATGGGAAGAATTTAGAACAGAGTTCAAAACAGAAATAGTAAATAATATTGACTATCATTCACTCGCTAAGAAAAATCCTATGGCAATGGGAATGATTAAGCCTGCAAACAAAGAGTGGGCTATAATGAAAATGGACCAATTACTTGATAATAATATTAAGTTTATGTATGATGAAGATTGGTTCACAGAAGAAAATAACAAGAAGTTCTGGCAATACAATGAGAAACTTGATGGAATCAGAAACGAAAACATGGAAAAACAATTACCAGAGTTGTATAACGCAATGAAGAAATATAAGGTATAAGATGGAAATAGATAAGCAATCACTTAAATGGTCACAGTATGATTTTACTAAGATACCTTTTGATGATATTGTCAAAGTAGGACAACGTACTTTATTGTATAGAGATTTATTCTCAGTGTCTTGGTTACTAGGTCGTTTCTGTAATTATAAATGTAGTTACTGTTGGCCTTATGCTAGGTCAGATAGAAAAGACCATAGACCTACAGAATTGTGTTTAGCAACTATTGATGAGATAAAGAGGCAAGCACGTGATAATGGGTTTAATAGTTTTCATTTTAGTTTATCTGGTGGTGAGCCTACTTTCCATCCAGGATACTTGGACATCTTACAACATTTGGCTGATGATGTCGATAATTGTAATTACACTAGCGTTCATATGACTAGTAATATCTCTCGTAAAAAAGATTGGTTTATAAAGTATGCTGAGATAGTAGGTAAAATGCATAGAGCAAGTATTACAGCCAGTTATCATAGAGAGTTTGCAAAGCCAGAAGAATTTGCAGACAAACTTTTATTATGTATGGAATATGATATACAAGTAACTATTAATATGGTTCTTGTTCCTGAAAGATTTGATGTTGATTGGGATAATGCATTATACTTTCATAACAGAGGTATTAATGTTACGTTAAAGCCTCAATCTGATCCTACTGCTTCTTTTGTTGTTAAAGGTTATACAGATAAGCAATTAGAGATTATGCAGAATGGTATGCCACAACGTGCATACACAGATGATTTACAAAAGACAACAGGTAAAAAGATTATAAGACCTAAGCCAGCAAAGACTATGTGGAACCAAGACATAATGAATGGTGATGATAAAGGTGTCCCACCAATCATGCAAGTAGAGTTTGAAGATAGCAAAGGCAAGAAGTGGTACATAGACCAAGCAGAAAGATTTAATGCTTTCAACTTTAATAAGTTCAAAGGTTGGGATTGTACTAGTGGCTTCAAAGGTGTTATCATAAGAGAACCAGACGGAAGTATTAAACGTTCTTACAGTTGTGCAGATGAACCACTAGGATATATCGAAAGTGGATTTAAACTATTTGATAAGCCTAAGCCGTGTATTAGTGAAAGTTGTGTTTCAAGTGCAGATAGTAAGATACCAAAAAGGGCACCAGGTCACCAAGTAAGAATATATCCAAATGAAAAGATTAGATAAGATAGATTTATTTACAGAACATTGTGAGAATAGAGAACAGGCTATTCGTAAAGCAAAAGCTATTGTAGATGAAGATGTTATTGAGGTAGGAAGTTCAGTTAATATCTTTAATGACTCTTATGACTTTTCAATATTACATGACCAAATGGCATTCTTAGAACAATATGATGAGTGGATACATTCTAGTAAAAAGTTTAAGATAATGGGACTTGATAAGTTTACTAATAGATTAGTTACTAACGGTATTACTGATGCATTTACCGACTTCTATGAGACTGCAAAATACTTACATGTACTCAGAGGCGAGTACACGTATCACAGGGACCTAGGGATACCTGTATTAGATACATATAAAGACATACCAATCAATTCATCTTTGATTATAAGTTATCCTTTTAGTGCTACTGGGAACGTACATTTTGACTGGGATAGAATAATAGAAACATGTAATAAAAGAAATGTTGCTATATTCATAGATTGTTGTTTGTTTGGTGTAGCAGAAGTACCTAGATTAGATTTAAATCATAAATGCATAACCCATGTAGCATTTAGTTTCAGTAAGACATTCGCTACTGGAGGATTGCGTACAGGTATGTTATATAAAAGAAATGTTGAACGTACCGCATTGCAATTACAAAATCAACACTTTTATACACAGATGGCTGGAATGAAAATACATTCAGAATTAATGAAAGAGTTCAGTCCTGATTATATGTGTAATAAATATAGACAGAAACAAATCGAGTTAGCAAAGACATTAGAAATAGAACCAAGTGATAGTGTTATCTTTGGCATTAGTACAAAAGATAAAGACAATCATTTTGAAAGAGACGGATATATTAATAGATTATGTTTGTCTTATGCTTTGCAAGAACACGACAAACATTACGAGGACTTTGAATGAGTGTAGAAAAATTAGACATAGAATTCGATTACAAGAGACTTGTAGGAGAGTTCAAAGGACTTGACATTGAACAGAAACTTATTGATAATGAATATCAGATAGCAGTTCAATGTAGAGAAGGTATTGAGGGTGAAAAGCAATTAACTGATAGTTGTGGCAGTTTGCTATACGATTGGGATAATTACTTTCCAGAACAAGATTACGAAAACTCAGGACCTAAAGTACGTGATGTAGTACTAGAAGAAGATGTATTTAATCTAGTTTGTGATATATGGAAAGGTACATATATAGGCGAAGTAGTAAATGCATTATACGAAGAATATGGAGTCCTGAGAGGTAGATTTATGATGTTAGGAATGAAAAAATGTTTAACATATCATAAAGACAACACACCAAGATTGCATATTCCTTTAGTAACTGATGATAAATGTTTTATGGTTATCGATGATAAAGTATGCAGAATACCATATGGTGGAGTATATAAAGTTGATACTACAAAAAGACACACCGCCATAAACGCAAGTAAGATATTAAGAACACATTTAGTATTTTGTTTACCTAAGCCAATAATAGATAAATCTAAACCTTTACCGTGGGAAATACCTACTGAGTTGGGTGGACCTAAAGGTGCAGAGCCTACAAGATTTGGTACATGGGAAAACAAAGGAAGGGAAATAGATTTTTAATGACTGATTTAATAACAGGTTCAGACCATAGAGGTTATGAATTAAAATGTGCAATAGAGAAACATCTTGTTCCTATTGACAAAGATATAACAAGCGATATAGTAACATATTTAGATTGTGGTTGCTATGATAGTAAAGCAAAAGTAGATTATCCAGATGTAGTAAAGAGTTTGGCTTTAGAAATGAAGTCAGTTTTTGATAGAGGGATTTTAGTATGTGGTTCTGGGTTTGGTGTAGCAATAGCGGCCAATCGATATCCACATATTCGTGCAGTAACAGTTCGCACTCCTAAAGAAGCAGAAATGGCAAGACTACATAATGATGCAAACGTATTATGTTTAGGTGCAGATTTTACTTCTACAAAAGATGCATTAAAAATTGTTGATAAGTTTTTAACTACCAAATTTGAAGGTGGTAGACATAAAGATAGAGTTGCTAAACTGACATCGATGCTTTAATAAAAGGCTGAGGGTCGTAACCAATCAATTCAAAATCTTCTATTTTAAAATCATCTATAGACTCAACAGTTCTATTAATTTTTAGTTTAGGAAAATGTTCTGCTTGTCTTTCTAATTGCTCTTTGACTGCATCAAAGTGATCCTCATATACGTGACAGTCACCAAAGATATGATTAAAATCACCAACACCTAACTTACAAACATGTGCAATCATATAAGTTAATAATGAATATGATGCAATGTTAAATGGAACTCCTAAAAATAAATCTGCACTACGTTGATACATGTTACAAGATAATTTTCTATCATTAGATACATAGAATTGTGACATAGTATGACATGGTGGTAAAGCCATCATATCTACATCCCTTGGATTCCATGCATTAAGAATATGTCTACGTGATTGTGGATTCTCTTTAATAGTTTTTATAATTTCAGCTATCTGGTCAACACCGTTAGAATTTCTCCATTGAACACCATACACTGGTCCTAAGTTCTTTACTGTATCAGTGTTAGTAAAGCCTAATTCTTTACCTTGCTTGTCAGCATTGTCAGTCCAAATAGTTCTCTTACCAATTAAATTCTCTCGTTTATCACCGTAATGAATTTCTGCTAGTCTACGTTCATCACTAGACCCTTCTAAGAACCAAAGTAATTCACTTAGTATTGCTTTGAAGTTTACTTTTTTAGTTGTTAATAAAGGTAGACCAGCTTCAAGTTGAAAGTTTAAATGTGCATAAAATATACTACGAGTTCCTGTACCAGTTCGTTCTTGGTCTCGCTTCTCGCCTGTATCCATTACATGTTGTAGTAAGGAAAGGTATTCCTCTTCTTCCCAATTAGCCATTTACTATCCTATTTTCTATCCCATATCTCAAATGTACAATGAGGTTCTGGGTATGGGTTTACGTATTTGGTTGCTTTAGTCTTTTTGAATTCTTTTAGATATTCCATAATATCTACTGTAGTGTCTACTGAAAATGCACCTTCAATTCTAGTTAAAAATATTTTATCACAAAACTTATAACCATCATCATAAAGTTTTTTACCACCTATAATGTATATGTCTTTAGTTCCATGTCTTGATTGAATTGCAGTAATGATACTTTCAAGTGAATATTGATTGTGGTCATATAAATCATGAGCACCTGGAAAGTCTTCCATATGTTTAGAAGTTATTACGTAATTGAGTCTGTCTTTTAATGGGGCTATTTTTCCTAAACTCTTCCAAGTATTAGAGCCCATGACAACTACATTATCAGTTGTCCAACCTGCGAACCATTTTAAATCTAGTTTGATTTTTGCCCAAGGTAAATCGTTTTTGTAACCGATGCCACCGTATTCGTCGGCGGCTAAAATCATATTAATCGCCATCATCCTTCTCCTGCTTTTTCTTAGCTTCCTTTTCTAAGTACTCTTTAAAATGATTATTTAGTATCTTTTTTACGTTCATTACTACGTTCTGCCTAATGGCAGGCATATCAATAAACACTTGGATATCTTCTATGGCATCGAATTGCTCTACAAGTTTATCCCAACTAAAGTCATTTGCAACAGGTAGTGGATTTACTAGTTCATCGCCTTTTAAAACGACTTGCTGACCGTTTGCTAATTTTACACTGATACTTTTAACGAATGCAGAAGGAATGCTTACTGGAAAGATTTCTTCCATTACCCTATCAAATTCTCCTTCTCTATCAAATTCCATTACGATAGTTCGTCCTTATCTTTCATCGAATCTATGTGTTCGATTGCGGCTAAGATTACTGCACCTGCTTTTACCAAGTTATCCTTATAATCTTCCGCTGATGGTGGAGTAAGCATAGTGGCTCTCCGTGTATTCTGAACAAGATAATAAGATGCTATAGCAACCCAATCATTGGGTGTGTTCTTAATATCTAATTCTGAACCGGGCATATCTGTATGCTTTTCACGTTCACGTGTAATTGCATCTAATATTTCACTACGCCTACTCATAGTTTTATACCTCTGCTGAGGTTGTTTTCGCCGACATAGCTTCCTTAGTAGTACCTTTCGGTCTACCTCTACCACGTTTCGGTTCTTCTGCCGCCTTTTGTGCTAGAGTTGGATCATACTTAACCGCTTCATTTCTTTTCTTTACAGCCTCGTCCTCTAATAGAACAGCCTGTTGTAAAAGATTTTGTGCGATTGCTTTATTATCCATTTCACTATTAAGTGCTACTTGTTCGTCAATTCTCTGACCTGGCATTTCGCCTACGTCAGGTGACGGTTCAACTGCTCCCTCTTTGATATTATCCATTTCTGTAAGAATATCTGCTAGTGGGATTTGTTGTGATGGCGTTGGTTGCATAATCACTGCATCTACTGGTACTTTTTTTAAGTGACCACTAGAGTGTAGAGATTGTAACATTGTTTCCCCATTCCAAAATGTTTTACGTTGAAGTGCCTCATGCAAATGATTTGCAGATTGACCTTCAGGCGATGTAATTGCCGCCATAAAATCATCATGAAATTTATCTTGCAACATGTCTGAGTAAACTACTAGAGCATGTTCCTTGTCTTCTGGTATTTGCATAAAGACTACACTTAGGCGTTGACCCGTGCCTTTATGTCTACCGATATGTTTAGTAATAGTTGCCATAATTAACTATCCGTTCCTTCTGTAGTTTCAGCAGGCTTTTCGCCAGCCGCCTCACCAGCCGCGTCTGCCGCCGCCTTTTGTTGTGCTTGGACATGGTCAACGAATGCCTTTACTTTATTAGCGATTGCTCCAACTGATGATAATTCCGCGGCTTGAAAAGCGCCACGTTTTGATGCTAGGTCAATAATATTGTAAATATTAACCAAGTCATTTACTGTAACCGTCGGCGCCTCTGCTGGTGCTTCTGCACTTGCTGGAGCCTCCGATTGTTTATTTGCTTCTGTCATTGTGTATACTCCTTTGACATTAGTTTAGTTTATTATATATAATAGAATAACTTATTATTCAACTACTATTATAACAAAATGAGGGAGTGAAGTCAAGCCTTTATTTGATTATTATGCTACTAAATTAACATATTCTTCTGGCCAATCTAAATAATTTAACCAAATATGGTGTTTTATCTTTAGTGTAAAGTTCTTTTGAGACATTAGATTATAGAAGTTTGGTTTAATTGGTGTCCTAACTGGCTTAATATCAGTACGGGATCCCTTTGCTAGATTACATTTCTTACATGCAGATACCATATTCTCCCAACCAGACTTACCACCTTTTGACCTAGGGATAACATGATCCAGTGTAAGTTCTTTCGGAGAGAATGCATCTAAACAATATTGACAAGTATAATGGTCACGTATGAATACGTTCCTACGTGAGAAATTTATACCTTCTCTATCCTGTTGTACGTATTCACGTACGGCTATTACACTTGGAACTTTCATAGTATGATTAGGACTATGTACTTCCCAATCATCATGCCATTCAACTATATTAATCTTATCAAGCCAGATAAGTTTAATACTTTCTTGCCATGTTAGAGTAGAAAGAGGTGAGAGTCCAAGAGGTTTGTAGTCCGCATTCAATAGTAATGTATCGCTCATTAATGATATTTAGTCTCTTATGATTAGGGAGTTTTGCACTCCCTACTATTTATGCGGCTTTGTGATAGTAGGCGTGTTCGCCGAATGGTGGGATAATTTGGTCACTACCATGAATAACAAATAGTGTATCACAATAGTTTGGGTTACCCCAACTACCAAATGGATACCCATCAGTAAACATTACAAACTTATCAGGAATGATATCGTTGTTTTCCATGAAAGTAAAGTTACAATCAAAATCAGTACCACCACCGCCTTTGATTTCGTAATCTTTAATCTCATCAGCATTCATTGGTGTGAATTCTTTGAAAGAATATTCGTTGACCTCAGTATCGAAAGTCCAAACTCTAAGTCTAAAGTCCTGAAACTGTTGCATGATGCCTCCAACTTCACCCATGAAGTCGGCTAACATTTTATTGTCAATAGAACCTGAAACATCAAGACCAATACCTAAGTCAATCATAGTATCATTGTTTTGACCTGGAAGATAAACACCCATTGACCTAGATTTTCTTGATTGTTTCATCCATGTAAAATCTGATTTAAGTAAACTTAGAATAGATGTATTAAGTAACTGTCTCCAATCCATCTTAGGTTCTGTCATAGATTTGACAAGTCTTTTAATATCACCAGGCATATTACCAGCACCAGCAGTTTGAGCCGCTTGAACAACAGCCTGTTTCATTTGGTCTTTAAGTTGTTTTGCCTCTTCCTTAGAAATCTTGATTGGTGCTTTACGTCCTGTAGGATCGTTTTCACCAGTACCACCTGTTGAGTCATTACCATTACCCATGATATGTTGGTCAAGTGTTTCTTTATCTTGACCTTGACCTGTAGTTTTTAGATACTGATAAATCTCCTCAGTGTACTTACCATGATACTTAGGATCAAATAATGCAGACTTTGGCATAACACCAATTCTACTTTCAACACAACCTTGATTAACTTTATAGTCAGCGGCTATGTTCCAAAGTTTAGCATCACGATCCTTCTCATCGAAATCAAATAGACGACCACCTTCACCACAATGGTCATAAACACAGTGAAGAACCTCATGACCTACTACAAAGTCAATCTCTTCCGGTGTTAGAGTTCTGAAAAAATCACAGTTATAATAAAAATGTTTGCCGTCAACTGCGGCTGTTGGACACCATTCTGCCTCAACTAATTTTAATCTTGTAGCAAGTGTACCAAAGAACGGATGTTTGATAAGCATTCTAACTCTACCAGCAACAATCATTTCTTTGACTTCCCTATCAGTATAGTCAAATACTACGGGTTCTGCTGAGTTCTCATCAATTTCGATACCTGCATCTTTTAATGCACCATCTACAATATCGTCAATAGATTTTTGTTCTTGTACTTGCATATTTGAGTTACCTTTGTTTTTCATTATGTATACATAATAACACGATTCTTGATATTGTCAAGTTTTCAACTAACTAAAATACTAGCATTTGTACCGCCAAAACCGAAGGAATTACACAATACAGACGTTATTTCTGCACTAGTTGACTTATTGTATATCTTTGGACTATATCCTTCTTCAACCTCTTCTACGTTCACCGTAGGCGGTATAATAGCATGTTTTAGAGACATTATAGACATAGCTAACTCTACAGAACCAGCGGCTCCCATACAATGTCCTAGTTGAGATTTGTTCGCAGTAATCGGCACTTCTTGTAATCCTAGTCTATTAATAGCATCTAATTCAGCATAATCTCCCATAGGAGTAGATGTACCGTGTACATTAATAAGACTAGGTATTCTGCCTTTTAGAGCCTCTGCCATACATTTCTGCACTTCTTCTCCGTTAGGGTGAGGTGCGACAGTTTGATATGCATCATTGTTTACTGCATAACCATCTATCTGACAGATTGTTTTATTTGTTTTATTTTTACTTAATAAGAATATTGCACCACCCTCACTTAATACTAAACCGTCACGTTTTGTATCATAAGGTCTTGATGCTTTTTCTGGTGTATCATTGAATTTAGTTGTCAATGCTCTTAATTTACCCATCTGTTTGAATGCATCAGGGTGTATTGTTACGTCTACTGAGCCTGCTAAAGCATGGTCTATCATTCCCATTTCAATCATCATAGCCGCCCATATTACACTATAAACACCTGTACTACATGCGGTTAATGTCATTGCACTAGCACCAGTTAAACCATATTTCATGTTTATATTGTGTGCAATCATATCAGGACAGTAATGATAAATGTTATCTGCATTGTCCTTATTTGCTTTTAGTATTTCTAAGTACATTGAAAAGCCTGGTGATACAATAACACCTGTTCTGCTTTTATCTATAATATCTAAATCTATCTTACTTGCTAATGCTAAAGCCCATTGATTAGATTCTGGAAGTCTATCACGTTCTGACTCAGTTATGATAGGATAATCTTCTGCATTAAAATGAAACTCGCCCGCTACTTTGCTTCGTGTATATCTACTTTCGTTTGGGTCAAACTTAGTAATAGGTCCGTATGCTACTTTGTTTTCTGTTACGCCCTTCCATGTTTGCTCTAAATCACCGAAAGGTGTAAAGCAAGACAAGTCGTTAATATATACGGTCATGTTTTAAATCCGTTGCTATGAAATATTTAATTACTAACCCGGTTGGGTCAAACTGATACCATTTTTCTTGTGTGGTATAACTTAAACTATTGTTATGATGATTGTTGTGCCAACCTTCTCCGAATGTAAACAATGCAAGTAACCAACTATTTTTACTATCGTCTCCTGTATCATGGTCTGCTTTACCAAATATGTGTAGCAAATGTACTATACCAAATGTACCTACCCAGAATTGATATACACCTGTGATACCTAATACATAACCTGGTAAGATTGGATCAATTAAGAATAGTACAATCATTGCAACTGTTATAATTTGAAAATAATATCGTTGCATAAATCTTACTTGCGGATCCATATACAAGTCTTTAAAAATTCTTCTTTCTTTAGGGAAGTCTTCATAGAATCCCATTAAGTTTTCCCACCATGATTTTTCTCTTGGTGAATGAATATCCATGCCTTCTACATCTGCATATTTGTGATGCAATCTATGTCCACCTATAGTAGGAAGTGGTTTACCTGGAAAGCCTAATGCACCCCACCAAAGAAGAAGTACTTGTCTTTTCCTTCCTGTCTGATAACTTCTGTGTGCCCAATATCTATGCCAACCAGCAAAGCCGCCTACCATAGTTGTTATACACCCCCATGCAAATGAATACCAAAAATACTCTGGCGCTGATATGATACTGTAAATTAATACAATATGCAATACAATCCATAGTATTCTCATTTTCCAACCATATGTTATTTTATCTAGCATATTCTATCCTCTCACCTGTACGAAAGTTTCTCCAATTAAATCTCCAAACATCTTGCTTAATACCATACAATGGGAAATCTTTATGTAATAGAGATAACTTATCTTCATGTGGCCAAACTACATAAGCAAATCTCCATATCTTATGCATCGTACCACTTCTATCTTCACTGTGGTCTTCTGATGCAGTAGTTACTACACAATCAGTTGCACCTTGTTCTACAGCCCAATCAGCCATGAAAGGAACAAGTCTAGCAAATCCAAACTCATGATACATTCTTCTACTATTTTGTCTATCGTCTGCCATGTTTCTCCATTCAGGAAGTGTTGCTAATCTATAATTTATCATATAACATTTATCATGTACATGAGGCAAATAATGTGCGCCTGCCATTGATACTATTTCATCCTTATGATAAACAAACCACCAATTCTCTTGCTTACCCCATTTACCAAACTTCAATGCTTTTAAACTTGCATTATTTAGAATACCTACCTTGTCACATTTCTGACAGAATTCTTCTAGGTCTGACTTTAATGTGCTATCGTATTCTACTACTTTGAATTCATAATTATCTGCACCAGTAAAAGTTTCTAATACTTTCATTACCACCAGCCCATCAAATGACCGTTACCTAATATAATCATTACACATGTAGCAATGTGTAGTAGTACCCAAAAAGTTCTTATGATTAACATTTGTTTGTCATAAGGTTTTGTCTTATCATCTGAATAAGAACCTAAAGCATACTGCCATATTTTTAATAAACTTCTCATCTTCTAGCCAACAATGCTGGTATATAATATCTGCCAGCCCAATCTGTTAAATCTTCGTGTGACATATCTAATCTACTCGCATACTTATGATGTATGTCATGGCAACCTTCGCCCATCATCCATATGTTTGCAAAGCCAGTTAGTTTACTAGGACCACCATCTTTGTGAGCCGCATAGTTCAACCAAGTTAATGCTATCCACATGTGAGTAAAATTAAATGCTTGCCATACAACTAACCAAGGTGTTATGATAAAATGTATTAATGTAAACAATGCATATAGTTTCCAGTAATATCTATTAACAAAAACTACATCACGTTTTCTTAACAAGAAACGTAAACTAATATAATCTTCTGGTGACTTATACTGACCTAACCACATTTTAAACAATCCTAACTCTGCTGGATTGTGTGTATCTTTTTCTTTATCTGAATTCTTATGATGATTTAAATGTGAGTAAACATATTGTATAGGACTACCATTAGCACTCATAACAATACCATATAACATTGCTAAACGTCCTAGTCTATGTGGAACAAACTGGTCGTGACATAACCATCTATGATATGCAATTTGTGATAATGCATTTGTAACACAACCATACAAAGTAAAAGCAAGAGCAAGTTGCCATGAACCACCCATATAGAAGTAAGCAGGTATTCCAATTACGGATACTGCTAACATAAAAAATACTTTCAATGTTACTCTATTTTGGTATGTCATTATTTCTTTAATGCTTCCTCTAATACTTCCTCATGGCTCTTTCCGTTAAACAGAAACTTTCTATGCCAATCATATGCATGTGGAGCCATTTCTCCTTGTGCCTCACTTAATTTTCTGCAATATTCAAACATGATATCTGCTTTATTCATTAATTCTTTTTTAGTATTTAGTTCAACTGTATCATCGAAATGCCCCATGGCAGTTGCTACAGTCATCCACATATAGTCTGGATATAAACTATTTCCTATTTGATTATAAGGGTTTTTGTATTCTTTCCATATGGCTTCTTTATGATTATGTTTCTTACCATACTCTTTTTGTTTCTTCCAAAAGTTAGTATCTTCTCTATTCGTAAGTGTATAATGATATGCAATAAAGTCTGCAACATGGTCTTCTAAACCGTTCATACTCTTATTGTATGCATGTATACTTCCTGCTGATATAATTTCATCATCTTCTTGTTGTCGATTTACGAATCTATCTAATAATTGTATACCCCATTGTGATATGTACATTGCATTGCCTTCCATTGGTTCAATAAATGAATGACTCATTCCTATACTTAACACATTTTTATTCCATGGTGTGACCATACGTCCTGCTTTCCATGAAATATGTTTTGGTGGTTTGATAAACTCATAACCTTCCCAATACTTTTTAAACTTTTCCATTGCATCTTCTGGAGATATCTCAGTTCTATCAAAGATATATCCTGAACCCATTCTATTATATAATGAGATAATAAAGTTCCAACCTTCATCTTGTGCATATGTTTGTGTGTAAGGTCTAAACTCGTTATAAACATCTTTATATTTTAATGGACCAACTACTGCATCCTGTGTATGAATAAAGTCATAATCATGCCATTCATTATTCATTCCACCTACTAATACTTTATGTAAACCTGAACAATCGACAAACAAATCGGCTTCGTGTTCTGTGCCATCTTCTAATAATAGTTTAGTAATATAACCGTCCTCATCTTTGATGATTTCTTTTACATCACCTATGATATGCTGAACACCTTTAGGTAAAGCAACTTTGTCTCTAATAAGTTCTGGAAATCTATTTGCATCTAAATGAAATGAGTATGACTGCCAGTCTCCGAGTAAAGGATTGTCATTCATATCAAATGGTGCCTTATTACCGTCCATCAGATAATGTTGTTCATGCGTATCTTGTGAGGATTCTTTAGGATTTCTTTTACCCTCACGTACTAATTGTAACCAATAGTCATTCCATTTATCATCTACTCCTGCCTCGCCTTTAGAGTTAGTAAAATAATCATCAGTTGTTAATTGATTATAAAAACTAGATGTTAGATGTTTTTCTGGCAATGTAAATGAAAATGAATAGTATTGTACATCTTCTTTTGGTGCGTTCCAATGGTCTGTAACATGGTGTCGTTTGCCTGGTGAACTCCAACCAACAAACTTATTGCCTAATTTATAAATTGAATTTGTATAACTCATCCAATCTCTTTCCTCAAGTCCTAAAGTTTCTAGTAAATCATTTACTTGAGGAACTACACTCTCTCCTACACCTATAATAGGAATAGTATCACTCTCAATTATTTTAACATCTAACCAAGGGTGTTTATTTTTCATGTAACCTGCAGTGAACCAACCGTTTATTCCACCGCCAACGATTACAAGTTTGTTTAATTTAGTTTTCATATCTACTCCACAAATTGTTCTTTGACAACATGTCTTTGAACTTTTCCCATAGGATTTCTAGGTAATGGGTTTTTAGTAACAATAATTTCTTTAGGTATCTCGTACTGAAATAGTTTGTCTTTAACAAAGTCCATCAATTCAAGACTATTTATCTCGCTATCCGTACTGACTACTGCAACTATTTCTTTCTCTCCTAGACCTCTGTCACGATATGTTACACAAACTTCGTTAACATTATCATGTGGTAAAAACATATTCTCTACTCTAACAGGAGATACATTATAACTATTAACTTTGATTAAATCAGTTTTACGTGATTTATAAAATAAAAGATTATGCTGAGTTTCTAATACATCACCAGTACACCAATAGCCATCTTTGTCTATAGGTGTTTCTTGATTCAAGTATCCTTCTGTAACACAATCACCTTTAATCCAAGCAACACCATATCTATCTAATTTAAAATCATAGTTATCAGTAATATGAATCTGTAAAGGATATGGATCATCTGGAGTTGCTAAGTGTGTAAACATTGGTACATGAGTTTCAGTACAACCATATAAGTTTCTTAATGCAGGTGCTCCTTTATCAAATAGTTCTTGTAGCATTTCTTTAGGACAAACTGTACTACCGAAACCTAACTCACGCCAATGAGATAAGTCTGCCTCTTTCCATCCTCTTGTTTTAGATAATGCTAACATCATAGCAGGAACAATAATACCTATAGTAGGTTTGTATTCTTTACATATTTGTATGTAACGTCTAGCATTAAACATTTCACAAATTACTGTACACCCTTTCATTAGACCTGGAAGTGTATAAAGATACAGACCACCAATAGTCCAAGGAGGAAGTTGTGAAAGTATTACATCGTCACTTGTTAAAGTTTGTATTAGTATGTTTTGTATTGAACCTTGAATGCAAGCCATTCTAGTATGTGGGACCGCCTTAGGCTCTCCTGTAGTACCGCTAGTAAATATAACGGTATACAAATCATCTGCACCTTTGGCAAACATTAAGCCTTTATTATGTGGCTCTAGTTTTGATGCATCGTCCTCACTTAGAATTATATGATTTGGGTGACTTGCATTCTTTATACGTTCAACTATCTCATCAGATAAATTGGGAAACGTTGGCATGAATGTTACTCCTAAGGCATCACACGCCAGCACCATTCTTACATAATGATATTCTTTTTCACTCGCAAATAATACTCGCTCACCAGGTCTGATGGCTGTAGATAATGTAGCAGATAGTTTCTCCACACTATCAACTAATTCGCTATATGTGTATTTCTTATCATGGCATATCAGGGCAGTTTTACTGCCGTGGATCTTTGCCTGTGCTTTAATTGTTTCCCAAATCATATCTAATTATAACAAAAAAAAGGAGAGAAGTCAAGACCTCTCTCCCTTGGAAACGCAATAAAGTGTCTGCTCTTATGCGTTATGAGCCTCGATAATTAACTTACCGTATTTCTTAAAGAACTCCTCGATACAAGGAACCTTCCTAGGCTCTAGTGGAAGTTTGTAAACTTTTAGTGCAGTTCTACCACCTAGAACAATCATTTCAGTTTCAAAGTTATCCATCATGAACCTGAAAAAGTTATCAGCCATTTTGTATAACTCGTCCATTTTGCCTTTGTTCTTTTCGGCATGTTCTTTTAACTCGTAACAAAGTGATGCAGTTAAAGAAAACATAGCTGAGATTTCCTTAGCTTCCCTAGATACCGTTTTCACCTTACCATTTAAGATATCAGTTGGATTAGGGAGTTTACCTGAAATCGCTCTGTGAGCCATAAACTTAGTAGCAACACCATCACCGACAGTACCTGCAATCAAGTCATGAAGTTTACTATCATCAATAGTCTCGTCCTTAGTAGGCATCAACTGTGATGTAAATGTCCAAGACCTTGGAGTTGCGAAAGCCCTTGATGCAGTTTTAGGGTCAAAGTTAAACAAGTCCATCTTGTTAGATGTTAAGTAACCTACAACATCAGAATGGATTTTGTTTTCAAGAGCCCAAGTCTGCCAATCTTCAAAGTCAACACCCATTTCTAAGTGTACAAATCTGTTAGCAAGTGGAGAAGGCATTCTATAAGCAACACCTCTATCTGATTCTCTGTTACCAGCGGCAACGATTAGAACATTATCAGGAAGTGTATAAGAACCTAACCTTCTATTAAGAATAAGTTGATAAGCCGCCGCTTGTACTGATTGCGGTGCTTGGTTCATTTCATCTAAAAACAATACAATGTTTTCAAACTGGTCAGCAAGTTCTTGACTTGGTAAATCAGCAGGAGGAGCCCACATCATTTGACCTGTCTTTTCATTGTAATAAGGGATACCTCTTAAATCAGTAGGTTCCATAAGAGCAAGTCTAAGGTCAATCATATAACCTGACCTTTCTTGCGTAATAGTATCAACTATTTCAGATTTACCGACACCCGGAGGGCCCCATATAAACACTGGTCTTTGCCTATTAAAAGCATAGTTGATTTCAGCTTTAATGTCGCTAGGTCTTACGATCCTAACATCCATATCATTCATTGAAACTTGTGCAGACATATTTTCATTTCCTTTGTTTTTCATTATGTATACATAATAACACGATTCTTGATTCTGTCAAGTTTTTGGACCTAATTAATTATCCAATAAAATCAACTATTTTTAATCTAATTTGGAAATAATGTACTTTTGTTCAACCCAGTCTTGTAATCCAAGCAGTGATATTTCAGCCGCAATAGCTTCCTCATACACTCTAAGACGTTGATTCGTTAGTATATATGGACTTTTTAAGTATCTATCAAGCACTAGAATCATCTTACCCGATTGCTCAAGTTTGATAAAATCTCCGTCTTTATTGGTTTGTTTGATTACGTACTCTTTGAAATGGGATTTTAATATATTAGCACCGAATGATGTTAATCTAAAGTTTTTATTGTTTTCAGAGGAACTAATGAAAATATCGTTGAGGCGGAATTCTTTGCGGCCTGCTTTTCGACCTTTGGTATGTGCATTAAGATACTTTATCAGTTCATCTTTTAACACTAGTCTAACTCTAGTTTCTCGCCTTTGGTCAAAACATAAACTTCAAAGTCTTCACAACGGAATAAGCTATTTAATCTTTGTGCCAGGTTGATAGCATGTCCTGGATTAGAGAACGATACTTTCTTATACTTTGGTCCTGGGAAATTTACTAATGAATTTAAACTACGTAGGTTGATTGCTATTCCTTTGTGAAAAACCGCATACACGGCTTCTGCTTTAAGGACTTGCTCACTTCGGTAGGTTTTATTATCCGTATGCTCAAGTAGAATAGTTGGTTTAGGTCTTGCCATATGAATTCCTTGTTATTTTACTACTTGTATTTATCTAAATTTAATGATAAATGTTCGTAGTTAACTTATATTTATCTTGCTTTGTTTCTTTGGTCAAGCCATGACTGTAATTGAGCCGGATCCTTTTCATTAAGTATAAAACTAAATTCAAGTTCTTCATACCCTGTAAATTCATCACCACGTTTTACTTTAATTGTCATTGTGTCACCAGGAAATGCATGTAATCCTGCTTCGATGATATTCATAGGTCCGTATACTTCTTTACCATTAATCTCTAAAAAGATGTCACCTTGTTGTACTCCGGCTTCCCATATGGGACTATCTTCATCTATGCCTTCTAAATCAACATACATCATCTTTCTATCTTTACGAGGTAAGTCTAGTATCTCTTTATCTTTTAATTCATCATATGTCCATATCTTAAATGAAAATGGTAATTCAGCATAAGGAACCCATGATACAGGTTCTTCTTCTGTCCAATTGTCTAATATGTAATTAAGAGACCTTTGTGAAATTTCTGATTGTACTGCTAATCCTACACCATCCCATCCAGGTGTTTGTCTTCCTGGAGATAGAATACTAAGTATAACACCAGCTACTTTTCCGTCCATAGTTAATACTGGACCACCACTGTTACCTTGATTGACAACTGCATCTACTTGTAGATGTAATGTATATGGACCTGTACCAAATCTGTTTGTATAACTAATGCTACCTACTGTCGCAGTATAAGGTAAAGACATTCCATGACCAATAACTACTATTGGATCACCTTCAGTTATATCTAATCTTGAATCTTTGATAAACTCTAGTGCTTCCCAAGGTTCATCATCTACCTTTTCTACTCTCAGAACCGCAATATCGGCTACTGGATCAAAGCCTACAATCTCTGCTTCATACGGCCACCATTCTGTAGCAGTATTAATTTCTAACTTAATATTGAGTGGTAATGCTATTTTTCTTTCTATTACGTGAAAGTTTGTTACAATATATCCATGTGTATCTGTTACTTTAGCAAAGAAACCTGTCCCTTGACCACCTAGATTGTTAACAAAGGCATCATCGCCCGGTACCATTTTTACTTGTACAACTTGCTTATAACTCTCATGGATAACATGCTTGATATCACGTTCGCCATCAAATCCTTTACCATTGAATACCCAACCATTCAAATCATATATAAAATTACCAGGACCTTCGCCGACGTTTTCAAATGTCCAACCGATGCCCTCATGTATCTTCTCTTGTATTTCTCTTACATATGAGTTAGCCACAAATGATAATATCACTGCAACTGAGATAATCCCTGTCCACTTCAACGCCTTCTTAATCATACGAATCATTCAGATTCTCCTTTTATGATTGGAATTTGCCTCCGTCGAGTACCTGGTCCTTGTCTTTATCACTTTCTTTTAGTTCAAGTAGTAAAGTTGCTAGTTCATTTTCAATGCCTTTTGCCTGTTCGATTGACAAACGGATACTTGTGTCGCCTCTTAAATTTGCTCGATTTATGATAGCGATTAAATCCTTTAAATTTTTATACATTAATCTTGTTTACTAGCTTTTAGTACCTCTGCTTCAAGTTCTGTCTTAGTCTTGAATGGACCGACGAATTCATAATTATCCAATGTTTCTAATTTGACACAATACGTATTACGCCAAACGCCACTAAAATGTAGGCCATAATAGCCAGCGGCATAATATGTTTTGCTTGTATCACTCTTTGTGTAAACAGGTATTTGTTTTCCAGATTTCTCTTCCATACCTGAGTTACAAGCCTTGTGTTTGCACGGATAACCATTAACTTCGTCAAGTGCCTTTCCGTATTCTACACTGTCTATTTTATTGACAAGTTTCGGTGTTAAGATGGCCTTACCATACTTTGTTGTGAGAGCATCAAGGTCTAGGTAGTCAACACCTTTACTCCTCATGATTACTTCAAAGTTAGAAGTACTATCTTCTTTTCTGATAGTGCCGAGTTTAACTCCAGCATCTTCCAGTATCCAAAACTTGTCTTTTATAATTTCTGTTGTATACATTTAATACCCATTGAAACCATTTGCACGAATTAACTTCGTACAAATGTATTTATCCTTTCTTGTCGGTCTTTTCCACGGTGTCAAAAAAGTTACGTAATGTAAATTTGACACTAAGACTTTTCAATTATTTGACGTTCAAACTCACGCAAACGTTTAAACACACTCATTAACTCAATAAGAGTAGGCCATGCTTTAAATAGATATTGAAGTGAACCTTCTACTCTACCGAATGCACGAATAATCTGTTGCATGACACCTAATGTCACAACCCCTGCCACAATCGCAGGTGCTAAGAACACATAGGCACTTAATACGTTTGCTTGTAGATATGTAATACGACCTACATTAAAATACAAATAACGCAAATAAGATTTAAAATGAATTGCCCGAACGCCTTCAAACAGTTCATTAATTGTTTTCGGTCTAACGTTACCATCATCTTCTGCAATAACTAATATCTTTCGATATGCGGCTTCTTTCTTTTGTAAGTCATATTCAACTCCTACTAGACGTAGCAACCAACCTAACCCAATTAAGAATAAAGTACCACCTACTGACCAAACAATAGCACCTGTAATCAATCCGTATTGCCAATCCCCAAAGAAGAAGATAGGAATACCTACTGATAAACCAAATAGAATAGGAACAAACTGTACTAGAACCATAATTGATTCAATGAAACTTGTACCTAATCCTTCCATGATACGTGAAAATTTAATCGTATCTTCTTGCACCCTTTGTGCGGCACCTTCAATAGTTCTTGCTTTATCATATACACTATGATACCAATCTACCATTGCAGTACGCCATCTAAATAAAAAGTGTGCAGTAAAGAAACTCACTGCTACTGCAATAGCAACATATATCATTGCTAGATATATAAAAGTTCCTAAACTAGCCCAATACTCACCAATAGTGATAGCATTGGGTGTTGCTAAGGCTTTTTGAATCATATCATAAAACTGACCAAACCATTCGTTAATCTTAACATCAATCTCAACTTGTATCCAGAGTGATGATAGGATTAATGCTGACCCTAACCAAGACCATAAGGCCCATTCTTTCTGTGTAAAAAATCTAAACATATGTAACTCCTTATTCTACCTTTACCTTTATATTATTATTCTTATAATAATTTAAGATAAAGTCCTTACATTCTTCTTGGGTACTATCAAATTTCATTCCAGAATCTTTTATTACCCTTATATTATCTTGTTGCCAGCTATGTACTAAGTCTGACTTTATGTTAAACCCTGTCACTTTTTCAACAATATTAAAAGGGTCTTCGCTAAAACCAAATAACCATTCTGTTGCGTTAATAAAGTTTTGTAGTCTATTTAGTTTCCATTCAAATACGCCACCAAAGTCTTTATCAGTTCTTTTATGTAGTCTAAATTCTGATACTTTTATATCTGAATGAGTTCCCATAAATGTATCAACTATATCTTCAAAAGAACCGTCAATGTCTTCGTTGTTATAAAATTTATTTTTATTTCTAAGTGCTTGTTCTAATTGCCAATGATAGTATATGCCTGTTCCTGAGTCATATCTCTTTTTAAACCATTCAAACATTTTATCACCTAATCTCTCTTTGACTCTATCTTGTTCAAAATTATCCATGGCTTTAAGATGTCTTCTCAAAAACATTCTAACTGAAACTATTCCACTTTGTGTAGCAGGATACATCCATAAACTTTTCATTCCTTCAAACTGTTCATAATCTCTTTTAGCATAATGTGTTCTTACAATTAATGAGGCTGTACATCTATGCTCTCTAGCAATTTTAATCTTATCTACATGTTTAGGAAAACGTAACACCCGTGTTGCATCGCCATTAAGATGGTCTAAATGTCTTTTAATATCAAATCTAAAATAATCCCATAATTTAATATTCATTCCCCAAGTGCTTATGCTATGTAAATCTGTATCATAATGACCTTTTAAAAGAAAAGGTTCTGAATAGTCATAGATATGAGGTGTAGCATACTGACTTCCTATGCTATCTTTTATTTCGTAATTTGTTAGTGTGGGTTTTTCAAATGGTGCACCAGCTTTATCGGCAATTAGTTCTGTAAGATATTCACCACCACAGCCACCAGAGTAATCTAAATGATATAGGTTACTCCAATCAGTACCATTTAATGTTAGCCTATCCTGCACAATAAGTCCCATGTGTCTGCATAGTCTTCAACTTGATAACTCTGACCATTTTCTAGTTTCTTTACTGCTTCTGAAATGTCATAATCATTTCCGCCTTCCATAGTCTTATCACCTACAAAGATGATATTATCTGACTCATTAAAGTCATTAATGATTTGTTGTTTTCCCTTACCTATAGGCATAATATCTAAACCAGTTTCACCAGCGACCTGGGCTACTACATTCTCGTTTCTAAAATTTTCATTGAATTCTTTTGCTATAATCCATCGTTCTTTTGTTTCGGTATCATACTTAACATATTCTTCTCTTTGTTTAGTATCAGCACCTCTACCAATTATACTAAAGTTTAGTAAGCCTGGTCTTGCATCAAAATGTGTACCAGTTCTTAATGGAAATTTACTTTCATCAAGTTGCCTTTGCAGAAATATCTTTGGAACAGGAGGCAACACCCAATCATTATTATAGATGTTATTACCTTTTTCCCAAACTGAATTACCACTACAGTTATAAACTTTGATAACTGAGTTAAATAATGGTTGTCCGATTTGTTCAATAGTCTTAGGAGCATCACTACCCGTTGCAAGATAAACATTGTTTTCTTCTACAAACTCATTAAAGAAGTTTAAGAAGCCAGTGTCTATCTTACCTCTACTAGGTGTAAGTGTTCCGTCTACGTCAAATATGTAATGTTTCATTGATGTGGATATGCTTTGTTTAAGATAGCCGCCATTTCATCAGGCGCCTTTGATAAATTTTGTAAGTCCCATTCGCCACACCATTTTAGAAAGTTAATGCCTACACCTGCTACTTTCTTAGGTTGACTTGCATCTGCAATAGTCTGAACGAAATCTACTTTTAATTCTGTTGGTTGTGCAGTTAGATTGATAAGTTTCTCGTTACGTTCATAGTCTTCACGTACTGTATGTTCAACACCGTTATGGTCTGTCCACTTTTGTAACATGAAGTTATTCCAATTGAATCCACCTGTTTCTTTGTCTTCAAATGCTTCAACCATTCCTGTTTTGTTACGAGATCCTTTCTTACGCACACCTGGATATGCACTAAAGATATTATCACTTGTATCACCACGAATACATTTCTCAAACAGTAACCACTCAGGGTCTGGAGCAGGGAGAAGTTCTTTAGTCTTTTTGTCTTTCATTGGTGTCATGTTCTTATCATCTTTAAAGAACCCTTCTTTAGTAATGATACGATTTTGTACACCATCATAAATCTTTACATTGTCTTGTATTAGTTGCATGTAATCGCTATCACTTGATACAATAATATGTTCATCATCTGGATGTGATTCAATAAACAAAGCAATCATATCATCTGCTTCTGCTTGTTTATTGTGCAACATAGTTACATTAGTTTTATTATTTAAGAATTCAACCATGCTATCATATGCATCAAACATGATTTGATTTTCTTCTTGTTCACGTACTGACAAAGCCTCACGTGCAATCTTACGATTTGCTTTATAAGGTTCATAAAAGTCTTTACGCCAACTACGTCCTTCTAAACAAAATACTGCATGGTCGGCATTGAACTTGTTATAACACATTTTGACACTACTCATCATAATGTGAAAAGCCATACCGATTTTCATATCGACATTCGCACCACGCATTGCTACGTGTTTTGCTCTATGATACATGTTGAAACTATCAACAAGAATAAATGTAGCCATTAATTGATCCTCTTAGTTATATACAGTATTAGAATAGCACAGGTTGTTCAGTTTGTCAAGAGTATTCGGCAGTATCATCACCGGTTTTTAGTCGTTGAATGATTACACCATCTTTGCTCTTAGTATCAGCAGTTTTTGTTGTACCTTCTTCGTCTTCAAGGCCTTCCATTACAATGTTTTTACATAAGTCATTGAACCAACTATCTACAATAGCATCGTTGTCTTTTCCTTCGTAACCATTGTCTGCAAGATACTCTACAAAGTCTTCGTTAAAGTCAATCTCAAAGAAGCCTGAACCAGGTTTATTCAGTTCAAGTTCCATCTTTAGTACTTTAACCCAAGGTTCACCTTTTAAAGTTGCTACTTTCTTATCATGGTCATTATTTGTAATATGACCGTATTTTAAATCGACACCAGCTAACGCAATATCACGTTCTTTTTCATCTTTTATCAATCTAGCTTGGTCTCTGGCAGTTTCTTCTTCTGACTTAAACCAAGTCTTTGGTTTCATTATATCCATGTTGTTATCCTTTCAATTCAGGCACAGCCTTTAATAATTCGTCAATACCTCCCTCAATATAAATCATATTATTATATCCATTATTTTTGAGATACTTAGTAACTTGTTCTGCCTTAGTGCTATCCTGACATAACATCAAACACACGATATGTGTCGGTGCCATTTCAATTTGGTCAGGTATTTCGTACATTGAAATGTTAAACGTTTGTTTAACTGTACCTGCACTTTGACGTTCCTCTGTATCTCTGATATCTACAAGAATATAATCTTGTTTTTCATACCATTCATCAACGAATTCTTTAACTGTAATACCTAATGCATCATCATTTGTTTTATAAAACATCTGCTAACATCCTTCATTTATTTCAGCTTCTAGTGAATCAGCATCTTCATACTGTACACCGTTCCACCCTACATGTTCCCATGGAACTTTCTTGTCACCAAAGTGACCATAAACACAATTTTCACTGTACTTATAAAAATTAAATAAATCAAATCTATCAATAATACCTTTAGGTGTCAAGTCGATATTATCTCTAATAAACCTTTGAATACTACGATTGTGTCCATTACTATCTACATAAATGCTAGTAGGTTCTTTTACACCAATAGCATATGATAATTGTATCTGACACCAATCTGCCATGTTATCTGCTACTACGTTCTTAGCTAACCAACGTGCCATATAAGCCGCTGACCTATCTACTTTCGTAGGATCTTTTCCACTAAAAGCACCCCCACCGTGAGGAGCAAAACCACCATAGGTATCCACAATAATTTTTCTTCCTGTAAGTCCTGTATCACCGTCAGGCCCACCGATTTCAAATTTTCCTGTAGGGTTGTAATGTTTGACTGTATCATTGTCAACTAAATCTCCTAATACTTCGTGTACAATGTTCGATAGAGGCATTCTGATAGAATGTTCGTATTGAGGACTATGTTGTGACGAGACCACCACTTGGTCTACACGTTTTACCTTGCCACCTTCATATTGTAAACTTACCTGAGACTTTGAGTCAGGTTGTATGTACTCATATCCTTCTTCTACTCTTAAACGTTTCAATGCTTTTAGTAGTTCATGTGCATAATGTATCGGAGCAGGCATCATACTTGATGTTTCATTTGATGCATAACCAAACATAAGTCCTTGGTCACCAGCACCGAAATCATCAGTACCTAATCCAATGTCACCACTCTGTGCATGAATTTCATTATAGATTTTTAGTTTATCCCAATGAAATCCTACTTGTTCATATCCGATTTCTTTAACTTTGTTACGAACAATCTCTTTTATTTCATCATCGCTCACATTAAAGTTTTTTACTTCGCCCGCCAACGTAACATGGTTGGTAGTTACAAGTGTCTCAATGGCTACACGTGTTGTTTCATCACCTGCTTTAAGTCCAGCATCAACTAGTGCATCACTAATTTGGTCTGCTACTTTGTCAGGATGTCCACAACTAACACTTTCGCTTGTAAAAATATAGTTATTCATATTAACTCCTTCTGTCTAGTATCCGGCTTTACGAATACGTTGTTCAATTCCTTCGACTTCATTCTCATAAGTCTTATCTTCCTCATGCCTAGATGCGGTACCATCGTCATGTTGCATATCATATCTAGGTTCCCCAGGCATTCCCGAAAAGGCTGATGTGTAATCTTGGCGTGAACCGCCACCCTTTCTCCATGCAAAGTTCTGCCACATCTTTGATTGTAAGATTATATTCTTCACTTCTACCACCCAAAGGCATAAGGTATACAGGGCATTCAATACCCACTGCACGATACTCTTTGACGGCTCTATCAGCATCATCAACATCTGTACTATCAGAAACAACAAACTTAAAATACATACTAGACCCAGGAACGTTACTGTAATCACTAGCGATATCAGGTTTGATAGCAGTGTCCCAAGGTTCTCCCGAAACTGGGAGTTTTGGAGAGCAACTAAATGTTGTTTTAAATCTTGCCCTAGTTGAGAGATATTCTTTAAACTCTGGGTATAAACTTTGTGTAGTGTTTGTTTCAAATGTAACATTTTTTAAGTCTTGCATCCTTTCGTGTTCAAACAAGTCGATGTACAATCGTTGCCATGCTAACAATGGTTCACCGCCTGTCATAATTAAATGAACGTCTTGTCCGTTATCTTGAACCCATTTACCATTAGGTGTTAAACTTAATAAATGTTCAACAACTTCATCCACAGTTCTTTGCATATTGAATTTTTTAAATTCAGGATAGATACTTGCGTATGTATCACAGCCTGTGTGTATGATTGGTAAATCTTCAAATTCTTTTGTTGTTTCGTGTACTCCTTTATCAATTAAATCTTTTACTTCGTCATTGTAACGATTGCCCATTTTGTGTTTTTCATCACGCATTGGTTCACTTCTATCTAAACCAAAGTTCATGCATCGAAAGTTACAACCAAAAGTACGTAAAAATACACTAGGTACTCCTACATATTTGCCTTCACCTTGTACAGAATAGAATGCTTCTGAATATCTCAGTTTCATTCTATTTGTGCCCTTTCATACTAAGCATTAGATTATAAAACTCTTGCTTAAGATTTGAATCCTCTCTAAATTTGCCTAACATAATTGCCGTAGTCATATCGCTTTCGTGTTCTTTAACACCTCTATGTGTCATACAATGATGTTCTGCTTTAACAACAACTGCAACGTTTGGAGTCTTAGAATACTGTACAAGTTTCTCCGCAATTTGTGTTGTCATTTCTTCTTGAATTTGAGGTCTTTCTGCAATGTGATGAACAAGTCTATTAAACTTAGATAGTCCAATAACTTCTTCTTCTGGAAAGATACCTACCCAACATCTACCTACAATATTTTGAAAGTGATGGGCACAAGTACTACGAATAGTAATTGGACCTGTCGTATACAAGTTGTTATATCCCATATTAGGAAAACTTGTTACTCTTGGTTCTGGTACATAACGCCCACCAAATGTTTCATGTAAAAACATTTTAGCTACACGTTTTGCGGTTTCTTGTGTGTTGTGGTCGTTCTCTGTATCGATAACTAAACTTTCTAATACTTGTTGCATTGAAGTTTGTACTTCGTTTTGAAGTGATTCCATTTCACCCGGTTCGATGAAATCGGCTATATTATCGTTACTATGAAACTTGCCTTTAGCAGATTTGATCCGCTCTCTGATTATTTCGGAAGTCTTTTTCATTTATACTATGTTCCTTATATTTTAGTTGTATACTGTATGGTGGTAAACCCACCCATATACAGTTATTATTATACATGAGTGGGAGTTTAATGTCAATCATTAATTTCGTTATATTTATGCAATTCAGTAACTAAGTCATTTACTGAATAAAAGTTACGTACATTCTCAATTTCTTTATTCATAGATTCGCTCATATCTGAGTTCTTATTCATTAAGATACGAATATGCGTTTTAATCTGTTCTATATTCTCTTTTACTGCATCTAAACTAGTTGTCCATTCACTAGGATATTTAAACGTATCTGACCACATTTCTGTATAAGATAGTCTGTCTGGTACTAATGGTATAGCACCAACTACAAGTCCTTCAAATACAGATATACCCAAAGTCTCTTGTAAGTTGGCACTAAAAACCATTTTCGCCTTACCAAGCATTGTGTGGTATTCTTCCTTAGATAGATTAAGTTCTTGACACTTTACCCAATTATACTCAGGCATTTGCTCTGAGAGATAGTCAAAAACTTCTGGTTGCTTTTCAGGCGCTAACCTGTGAGGAAATAATATCATGTCCTCTTTCGCCATACCTTTATAGTTTGCTAAATCGCTTTCTATATATTCCATAGGCCAACCCACTTGTCGAATAGAGTGAAGGAGTTGCCGGTCGATATCCCTATCGTCCTCAAAAAATGTCTGGGTAAACATGTCAATATGAAATTTAGTTGCAAAGTAGTTATCATCGAAACATTCATACATTGACATTTCAGCATTTCGGACCCATGGTTGGTTCCCTATCAATCTTCCTAGAAAGTCTTGAGGGTCATACGAACCTGCATGCCACATACCCCCAATCCGGATTTTCACCCCAAGTAATTCAGCCATATATTTTAACTGTATTACTGTAGGGTTCCAGGCATCAGCATACAAAAAGTAATCACCATCTTTGATTTTGCCTTCGCAAAACATTTGAGATATTTTTGTTATCTGTGCCGCCTTGTAGATGTTTGTACCACCAAAGTTCAGAAAAGCACCGGGTGTAGTGGCTTCGGGAATGCCTGCCCTAGGGCCGTCTATCACCGTCACATTCAAACCGTTGCTTCCAAGAACTTTTGGGAAATGTGTCTTCCATTGCTTAGTGTAGCGGGATTCAACACTTTCCAAATCTACAAGATATATCATTCAATTTCCTTTAGTAGTTCTTTAAACCATTCTTCTGAACCTTCAGTGCCACAATCACATTCTATAATATTTTTAATACGTGTTGCACCTAGTTCATCTAGTTTACTGTTTATTTTATTACCTGCTCCACAAAAAGTCTGATGTGAACTATCACCTAATGCACAAACAGAATATGTAAGATTTTTAAATTGACTAGTTGAGTTCTCTAACCAATCCCAAAACTCGTCACCATTATGAGGCAAATCACCATCACCTGTAGTTGATGTAACCACAACTGCAAGTTTCATTTCTTGTAGTTTATCAGCAGTTACATCGTTGAGTTCAACTAAGTTGACCTCATGATTTCTTTTCTTAGCAATCACTTCAAAATTATCTGCAACGTCTTCTGCATTACCAGTCATTGAAGCCCATAAAATATTAATTAACATACTACTCCTTTAAGATACTATAAACATTGTATCCCTTAGATTTTAGTTTAGCAGAACCACCTAAGAAAGTCAAGTCCATTATACTTCCTATTCCTATTGTTTCTGCACCCATACGTGTAATCAATGACGTTACTGCTTCCAGTGTTCCACCGGTTGCAATAACATCATCAAGTACTAGAACACGGTCGCCTTCTAACACTGAATCAGTTTGTAGGTGTAGTTCGTCCGTACCGTATTCAAGTTCGTATTCTGTAAAAATTGTTGGTCCTGGTAACTTGCCTTTTTTTCTAGCCATAGCAAATGGCCTATTCATATCTGCACTTAAGTATCCTGCTAAAGGAAACCCACGTGCTTCTAATCCTACGATTCGAGTGTAATTATAAGCTACTTGAGTAGCATACATCCAATCTTTTATAAGTGTCATGCATTTAGATAAACCATCTTGGTGATTAAAAATACTTGCCATGTCTTGATACATGATGCCAGGTTTAGGATGGTCCGGAACTACCCGAACCATTGCTTGTATATCTTCTGCTAGAGAATTTTTATAATCAAGTTCCATATTCAATCAAAGCCCCATTTTCTCCATCTTCGGATACTTCAATTTTAACACTACGACCGGGATACTTATCTGCAATCTTATCAAACAAATCATCACTCATCATTTCACATGACTTGTAATCTAGTTCTAAAGTCTTCTCTGCATATAGTTTCTCTAGCCAACGTTTGAATTGAATAAACTCAATATCCCTGTCGTTGTGTGTAACTGTAATTGCTACACGAAAATGAAAGATATGTCTATGAGGATATCCTAGAAAACTAACATCATACTCATCGCCAGTTGCTAACGCAGGGTCATCAAGTGCCGCTGGATACTTGTGTATACCTTCTTTCTGAAATGTAACCCAAATCCATCTTGTTGCATTTTGTTTTTGTTTTTTAATATCATCTTCCATATTAGCCTTTCTACTTTCGTTTAGCATGTAGTTATAGTAACTACCCATTTAACTGTGACCCTAATTCATTTTCTAGGGATACAATTTCTTCTTTTAATTTCAATTTTTCAACCTTTTTGCCTTGAACGTCTTGATACTTATTATAATCTTTTTTAATCTGATTGTCAAGTGCCCTGTGGACCGCTCTGAGTTTTTCAAGTCTGTGTGCTTTCTTTTTAGCGAATGCTCTTTGTCCTGATGCCATTTTGTCCTCCTTAGTTAAAAATGTTGGATTATAGGGGAACAATGCTCCCCTATAAATACTTATCTTATTGTACTACAAAATAGAGTACTGATACTGCCGCAATAGCAAGAGAACCCATATTAAGTTCACTATGTCTACCACTTGCCGCTTTGATTACTACATGAGCAATAAAGCCTAAAGCAATACCATAAGCAATATTAAATGTTAGTGGCATGATAATTGCCGCCAATACTGCTGGTGCATATTCACTTACATCATCCCAATTAATATCTTTAAGATTACGTAAGAAATACGTAGCGATAAAGACTAACGCAGGTGCAGTTGCATATGCTGGAATGCTTTGTGCCAATGGTGCTAACACCAAACACAATGCAAACAAGATTGCTACGACAACCGCAGTTAATCCTGTCTTACCACCTTCTTTAATACCAGCACCACTTTCAATATATGAAGTTGTGTTACTAGTACCTGCTAAAGCACCAATAGTTGTTGCAGTTGAATCTGCTAGAAGGGCTCTGTCGATACCTTCTACTTCTCCCTTCTTATTCACTTTCCCTGTAAGGTTGGCAACACTTGTAAGTGTACCTGCCGTATCAAAGAAATCAACAAATAAGAATGCAAATGCTACACCGATGAAACCGGCTGTTGCAATCAAACTAAAGTCTAATGTAAATGCATGTGCTGGACTTGGAACTGCACCAACTACACCATTAAGGTCAGCGATACCTGTGATCCAAGCAATCACACTTACGGCTAAGATACCAATAATAATTGAACCTGGTACTCCTCGCTTATCTAAGATTGCCATTAATGCAAAACCTAGACCTGCAAGTAATACTGGCCAACTAGAAATGTCTCCTAGTCCAACTAGTGTTGCTGGATTATCAACAACGACACCTGCATTCTTAAGACCGATAATAGCTAAGAACAGACCAATACCTGCTCCTATACCTAGCTTCATGCCTTTCGGGATACTATTAATAATATACCTTCGTGCTGGTGTCATACTCAAACCAAGAAACACAACACCTGCGATAAACACAGCCGCTAATGCTTGTTGATATGTGTAACCCATACCAAAAATAACACCGAATGCAAAGAAGGCATTCAGTCCCATTCCTGGAGCAAGTGCTACAGGCCAATTAGCCCATAGTCCCATGATTAAGGTACCCACTACCGCCGCAATAATTGTAGCGGTGAATACTGCACCAAAATCCATTCCAGTACCTTCGGTTGACAAAATCGCAGGGTTTACGACTGTGATATATGCCATAGTAAGGAATGTCGCAAGACCGGCCATAACTTCCGTTCTGACGGTCGTATTCTTTTTAGATAATCCAAAAAGTTTTTCTAACATAGTTAGTTCCTCCTTTTATCGTTAACCAAATAAGTCTGATACTGTATCAGGTGTTTCGTATTCTTTACGTTTACCTTTTACGGCTTCTACAAATTCATCTGTCTTAACGTTTGCTTCCTCAAACTCCATAAAGTCTGGAGTTGTCGAAATGTTTTGAACACGTGATCCTTCACACTTACGTAAAAATGCTTTAAAATCACTTAACATGTCCATTGGTTTATCTGATACAAAAAGTTCTTCAACAAACTTTGCAAAGTACAATACTGTATCAGGTACAACATCACTTAACACATTAGTTTTACCTAAATTCATGTTGTGAATATCAATCTTGTCACGTAACATTTCATATTCGTGGTCGAATCTACGTAATGCATCTTGCATACCTCGAATATGATACTCCGTATTATGTGCTTGAATTAATATATAGGATAGACTATCCCAACTTGATTTTGCTTCCTTCTTGTTCCTATTCAACATACCTGGTTGCATGTAGTTGATATCACGCATATTAAGTCGTGAACCAATAGCACCTTCATACATCCAAGGTTGATCCGGATTAGAAATATCTTGTCTCCAGTTCAACTTTTTAGTTTTATAAGACCAAGCACCTCCGCTCAAGTCAGGATAATCGTATGCCAAACCTTTAGATGCAGTTATATAGGGAGAGGCCGCATCAAAAGATATTGTGATATTTGGATTAACATGCTCTCTTAGTTGTCTTTGAATGGCTGTTAAGAAACAACCCCATGGGAGAACGCTAATGCCTAGAACGTGTATCCAAACATCGTCACCTGCTAACATGCCATCATCACGCATTGTGATTAATCGCCTTAGCAGAAGTTCTGCATCACCGGCATGGTCACCAGCCATAGCCCAACCTTCAAATGCTCTATCGCCATAGACTTTAGGATCATTGAATTGTTTGACTGCCTGATACCATTTCTCACTAGTATCCCAATTAGCACCATGTAGTGTATTGAGAAACTTAGTTTTACCCGGGATACGGTTATCAATAAAAAATTTGTGATTGAATATTGTTTTCTCTAAACATTCATCAGCAGATTTTAAACCTGTTTTATCACGATACTGTGGAAGATAACCCCACATAGGAATATCAAGTGTCATACTATAATCACAGTATTCTTCTAACCATGTCATAATACCACATCTTGTCTTTTGCCAATCTGCACCATTTTCAAACTGAGACCAGTCAAGTTTCCAAGCACCACTACCAATCTGATAGCCTCCTGAATCTCCTACTAGTACTGTGTTTTCTCTGTTACGATTGACAACCATTCCATCATCGATTTTAGAACCTTCTAAATCAAGATTGGCATGACCTGCCGAATAAAGACCATGAGAATAATGCACATAGCCTTTATCTTTGTCCAGTATATTTAATCCGTCTAAGCCGTGTTCGAAACCTTTTGGAATACGTTCTGGTGGGAACATATCTGTTTTGTCCGCATAATGTTGAGAGATTTTACGAACATAGAAATTCGAAATAGCCGGCAAGAAGATTGCATAACCGGAACTTAGATTATTTCTACCTAAGTCAATCACTTTCTAGTTACCTGATTTAGCTGGTAAGATGTATTCGTAGAGTCCAATGCCACTGTCTACTTGTATCATCATTGCACCTTGGTCTGAAATTTTAACACTCATCGTGCTAGTATCACCAAGTTTCAAGATTGTTAATACAGTTGATAGAGGGAAACTCCAACCAGTGTTTAGTTCACCGTTTACATTCTGTGCGAATGGAAGTTCTACTCTGTCAGTTGAACGGTCACCGATAAAGAATTTCAGTACACCGTCTACTGTCTTAACAGTAAATAGTGGATCATAGGCTCCTAGAATACCTGAAAAGTATTGTAAGTCCTTGATTGCTTTTTGTGTTGGCATAACTTCAACGTCCCATTTAGCACCTTTGAAGTTTGCAGTTTTGATTTGTGCATCTACCAGTTCACTTACGATTACACGATAAGTTGATTCCATTGCACCTGGAATTGAAAACGATAGTTGAGTAGGAACCATTTCACCATTACGTTCTTCATGTCCTACTTCGACACCAGCTTTCACTGTTTTACCTTGATTATCTTCTCCCTCGTAATTAAGATAACCACTTAGTACGCCTAGTCTACCAAGACCAAACTTACCTTTAAACTCTGCTACTGGTGTATGTAGTTTACCCCTTAACACCACTGTTCTATCATCATCCATAGCATCAATCGTTGTACCAGTATCATCTGTAGTGACCTTAGCCGCTTGAATAATACCTAACGAATGCGTATGTTTAACGATATCTTTTAATATATCTTGCATGTTATTAGTTCTCCTTATGGTTTAATATACTATATTAACACTAATCAATACCAATGTCAATACTCTTTTTAACTTTTCCTGCTACTGGATTATCTACCCAATGTATTTGATTAGGAGGCATAAAACCCCATATAAACCAAGCATTCCCAAAAGTAGGTGATCCTTTTCCAGTAAAATCTATCCTATAGTTATACACAAGTGCAGACATTCCCTTGTCCATAAACATCTTCCCTCGCTTCGCACCCTGAAAACTTGTAACAGGAAGTAATAATGCAAAGGGTTTTTCTAAAGAATAGCAGTGTTCTAAAAACTGGTCTTTCTTACTATACGGTGGATTTGTTATAATGCCATCAAAGACATCACTCCGTGTACAATCAAAGAAATCCCTAGAGCCAGAAGGCACAATAGAATAACCGAATTTTCGAAATCCCGACACAATGCTACCACTTCTTTCACTAGTCGCTTCATAATAAGTTTTCTCCTTATCCAAGTATTTGAGTAAAGGCATAACTTGGTCTTCTGGAGTGTAACATTCATCAGAAGACTCATTAGTTGCTCTACGATTTATTAGTTCAGTGTATGACATTACCTTGACATCCTGTTAACATTAACAATCTTTTTTGCTCTTTCTAATACAGGTGCAATAAAGTCTCTTACCATTTCTTCATTGGCAAAGTCATTAAAGTGTGTTTCATCACAAAGTATTTTTTCTTCACCATACTTTTCTGCGTAATAATCGTGTGCATTCTTACCATTAAAATCTACATACAGTGAATCACCCAACATTGATTTAAAGCCTGGATGAACAAAAAAGTCCCAAGACTTATGCCATGTTACAACTTTTATATTCAATAGTTTACATAGTTTGATTGCTTGATATACATCTAACATACCCCAAAATTCTAATGACATATTGCTTACAGCCATTTGTTCTTGTGTTTCTTTCCAATACATAAAAGCCTTCTTAGTTTTTGCAAACCAGTCTTCTTCCATATCTTGCGTTAATGCTCTCATAAATTCATACATAGATGCTGAATCTCTATACACATCATCTTCGATAACAGACATATCACTTACTTCTTCTATTCTTTTATAAGGTTGACTAAGACATTTAAAGTTCAACTGTGACCTATTGTTTACTAACTCCATTAATAAAATATCAATGTCATGTTTTTCTTTTAAGTACACAATCTTATTTAGGTAAAGTTCTGTACCTTTGCTTGAACAAGCAGAATTAAAAAACTTTATATTAGTTGTGTATTGATTTAGCCATTCTTCGAAAGGCAATGCTAAATTGTTTTCTTTAGTTTCATAATTATGATGTCTGCCTACACTATAACTAGACCCGACTATTCCTACTTTACACATTTAAAACTCAAATAGATTTGTAAATTGTTCAGATGCATCAGCATCACTTAGGTCCCACTTAAGAACACCAATAAGATTATCTAGTTTCTTATCAATGATTGTTGCTTCCATTAACTCATCATCAAAAGGAAGTTCTTGAAACCATTCAGGGATACGTTTTTCATCAATTGGATATGCAACACTTGTCATTTTTAACGCATTAGGTTTTAGTTTACATACAATAGTTTTCATACCATCAACAATCTCAATAGAGTATTTGTCTGCATGAAGTTCACGTAATGTATTCCAATTCAAAGCCGCACTGACATGACCTGGCAAATGAATTTTATCTTTCTTATTATCTTCGCCTTCTAGTTTGAAATCTTTGCCTTGTTGCTTTGCAATCTTTTTTACTTTATTTCTATACATAGTAAGATTGTTAACACGTTTAGGAGTACCCTTTTCCCAACCAGGCTTTGCTCTGAATTCTTTTTTAAACTCTTTAACCATTTCGATTACGTCTTGTTCCGTTCCGTCTGTTAAAATTTTAACAAGAACATCACTCAAAAAGTTCTGCATATAATCAGGAGTATCACTACGTTTCAAGTCGAGACCCATAGCTTTTACTTTACCAGGTTTACCATCTACGTCTTTTCTTACACCCTCATCATCAAAAATAAGCATTGCATAACGTTTCTTCTTAATAAAGATACCCATACTTGCACAGTTCTCTCGACCTGCCGCAATAATTTCACCTTGCTTACGTGGAGAATTAAAGAAGTCTTTCATAAAGTCAGGGAAACTTGCATTGACTTGATTTGCAATCTCATCATACAGTTCAATAACTTTTTCTCTAGTCCATTCAATCTTACCTTCATCAATGTCTTCCTTGTAAACAGGATACATAGAATAATAGATACTATCTGTATCGCCATAGATGATGGACTCGCCTTTGTAGTCATAAGTACCAGCAATTACTTCATTAGTTTTAGCACCCATATGTCTTGTGATACAACGACCAGATAGAGTTGTACTCTGACCAATACGTTTATCATAGAAACGACACCCTGGATTTAGAATCGCACCATACAAACTATTCAAGTTAATCTTTTTAACTAGTTGTCGTTTATCCCAGAACGCAATCTTTTCTTTATCACCTTCTTCAATAGCTTTCTTCTTGTTCGTTTGTAGTATCTTACGTTCAGCATACCAACGTTCTAATAAACTAGGAATGATACCTTGTACGTCTTGTTTAAGAACAGTGCCATTGGCAGTAATAGCCCATTGCAAGTCGCTATGAAATACTAAGTTATGTATCTCTGCACCAGTCATGTCTGCTACTTCGCCTGACTCTAATTTAAGATTAATCTTTTCTGTCTTATCTTTTTCATTGACTAGTCTGAATTCTTCTGCACTAAACGTATCTTCCCAAGCCTGAGCCGCACCGAAACCTTTACTACCATTTCGTCTACCATGTGCAATTCTATCACCAATCATCTTCTCTGTTAGAGTTGGCTCAAGTTGTGCAACAATAGTTTCTGGAGACATATTCAATGCACGAATGATTGAAGGATAAAGTGAATTGATATCAATACCTGATACCCATCGTTGAATACCTGTCTTTGGATTTGCCACAAAAGCACCTGCGGCTTTTTGTTTCTCTGCTTCTTCTAGTTCTGCATCAGTTGGTTCGATATCATCTTCTCCCCAATCTTTAGCTTTTCTATCAGGCACGACCATATCTCTACGATGTGCCTCATTAATAATCGCTTGTTCTGTAACTGCAACTGCACCCATAGTTGTTTTGATATTAACTGTGTTGTCGTGTGCAATCTCATTTGCTAAGTCAATGAATTGTAATTTTTTATCTAAGTTGCCTAGTAGTGCAACGTCTTGTCTGTTATATTCAATGTACTTGTAAAAATCTCTGTTGTATAATTGGTCAAGAGTTCCATCATATGGAACTTTGTTTTCACCAAGTTCATACTCACCAATAGCATCAAGTGAATATGAATGCATTTCATGATATGTATACTTACGATAAAGTTCAAGATAGTCTAAGTGAATACGACCTGACAAGTCATATGTGATTTGTTCTCTACCATACTTAACTACCCGTCTTTCGTGTGGAAGTAAATCCCACAAACAAAGTTTACGTGTATGTGATTTACTCATCATACGAGTAATACGTCTAACTGTATATGGGATATCAAAACCTTCTGAGTTCCAGCCTGATAAAACATCTGCATCATCAATCAATGCAATGAAGTCATTTAACATATCTACTTCGTCAAGATATAAAAATGTATCATCGAATTGTTTACAGATTCGTTCTGCTTCCTCTAGACCTTCTCCTTCTTGCATATGCTTAGGAGGGATAGCAAACGTAACTAGTTTATCTAACCACTGTAGATAAACAGTAATTGCAGTGATAGGCATAAAGGGATCCTCTGGAGGAGCAAATCCCTTATCTGCATCAAAGTCTACCTCGATATCAAAAAACGCAACATGTAGCTTTGGAGAATCTACACCGTTGTAGTTCTCACTTAAACATCTTACTTCTGGTTTGATATCGCTTTCGTATAGTGATTTACCTGAGTTTATTCTTCGCTCTTTGTGTAAATCTTTTAATCGTTTGCATTTAATCTCACGTACTTTGTCACCATGAATACTAGTGTGTTGTCCTCTAGGATCTTTGACATAAAATGTACGCCATGCAGGGAAGTCGTTATAGACACGTTTTCCATTGACACGTTCTATGACTTGAACAATGTCTTTATCTCTGTTGTAATAGGCGTCTACATAACTCATTTATAGGGTACGTCCTACAGTCTCTAACACTTCCTCAACATCAGCAAAGTCTTGTTTTGCTTCTGTTAGTTTTGCCTTATGTGCTAGGCTAATCGCTTTATTTAGAACACCTGGTTTGATATCAAACTCATCAGCGATTGCTTTAACTGTATCACGTAGACCACCTTTTAGGTCGTCAACTTCTTGTAGTACTGAGCATCCCTCATCTACTAATTGCTTTAACTTAGCTTTGTCTTCTGTACTTAATGTATCTATTGACATATAGTCACCTCCTTAGGTTAAAAAAGAGTGTCCCATTTCTGAAACACTCTTTAATAATACATTAAGTGACTACGAAAGTCAATAGTTATTTTGAAATTATTCTTTATTTCCGCCTGTCATTGCACTGACAAACTTTGCACCTGGACTTGCCTTAATCGCTTTTTTGATAACTTTTCCACCAATGGCTCTTGCCGCCGCACCCGCTAATGGGGCTAATGGAGCCAATTCATTTACTTTCTGTGCAAGTGCATCAATCTTTACAAAGTCTGAGTCAGTTAGGTCTGACATTTTCTTTGGATTAGATTTTAGTTTGATGTTCTTACCACCAACTGAGATAGAGTCACCAGCTTTCTTACCTTGCTTAGCCGCTTTATCTAGTTCTTTGTAGAATTCATTGTACTCTGACATTGCAATTCTAGCCGAATTGTTAACAATTCTGTCTGCTACATCGTCTGCATTGAATACTTTTACTTTAGACTTTTTGATTTGTCCACCAGTTAAATCTGATGCCTTATTTTGTATACCAGCACCAACGGCTTTTGCTACTTTACCGATAATTCCACCAGCCGCTTGAGCAGGACCAGATTTACCTATAGCTTTTGCAGTATCAATACCTTTCTTAGCCATGTCAGCGCCTTGTTTAACTTTACCAGCTACTTGACCTACTTTCTTTGCTACGTTCATAGCAGTATCTAGTTTGCCTTCTTTCATAGAACCTAAGGCAAAGTCTGCAATCTTAAGCATACCAGCTTTAGTTTTTAGCATGTTGTCAATTTTTTCTCTGTTAGCATCGTTTACTTTATCATAAACTTGTGTAACAGCCGATGCAGTAAATAAATCTACTTTCATCTGACCATCATCAAATTTAACAGGCATGTTTTGTTTGTCTGCTACAATTTTCTTTAGAGTATCCATTGCACCTTCTTCAATCATTGCTGATTCTTCTACTGCCAAATTTGCATCGATACCAGCAGTTGATTTCATTCCCCAATGTTCAGCCGCCTTTTTAGCCGCTCCGTATGAAGAAGTCGCATGACATTCGTGTTTGCCTTTATCAGCATGTACACAAATGTATGGTTTTTCATCTGCTTCTGAAACTGATTCATTTGCATGACCAAGTTCTTCCATTCTCTTAGCAACCATAGGTCTAACATCTTTGTTACCTTCGTCTTGTGCAACGTACATATCATCTAATAGTTCATCATCAAAAACAAATCCCATAATCATGTCACTTGTTTCTTCACTCGCTGGACGAGGTTTAGACATAAACTCATTATATTTTGCAACAGCCTCAGAATATTCTTCTTCTGGTTGACCATCATATTTCATTAAGCCACCAATCATAGTGCCTTCTTTAATACCCATTGCTTTTGCTTGGTCTTCAAGTTCTGCTTTTCTACGCATTAATTCTTTTTTAAGTTCTTCGTTTTTACTTGTGTCAGGGTCCATCTGAATATCTTGTAATGCTTTACGTTTAGCCATATAATCTTCTTTATTTTTAAGAGCAGTTGAAGATTCTTCGATACTTTCTTCTGTATCATCAGGCTTATTCGCCATTACCGCATCATAGTCTGCCATTTCTTCATCGTTTGGCATTTCTTCTGCATCTGGTGTTTCCATATCCATACCTGGTTGTTCTGGAGCCACATCCATATCTGGTTGTTCTGGAGACATGTCCATATCACTTGGTGCTTCAGGATCCATTGCTGGAACTTCAGGAGCCATTGCAGGAAGACTTTCACCACCACCTAAATCTAGTGTGTGCATTCTAGCCGCTAGACTATCTGACATACGTTCATATGCTTCGTATGATTTATTATGTTGGCTTGAAAATGTCTGTGCAATATCATGTATTGCATCACGGGCATTCTTGCCACCTTCTAATTCTGTTTTGAGTTGTTCCGTACCACGGTTTAAGTAATCTTCAAACTCATCGTTATTGATTACAAAACTCTCGGTTAATTGTGTAAGTTTCATTATTTTGCTCTCTTAATCATTGGACTCTTGACAGGCTTATTATAAACTAAGTTACCTACATCGGCAGAAAAACCCATCTTATAGTTCTCTTGTTTCTTTTTATTCTTAGGTGTTAGATACCCAAAAGGATCTACTGCCTTTCTGGCATCTTTAGCCTTCGTTCCCGGTGTCATTGGAAATGCCACACTAGCGAAACTACCACTAAAATTTTCACCTAATAATTCGTTTATTTTCATAATACTATTTATCAAATTAATTAATTATTTTAAATTTACTAGTTCATTGAAGTGAGGGAAATGCTCTGAATATGAGATTTTTCTTCTATCCTCTAGCATTTTAAACTGTTTTTGAGCAAGTAACTTAGTCTTTTCTGGTACTTCACTCGCTACTAAGTCTTTCATTGTATTCATTAATCCAATATATCTTTGTTTTTTATAAAAATTACCAGACATATTCTTAAAATACTCTATTTGTTCTTGTACTGTATCTGCATGATGAGGCTCTAATGAATCTATCGCTAAATGCTCTGGATTATCTACCCAATTTTGATGCATTAATATTGTCTTATCATAATCATATTTGTTTATCTTGTCATTAAGATATACTAAGAAGTCTTTAAAATAAGGAAGACTTAAACTGTTATGGGCACAACCAAATCCCAATACTAAATTATCTATTTCTTTTGATTTCTCAAAGAATAAATCTAAATTCTCGTCCCATTTAGCAAAGTCTAATCCCCACCTAATTAACTCACTCTGTCTATGTAATGCTTCACCCGATAGTTGCATTTCATAACGTATATTTGGTGTTCGATTTACTAGTTCAATAAATTTATCAAATTTCTTTTTAGGAAAGTTTAAATTAGTTGTAACTGTAATTACTACTATCTGTCCTTCCCTATGTGTGTCGTTAATATTCATCATAAAGTTTTCAATAAATCTAAACATATGGTCAGTAAAGAATGGCTCACCACCTAGCAAACTAAAATTAACATGACCTTGACCTACAAGTTTCTTATCCCAATATCCGTTTAATATCTCTAGTGTCTTATCAAACATTGCATCATCTGTATCTGGAAATCTTTGACCTAATTCTTTCTGCCAACGAGTACTAGAACCTCCCCAACAATAAACACATGCCATATTACATTTGTTTGTTAGTTCTATTTCAATGAATTTAAAGTTATCATGTTCCATCATATCTCTATGGAACTGTTTTGCTAAATTAGGGTGATTACCTGCTTTTTGATATTGTCTTTTTAAACGATAATCAAAATTCTTATTATATTCAGTTCTTACACTACTGCCACCAGCATCTTCTGTTCGCCAACAACCTACGCAATCAGGACTACGTGTACCTCCACTTAAGTCGTACTTTCTTTTTTGAAGTATAGGGTGATTGAATAAGAAATCTTCTGTAAGTGTATTGTAATCAAACGTAAGTTCTTCCATTTGTTTGTTAGTGTATTGAGTTTTACAACACCACTTAACAGTTCTTTGAGGTAAGGATATAATAATGTCGTTCCAGTTTTTGAAACACATCGTATTATATAAATTATGAAGATTTGGATTTATTTCATTCATTTTTTCTTTGTACGCAGTAGCTTCTTAGGTTTCCCATCTTTATCTACATCATTACCAAACTTTTTAGCTTGTTTAGTAATTTCGTTGGGACCTACGTCAACTGTGGTATTTATGCCAGGTATAACTCTACCTACGCCAGCCGCTTCTTTAACATCTTTTATACTGAATACTTTCTTAATTGCTTGTACTGTATTTGCAGTAGTTGTTGTGTGATGTTTAATTGCGATACCACCAGCTGATTGCCATGCATCGACATTCTTACCAAAATCATCAATTAACAAGTTCGGACTACCGTCTTGTTTCTTTGCATATTTTGATTTATTATGGTCAATGATAACTTGCTCTGGTTTAAAGAAGTTTAAATGTTTTCTCACCCACTCTCTTTTGCCAGGATCTACGTTAGGATCATTTGCTAGAGGGGAACTCAATATTTTGTATTTGCCTTTTACAGCCTTAATTGTTTGTAGCAAATCTTTGTAACCTGCTAATGTTGGCAAGTCTTCCCAGAAGTTTGGAGTACTAACAATCTTCTTTAATGCTTTGCCTATATCTTTCTTTGGTATATCTCTGTATGACTTAACGCCAACTAGTCTAGCCCATTCATTGAAGAAATCAACTAACACACCGTCCATATCAACATATACATCTGGTGTAGATGTCTCTGCTTCTGTTGTCGTTGTTGGCTTTGTACTTTTCTTATTCTTAAAACTATCGTACTTATTTTTTGCCCAATTATATGCCGCACCTGTTGATGTAACTCCACCTGCTATCTTAGGTGCAGGGTCATTTCTCAGAAACTTCGCTACATGAGGTGCCGCCATTCTGGCGCCATGTGCTATTGCTTGTCCAACAGGAACTATCCATTCATCTGTCTTATCTTTATCTAAACCTTTTTCTATTGCTCCCATGTAATCAGGTATCTTTGTCTTAACCCATGGGCCTCTGTGCATAAATCTTGCACTCATCATAACATTTACACCACGTAATTCTTCTGGATCAAATATCATTACTTGATATTGTCTCTTTTCATTATCAACACCTACTACTTCTACATTCATTTCATCATACTTCTTACCTTTGTAAGTAATACCATGTCCTGTCATAAATCTAGCAACCGCTTCGAATAGTGCATTTTCTCTAACTGGAACTTTGCTTAGTAGTTGTTCTTTGCTTAGTTTATAGTTAGATTTCATCCACTCATCTTTTAAATCAGCAATCATCTTACCAAGATTAGGACCAGCTACATAACCTCTTGCTAGTAAGTCTTTACCATTGATTGGGAAGTCTGGTTGTTCAAATCCGTGTACTGCATCATATACATCATTCTTACCATGCATGTTTGCCCATGCAAGTAAATGGTCTTGTGATGCACCATTGATAATCATATCTTGTGCTTGTTTTGAATTTATGTTTTCACCTTTGTGCTTGATTAAGAAGTCAAACATTTCTCTATCGTAATTGCTCATCTTCCAATCTCTTGCAATACCACTACTGTCTAGCATTCTTGCAAGTGCAATAATAGGTCCTGTAGGCTCACCTAGTTTAGCTGGATTGATACCTTCAAGTCCAATCTTACTTGATACGCCTGTCTTGTTCATCCACTCAAGTGCTTCTTTGGCACTTGAACCCATTAACAATTTGCCCATTTCTTGCCAAATTCTTTCAACAGATAAACCTGTCATACCGTCTGCATTATCTTTGATTGCATTTAATGTAGTATCGTCCCACTTTGGACTATCTAACTTAGATTGAAATCTAAAGTATCTTAAGATACGCAAATAATCTTCTTTAATTCTTTCTTCTGGATCCCCTACGAACCTACTTACTTTATCTTGTAAATCGTCCATACCACCATTGTAATCATGTACTGTACCGTCCATGTCCATTGACATTGCGTTATATGTTAAATCTCTACGTTTAGCATCTTCTTCCCATGAACGTACAAATTCTACATCAGCATGTCTACCATCTGTATTTGTATCTGCACGTAAAGTTGTTATTTCAAAATCTTCTCCATCAATAACCGCAGTTATTGTACCATGTTCTATACCTGTAGGAATATGTCTTATGCCTTCTTTATCAAGCATAGCAATCATTTCATCTGGTGTAGCATCTGTGGCAAAGTCAATATCTTTTGGCTCTTTACCTAATGCGATATCTCTTACTGCACCACCAACAATTCTTACTTCGTGTTTATTCTTTTTAAATACTTTATCTAGTTTACGAATAGCAGGAGTAATAATAGATTTAACATTTAGTGCTTCTTCGTTTAAAGACTCTTTAACTGAGTTTTCAAACATTGCGTTACCAAACATATCAAGGTATTCTTTTTCAAGTTCACGATAGTTTATTTTGTTGTTTGTTTGCATTGCTAACATTTGTGCATAATAGGCAAGTGAATGTCTTAACTTACCATTAGTTTCTTTATACTTTCTTGTAAGTATCTTATGCATCATCTGTGCCATATTCATATATGCTTTTTTATTAATTACATGACTCATCTTACGAGAAAGTAAACCGAAAGGTGTTTCTTCTTTTATGCCATGCTTTTTTCTAAATGCTTTTAAATCATCTTCTGCATCTTTACTTCTTTTCTTAGATGCCTCAGCATCTTTAACATTATCTGAATGCATCTTATCTACATCGATGCCTTTTCTTTTTAATTGCTTGTTAAAGTTTGCTCTGCCAAACGCCTCACCTACTACTGATTTTAATTCATCAGGTAATAATGCGATAGCTTGTTTTCTTAAATTCTGATTACCCTTTGTCATAACTCTTAGCAAATCTGCCTTTTCAGCATGATACACTTTAGCAAACTTAGGGTCATTTTTACCTATGTCTCTGCCATTGCTTATCAAGTCTGCATACTTAACTGTTTGTGCTTCTGCACTAACACCTGCTAGTTTATCTCTATCGATTGCTTTACGTGTTTTTCTATTACCGTCTTCTGGTTTACTTACATCAGTAAGTTCAACAACTAGTTTAGCAATCTTAGGACCAAATTCTCTTGTTACATCTACTGGTGTAACACTTGTATCTTCAACTGTATCATGTAATAAAGCGGCCGCTTGTTGTTCTACAGTACCGCCTGCTTGTTTTACTATGTTTCTAACTTCATCTAAATGGACATAATAAGGATCACCAGTGTACTTTCTCTGATGGTCTTTGTGTGCCTCTTGTGCAAACTTCTCTGCTTTTTGAATCACGTCCATTGACTCTTCCTCTTCTGTGTAGATATCTTTGAAGTATACACTAGGAAATTTTAAAGTCAAGGATAAAAGTTCATGCACATCAACATTTGCACGTAAAATACTTACGTTTCTATTTGAGTTTAAAGCGGCTAACCATCTATGATGACCATCTATAATCCAATCGTCACTACTTGCTAGTAGAGGTTTTGGGTTCTGTCCATCATTTTCTCTATTCTTGTTTAATTGTCTTTCAACGCCTTGGTCTGAAAATTCTGATTGTACTGGTTTTAAATCTTTTGCATGTACTACTTGTGGTCTTAATGTGACACCATTCTTTTTAAGATAAGATTTATATGCATCATAATCTGTAGATTTCACTTGAGGCATTTTGTCTCTAGTGATACCCATAGTATCTTCTGGTTTGGGCTTTTCTATTTTAAATTCGTGCAATCGCATTTAAAACAATCCTAATTATGCAACATTTCTATCTAAGCTGGCCATATTTGCGCCTGCATTTTTGCCAAAGTCAGGCTTTTTTAATTGCATTTGTTTTACAATTTTCATGAAACCTTCTTTAGTTCTTAGATATTGTTTAATCATTTCTTTTTGTTCTGGTCTTGCTATATCATGATACGCCATTGTAAATCTTTTTGCAAGTTCAGGTGTAACTTTAATGTCTCCACCATCTTTAAACTTAATTGGGAAAGGCATATTGTCATTACGTGCGGCTAAGTTATCTAATACTCTTAAAGGATCAGATTGTTTAACAGGCTTACCTTTTTCATATTCTACGATTAAATAAAAATCATCTTCTGAAACTTCATCTTCTGACATACCATCACCTACTGCTGGTTGTTTCTTAGCAAGTTTCTTATTACCATAACCACCTAAACTAGATAGAGGTTTATTGCTACTGATTTTGTATTCACCTAAGTCTGTCTGCATATCAACTAGAGTAGCGGCCATATCACCCATTGCTAGAGATACTTTGTCGCCTCTTTTGTATAAGAAAAATTTAACGCCTGCTGGAATACCTTCTGCACTGATTTGTTGCATTGAAAATTTTGATAGATTATATTTCTCTGACTTAGTACGTCTACCCATTTTAAATGGCTTATACTTCTCACCACGTTTAAATGCTGAGTCATACCAAAGATGTACAGTATCACCTGCTTTTAGTTCATTGAACACTGCAAGTTTTTCTTCATCAGAAATTCTTCTCATTGGTTTAGGTGTTTCATCTTCTTTAACAGTACCTTCTTTATCTCCCACTTTTTTACCAGGAGCATTATAAACTGTTCCACCTTTTTGTTTTTGCATACTTCTCATTTTTTCTTTTGAGCCTTTAGCAACATACTCACCATCAATAACAAGTCCGTACATTGTAGATTTTGGTATTGGCATTTCTTCTACTTTTGTTTCTTTTACATACCCTTTTGATTTTAATTGTTTCTCAAAACTTTCTAAGTCTTTTGCATTCTTAAAAGTACTCATGTCATAGAAACGAGAACCATCTTTATGTGTTTTCTCTCCATCATGAAAGTTTACAACATACTTTGCTTTGCCTACATTTGACATAGTATTATATGTTTTAGACTCTACAGGAAATTCTTTATTAGATGTTTTAAAATTCTTTTTACGCATAACAGTTTTAGCAACTAAGTCTAATTCTTCGTTGTCTCTGTCCCACTTCAATACAAAAGGAATATTGATATCGCTTTCTAAGTCTTTCATTACTGCCTCAGCATCAGGGCCCATTTGTGCAATAGGTTTGCCCCAACGTCTGTATTCTTTTCTAAACATGTTTACTAATTCTGACATTGTAATTGGATTACCATTACGGTCATCATTTGCTCTATCAATAAAATGCCTAGTAAATTCTACATCGATATTAAGACTAGCGAATAATTTGTCTAGTGCTTTCTCTAAAGCATTTAACTGAGCATTAGTTATCGGTTGTTCTACTTCATCTAATCTCATTTTATTTTTCCTTGTGTGTTTTTCAAAACTTTTATTTCTTTTTGCAATACTTCTATCGCTTTTGTTAGTTTTGATAATTCTTGTTCGTGTTTGAAGTCGGTCTTATCACCGTCTCTTTCGTTCTTTTCTACATCTGCTAGTAAGGCTGATAACACATTGTCTGCTTGTGGATATTTAGTTTTTAAATGAACCAATGCTCTTGCAGTTTTTGGGTCGAACCCTTTTAGTAAATCTGCATCATCTTCCTTTTCATCCATTTTAGATAGTTTGGCCGCTATAGCCATCTGTCTACGTTTTGCTTTGCTCTTACCCTTAAATTGGGGAGCATCACTTTTGTAGAAATCTTTTACTACATCACCCATTGGTGTTCTCTTAGTAATCTTTTCTTCAACATCGTGTGTAAGTTGGGCTTCCATTATCGCTTCGTATAATGATGGCTCTTCCCAATTTTCACTTGTAATACCGCTTTGTAATTTGTTTTGAAACAACTGCATTACGTCTTTTGGAATATTAGGATTGCCATATAAATCTTGTAAAATCTGTTCTAATTGTGACTCGTCTGCTTTAGCAATCATGTCACGAATTTGTGTAGCACTATTGATTGCTTTTCCTCTAAGTGTAAACTTAAATGTAGGAACTGTAGTAATATATGAATGGTCACGTAATGGTTTTGCATTCTTCATACCTGGCCATTTCTGCATGTGAGCAGGTTGACCTTTCTTAGCACCTCTAGTTAATAGAGCCATACCAACGTCTGGAAAGTTAAATCTAGGGTCTTCTGCCATATCTTTCTCTGATACTGCATAAACTATTACTGTTTTATCTGGGTCAAATCTATCTGTAATCTCTGTAGCAACATAAGGAACTTTACACTGAACGATAGAATTAGGGTCTACTCCAGCTAATTGCATCATCTTTTTCTTCTCTTGGAATGTAAAAGGTGACTTATGATTATCTGTTTTATCAGAAGATGCTATAAACACCTGTGCGCCTTTGTATTTTTGCTTTAGATACTTGAATACTTTCCCGTGCCCAATGTGAAATGGGTGAAATCTTCCTGGATAAATCACAACAAGATTAGTATTTTCGTTCTCAAATAAGTCGTATAGTCTCATGTTTTGTTCCTATAATTAACTGCTATGTGTATTTATCTTTAAATTAAAAAAAAGACCCACACGGAGTGGGCCAAGTTGTGCTTGAAAGGAATCAAAACAAGCTATTAAAAGAATTCAGTAACTTTCAGAGTTGGATTAAAGAAATAGTATATATTCGCTGAAATCATAAGACCTGTAAGTAATAGGCCAAAGATAGTACTTTTAGTAAATTTTATGTTATTTGGATGTTGCATATCGCCTCCTAGTCTAAATCACACTGCCAATAAGTGCCGTCAAACCAAGCACGTAGACCACCTAACGGATAATCTTTATGCTCAAAGAATATAAAAGGACGACCCTTTGCATCTATTTTCTGTTCTATGATACTAGCCTCGTCCATTGGTATTAGACGTTCTTCACCAGTATCGCTATAATAAGCACTATTAAAAATTCTAATCATTATGCGGCCTCGTTTATATATTTTTCTGACATAGCACGAATGCAAATTTTATAGTTCTCTTGTGTAGGCTTCATACCGTTTTGCTTACACAATTTCTTTGCTTGAGGAGTCATAAAACCTTTTGCCTCTAGCATGTCTAATGGTGACTTACCAGCTTTGTAACCTTCAGCAAATTCTTCAACTGTGAAGTTTTTAACTAGGAAGTTCTTAAAAGCACCTTGAAAAAATACGTACTTGAAACGAGCAATGAATAGTTCTACTGGCATTCCAATACGTGAAGGATGAATTTTATCTTTGCCATAAACTTCTTCATATGAAGGCTGACCTTCATATGTACCGTGATACATTAAGTATCCACCGTGATAATGAAATTTTTCTTTGTCAAACTGTGTCATAATGATTCTCTCCTTCTCTTGATTACTTAACTAATATAGCACGATTCGTGATATTGTCAAGTTTTAGTCGAAAAAATTACCTTCTACCCACTTATATCCTGTCGTGCCTTCTTCGAACCAAGCACCGTCTTTTGAAACAGGATTAGACCAAAGCAATTCTTTATTTGCTTTCTCCATAACATCAAGACCTTTCTCTGCTTTTGCTTTGAAAGTCTTACCATATGCTTTAAACGTAAATGTAATCATTATATCTCCTATATTAAACTAGACTTGTACGGGTATCGCCTTCAATTTTAAGGACGCATTCGCCTGTACTAAGGTTATCAACATTACCAACAAACTTACCAATAAGATGTTCATATTCTGTTCCTTCCTGGAATCCACCAACGATATAACCACGTTTCATATACCAATCGCCTTTGCTATTCTTACGAATAACATTATCAAGGTATAATGTTTCCCAACCTTTTGGGTCGTACTCTTTTTGTGATTTTACAAATTCTGACTCAAAGTTACCATCAACTTGATAACAATCAAAGAAGTTTTCTTCGTATGCATTGTTTGAAGATGTAACTAAATCTATAACAGATGAAGCCTCATCATAACTGCTGGCTTCGACAACATAGGTGCTACCACCTTTGTTCTTCCAATAAGAACTCTCACCGTCCCAATCTGAATTATGAGCGGCATAGTTTTCACGGATAGCAGTTTCGATAACATATTTGTTCATAACTTTCTCCTTCATCATGTATATAATATAACACGATTCGGAGATATGTCAAGTTTTTAGGTATGATTTATTTGTTCAAAATAGTGCTAAAAGGCTTGCTATTTTTCTCTCTTTTTATGTCTTTTACAGAACCCATGTTTATTAGTACTGTATCTCTGAAATGTTTGCGTTTATTTGCATATGAATGGTGACTAGATGTAGATGGAACAAATGACATTGCTCTATTTTCTTTCCATTCTACGTTTCCAACAATTCTTGCTTTTGGATCACTACTTTCGTGGAATACTGTACCTTGATTGAACTTACCAACATATAATACTGTTGATAATCGTTTCCAAGGAGAATCATTATGATTCTTATATTCAGCATGTGGATACTGTCTATTTGCCCATATGATATAATCATTAGGTGTCATTTCTTTTGCTGATGCATTTGGTACTTGTTCAAGTAAAGTATTACGTATCTTTTCTAACTCATTACCAAAATGTTTTCTTATTTCATCTGTTTCTGGTAGCCCAGATAAACCACCTGGGTAAGTTTCCATGTTTGTCTTAATTCTATCGTATAACTCTTGAGGTAAAAAGTTATCTATAATTGCATGGGGGAACGGGTTCTCATAATACTTTATATACATTATCTGTGGTACTTTCTTTTAAAATCTTCTATTGCGGATTTAATCGCATCTTCGGCTAAAACACTGCAATGTATTTTTACTGGAGGTAAAGATAACTCATCTACTATGTCCATGTTTTTAATTTCTTGAGCCTCTTTCAATGTCTTACCCTTAACCATTTCAGTTACTAAACTTGAACTTGCTATTGCACTTCCGCAACCATAAGTTTTAAATTTAGCATCTTTTATAACTCCGTCTTCAACTTGTATCTGTAAACGCATTACGTCACCACATGCCGGCGCTCCTACCATCCCAGTTCCAACTTTATCTACACTGGGATCGAAACGACCTACATTACGTGGATTGTTATAATGGTCCATTACTTTTTTACTGTATGCCATATCTTTTATGTGTAGTGATAATATAGTATTTATATGGAAATGCTCCCCTATTTCTAGGAGAGCATCATTTCTTTATTTGATTGTTGGTCTAATATATGTTAGTGCAATAAAGATTACACCAGATACAATTAAACCAGGAACGATTGGTTCAACAAAGTTATACACACCAATATCATATGTGATACCAGTGAACAACTTTGATTCTTTGAAGTGTACGAATAGTACCCAACCGATACTTGTTACTGCACCACCAATAAAACTTGCAAGTGCATGACGACCATTAGATAGTCCTCTTGCCATTCCAATGACTAGTGGTAACATACTTGCACCAATGATACCAAAGTATAATGCAGTAGCACGTGCAATAATTGCCATTTGCCCATTGAATTGAATTGTCATCCAAAGTGCTAGTAAAATAACTGCAACCATCGAACCATATGCTACTTTAAGACTTGGTGTCTTTGTAGATATAATATCATTGGCTATTGTTGTTGATAACAAATGCATCAAACTATTAAGAGTTGTAAACGCCGCCGCCAAAATAGTTAAGAATAAAGCACTAGAAACCCATGCTGGGAACCCTGTCTTAATCCAATAAGGAACAATACTAGCAGTTCCTCCAGCCGCTTGTGCAACTGTCATACCTTCTGTAGCAAACGTATATGAGTTGGCAGAGATTGCCGCTAACATAAACGTTATGATTGCTAGACCTGGGATAATAACACCCCAATTTGCAATAGTTTTAAAACTCTTTTCATCTTTAGCCATCATCCAACGTGTTTGTAGTTGAGGTAAAGTGATAAGTCCTACTGGAATAGTGAATACTAGTAATGTAGTAATCATTAACCAGCCTCTAGACCAAAACTCTGGCCAGCTAGTAAATCCTGTAAAACTAAGTTTACGCAATCCATCATCTTCTGGTACTAGTAACCATGCATCTGATAAGTTATCCCAAAAACCGGGAGCCTGCATATGCACGAATACTGTGATTGCTAATACGACAAGTGACCCTGCAATGACAATGACACCTTGTACCATATCATTTTTAAGTACAGAACTCATTCCACCGTATGCGATAGTTCCAAAAACTAGAATACTAAAACCAACTACTGCTAAAGTAAAGTCAATTCCTGTAAATGCAGTAATAAATTTACCGACACCTATAAGAACTGCAACACAATAGAATGGGATCAATCCCACAGTAATGAGTGCTAGTAATTTTGAAATCATTGGTGTGTTATAATGTTTACCAATCATTTCAATATACGTTTTGGCTTTAATTTTCTTGTTAGCTTTGTATACCTTTGGACCTATATAAACAGTCGCAAGATATATAAGACCCACAAATGGAATAATCATTGTGAGTGGAATAGAAAATCCAATCCAACCAGCTAGACCTCCAAAGCCTATGATAGCAGACGTTGAAATTAACGTTGCTCCATAAGAAAGCCCAAGGTTCATATTGCTATCTGATGTTGTCAGAAAGTAATTATCCCCTTTAGACTTGTAGGCTACAAATCCTACGGCTACAATGAATAGTAGCATTAATGTTATGTTCATAAATTGTCCTCCTTAGACATTTCTTATATTTTTTGGCGGGAGTGAAGGGACTCGAACCCTCGGCCTCTTGCGTGACAGGCAAGCGTTCTAACCAACTGAACTACACCCCCAATAATCTAATGATTATTAAGAGTAAATTATATCATACTTTAGTAGTAAAAGTCAATACTTATTTGACTTGAATTTCTACTTCTCTTGTTGTTTTTACGGGAATACAGTCTATTGTTGCATTTTTGTGAGTAACTAAGACTGAGGCCGTTGATAATTCTTCTACACAGGCATCTAATGTATCAAACGTGTCTATGTGATAATAGTCCATGTTTTGATTTCCTGCTAATTGTAACCATATGAGTATCCATACCATATTCCTCTCCTTTTATGTTATGGTGGAGCATGAGGGAGTCGAACCCACGACCTCCTGAATGCAAATCAGGCGCTCTCCCAACTGAGCTAATGCCCCTTAGAAATGGAGCGGGCGATGAGATTCGAACTCACGACAACCTCGTTGGCAACGAGGGACTCTACCACTGAGTTACGCCCGCTTTTCTATTGACTTCGTATTATTTATCATGTATAATATCAGTATATAAATATATTGTCAAGCATGATTATTACTAAGGAACTACATATAGTAACACCCGAACTTGAAAACTTTCTAAAAACATGTGAAGCAAAAGGCTTCAACAATAATAGCACATTGGAAGATATGAAGTTTGATTGGTGTTTAGAACAAGGTGGTATGTGGCATGCAACCTACGTTGATGAACGTATGGTTAGTGTCAGCGGAATACATCCATGGGCTAATGGGTGGAGAGCATTGTTTAGAGGTGTACAGACTGAAAGTAAAAAGATAGGGTTGAATAGACATCACATGCAAAGTTATTGCTTTCATAGTCAGCTACCATATCAAATAGATTATGCATCAAGTAAAGAAACAGATTTAGATAACCTATTCATTTATATCACTACAAATACTGAACATGATGCAAGTGGAAAGATGAATAGAATTGATAAAACATTTTATCATTTAGAAAAGATAGACCTAGTTAAGAACTTAGGTGTAAGTGAAATTTTTAGTGTTAATCAAAACACATGGATATTAAACGTAGAAAAATATAATGAAATTAGAAGACAGTATAACTAAAAACGAATTTGATGATATGATTATGGAGGGCTGTATACTACAAAGTAGTGGTTCAACAGGTACTCCTAAGAATATCTTTCAGCCACCAGAAAAGTTAAGATATGCGAATGCTATTGCTAGAGAAGTGCAAGGCATAGATAAGGACAGTAAGATATTAACCGTATGTACATTAAAACATGCAGGTGGATTACTGGCACAAACATTACCAGGTTATGAAGTCAATGCAGAAATTGAAGTAGAAAAGTTTAATGCATTTTCTTGGGTAAGAAAGATAAAAGATTTTACGCACAGTCACTTAACACCTGATATGGCAAGAGCGATAATGAAGACAAAGAGTTTCGATAGTCTAAACTTAGAAGATAAAATCATTATGTGTGGCAGTGACAGAGTACAAAGTGGCATTATACAAAACTTTATTGATAGAGGTGCAATCTTTATTGTTAATTGGGGTATGACAGAAGTTGGTCCAGTTGCAATCAATAGAACATTTGTGCCTGGTATAAAAGTACAGACAACAGAAACAATAATGGGTAGTGAAACTCATTGTGATACAAAGATTGTCGATGGTGAACTATATGTAAAAGGTGACATATGTGTTTATGACGATTGGTTTGCTACAGGCGACATAGTTGCAAAAGAAGATGGTCACTATTATTATATGGGAAGAAAGAGTGTTAGACGGTAGTAGATTAATATTCATATCATTTGAACAAGGAAACAAAGGACACAGAGTAGGTCGTGTAATATCTTGTCTACCTGATATACATTGGTATAGTCATAAAGATAATGGAATTAATCCTTGGAACATTCATTTCAAACATACAGATATCAGACAAAGATATGCAAGTAAATATCACTATGATAGATTAGTACCAAAAGGTGCTTTACCTCCACTACATGATTACGTAAAAGATTTTATACCTGATGAAGAATATTATTACAATAGATTCTTCTATCCACGTTTTGAAAAGATGGGTGGTCGAGAATTAATGAAGAAGAATAGATTAGTTTTCTGTACACATGAACACCCGATTAAATTAAATAAAAGATTTCCTAAAGCAAAGATAATAAATCTAATAGGTGATGATTATACTATCGCCTCAAGATATACAGAAACTACTGCACTATTCCCAGGTCATGTTAAAATGAAATGGGTAGGAGGAGAGAATACTGTATACGGTAAAAAACTGCAAACTATATCAAAAGAGTTAGGTTCTGATTTTACTGTAAGAGATATATGGGCGTGGGATAAATATAAAACAAAGTACATGGACAAATACGATGATGAATATTGGGAACATGTATACTCTCCTATTGCAGAAAGAAGTTGGGATAGAGAATCTTATAGCCATGATAACGTATTAACTATTTCGCCAAATAGATATAGTAAATGGCGAAGAATAAAGAGATTTTTAGATGGTAGATGAAAGTAAATTGATATTTTTCACAGGTGCTCCTGGAAGTAAATGGAGTGCAGTCAGTAATGTATTGTCTATGACAAAAAAGATTAACATCAATACTACTGATAGAAATGCAGATAGAGAATATACTCACCCAACTAAGTTTAATAAGGCACAACACTTAGGAAGTTATTTCGGTACAGGTATGGAACTAGGTGAAGGCTGGCATGAGATTAATAAGTTTACAAAACAAGAAATCTTAAATGAAATAGACAAAGCCTGGAAAGAAGAAAAGCCAACTGAATATAGAATTGTAAAATCACATATGATATCTAACAATTTAGATTTCATTGCAGAGACTTTTCCTAAAAGTAAAATAATGATTGTATTCAGACCAATTGAAAGTTGTTACAGAGGTTGGTTCGGAGCAGGGGGCTTCGATATAACTTATCCAAAGTATCATAATCATTACAAAGATGAAGAAACTGCACGTGAATATATTAAAGAAGAAACTAAAGATGCTAGACAATGGATATTTAACAGAAACTTAACAGTACATACTGCAACAAGTAAACATTGGAAAGACTATTGGGATATAACTGATAGTGAGAATAGATTTATAAAAAGTATAGAAGGTTATTTCTTCGAAAAGAATGATCCTAGTAGGGACGTTACGTTAGACACTCATATTGCTTATTATAACTTTGATAGGATAGATGAAAGATTATAATGACAAAACTAAAATATGCAATCGTTGTACTTAAAAATGGAAATGAACACCACGATAAGATTGCTCTAAATTACACACAATTAAGTTTAGATTATCAAGAATGTAATAGATTACCAACAGAAAATCAAGTTGATTATTATGTAATGGACAGTTACACTTACTTACATGACTATGATATTGTTATGGTTGTTAATGCTGGAACTATATTCTTGTGGGGTGCATATGAACATCATTATAAAGAAATGATAGAAGCATCAAAGCATGAGTATATACATTTTAGTGATGATGTTTGGTTTCATAAACCATTGGGCGAAGGTACAACCCATGTAAAAGCAAAGTTTATTCACAAGTTAAACACAGATAGTGCAGAAGAATTTTATAATAGCCATGATATCATTTTAACAAGTTTAATTGATGATAGTAATATTACATATCTAATGCACAATGAAATACCAAATTACGGAAATGTAACTAAGCCAGTTGATTGGGCAATAACAGTAAGTAGTGGATTTTTCATTAACTGTATATTAGACCATCATGGGTTTAATGAGAAGTCTGTAATACATCATGTCGATATCTCAAAGATAAGTCTTCATGTTCACAAGTATACTATTGAAAATTGGGATGGAAATGATTTTGAATCATGGATAGAACATCTTAACAATAAATTTCCTAGTATGTCACTTTGGAATAGAAAGAAATTTACTAGTGAAGATAGAAAATGGAAAGTCGTATGGGAAGATGTACAGAATCATTTTGGAGACAAATGGCAAGAACACTGGAACAAATACAAAAGTTTAAATCATAAGTGGCATAGAATGAATATAAAAGATATTAGTTCTATTGATACTAATGGACAAGGAATAATATGGTGGGACGGAGCATTAAAAAGAATACCAAGTAACTTACTAAAGACAAGTAAACAGAGTTATCAAAATGCAATAGACTTCTTATGGAGATTACCAGAAGATACAATATGCTATGGGAACGACCACTGCAATTTACAATTCGATGGTATAAGTTCTAAACTAGCACTTAAAAAAGTTCTATCACACAATAGTAGAGAAAAATTATGGACGGACAAGATTTAATATTGGCAACGGGTGCTCCTGGAAGTAGATGGAGTGGCACCTTACGTGCTATTAGTACTAATCCAAATATTAATATTAGTGATGAAAGAAGCGAACTAGAATACGCCAGAGACTATGTTACACCTAATGGTAAAACAAAACAGTATGGTTGGCATCGAGGTGCTTATTGGGGTCCATATCATAATCAAGGTCAAAGATTTGATAATCTACAAGATATGACAAAAGATGAAATTATAAAAGAATTCAAAAAGCCATATAAAGATTTTAACTATGGTGTTAAGATAATAAAAAGTCATTGGTTTGCATATCATCTTCCTTTACTACAAGACTTATTTCCAAAATCAAAGATTATGGCTGTGTATATGCCATCTGATTTTTGTTTTGATTGGTGGAGAAACAAAGTAGGTGGTTGGGATATATCGTATCCACATTATGATTGGTACGAAAATGATGCACGTATGATTAAACAAATTAATATAGAAAATACAAATATAGAAAACTTCTTTGATTTACAACAACTATCAATATATGAAGTGTTTGAAAAACTTGGTCTACCATCTGAATTTAGAAGTGAAGAAGAATTAATTTCACAAGATTCTAAATTGAAAGATTTAACTAAGAACAAAGATTATAAAAAAGTTCTGGATAACACAGTACATCGTAGTTTTACTGGTATAAAATAATGAAAGACATACCTAACTCTGGAACATATGTAATGATGTTGAGTGGCGGACTTGATAGTGCGTTGCTCTCTTATCTAGTTCTAAAAGAGTTACCAAATACAAAGCTGGTCTTAAGTAGTGTATGTCATCAATCTTTAAATTACTATAATCTATTTAATGTAATAGCAATTACGAATTGGTTACATGCAAGATTTCCAAACAGAATTGAAGAACATTATATTGGATACTATAAAGACAGAAATGAAGCACGAAACAACAGAACCAAAACTAGAGATAGACTTATTAATAAACATCAAGCATCAGGTATCTTAACTGGTATGACACTTAATCCCTCTGAATTAATGACAGAAGGACGTGATGAAAGTAGAGACAAAAAGCGAGAAATTAGAGTAATCTCATCACATGGGGTATATCATTATCGTCCGTTTATAAATAGTACTAAACAAACGGTAGCAGAATTATATAACGAACATAATTTACAAGACCTAGCAAACTTAACTATCAGTTGTGAAAGTGAAAGTCTGCCTAGACCATGTAAAGAATGTTGGTGGTGTAAAGAGAAGTATTGGGCTTTCGGTTACTATTAATGTAAAGGACACGAAATGTCATTAGGACTAGAAGAATATAATAAGTTTCATCCAACTGTATTACAACCTCTTGATATGAAAATTGATGTAAATTTGTTTGAAGAACAAATGCATGAATACAGATATGCATTTAGACGTTGGGGTACTAAACACACTGAATATCCAAGATATGGAGCTCCTCTCGTTAATTTAAACGGAGATATGTTCAACAATCCAGAACCTATATGTTATCCATTAAATCAATGGAACGAAGGAAAGAAAGAAGAAGATAAAGTACGTGACCCGAAATGTACTTCACCTACTCCAATGTTATCAGAATCATGCTTTGATCCTCTTGAACCAATTAAACCTTTTATGTATAGAAGTGCTATATTAAAGTGGCATACTACTGGACATTTTAAACCACATACAGATACTAAAATACCTAGTGATATTATTAGACTATGGGGAACCAATGATCCAGATAATATGATATTTCAATTTGATAAAGATAGAAAAACAGCCAGTCCAAGAGAAGTGGCAGAGGGTAATCTATCATATGATTTAGTAAGAGAAAAAGATATAGAAGCAGGTAGATTATATATAACAGATACACATGTAATACATGATGCAAGTTCTATCGGTGATAACGTATATCAATTTTTTATTTCATTAAGCACTGATAGTATACCAACGTTGAAAGAGTTACTATTATGAACTACACCAAATTAGACTTACCAAAGGTACCAGATAATTTAATATTACCAATGTATGAAGTATTAAAACTTGAAAATATATTTGGTGGTAAAAGTAAGAATTATACAATACATGAATGTCAATCTGAGTTAAGAGAATATCTACAACCCTTATTCCCCGATTGTACTAAGTTTAGATATCAAACATTAACAGAAGATATACCAGTGCATATCGATAGAGGCAGAGATTTTGCAATAAACTATATCATATCTCCAGGAGGAGATAATGTTGAGACATGCTGGTTTGAAGAAAAAACTTCACAAAATCCAATAGATACTGTCATTTTACCTAAAGAAGAATGGTATAAACTGTCAGTAAACACACATCATACAGTAAGAAATATTACAGATTGGCGTTTTGCTATCACTGTAGCATAAAATAGATAAATAGTAGTATATTAGGGAGATAAAGATGCCACATATACTAAGATTTAAAAATGAAGGTACTAACGAGAACGGTAACCAATGCTCAGATGAAGCACAGGTAATTTATGACCGTTATGTAGATGAAGGTAAAATACTAGAAAGAGATATTTTATCAAGTCTAGGCGGAGAGTACACTAAAATCTCTTTTGCAACAGAGGCAGACTGTGTTGCGTTTAGACAAGAAATGTCTGATATTAATGAAAGAGATACTAGTGGTGCTAATCGTTCAGGTGTTACCACATACGATGAAGATTAATACAAGGAATTTATGAGAGATACTAAATCACTTACAGGATACACTGCTAAAGTATTACGTGATACAAAAGAAAAATTACTTGCAAGATTTTTAAGAAAAGAAGTAGAGACCGGTGCAAATGGCACACAAGACTACGTTATAAAAAAAGGACGGAACAAGGGTTCAGTCGCTAAGAAAAAATAATCAAATTAGAGTTTTTAGAAAACCTATACCATCTATCATCAAATAAACGATATACATAAAAGTAAATCCAAATGATTTACGACTAAAAGCCGCCACCATTAATAATCCACTAGCTAGTATGAAGAAAATGTAAGCCCAAAACATTGGAGGATTTGGGCTGTACCACATTAATATTATTGCGGCCATTAAGTTTAAGGTCATCCCACTAACCTCTGTAGTAAATCTTATCGGGTTAGTGTTGTAGTCTTCTTTGATCCATTGCAGGACCCGTTTACGTCCAATTCTCGCCATACATTCTATTTAGCCTCTATTACCTCTTAGTGCAAAGAATAACCCACCTACCCATAGAAATACGTGAAAGTTATCATATAGAATTACGTCTAGTAGACTTTCAGGTTCGCCTACCCAGATAACACCTGTCATTATACAACAGATTGTAATACCTGAGAAACGTGTAATTAGGTCTCCTATCCAACGTATATAATCTGTGTTGAATGCTCCGCCTACGAGTAGACCTAGACCTGCGCCTAGTTCCCCATAAGCAACAACCCACCAAACAATGTAGGGCAAGTCAAAAGACTCAGCCCCTTCCAATGTTACTGGAAACTTACTTAGACCTTGTTGAATAAACACAATGGCTAAGGGAATTCTGTATAGCCAATGAGACAAACAGAACTCCGGTAGTTTTTCACTTATGCGTTTAAGATAGTTCATCAAGCAATTCTTTTAGTTTCTTTTTGCTCTTGCCTCTGACCTTTGCTTTGCTGATATCATTTAGTGGGACTTCGCCACCTTCTGCTACCATTACAATAGCAATCATACCCATTGTTGCATGTGGTGTACACTGATATAGATATACGCCTGGTACGTCAAAAGTGATTGCAACTTCTTTGTTGTTTTTTGATTTCTTTGGAATATCCCAACCATCTGGTCCAGCAATGAATTGTACATTATGACCTTTTGATGTTGGTACCCAAGTAATTGTATCGCCTACGTCAATGTTTGCGATATCCTCACTGTAAACCATCTTAGCACCATCGTCACGTTTGTTCAACATTTCGATAGTCATATCATCTGCGAATGCAGGCACTACAAACAATGCTATAAACATAGCAAAATATAATGCAGGATATATTAATCCGGTGGTAAGTGTATTAAGTTTCATTTAGTTTTTCCTTATATTAAGTTAAGTCTAAAGATGGTGCCCATGGAGGGACTTGAACCCCCACTCCGTAAGAACAGGTACCTAAAACCTGCGTGTCTACCAATTTCACCACATGGGCTAAATTTTGTTATTCAGATTTAGTTGTGAAATATTTTTCAATCATTTCTAATCTGTCATAAGCGGCCGCTAGTTTATTAAGTTCTTCAATCACTGCCTCGGTAACATCTGAATGTTCACCAATACCTGCTGGCATAGTTTGATAGACTTGTATGTTTGCTAGATGAACCGCTATTTCACCTTCCGCTTGTTTACGTGCGGCTAGGATTATTGCTTCGCCTGGCTTCATTATTTACCTTTCTTGTTGTGGTGCTGATGAAAGGAATCGAACCTCCAACCTACTGATTACAAATCAGTTGCTCTACCGTTGAGCCACATCAGCACATTATTAACTACGTGTATATTTATCTTAAGGGGCTAACCGTGACCCCTTACGTGTTTATTTCGTAACAACCCGCTCTTGTCTTATATGTTCATTACTGAACGTAGATTTCAAGAAACACTTTTTGGCATTAACTTTCTTCGCATTTCATCCATTTCTGCATTTCGATGTTGTTGCGTAGATTGTTTTTCTATTTCTTTTAAAGTAGGTGATTTGAATTTCTCTTGTACTGCTTCGATTCTATTTTTGATATCTGCTACTCTTTGTTCCATTGGATCAGGTGCAATTTTAGGTATACTATATGATTTTTCATGCATCCAAACTGCACTAATAACCATAGCAACTAAAACTCCACAAAAGAATAGTATGACGTATAACATACATATATTTATTCTTCTATTTTAATTTTCCGATAAGATAGTTCGGAATAGACTTCCAGCCACTTCATTAAATCTTCGTGTGAAGGTGAACCTTTATGTCGTATTCTGTAAAATTCTTTTAGTAATTCTTTTACTGAAAGTTCTTTTAAGTTTAGTTGATACATACCTGAACGCCTCGTAAAATGTTTTCTCATTGTTAATAATAATAACACAGATTCGTTGCAGTGTCAATGCTAAAAATCAGTATGTTCATCTACTGAGTGGTCAATATTTGTCGCATCATCTGTATCGACAGGCATTTCTGGTAAGTCTGAATAAGGAACTACTGGCTGGGCCATTGCAACTGATTCATCAGTTTCAAAATCTAATGCACTTACATTTGGAGGAGGGTTTTGTTTTTGTTCTTCATCAGGATCTTCTTCTGGAGGGAGACCTAATCTAGGATTAATACCTTTTAAACTTCCACCACCTATTCTAAAATCATATGTAGCAAACTCACCACCTTTTGTCATACCTCTACCTTTCATTTCAGCTTCATTTAAAATTTCAGATACTGGTGCCATTTGTTGCTTGATGCCTTCTTCTGTTTTATTTTTAGCATCTTGCATTTGTTTTTTATTATTTTTGGTATTTGGTATAGTTACTGCACGTGGTTTGTCACTTCCTGGTTCAACTATCCATACATATATACTTTTACTGTCAGGTGATTCTAAGTGAGAAAGATAAACTGAGTCTGGCTTTATATTTGCATTGATAGGATAACCTAGTATTCTATCTACCGACATGTAGCTAATAACTACAGTTGCCAGTGTTAAAGGTATAACCAGTCCTAGTAGTAATGCGTTTCTGTGATTTTTTATTGCAAACCAAAGAATAACACATGCCAAAAAGAACATCGAAATGAATAATGGTGCTAACTCTACTGAATATAACATTTAACGTCTCCATGTATGAGCGGATTAAAGTCCGCCGCTACTTGCCTTTCTCGTTATGATATTATTATCTAACGTATTGTATTTAACAAATTTCCCATCTTTGTCTAGCCAAAAGTTAACTAATGGTATTTGTTGACCTTTAAATTCGTAGTTTTTCTCACCAATGTATACTTCTCTATAAGGATTTATTTTAATAACTTTTACTTTAATTATCAAATCTTTCTTTTCAATATTCTTTTTTACTTCCCAAGGTCTCATTGCATATACGTGAGCGGCTACTTGATATCTTCCTTTTATAATACCACGTAATGTGATTACTTCTCTATTGATATAAATTACTTTTCTATTACCGTATTCATCTACAGTCGTATCATTTGAATGTCCCAAATCATCTTTTTCAAGATTCATAAAACCATTTTCTTTCTTTATAAAAGAAACTGTATTGCCTGCAGGATCTTTAACCCATAAGTCAATATCATCCGTTACTACTGTAGGCCATTCAATTACAATCATGTACTCTGCTTTTTTAGGTACATCTGCTTTTTTAGTTATTGGATTGATTAATATAAAAGCGATTATGAATAAAAATACGAAACCTACTAATAGATTGAATAGTAAGTCTGTAAATCCTACTGTGCTTTTGTATTTGTTTTTGTTCATCAGTCACGACTCTCAAGGTTGACTAACTGTATCTTAGTAAACTGACTGAATATAAGACCCGTAAGTGTCGTATACAATGCAGTACTCATACCCATAGCCATATCTGTTAGAGTTTCTTTTAGACTTGCAGTATCATCTACATCTAATCCTTCAAAACTTGAACCTAACATCAGAATAAATCCTGCTACGGTACCTATCATACCTAACGCCAACATACTTTCTGATATGAACCAACCGACACCTAATCCGGAATCGATGTTTTCACCTTCTTTATAATCCATCGTTAACTTACCGATATACAAACTTGTAAATATATACAAGCCTATGATACCAAAGCTAATCTTAGTTACGTCCTTTTCATATAATTCATAAAACAATCCGAAATAATGAGATATTCCCATGATTGTTAGTGATATACAAAAGAACAACCACCACCTTAGAGTTTTCGACATAATATCATCCTATTGATTTTTTAGCATATCCTCTACACACTTGACTGCATCACCAATAGTATTGATAGTTTCTGCGTATTCATCTGGAATAGCAATTTTATAGAATTCTTCTACTTCAAATACAATTTCAACTGTATCGATACTATCAGCACCCAAATCTTTCTTTAGATTGGTATCATCATTCAAGTCAGAGACCTGCCGTTTCATTTTTCGTGCAGTTATTTCATACACTTTATCTTTTACTTCCATTATTTTTTCTTTCGTCCTCTGGTTGATTATACTGAGAAGCTAGAACCACATCCACATGTAGTTTGTGCTCCTGGGTTATCGATTACAAATCTGTCGCCTTGTAGGCTAGAGATATAATCTACTTTTGCATCTGCTAGATACATGATTGACATACTATCTACTACTAACTTCACGCCATTAGTTTCATAGATACTATCATCATCTTTAAGGTCTTTTTCAAAACCAAAACCGTAACTGAACCCATGGCAACCTCCTCCTTCTACGAACACTCTTAATGCCGTACCAGAAGATTCACCCTGTTCTTTTATAATTTCTTCTACTCTCGTAGCCGCTTTTTCTGTAAAAATCATACTCGCCACACCTTTATGTCTCTGGCTAATTTAGAATATGTTGAATATTTTAAATCAGTATCAGTAGACTGGATTGAATAGTTAACAGGCCCTCCTGTTAGATATTCGTTATTATCTTTACTTTGATACCATTGAAGGCTTTCATCTGGGTAACCAATTCCCAAACTATATGTCAAGTTGTTATCTTCTTTCTTAATGCCGAGAACTTCACCCCATACATCTTGACTGTGTTTTGGTTCTTCAATGTAACCAAAATTCTTACCATAACCAGTAACATAACCCATCATACTTGCACTAAAGGCTACTATGCCACTTGCTATACCAATCGATGTAAATGCATTGTCCCATCTACTTGAAGCATTTGGATCTCTTACACTTCCATCTTTTTCGTTATTACGAATTTCTTCTTCATTCATCTTTCTATTGAAAACAAACAAACAGTTTGCTCCCATTTGTGGGTTTCTTCCGACCCAATCTTTCATACCAGGCAACATTGTAAATCCCCATGAATGTTCCTTGTAGAGATAATCTAATTTTGTTCTATCAGTAACTACATATAAATCAAAAAAACTTTCATCTTGTTTTGATGGTGCCGTAGTTGCTAGATAAATCCAATGATTTATGTGTTCTTCATCTACTTCTTTAGAAAGGTCCCAGTTCCTTTGGCATCTACGTGCTTGATTTATTGCGTGTTTTTCTATGTTTAATCTCTCATTCATACCGTAAAACTCTCTCCACATCCACAACGTGCTTTTTCATTTGGATTACTTACAAGTTCAAAATGCGAACTCATACTCTTAGTATCAGTAACATAATCCAATGTTGCTCCGTCAATAGTGTGAAAATATTTATGTTCTACGAGAATGTCAAAGTCATCGTATTTAATAGCAAAGTCATCTTCTATATTGAATTTTTCGTCAAGTAGAACTTCATACATGAAACCAGTACACCCGGCTGTTTTTATACTTAATCTTGCTTTTTTACCTGGGTTCTGAGATAACCATTTTTTAATTCTTGTTGTGGAATTATCTGTTAAATACAACATAGGTTATCCCCTCCTCAATCTTTTCTTGTTTCGATTTTGCTTCTTGGTGAATTTCTGATATTTCGTAAAATCTATTCAATAATCCACTAGCAGTTTTGTAATTCTGATATGTATCAATGCTTTGTTCTATTTGGTCTTTAATAAACTGAGTTTGGTCTTTTAATTCTTCAATAAAAGAGATAACATCTTCGCTTGTAGTTTGTTCCTCAAGTTGATGTTTTAGTTGATTAATGAAAACCATATCATCAGGTCTAACACCGTCTCTGAAATCATTTTCATGACCTTTTAATTCAAGTAAATATCTTGCACGGGCAATAGGATCTGCCAAGGTTTCGAAAGCCCTGTTGGCAAATGCTAATCTGTCTTGTCCTGTAAATGATGTATCCTTCTTAAGGATTGTTAGAATCTTCTTATAATGTGTCGTAAGACTACGTACACTTATCCCTTGCTTTTCATCAATACCAAAGAACTTGTAGTAGTTCTTTTCTTCAAGACCATATATTCGTTTTATTCCAGACATTTTATATACCTATACTCTAATAATATATCATTTTTCAACTAAAGTCAAGTCGAAAAATCATAGACTTTTCAGCTTTTCCGTTAATTCATGATACGGTCGTAATCTGGGATCGGTTTTTTCCTCTTCGTCAAATCGTAGACCATATCTCCATCCTTCAGCAACACGACTAGAAACCCATCTATTGTGTCGTATTGAAGATAAATCTATTTCGGTCTCACCCTCTGGAATGTCAAATTTTTCACTAGTAGTAATTTCCATAGTAAAATCTTTATCAGTCCAGTTTTGTAATAATTTTAGCACCACTTCTGCTTCGGCTTCTGTTACCGCTCTATTCATACGAAAATCGTATACATGAAAATCGTCCATCATATGATAGACTACTGCGGTACCATCTTCTCTTGGCTCAAATATATTGGCAATAGCTTTCTTAAGAACAGTAATAACACCTTTAATATCGTGTTTGTTCCATTCTTCTTTCATCATTAATCTTATGTGATGTTTAAAGTTTGCCATTATCTTTTCCTAGTATTCCTTAGGGCCTTTTGCCTCTGCTTTTTCTTTTACTGTATCTCTGCTATCTGATGCTTTTACTGTCGTTGATCCACTACGTACTTCAACTTGTTCAAATTTACTTGAACTTGAATTAACGTATAAACCGAACCATGCCGCTCCAGCACCTACGATTACAGATACAAGACCTGCTTGTTGAGTATTTGGGTCTGGTAGTGCCATAAACCATTGCGTAACATCGTACAAAAGATAAATGTACATTGAAATAAATGCTCTAGGAAACAATCTCCATCTGCTAAAATACTCTGGCGCATGCCATATTACTCTTTCTATATTCATTATAATGTTCCTCGCCTTGTTGTTAATACTCTCATCATATGTATTTATCATTTGAGGAAGGCGAAATGTTAGAGATTGAACAGTGTAGCGATAATTATAATGATTATTACTGTGAGTAATTTAGTTAAAAACATCTTTCCGATGCCTTTTCCGGTATCTTTTGCTGGTTGTTTCCATGTTTCCCAACGACCTAATTTAGCCCATTCTTCTTTGGACACCCATAGACCGCCTACATGTTTAAGCCATTGTTTAAAGGATTTGTCTTTATGACGTTTACGTTCTTTATACCACTCTTGTAGTATTTCAAATATATCTTTACTATTCACCGACAACGAACCACTCTATTCTTGAGATATCAAGACCTACTGTGGGTCTGGGTTCGCTATCTATATATTCACATAGTTTTAAGTAAGATTTATCTAAATTTTTAGCATCTCGCATCTCCGCCCAAGACCAAAAATCATCGATATTTAATTTAAAGTGTTCATAACTTTCTATATCTTTTAACCATTGTTTATATTCATGTCTTGTCGGCATAGATAGTGGTGCATGAAGATGTTCGTTTTTATCTTCTATACGCCATTGCAGATTTGCTAAATTTGGAATAACAACTATAGGTTTAACATTTGAAAAATCATCTAGTTCAAGTACTTCATGGGGAGTGGTAGTTTTAACTGCAATATCGTAAGTATCAATAATGCTTTTAACATATGAATTTAAAGGTCTTCTACTTTTCTTATTAATTAAAAAACTACCGTCTTTACCTATATGAAAAGGACCATCTAATTGTCTTGCAATTCCGAATTCTGTTGGTGTAAAGGCGTGAGGTAATTGATAGAAATTTTTGTGTAGATTTATAAAGTGACAAACTACACTCCCATAAGAACCAGGCCAAAAGACTACTGGATAAATCATTACGGAGTATCCGCTACTGAGCCCCAATCATCTGGTATATCAATATTAATCCAATTACTACCGTTATAGCCTTCAAATCTACTAGTAGTTGAATTAAATCTAACCATACCTGATGTTGCTGATCCAGGCCTTTCTGCGGTTGTTCCTACTGGAAATTGCAAAGCGCCTGTAGCCGACGAACCAACTGTACCTGATGCATAAACATCATTCCAAGTTTTAGTACTTGAACCTAAATCATAAGTTGCATCAGCATCGGGAATAATGTTTGAAATAATTTCTGCCGATAGTGCCACTGTATCTGTATCTGCATTACCGAATGTAAGATTACCAGATATAGTTGCATCACCTGTTACTGATAAATCACCAGTCATAGAAACGTTACCATTGAAGGCCGCTGTATTAGATGTTGTATTAACTGTCCAAATATCACCAGTATATCCATCAAATGTTATTGGATTTTGTGCAATACTTCCCCAATCACTAGCAAGACCGCCAGCTACTTCGTGTACTTCCCAATTTGATGTTGATGAATTATATCTTAGAAAATTACCATCAGCTAGACCTGTTAAATCTACGTCTGTTAAATCGTCTAAATTGTCTGCTATTGGATCCCAGGTAGCTGATCCTGTTCTGAATTTTACTGTTTTATCGTTAGTGTCTATCCAGATATCATGTTCTGCGACTGGATATCCTAAAGTAGCGTGAGGATCGTTACCGCCCTGAAAGAGCGTGATGCCTGTTTTACCTATCTTAAAGTAAGGTACACTGGTACCTTTTGCGTTTAATACTACTGCCATTTTTCCCTCAACGTTCTGTTTTTAAAGTCAGCGATTTCTCACTGTCGTTAAGTTATATTGTTACTTATCTATTTATCAAAATATGCTGTAGAGGTAAAAAAAGAGAGCCGATTTCTCGGCTCCCTCTATAAGTGTATTAAGTATTAAACAAATTAGATTTGTTTGTACTCCGCTGTTACCACAACATTACCAGTTGATGGAGACGCCGCAGATCCACCGTTACCGATAGAAGCTGTCAGTGTTGCACCACCTGCCGTTGCTGTTTCATACCCTAGGTCTATAACGTAGATACCACCTTCTGATAGATCCACATCATTAACACCTACTAGTGAGTTTGTACCGTCTGAGACAGTTAACTCATCTGCGCCTACGAATGCTGTAGTCACTTTAGCAGTGATTCTAGAAACGTAGTATGCTTTGCCTGAAACGTTAGCTACAGTACCGATAGCAAACGATGAAGAACCGTTCGCCGCGAATGCCACTCTACGTACACCAAAGTCAACGGAACCAGCCGCCGCACCATCAACATAGTCTTTGGTTGCGAATGCTTTGTTTCCGCCACCTGACATGTCGTATGAACTTGGAGCTAATACAAGACCGTCACCTTTTGGTGCTAGTGTAATGTTAATGTCCGCTGTAGTACCTTCTGAATGAAGTTCTACACCGCCAGTACCATTGTGGAATTCAAAGTTATCAACTGCACTTGCTGTAGCAGTAAATGTAGCGATAGCCTCGTCATCTGCACTTGTAATTTGAACGTTACCGTCAGCAGAGCCGCCGTTACCGCCTTTGATAACAACTGCGCCTGAATCACCAGAAGCAGAACCGTTACCACCTTTAAGTACCAAGTCACCTGCCGCACCAGCTGATGAATCACCACCTGATACAGTTAAGTCAGCATCAGCCTCACCCTGAATTAGGGCTTCACCTGATTGACCTACGATGTAAACGTCACCACCGTTCTGACCTTGTAGATACATATCTACTGAGCCTGAACCTGATGCGTTTTTGGCTGTAAGTGTTAACTTGCCTGCCGCGTTAGTTAAGTCTAGGAATTCAGCAGTTCCAGATGAGGCGTTAGCCGCATCAACAACTTTAACACCTGATGAGTTTCTTACTTGTTGCACATATTCCATTGCAAAAGCAGAACCGTCAGAAGTCATAACCATGTTGTCTGAACTTGCAGAAGTTAAGCCTGTACCACCGTTAGCGATTGGCATAGTTCCTGTTACGTCTGCTGTTAAATCAACTTGAGCATAACCTAACGCACCAGAACCATTTACTTTAAGTACTGTTGAGTTAGAGCCTTTAGCCATTTCAGATACACCTGCTGAACCACTCATAACCATTAATGAGTCTGCCGCATAACCTGATGTATCAGTATGCGTACCACCCATATCTAATGGAAGTTCGTTAGTTAGTGTGATTTCTGAAACTGTTAAGTCGTTGACTGTTAAATCAGCCGCCGCAGTTCCTACTTTCATTTCGAAAGCATCTGTTGTTTCGTTCCAAAGAACAGTTGCGTTGTCAGAAGTACCACGATTTACTTCGATACCACCGTCTTGTGATGGAGCACCAGTTTCATTTGAGTTTAGAACAATAGTGTTGTCTTCGATGTTTACTGTTTCTGATAGAGTAGTAGTTACTGAACCTGAAACTGTTAAGTCACCGTTTACAACTGCATTGCCTGAAACTGTCAATGAAGCTAGAGTTGAAGCACCAGCATCAAGAGTGTTTGTACCTGCATCAATGTTAACACCGAATGTAGCATCTGTATCATCTAATGTGATTTTAGTTGCTGTAGCATTATCATCAATACCTGTTGAAGCAAAGTCAGAGATAGTTCCACCGTCGATTGAGTCACCAGAGATTTGGTCTGCCGCAAGAGTTAGAGTACCTGAAGATACGTCTAATGTTTTGCCTGCGCCAACTGTGATGTCAAAACCACCGATAGTATTACCTGTTGTACCAGCTAAGTTAGCCGCTGAGATTGAACCGCCGTGTACTTTGTCACCATTGATTGAGTCAGCATCTAATGTTAGAGTTTGACCACTCATGTCAACATCTGTACCTGCGATTGAACCACCAGTAATAGTAGCATTGCCTGAGTTTAGGGCTGTTGCTGTTACTGTAGCCAATGAAGCTGTACCACCTGTTAGTGTTACGTTATTTGATGTTAGCGTAGAGAAAGTACCAGCCGCCGAAGTAGCCGCACCGATAATTGTCCCATCAATAGCACCACCATCGAAATCAACAACTGATGAAGTCAAGTTTGCACCTGAAATTGCACCACCTGTGATTTGTGCGTTAGCAGAATTTAGCGTTGAAGCTGTTACTGCCGCTGGAGTTGTACCACCGATAATTGTACCATCAATAGCGCCACCGTTGATATCTGCACTGTCTGTTGCCATAGTTGTGAAAGTTGCCGCCGCTGATGCGTTTGCACCAATTGTTGCGCCGTCAATAGCACCACCATTTAAGTCAACTGAGTCAGAAGTTAATGTTGAGAACGTACCAGCCGCTGATGTACCACCACCGATTGTTGTTCCGTCGATTGCACCGCCGTCGATATCTACTGTACCAGATGTCATTGTGTTGATTGTGATAGCATTAATTGTACCACCTTCAATTTTGTCACCTGAGATTTGGTCGTTTGCTAGAACTAGCGTACCAGCTGATAAATCTGCTGTGTCTGCCGCGCCTAGAGTTACGCCACCAGTTAGAACACCGTCTTTAATAGATGCACCATCGATTGCAACACCGTTACCTACGGAGTTTTCACTAATAGTGTCTACTGAAACTGAACCAGAGAATGTTGCATCTGATCCTGATACTGCGTCTGCGAAAGTGATGCCAGCGCCATTTGTCTTCTCGTTGATTGTATCAACTGAGATAGCGTCCATGACCTGTGAACCAATTAATAAGTCACCTAATGCAGTGCCTACTTTTAGTTCAAATCTATCATCTGTTTCATTCCACTGGAATGTCGCATTGTCGGCTGTACCTCTGTCAATCTCAAGACCAGCTGTACCGGCTGTTACGCCTGCCGCTGTTTCACCGTTGTTTAAAACGATTGAGTTGTCAGTGATTTCAGTATTAGTTGTGTTGATAGATGTCAATGTACCGTTAACTGTCAAGTCACCTGTAACGATTGCGTCCCCTGCCATTGTTACGGCAGTATCTGTAACTGTTATCTGTGTTGAAGTTGCGTTATCATCGATACCTGTTGAAGCGAAGTCAGAAATTGTTCCGCCATCGATTTTGTCGCCTGAAATAGCATCGTTATCAAAAGTCAAAGTTTGACCAGTCATATCGATTGCCGTACCTGCGATTGTGCCGCCTGAAATTGCCGCACCTGCTGTAGTCATAGTTGAGAACGTACCAGCCGCTGATGTAGAAGCACCTATTACAGTGTTGTCTACTGTACCAGCATTGATATCGGCTGTTGTTGCTGTTAAGTCAGCGAATGTAGAAACACCCGTTGCCGCAACACCGGCATCTTTTAGCGTTACACCATCAATTACTACGCCGTTACCTACAGTTTTTTCACTGATTGTATCAACTACTAGAGTATCAGTTGTTGTAGAACCTGCACCTGAGATGCCTGCACCAGCAACGTTAATACCTTGAGTTGTAACGATTAGTGAGTTGAAAGTAATGTCGCCATTAGTAGTGTATGCTTCGATTTCGTCAACATATAATTTACCAGTTACGTTAGCATCTGCAAAAGTGGCATTAGCCGCCGTTGTAGCACCAATAACTGTTGCATCAATGTTACCACCGTTAATATCAGCCGCATCAGTTGTCATTGTTGAGAATGTACCTGCCGCCGATGTAGTTGCACCGATGATTACGTTGTCTATTGCAGAACCAGCCGCACCGTCTACGTCTAGTGTACCGTCAACGTCTAGTGTTTTACCAGCACCAACAGTTATGTCATACTGAGAGATAGATACACCAGCACCACCTTGTAGGTTAGCACCGTCGATTGTACCACCAGAGATAACATCACCTGATAATTGGTCGTTTGCTAGAGTTAAAGTTCCACCTGATAGGTCTACAGTACCACCAGTGATTGCTACTGCGTTAGCATCTTGAGTTGAAATTGTTCCAAGACCCAAGTTTGTTCTTGCAGTACCTTTACCTGATGTTTGTGATGCATCTACACCTAAGCCACCGTTGGCTAAGCCTAGAGCACCTGACACTGCATCTGATGATGTTAGGTTAACTGCGCCATAAGCCACGCCGCCTGAACCATCTGATAATAGTGCTTGACCAGTTGTTGTTGTACCTTTGATTGTTAGTTCGTCTGAACCATCAACCATAATGTAAGTACCATCAACGTTTACGTTTAGAGTATTACCTGATTTTGATAAGGCGTCACCAGCAGTGATTTGACCTGTACCAGTAAATTTAGTAAACACAATGTTTGATGATCCAACTGTAATTGGTCCATCAGTAGTCATTACGTAACCTTGGTCTGAGTTTACAGTACCTTCTTCAACAAAGAAGAATGCACCGACGAATTCGCCAGCCGCGTCCATGTCGGATGCTCTTGTAAGACCACCTGAATCATATTCGTAGATACCGTTTTCGGTTTGAGTTGTTTGATCCTTTAGAAGGATTCTGTCACCAGCATTCAAGTTAACACCGTCCATTGACGATGCTGGAGTGCCGATATTGACAGTACCAGTTGAAGCAACACGCACTGAGTCTTTTACATCAAGACCTTGTGCTACTGAATCAACATAGCTTTTGTTTGCCGCATGGTTGTCCGCTGTAGGAGTTGCTACGTTCATGTTGCCAAGTGTAGTACCGTCAGTTGTTACTTTGAACAGGGAATTACCTGAATCATAAACAACACGACCGCCCGACTTACCGAACTGAACATCAGCACCAATACCACGGATACCAAAGTTTTTAATGTCAGCCATTTTAGTTTCTCCTTAGAATTTAATAGCTATTAAGGTTAAGACATATAATATTGAATATACAATACGCCCATCTATATTTTCTCAATTTTATTTGAAATGTAATTACCGGAAGAAACATCAGTAATGATAAGAGATTAAGAACATCAGGCATGAAGCCCGGTAAAACTCTTACTGATTGTATTTAGCTGTTAGATTAATTATGTTTTATACGTAGTTTATACGTATGTTACTGTGACTTTAACTTCACCAGCATTTGCATTTAGATGTTCTAGTGAACATTTAATCTCTAGTTCAGTTGTACCTTCATAATGAAAGTCTGGAGTTGTTGTATATGATCCTTGACCTTCAACATCATTTTGGTCTTCTGTCATAAATCTACTAGGATCTGCTACAGTACCTATTTCTAATGACGGTACTAAATTATTAGGACCACCCGCATAACCTGATAACGGTGTAACAACTTCTACAAGAACACTTACAACCCTAGAGTTATCTGATATACGACCTAGAGTTACAACTTCTGTAGTACCAAATGATGCACTTGGCATTGTATATGTGTGTGATAAAGAGTTTGCATCTGTAGAAGCACTATCTTGTGTAGCAACGATATTCCATTGTGTACCATCCCATACATGCATAGCCCATTCACCTTGTCCAGTATCAAGAATATAAACACTATCACCTGCTAATTTAACTGGAATAGCATCACGGGCCGCTATATTAGAAACAACTGTAGTTCCTGCTTTACGAACACCTTGCTCAACATTAAGACCAACAGCATATGAACCTGTATGTCCACTTAAGATACCAAAATCATTAGTTGCTGAACCAACTGCATCTTGTAGAATAATTTCACCACCATCTGTTCTTTCTAATTGAAGAACAAAAACATTAGAACTACCTGCATAAGTTAGTCCTAACGATGCACATGAATTCATACCAGCAAAGTTATTATTGTTTGCATCTGGTGATGTATTAACGATAGTTATAGCACTACCTTGTGCTTGACTTATAACTAAGTTACCTGCATTTACTGATGCTGTAATATCAGTAATACCTGCCGCATTAATATCTGCGGCCATATCGTCTGCAATAGCAACTGCCATACCATATGCGGCTTGTCCTGCCGCTGTCGTACTAAAGTTTACTACTGAACCATTGATTGAAGCTGAGAACGGTGCAAACCCACCAATAAGACCGTATGCTGAACCATAAGTTGCAATATCTGATGTTATTTCATTTGGTGCTGGACTTGCCGATGCTGTTACTTTATGGTCGGCTGTTTTTGCATTAATATCTGTGACTGCGTTTTGTACACTTACAACACCTAAACTACTTGTTATAAAAACAATATCTTCACCGTTAATATTCATGGTGTCGCCTGCTGTTGCTTGACCATTAATAACTGTTCCACGTGTAGTACTAGGAACTTCATCTACTAATTTTAAGAAAATAGCAACACCCGTATCTGTTAAAGTTAAATCTCCTGAACCGTCGATTGCAGGATAAACAAAGTCACCTTTGTTTCCTGGTAAACCTGGAACGAAATCAATAACACCATTAGCTGGTCTTAATAAAAATCTATTTGGTCCCGGACCTGGGTGTGTTACTGTACCTACTAATCTTTCAATATTATCTGGTGCCGCTAATTCAAATGCACCTGTTGTTGCATCCATACAAATAACATCACCTTCTTCAAAGCCATTAGCTGTTTGTTCAAGAACATAATTCATTTGAGGATTTAAATATTTGAAACGTGAATTTACGTTTGCATAGAAGTCACTTGAAACGATACCAGTTGGTAGTGGATCCAACATAGGATCACCTTCTTCATTAATTTGAAATACTACTGCACCACCTGGTACGTTAAATATACCTGTACCTGATGCACTTCTGAATGTATTGTATCTGAGTCTATCTTCTACTTGACATTTTACTGTGAATGCTGTTTTTTCAGAAATACTTACAATTTGTAATGCACGACCATCAGTCGCACCTGCGATAAAATCACCTACTACGATATCATAACCGTTAAACTGTCTTGCTGTTCTAGTTAAATGAGAACCATGCTGTATTGTTGTTACAGTCATATTAATTTCCCATCTATAGGCTTTAGCGTTTCCGCCACCGCCCCACCATGGGTCGCCTTTACCATCATCGTACTCCCAATTTGCTAAGGGAGTTGCTGTTAAGACGTTGCAGGGAAGAACTTTAGCCGGGACGTTTAGGTCGATTGCACTAGTCTTATAATTAATCGCCATTCAAAGTATTCCTATTCTTACATCATTGTAAACATGATCCATGCATGAGTATCAGTACCAAATGAACGAGAAGCGCCTGTGTCTGCTTCTCTAAGTTTTAATGTTACTACTGATGAGCCTAGTGAACCGAACGCTGTCGGAGAACCAGCTACCCCACCACCTGCTACTGTACGAGTTGAAATATCTTTGTTCAGTGGCATGATAACATATTGGTTAGATGCTCTTGCATATCCATATATTAATATATTAGCTGGCGGATAACTATGACCTGAGAAAGTAATCTCTACGTCACCGCCTGTAGTTGATAAAATTGTTGCACTTACACCAGTTGAAGCATTTGAGATTGAACTCAAGCTACCATTAGTTGCATAGTTTAACTTAAATCGTTCAGTAGAAGTTCCACCTCCACCTCCGCCACCGCCTGACGGCGCCGCTGGTGCATATGATGAGCTTCCGCTGTTCCATGTTAATACATCACCATTGTTTGGTGTATCTGTAGAAACATCTGATAATTCTGTAATTGATTCACTTGTTAAATCTGCCGCACTTGCCGAAGCCGCTACAAATTTAGTACCATCCCATTCTAAGTATTGACCTGCTGAGATACCTGAAATGTTAACATCGTTTAAGTCTCCAACAGAAGAACTTGATAAGTTTGGTGTTCCACCTGCCGCCGCCGGTGCCCACTCTGATCCTGTCCAAGATAGAACTTGACCTGAACTTGGTGCTGTTGCAGAAACATTTTGTAAATCACCAATATTTGCATTCAAAGAGAATGTGTTAGTGTTTAATTGTAAACCTGTACCTGCTGTATAAGATGTACCACCTAGTAAGTTACCTGCATCTGTTAAGTCATCAACATCTGTAGGAATAGTTGGTTTATTCTTAATATTTGTGTAGTCCATTACATCTTGGCTGTTAAACATCAAGTTTGAACCTGTTGTATTAAGAGTGTTGTCACCAATGTATAATGAGTTATCACTTAAGAATAAGTGTCTAATTTTGTTACTTGCACTACCAATATCATATGTAGCATTTGTATCTGGTAAGATATGAAAATCAAATTGACCCATGTATGTTTCAACATCTGAGTCACCATATGATGATCCGCCACCTGATACAGTAGAGAAACTAAAGTTACCAGAACCGTCAGTTGTAAGAACTTGACCAGTAGTACCTGAAGGCATAGTTAAATCACTTAATGCACTTGGTATAGTAGGTGCACCTGTTAAAGATGAATATGCTCCATCGAATAACGAAGGTGTATTAGTTAAGTTATTATAGTCGCCATCGAATGTACTATACGTTGAAAGATCCGGTGGAGTAAATGTGAATTGTCCTGATGCACTATTATAAGCTAATGACCCACCGCCATTTGCTGTACCATTTGAAACACTTAATGCATTCAATGTTACAATACTTGGTTTATTAGTCAAGTCATCGTAATCACCACTGAATGTGCTGTAGCTTGATAAATCTGCTGGAGCAAATGTAAATGCACCTGTAGAACTATTGTAAGCTAATCCACCACTACCTGATGCCGCGCCTGTTGAAACTGAAATTGCGTTTCTGGCATCTGCATCTGTATAAGTAGTACCTACATTTGTGTTCTCAATCGTAATTGGAGCACCTGGTGTCGGTGATGGTAGAATATTAATACCTGGACCAGCTTGTAGTAATACGTTTACTCTATTATCTACTAATGCATCTGTGTAATAAAGATTTGTTGCACCACCCGGTAAATCATCTGTAGATTTAGAATTGAAATTTGAATCAAATCTTGCTGTAGTATAGTAATAATTTGAAGAACCTTCTGCTACATCATCTGTTGTTGATATTGAAAATTCATTTTCTGGTTCAAATTGACTTGCTGATGAATTCCATTTTAGAACTTGACCGTTAGTAATACCTGATGTGTCTACATCCAGTAAGTCAGTCATCGCCGCATTTAATGTGAATAAACCTAAAGTATTATTGTATTGTAAACCAACGCCTGCACTTAAATCTGTTAGAGATATACCTGCACCACCTGTAGCAGTTGAGTCTGCCGCCGGTGACCATTCTGTACCTGTCCATTTTAAAACATGACCAGTAGTTGGTGTAGCTGTACTTACGTTTGATAAATCACCTAGTGATATATCTAAATTTTGAATTGTTGCACCATTGAAATCTACTGTACCTGAGAATGATGAAGATCCGTTTGATGAGATATTACCACCGAACCCTGCTGAGCCACTTGTATTATCAAGTAGAACATTGCCGTTAGTATCGTATATGTTACCTTCAAATGCTTGAGCCTGAACTGTTCCTGTCGATTGAATACCTGCAAACTGTACATTATCTGTAGTAGAAAGTGCTTGGTTAGATGTAGGTATATTTACTGTCTGATTTTCCCAATCACCTGATGTATTATTATATACTAAGAACTGACCATCTGTTGTGCCTGTTACTGTAACGTCACTTAAATCATCAATAGTTTGAACATTTGATGAACCAGCTAAATTTGATAAGTCTACAGTGTTACCATTTGCTATAGTTAATATATTGGTTGAAGTATTAAATGATAAAGTTTGATTATCTGTATCTGTAAACATACCAGCAAAATCAACTGTATTTTGTCCTGAAATTGTTAACTGCGTTCCGCTTAATGCTAGAGTTTGTGAACCTCCACCTAGTAAACTATTTGTGTCTGTCAAATCTGAAACATCTGCCGGTATATTGGCTTCATTAGCTAATGGTACCCAGTTACCTGCATGAGCAAAATATCCTTTGCCGGTTGCGTGAACATGAGCAAACATACCGTGGTATGTAGTTGCACTTGGTAAATCACCTAATGTAGCATAAACGTTAGCAAATAAAACTTTATTGCCACCCATATCTAAATCTGAACTTGTTACAGCCGAATTAGCAGGTTGTGGTTCCCATTGACTATTAATTTGTGACCAAGTTAATACTTCACCGTTTTGCGGGACATTAGCCATCATTCCGCCAACGCCACCTGCATCTACATCTGATAAATCAGCTAATTGTGATGCACCGCCACCGCCTGCTAGAGTTGATAAATCTACAGTATTACCATTAGCGATTGTTAATATGTTTGTGCCTGTATTAAAAGATAATGTTTGATTATCTGTGTCTGTAAACATACCTGCGAAATCAACTGTGTTACCACTTGATATCGTAAGTTGTGTTCCAGCTAATGTTAAACTCTGTGGTGTGCCTGCTAGTAAACTACTTGTATCTGTTAAGTCTGATACGTCTGCTGGTATTGTAGGCTTATTAGATAGATTATTATAATCAGTACTGATAAGTGAACCTATGTCAACTGAGTTACCAGAAGAAATTGCTATCTGTGTACCGTTTAATGCAAGTGTTTGTGGTGTAGAACTTCCTCCACCTCCTGCACCTTGTGGGTCAGCCGCTAACCATTGACTACCGTTATATGTTAAAACTTGTCCTGCATTACCTGTTACTGTAAGAGTATCAGCCGCTACCGCAGTACCTTGAAAAGTTTCAGCGTAAATGTCGTTAAATTTGAATGTTGCAGAACCAATATCAAATGTATTTGTTACTGTCGGAACAGTTGATTGGTCTAATCTTACGAATGGGTCATCATCATTATATGATGGTAATGTAATTGTGTTACCACCTGATATTGTAAGTGATTGACCTAATAAAGAAAGAGTTTGTGGGACGCCTGCGCCTCCACCGCCTCCACCACCTGTTGGTTGTGAAGCAACCCATGTTGAACCATTCCATGTTAATACTTCGCCTTGTGCAGAACCTACAATAGTAAGATTGTCTGCTAGTAAGGCTGTACCTTGGAATGTTTCAGCGTAAATATCGTTAAATCTTTTTAATGAAGAACCTATATCAAAAGTATTATCAACAGTAGGAATACTATGAGCATCTAATCTGATATATTTTGAATCTGTTTCTGCTTTTGAATATACGTCTAAGTTTGTTCTTGCTGTTGTAGTGTCGGCTACATCGGATAAATTATTTGCAATCTCTAACATGCCATTGACATTTGCTGTTAAGTCAATAGTTAGAGTATCATTTGCTTCTGAGATAGAAAGGCCAGTTCCAACTGTAATACTCTTTGTTTCAAGTGTAGTTCCTGCTGTATTGTTGCCTTTTATAAGTCCTAGACCAGTACCTAAGTTTGTACCGTCTGTTAATCCTGATTGTGAGGCTCCTGCTACATCAAGTACTAATGCAGTACCGTTGTCTGTAATAGTTAAATTCGTGCCGGCTATAATACTTTTTAATTCTAGGGCTGTGCCTGTAGCCTGTCCTAATCCAACTCCAGTACCTGTATTAAGTACAGTAGTTAAACCAGCGCCTCCAGTTGCACCCGTATTAGTTGCGTTTACAAACGCATTTTCACTAGCATCATAAACTAAAATTTGGCTATCCGACAAATTGCCAACTAGTTTAAATGTAGGACTAAATGGTTGTGCGTTAATGCTCATATCTGTGTTCCTTTAGTAATTCAAAAAGATTTTCTCTATATAACCTGCTTGAGTAAAATCTGATATACCCAATGAAGTTCTATCTAAAGATGCTCTTAAATAAACTAAGTTAGCCACGAATGTGAAGCCTTCAACTCCTGTGAAATTTGTGTAGTCTTTATATGGTAATCCGCTAAAAAGTATGTCAAACCAATCATCTTCTGTTGGATTAGTTGCCAATGTTCCTTGTATTTTAACTCTTCCCGATAATGCTTGTCCGTAAATAGCTACTGTATGTATCCCATCTGTATAACCGTAATAGCTATCACCAGGGACTGCATTTCCAGTAGTATCTAATTCAAGACTACCTGTTTGTGGTAAAAGTGTAACTGTTTTACGTGCCATATATTCTTCAACCCTTCGTAATTAACCTGTATAGTTTGTTCAATAATAACTATACTTATTTATCTAAATCACTTAATAGCACGGCTTTTGTTATGGTACCAATACACTCACTTGCAACGAAAGTTAGCAAGTCTGCATCGATTTTATCTAGGCAATATATAGCATATAGCTGATATTGGTGATGAATATGTCTTTTCTTTTGATGTGTTCGTAAATAGACAGGGTCATATCGTTTCATATTAGAGTTGAGTCTATAATTTGTATTATGTGCGTACATTTTATATAAATCATGCCCTGTATGGTCAATGAAATCTCTGTTAGGTTTGAATACTATCTTATATTTGTATGTTTTGAACCATAGATTATTTTTTAGTTCTACTCTACGGTCAAAACTATCCAATACTTCTTTGAGATTTTCAACTAGTGGTTCAGCGTAAGATTTGTGTAAATCTACATATCTATTTCTAGCTTCTTCGTAGTCTGATTTATACTTAAAATAAGCATGTGTATGAGCACCATTATTGAATTTTATGTCTTTAAATTTTCTTAAGAAATTATAACAATTAACTCTAACAGATTTTTCTTCATCTGTTGATGGCATGTCAAACCACCATTCATTGATTGCGTTTGGATTGCTTTCAAAATGTCTTTTGAAAAACAAACTGTCTTTGTCTGGAAATCCGTAGAGTCTTTTGTATGTTATTTTGTACGGGTGTGTTCCATAAAATAATTTAGCTACTTTCTCAGTATACAAACTCAATCCTATCATCTACAATTTTGATAGTTACCAGTCCACCATCAACAAGTTTACCAAATAATATTTCTTTTGATAACGGCTTTTTAATGTAATCGTTGACTACACGTTGTAAAGGTCTCGCTCCCATATCAGGTTGATATCCTTTATTTCTCAGCCATGTTTTTGCTTTTGCTGATAATTTAATAGTTACATTTTTATCTGATAACATTTCATTAATTTCTTTGATTGTTTTGGTAACAATCATGTCTATATGTTCACGTTCTAATGAAACAAATTCAACCATTGCGTCAAGTCTATTTCTAAACTCTGGTGTAAAGAATTTCTTAACTGCTTCGTATGAAGCACCTTCATTTGAATTCGTGAACCCTATAGCACTCTTAGATTGTTGTGCCGCTCCTAAGTTACTAGTCATTATAAGAATAACATTGCTAAAGTCTGCTGTTTTACCAGTTGAACTAGTCAAACGACCATCGTCCATAACTTGTAATAAGAGGTTCATTACACTTGGGTGGGCTTTCTCAACTTCGTCTAATAGAACAACACAATTAGGTGTTTCATCTACATCACTGATTAGTTGTCCAGCACCAGCCCCGCCGTCGGCGTGTCCTACGTACCCTGGAGGGGCACCGATAAGTTTAGATACAGAATGTTGTTCCATGTATTCTGACATATCGTACTTTCTAAGTTTAACATCAAGATTTTCTGCTAACTGTCTACACAATTCAGTTTTACCTGTTCCTGTTGGACCTACAAACAAGAATGAACCAATAGGTTTATTTCTTGCTCTCATACCTGATTTAGATACGAGTATAGATTCAACTAATGAACCAACTGCTTTGTCTTGTCCAAATAGTTTTGTCTTAATATTTTCTTCTAGTTTTTCATAGTTTGCATTTTGTTTTGCATCTATCATTTCTAAAGGAATTCTTGTAATTTTTGAAATAGCTTGTTCTATTTCTGCCTTATTAATTTTGCCCTTGTGCTTGTGTAACTTTGCTCTTGCACCTGCTACATCAAGGACATCAATCGCTCTATCAGGATTGAACTTACCATGCATATATCTTTCTGCTAATTCAACTGCTAAGTCTATAGACTCGTTTGTGTATTCAACTTCGTGATATGCTTCGTAATATTGTTTCAAGCCTTTCAAAATTAATTTTGTATTTTCTTTGTTTGGTTGTTCAATAACTAGTTTTTGAAAACGTCTTTGTAATGCTCTATCTTTTTCAAAGTTTTCTCTGTATTCTTCACTTGTTGTTGCACCAATACAATGTAATTTACCACTTGCTAACAGTGGTTTTAATAAGTTTGCAATATCTATGTTAGACCCACCTGCCGAACCTGCACCCATAATCATATGAATTTCATCAATGAATAATATTACATTATCTTTACTTGACAGTTGGTCAAATACTGCTTTCGCTCTTTCTTCAAATTCACCACGATACTTTGTACCTGCTACAAGCGATGTAACATCTAGTGAATAAACTGTTTTGTCTTTTAATATCTCTGGTACATGACCTTCGCCAATCATCAATGCAAGACCTTCTGCTATTGCAGTTTTACCTACTCCAGGTTCACCTACAATAATAGCATTATTCTTTTTACGTCTTGCTAGTACCTCTGTTAATTCAATTAACTCATCTTCCCGTCCAATAACTGGATCAATTACTCCGTCTAATGCTTGTTGATTTAAATCTAAACAATAGTCTTCAAATCTTACTGGTGCTCCTTGACCCGGAGGACCTGCCATGTCTCTACCTTGTTGCGTACCGTAATATTCTTTTCTTAGAATATCGATTGCTTTATCTCTTGTTACACCTGATTGTTTTAGAATGTAATAAGCAGTAGAACCATTTTCACTCAATAGAGAAACAAATATATCTCTTACTTGAAGTTTAGAACGACCACTAAAGATTACCTGTGTTACTGCACGATTGAAAACACGGTCTAATGATAGAGTTTTTCTAGGTACACTATTATCTTCACCTTTTGTAATATCATCACGTTCATTTAGATACTTTTCTAGTTCTTCTAAAATAAATCTAACGTCACATTTCATTTTCGTAAGCATGTCGCTAACATCTTGTTCTTCTATAATTGAATATAAAAGATGTTCTAGTGTCACATATTCATGTGCTAAAGAATTTGCATGTTGTACGGCACGTTCAATCGAAACATTTACTCTATCTGCTTTACTCATTGTCTTCCTTGAATTTTATTTTAAGTGACAAGTCACCTAGTATTTTTTTAACAACAATAGTATCATTAATTCTAGTCTCATAAGGAACCATTACATCGAAAGGAACATCCTGACACATGAATGTTTGTCTAGTGCCTAAGATTAAAGATAAGTCTTGCTTTGTTATAGGGACTGTTATGCTGAGTGTCCTTACAACACCATTATCGGGTTTTTTATCTTTTAACTGTATATAAGCAAGTCGTACCTTATCAAATGTTTCTCTGTCACCGTCACCAGTGTCAGGATGATGCTTCTTCATAAGCCTTTTGTAAGACTGTCTGATATCATCTGTTGTAGAATATTTATCGATTTTTAAAACTGAGTATGGATTGTCTGTCATTTGAGAAAATTAGAAAGAAAGCCATCTTCCTTATCGACTTCAATTTCTACTTCGCTTTGTGAATTGATTTCTTCAAGGGTCTTATCTGCTTCTTCGTAATATTCTCTATACGCAACTATGACTGATTGTTGTTGGTCTAATAATTCTAAAATGTCTGCTATGTTGAATGATAACTTTTCATAGTCTTCTGCATCTAACCCAAAAATAACAATGGCTTTACCGTCTTTTTCTAACTTAGCGAATTCTTCTTCAACGTTTTCTCTTGTCATTACAATAAAGTCAACGTTACGCATATTCAATGTTTTTGTTTCAGGCAAAATTAACTCAGGCCGCTCAACTGGTTTGGGCGTATATGTTACTGATTTTGGAACTGACCCGCAACTAGTTAATAGGAACGTAGTTAGGGTTAGCAATATCAGGACATGTGGTATTTGCTTTACTTTTCTTAGTAACATTTATTTCTTCCTCGGTTAGTGGTGAACCACTTACTATTTCTAAACATCTTAACATATCTTTAGTACCTTTGTCAACTATTTTATCGATTAATCCTGGTTTTTGTTCAGCCAAGTAAGGTAAATCATGTTCTTTTAGTTTATTTTCTAAGCCTTTTACACGACCATTAGCCGCCGCAAATTGCTCAGTAACCTTAGTAAATTTTTCTTGTACTAACTCTAGGTCTTTCATTGTTTTCTCTAAAGCGGCTTGTGTCTCTTGTTGAGCCATTTCTGCTCTAGCGGCATTTTCGGCATATATTCTTATTTGATTCTGTGTATATTCATAATACTTAAATAATCCAAATCCAACCGCGGCTAGAATACCTGCGATTATTAGATATTTTTTGATTCTATAAAAAAACATATTATTTGTACCTAAAAGTTATGCGACCCTTTGTTATATCATAAGGAGTCACTTCAATTTTAACTCTATCATGCAGAATAACCTTAATGTTATTCTTTCTCATTTTTCCAGATAACATACCATCAATTATATGACCGTTATCTAATTTGACCTTGAAACATCCGGGAGTGATATCTACTACATCACCTTCAAATTCCATAGCGGGTTCTCTGGCCATTAATTCTTTTTTAGATACCCTTCAATTTCATCTGCTTTTATTGATACTGTTTTGCCACCATAAAATTCTAGTGACCAATCATCACAACTGCAAATACGAGCAACATCATCTAATAGTTCTAAAGTAGTTTTCATTATGTTTTCATTCTTCATTTCAACAAATACTAAGTAGTGACCATCATCGTCTGCATTCGGAGATACTTCGGTATCTAAAATATCAACAACACCTTTTTCCATAAATGTTGCTAGGTCTTGAGCAGGTTTATCATCTTTTACATAGAATGCTACAACAATAACATCTTCTTCGTTTCCTGTTTTAGGTTCGAACTCAGCTATTGAAATTCTATTTGATACTAGACCTTTCAAATCGTTATGTCCTACGCCTTCTATAATTTGCTCAAACTTCATAATTAAATATCCTGTTGCTGATTGGTAGCATCATCAAGTCCTTGTACTTCTGCATTACCTAATGCTTCTGTATCTACTTTGATGTCACCAACTGCCATTTCTTCGTCTGTAAACTCATCTACAAACTTACGTGGCATTAAAATATCAATTAACCAAACTGTGTCAGATTTCAGTTTTGGTTTACCATTGCCATCTAAATCTTCTGGCGATTTTGGAGTAATTGGTGTCTTTAGTACTGCTTGTTCATATTTGACTTCACAGCCTAATTTAGTTAATCTTAATCCTGCTCTTGGGTCAGGCATATCATCATATTGATACATTACTTTAACGTGTAACCAATAACGTGATAGCTTTGGTCCCATAGCGATTTCACCTTTAGACCAATTCTTATAAGCATACATGCCAACTTCGTCCAATACTTTTTCAAATTCAAGTAGAACGTCTAACAATGTGCCATTTTTGTCGACATTTCTTATATTGTCAATAATATCATTTGAGTTTACATCTGACATGCTTTTCTCCATAATCTTCATACATATCTATTTATCTTTTTTGTAACAAAGAAAATTTATTTTCTTATTTTAGCAGTATTGCTAGTTATTTGCAACCTAAAAAAGATAAGTAATATTGAGTGTAATGCTCATTCTGAAAATCCCTCTTTAAGGAGGAAAACACATGGCACGAAAAAAACGTGTTGAAAAACATAACAACAAAGCACAGAGCCGTAGCAACGATTACGGTGTAATCCCGCTACATAAAAAAACAATTCCAACTATTTTACCCAGAAACGTATCACAAGAAGACTATCTATATCAGTTAGCTAATCCAGATAATAATATTGTATTTGCGATTGGTCCTGCTGGTACAGGTAAAACACTCCTGTGTACGCAAATGGGAATAAAAGCATTCATGGAAAGAGAGGTGAAAAAAATAGTTATAACTCGTCCTGCAGTATCAGTTGACGAGCAACATGGGTTCTTACCCGGTGATTTAAACGAAAAGATGTCACCATGGACTAGGCCTATATTTGATATATTTGAGAAGCATTTTACGATGCAACAAATCGAAATGATGCTCACAGAAAATTTGATTGAGATAGCCCCATTAGCATATATGCGTGGTCGTACATTTGAAAACTCGTGGATCATTGCAGACGAAATGCAAAACGCAACGAAATCTCAAATGAAGATGTTACTAACCCGAATAGGTGTTAATACAAAGATGATAGTAACCGGCGACCTAAAGCAACATGACAGAGGATTTTCAGAAAACGGTCTTTCAGATTTTGTAGAACTTGTGAACAATTATGAAAAAGCAAAATTAAATCATATTAGTATTAGTAGATTTGATTTAATGGATGTGGAGAGGCATCCTGCAGTTACAGAAGTTCTAAAAATTTACGGAGAAGACGATTAAAAGTGGTGAGGGAGTTCGCTCCCTCATTATTTTACAATAATATCTACAATCTCAGCCCAAGTATCAACAACTGGAATCATACCATCACTTGTCATTTCTGAATTGTGTTGGTGACTAATAAGAATTGGTTGTAATCCATATTTTAGTCCACAAAGTGCATTCTCAGTTTTATCTTCTATCCAGTAATAACCGGTATCAGTGTAAGGCTCAAGTCCTTCGTCTTTATCTGCACCAGTATCTAAACATACTAGTTTAGTAAACGCACCTTTTCCAAATACATTATCTAAATTCTGTTGTCTTAATGCTTTTGTGTTTTCATCTAAACTCAATGAAGTTACACAATGAAATTCGTATCCTGCTTCTACAAGTTTAGCAACACCACTTCTTGCATCACGTAGAACAGGCAGAGTAGCCATCCATGAACTATTATTAAATTCTTTAATCAGCTTTTTTACTTCTTTCTTTTTCATAGCAAATACATCTGCCATGTCGTAAACACCTACATTATGTGCATCATATCCTCTTGATTTCATCCACTCATAGAAAGAGTTTTCCCAATCGAGGAGGACTCCGTCACAGTCTGTCACAATAATTTTATTCATGTTTGATTACTTTTCTTTCTGATTACTTAAACAGTATAGCACTGCTTATATGATTTGTCAAGTAAAATCACACTTTTTCTCTAGTTACAAGGCGCCACATTTCAGGCAATGCAGTCTTAATGTCTTTGCCTCTTCGTTTGTCTAACAATACAGAATACTTATGAAAGTCAAGTATATCTTTTTTGCTTGGCTCTTGCTCTATTAATGATTTACCTTTACGTACAACTTCTTTTAACATACGTATTGCACTCATGTTCCAATGATTACCTTGTTCATAGTGCTTATCTTTTATATCATTCAACCATATCTCAATTCGTCTAAACAAATCTTTATCTCCTTCACCATTATTATGATGAGGAAAAAGTTTTGGTTGAAGATAACTAGGGTCTAATACATTATTAAGATAAATGTTTATACCAGTTCCCTTGTCGATTAATAATGCCTTTTGAATATTCTCTCCTCTTATTTCTAGGCATAAGTCAATCCACCACTGAAACATTTCTGGAATGTGATTGGCGTTATACACACTCAGAGTAGGTTCCCATTTTACTTGGATACCTTCATGCTCCATTGACAGTTCCATCCACCTTCTGGCGGTTGCGTTTACAGTTTCCCAAGAACTTAAATGTCTCGTATAGTCATTTACTTCCTCGGTTCCGTCAATACTTAATGAAATTCTTACTCTTTTAAATTGTGATAGTCTACTAATGATTTTATCTTTAGGTATCCAACTTGCATTTGTAAAAATTTGTAACTCTATATTTTTTGAATAGCCTGTTTCAATAATAAAGTCTACGATGCTTAAAAACTTTGGGTGTAGCATTGGTTCACCACCAACAAACTTTATTCTATTAACATGTTCATAATCTGCTTTGTCATATTCTATTTCTAATTTTGTATCAGATTTAAATACACCCCTATCGAAACCTTTTTCTTGTTTTAACCATCTATCATCTTCTTCCCATTTCGTACTCAACGATGAATTACATATATTACATGCCAAATTACAATAGTTACCTAAATTCATTTCAAGATATGTTAATTTAGTTGATTGTACGTATTTTAATACATCTGCCCAATCTCCTTGACTATCATGTGTTAATCCTGCTTCAACTTTCTGGTCAAGCATTACTTCATTTGCTTGATTACGTAATGAGTATATACCCTTTTCTTCTTCCTCATAACATTTCCAACAACCAGGATCCTTTATACCAGCTAATGAGTTTTTTCTTAATGTCTCCCATTTATCTGAAAGTAAAGTTTCTTTAAAAGTTCTTACAGATTCATATGGGTGAGCAAAACTTTTTGTTTCTGAGCCAGGTTTAGTACTATACCTACAACAAGGAGTTGCTAGTCTACCATTCCAAAGTGCAATGTGATTGAAGAAATATTTGCAATAAGTTTTAGTTGAATCTGCCATTACTTTTTCTTCTTTAATATTACTCTGAATGCACCTGTGTTTCTATCTAATCTTCTAGTTTCTCTCACGTAAGGATCCGCTTCACACCATTTTTCAAACTCTTTTGACATTTCTCCATGTCCGACAATAACGATGATTTGTTTATGACCATATAAATATGCCTCTTGTGTTGACTTACGAAAACGTTTCCAACCTTCATGAACAAAAAGTCCGTGTAAATCTACTTTATTATGCATGAAGATTCTTATCCCACATAAACTTGGCAGACATCATATTTAGTCTGCTACTATCTGGTGATAAGATAACATACGGTAATCTTTCGTTAACAAAGAATATCTTTTTACGATTTAATTGAAAACTTTTTCCCTCTACTCTTATTTCTGCTGAACCTGATGTAACTAGAAAGAACAAACCTGTTGGATTTGTGTAATCTACATTCATCTTAGATTCAGTTTGAAAAGGTTCTGGGAAAGTATCTGCATTAATATCAGATATATCGGTCTTTAGTATTTGGTTGAGGTGGTCTACAATCGTCTTTGCTTCGCTTGTATCACCTGAAACAACCATTTGATTAATTTTGAGAGCAATAGCATCTGATATGGTGCCCATAATTTGTGTTGTAGGCATCTTATGTTCTGCATTAAACTTATCTCTTATTATTTTACTCATTTTATATTAATCTGTTCTTTATAAAACTTGTTGTATTCTCTTTTTTTAAAATTTACTTGGTTAGTCATTAAATATGCACAAAGGTCTGTGACTTTTTCTTCAATCATATCAGGATGAATACAAATATAGTTGCCTTCTAGTTTAGTTAAAAACTTATATATTTCATCATTGATATCTTGTGTGTTATATCTCCAGTTTCTCCTGCTCCATATCTTCATTTCCTTAGGAGATTCTGCATTATACTTACCTTTGTTAGTACCATTCTGTAAACAATCATATGGCTTAGTTAAGCAAACTATATTGTAATCACCTGAGTTTAATTTGTCGAATTGAAAGAACCCGTCTTTGTCCCAATCAAATGTTTTGTATTCGTACGGTAACATATTACCGATGAAGTCTTGAATGCCGTCTTCATAGTCATATATATGTATAATAGCCATGTATTACTCTGTAGGTTGTTCCTCTGATGCTCCCTTATTAATTAATCCACCCTCTTTGCACTCTTTTACAAACGCATTGAAGTGTTGTGGGTACTTAATCATAACATGTTGAACTATCTTATTATAGTCTTTTGTTTCAGCGGAGTTCTTTTCAATCTTAGCATCTGTAAGATTGATAATTGTTGTGGAATGATCCCAATAACGTTTACGTAATCTTGTAACGAAATAGCAATCTTCCATCATTGTCCATTTTCCCTTTTTACCAAAATCTTTCATGGAGGTATTCTCTCCATCAGCGGGTCTAAACGTGTGGGCTAAAACTATATATGCTTTCTTTGCCATTATTCTATCGTAATCTTTAAGTCTTTATTAACTACTAACTTATTTTTATTAGTAATATTTATCATTGCTAGAAACCACTCATCATTGATAAGGCTACTGCTTGGATTTGAACATTCATTCATAACTTTTTGTAAAACACTTTCTTTATAACCTGATGGATTGGGATCTCCTAAGATTATGTAATTGTATTTGCCTTCTGATATTTCTGTATCCCAATGTTTTATAGCACCGGGCAAATCATTAGTTGTATTCAATGCTATTCTTAACCCATCAACTGTATCATATAAAGACTTAAACGGATTAACCGGCTGTTTGTCCTCACATAATGCAATGATTATTCTGTATAACATTAACTTATATTGAGATTGTATTCCTTCCGGAATAATTACCTTGGGTGTGTACATTACTTTGCTATGTATTGTAACTCTAATAATGTCGCACTTAGATTAATCTCAGGATCAGCAACTAGTGAATGATTTACTAAACCATCACGTATACACATCAATGCTTTACCTCTTTTCATTTCATCATCGCCAAACCAATCTAAATTCTCATATAGTTTACGATACACTCCTTCATATTCTTCTGCACGTGCTTTTGATACAATCAATTTACGTGCCTCTGCTACTTTACCTAACTGAAACAATGCCACATATTCAAGTATCCAATCACTCTCACCACTTTCACCTTGACCAGGTTGTTGCAAAGCACCATCAACAATATTTTGTTGAACCATATTGATACATTTACGTAAATCAGGATATGCTGACCTAACATAAACGTCAAGTATTTCTAAATCTGGTTGAATGTTTTCTGTAATAAGAATTTCAGCAACACGGGCTGTGAACTCATTCGTATCTAGTTTTTCAATATGATAACCTTGACAACGTGAATGAATTGCTGGAATAACTTTGTTTGGATAATTACATGTTAGAATAAATCTACATGTTGAAGAATACGTCTCCATCATATTACGTAGAATTGCTTGTGCATTTTGAGATAGATAATCTGCCTCATCTAGTAAGACATATTTAAAATCACCTGAAAAAGGAAGTGAACTAGCAAATCCATTAATCTTTGTACGCATTGTGTCTACGTTATTTTCACTTGATGCATTGATGAACATTACATCACCATCATCAACTTGTAATTCTTTTAGAAGAACTTTTGCTAATGTAGTTTTACCTGTTCCTGCTGAACCCGAAAATAATAGATGTGGTATAGCACCACTTTCTACCCAACTTTGTACTTGATGTTTCTGTTTATCGTCCCTAAAAACATACTGACCTATACTACTTGGTCTGTATTTTTCTACCCATAATTCTTTCAAGTTCAACTCCGTTTTCTTTTATAAAATCTTTTGCTTTACCATTTAAAGTTTCATCTTCTGTCAAAGGCGGTTGCCATACGATATCCTTTTGGAATTTCGCTTCTTTTAAAACTTCATTTATTTTAAGTCCTTTTGTAAACTTTGTCAACACCTATTCCTCTTTGTCCCATGGCATTGGATTATTAAGTTGATGATAATATTCTTTCTTTAGTTGAATCATTGCACGAAATGGAACTCTATGTTCATGACATGCCCTACCTGCGGCTGATATTCTTACGAATCTTTGTCCTTCTCTATTCTTAGGACCAATGAACATTTCAACACCCTTTGCTTTTCCAACCCATTCATTTTGCCAGTTTTCAATCATATCATCAAACTCTGCTTTATCCCAATAATATGTCATAGCAAAGTTATCAGTAACACGTACTGTCATTTTCAAACGTTCTCTGTGTTTGAAATAATATATTTTGATATCTTTTCCGAAAGGTTTGATATAATCGAATTGTTTTGAGAACTTATCCATTCTCTCAAAGAGAGCATCTAAGTTCTCAGACTCTTTGTTTTCACTCATACGAAATTTTCTATTCCACTGTCTTGACCTAACCACTCTTGCTCTCTGACTTCTTCAATTCTGTGATGTCGATATGCATTAGGTCTTGTTTCTCTAATTGTTTCTAAATGTGCATTTGCCTCTTCTAATGTTTCGAATCTAGCAACTACTACTTCATTTTCAACTCTCGGTGTGTAAATAATTTCAAAAGACATGTTGTTTCCTATTCGTCTATTTTTGCAAATTCTATTTGTGGTTTTCCTTTTTCGTCAATCGTATGACCTTTTACTTTGAGATATCCGTTATGATGAAGCATATCAATCATACCTCCAGCACCTTGCTCTCGTCCTACGTCTTTACCTTTTAAATATCCCATATAAAATAACACTAAACCGAAAAAAACGGCAATGTATCCTGGGTTTATACCTAAATCCATAAGTTTCTCCTATGAGTTATATAGATAATAATAACATTAAACAAACTCGGTGTCAAGTGTTATTTCTTCAATTTTTGTATTTCTTGCGAATTAGCGGCTATCTTATCATCTTGTACTTTATCGATAAGTGACTTCATCTTTTGTGCTTTTTCCTCATCAGTGTCAACGTGTAAGTCTTTTTTGATAACTTTTTCTAGTTTTAGTACTGGAATTCTTTCATTTGGAACATATCTCCACGTATATCCTCTCTCAGAATATACACCAAATACTGTCTGTCTTGCACCAATCTTTACAATCATTGCTAGTTCGCCATCAAGTAGAACCTCATCGCCTTCATTAAATGCTGGATCCATTTTGAATTTTAAGCCTTTTGCTAATCCTGTAGCAAAATCTTTAAACCAAATAGCAACAACCAAAGATATTAAGACACCAATCCAGGGTAAAAGAAAATCAGATAATTCCATGCTTAGTGAGTTAAGGTCATTCATTTGAGTCTCCCATTATAGTCGTATTTATACAAAATGGGTATTTGTTGGCAGAGGTGATAGGATTCGAACCTACTAATACTGGTTTTGGAGACCAGTGTGAAACTCCAACTTCACGGCACCCCCTCGCAACAACTTTTTGACGGTGTCAATTTTTTGAATAGAATCACTGTCAAATTTACTTCATACAAATATAAACGATTTAAGCCAAAAAGTCAATACCTATTGTCAAATTTTTGAACCATTTAGATAAATATTAACATTGAGTATAATTATTTTTAAAATTATATATATGGTTTTGTTACTGACTGTAAGGTTTGAAGAAATTCTATGATGCAGTCAGGCTTAGAGGAGACACTTATGAGCCTAAAAAGGAAATATCTTTCCCACTCTACCGCTTTGACCTTTTTCATTGCGTTACTTTTGGGAATCATGTTAACTACATCTGCGATTGCGGCAGATCCTATCGTTACAGATTCTACTAGTAATAGTACAGTCAAGTCTGATACGGATACTGATACAACTGTAAAAAGCCCACCACCTAGTGCTATATCGCCTTCTATTAGTGGAAGTAATTCTGATTTATGTACTGTTGGTGTTAGTGGCGCAGTACAAACGCAGATTTTAGGAGTATCTACAGGTCAAACCTACAGGGATGCCAATTGTGAAAGACTTAAACTTTCCAAAACACTATACGATATGGGCATGAAGGTTGCGGCGGTATCAGTAATGTGTCAAGACCGAAGAGTTTTTGATGCTATGGCTATGGCAGGGACACCCTGTCCGTACAATGGTAAAATTGGCGAAGAAGCATACGAATTGTGGAAAAAGAATCCACAAAAGATGCCTAAAAAGGTTGATGTAGATAATGAGAAAAAACTTGCTAAAGAAGGAATGGTCGAAGGGCTTACTATCGGCGGTATTCTTGCTGTTCTGGCTTTCGTTCTGTAGCACAGTATTCGCATCAGATACCACTGCACCAACTAACCCAACAACTACTAGTCCAAATACCTTAGATTTAGATGATGGTACAATAGGCCAACCATTTGGTAATTGTCCTGCAGGCACTTCTGCCGCATATGTTTATGGATCTGGAAGTACTATAAGGTGGGGAGAGTGCCAAAATACATTTGCTATTTCTTATGCAATCAATCAAGCACTACAAGGCACAGGCGTAAGCATAGATAAAGTTCACTATCAATGGAAGTATATTCACTGTTTCAATACACCTGGTAACTTTTGTAGTGCCAATATCAGCAATAGAGCAAACACTACAACAGGTGAAGTCACCGATGATACATATTGGGACGAATTAGTTGTAGTTGTAGAAGTCACAGATTCTAGTGGTAATGTAGTTGAAACAAAAACTTGGACAATGGATACATGGTATCAATGGAATTCAAGTAATAGCCACAGTACTAATGAAGTCGCAGAAGGTACAACTGTCTGGCAGATACACGAAGACAATATAGAAATTTACAATCACATAGATAAAGTAGGAACAATACGTACACCAAATTCAGTAGGTGATGTTCGTTTTAGAATTAATGGTTACGATAAAGGTAATTGGGACGGGTACTACGGACCTATCGTAAAAGATATAAAAACTTGGTTTACTTATAGAGCAAATCCTTGTAATGATACTGCACTATATGATCCAAGTTGTCCAGGATATGCTACTGCATATGCGGCCCAACAATATGACCAAAATTGTGCCGCTGATGCTTTATACGATTCAGGTTGTCCTGGTTATGCTACTGCTTATTTTAATCAACAATGTAGTTTAGATGCAACACACGATGCGGCTTGTCCGGGATATGCAGAAGCAATCTATACTCAACAATGTACTGCTAATCCTCTTTATGATAGTGGGTGTACGGGTTATGCCGCGGCCTACTTAGCACAACAATGTGGCTTAGATGCACACTACGATAGTTCATGTACAGGTTATAGTAGTGCAATTACAGAATTAACAAGCAATGGTACAAACGTTGCAGGAGCAGGCAGTGACTTTGTTGAAGTAACTAAAGCAAATGACCCAACACTTTATTGGATATTATATTATAACCAAGCAGAAATAAACGCAGGTGGCTGGAAATGGGAATGTACAGGTACGAATTGTACTGATGATTATGGAACTATCAGTAGTGTTTCGGTTCAAGGTAGTGGAACTGGAACTCATATGTTCTTATATACAAAAAATGCAAGTGGAAATACTGTTCAACCAGACAATGGTAAGACTTATAGATTTTTTAAAACTTCATACATGACAACACAATGCGATTCAAATACACTATTCAATCAAATGTGTACAGGTTATGCAGAAGCATATGCAACATATATATTCAATCAGGCATGTACTGCCAATCCTTTATATGATTCAGAATGTACAGGTTATGATGCGGCATATTTAACACTTCAATGTGAATCTAATCCATTATATGATAGTTCATGTACTGGATATGCGGCGGCTTTCTTAACATATCAATGTGAGCAAAATCCATTGTATGATGAAAGTTGTACAGGATATGCTGATGCATATTTTAATCAGCAATGTGATTTAGATCCACTTTATAACTTTCAATGTACAGGATATCAAGATGCATACTTCAATCAACAATGTCAACAAAACCCACAATATGATGAAATGTGTCCAGGTTATGTTGCACCTGTAGTAGAAACAGATATAGATGATATTATTGATGATGGTACAGGTACTGGTGATTCAGTTGTTGATAATATTATTGAGGCACCAGAAGTTACTATTCCTGGTAATATACCCGGAGTAGAAATTATTACAGTACCAGAAATAGAAGTTGAAATACCAGATATTACACCAGTAGAACCAGAAGTAATAGAAGTTCCTGTTCCAGATGTTACAGAACAACTTGAATTAGAAATTGAGATGGAACTAGAGATGGAAATTGAAGCAGAAATGGAAATCGATATAGAAATTCCAACACAAGATACATCTGATGATACAATGGAAGTAGAAGTAGAGACAGAAGAAAGTGAGTCAGAGTCAATAGAAGATATTGAAGTAGAAAGTGAAAATGAAAGTACAGAAAATGAAACTACAGAAGAAAGTACAGAAGAAGAATCCACAGAAGAAGAAAATACAGAAGAAGAATCAACTGAGGATGAAGGTAGTGACGAAGAAAATGAATCTGAGGAAAATACTGATGAATCTGAGAATGAAGAAAGTGAGGAAGAGTCAGAAGAAGAAGTAGAAGAAAAAGAAGAAGAAGAAAAGGAAGAAAAGTCAGATAAAAAAGAAAAGAAAGAAGAAAAGAAAGATGATAAGAAAGATGAAAAATCTTCCGATAAAGAAGAAACTACTTCAAATAAATCTACAAAAAAGAAAATGACTAAAGAAGAAAAAAGAAAAGCAAAATTAAAAAAGATGAAAGAAATCATCAAAAACAAATTGAAAGAGTTAGCAGATGTTATGGGCAAAGCCGTTTCATTAGAACAACAACAGGCATTACAAGCCCAAATAACTGCACTTATAAATTATGTACCAGGTTTTAAAGCATATGGGGAGTATTATATACCAGGTGTAGAATTTTATCAATATGAAGAAATCTATAAAGATAAAAAGATACCTGAAAACCAAAGAGGCCTAAGAAACGGTCTCGCAAATGAGATATTGCATGAGAAAATGGTTGATATGCAATACGAGGGGATGGAATAATGTTAAATTGTATAGTATTAGGTTTGGCACTTTCGGCACATATGGGATTAGAAGGAAAATACAATAATCTTCACCCATATGCAATGTGCGAAACCGAAAAGACTATTGTAGGAACTTATTATAATAGTTTAGACCGATGGAGTCTTATTGGGGCATATAAATATAGTCTTGATGAGGATCTGTCATTAGACCTTGGCATTGCTACTGGATACGACTATGATGTTGTACCAATGGCTAGATTAAGATATAAAAACTTATTCGTTATGCCAACAGTTGAAGATGAGGAGAGGGCTGGTGTCGTATTTGGCATACAGTTTGAATTAAAATAGGAGCAACTTATGAGTGACAAAACAACAGTAGAAGTAGGTGGAGTTAAATTCACTGGCGGAAAGTTATTTTTAGTTATAACAATTCTGAGTACACTAGGTGGCGCCGCATGGGGAGGCTTTGAATTTTATAATGATTATAGAAATATGAAAGCCAAGATAATAAGTTATCAGGCACCTGACCTAAGCGGAATTAAAGCAGACCTACAAGTAGTTAACACAAAACTTGATGAAGCACTAGACTATTCTAAAGATATTAAAAACGGATTACGTGATGATATCGTTAGATTAGAACGTATTGTTGATTCAATAGAAGATGATGTTAACAAAGTAGAAGACAATGTACGTGAACAGATTGATTTAGCTGACCAACGTTTTGAAAACAAACGTGACCAGTTACTTACAGACTATGAACAGAAAGCAGATAGCTTACGTACTAGTACTGATTTAAAACTTAAAGAACTTGAAACTAGATTGAATAAACGTCTACAAAGGGCGTTAGACAATCCACTTGCAAACTAATTATTAGTCGGGGTTTACGCCCCGACTCTTAACGTATACACGGCTTAATTGAACTCTTATAATACAGAACCGTTCTATCATTTGTAGATTCTACACGATGAATTTTAGATTCTCTTGGAAGACCAAAACACTTGTTTAAACTTTGGCCTGGAAAACGGTAACGAGGGTTCTTCTTCAAAAACTCCCATTGTTCTACATTTGCTTTTCTTATATTTTCATTTCTAGTGCTATCTATACAATAAGCAACATCCGAATACTTTTCAAATTCTGCAAAACATTTTTCTACAATAAAATTCTTAGCATTAGCAGATGTTGATATTAGTAGAAATACAAATACATATTTTAACATTACTTTTCTACCTTTATATTACTTGGATTATACTGTTCGCCATTGTATTTAGAACCAGTTGCATTAGGTCCAGTTTCAACGCCACTATTACAACCTACAACAACTACTGCACCAAATAAACCAAATGCAAGACATGTACGTTTTGTCCACAACATAAATGCTTCGAATGTACGTTCAGCTTCTTCTTGTGCGGCGGCTTTTACTTCATCATTCATTCTGGCACCGTCCATGGATAACAAGGTACAATGCTTTGTTTACAATACTTGGCATTGTCTACTAACAACACTGGTACACCTACTATAAAAAATAAAAGTATCAAAAATGCTGGTAGCAATCCTTTTGTTGTACAATAATTTTGACTCATTTAATAACCTTTCTTAATTCAGATCCTTCAAAGTTTTCCATTGCAAGATACTTTTTCAGCACAGAATTTTCAGGATCTAATCTATAAACTTCCTTAGCCAGTTCTGCAATCATTTCATAATCTAGCTTTGTTTTAATATGTTTTCCCATTTTCTTCTTTCTTGTATTTGGCGCTTTCGGAAGGACTCGAACCCTCAACCTGCCGATTAGAAGTCGGCTGTTCTATCCAGTTGAACTACGAAAGCAATTATTGTGATATTTAAGATGGTGTAGGATTATGAAAATCCTCTTCATTAAGAACTACATCTTTCATTGGAACGACCACTGTAAAACCTCCTGGGTCACGTCCATTGTCTTTGATTTCGTAAAGTTTATTTACACTATCTTGTGTAATAATAGTTCCAGTACGAGTTAGTTCTTTGATAGCAACGATAGGCAAATCAGCCAAACTATACATGCCGCCGGGTCGACCAAATTCATCTACTGTAAATTCATATGTGTATGTGCATTCCATAATGTTTCCTTTCACATTTAAGATGGTACACCGTACGGGAGTCGAACCCGTGTCGCCGCCGTGAAAGGGCGGTGTCCTGGACCACTAGACGAACGGTGCATATTGGTGCCTCCTCCCGGACTTGAACCGGGACGCCTTGAGGCGAGAGATTTTAAGTCTCTTGTGTCTACCTATTCCACCAAGGAGGCTAAACTTAAACATTTTCCTCCTGTGGTTGTTCAGTTGAAATTGTATGCATTTTCATAATTAGAAAATTGATATCGTCTGGAGACAAACCTTGTCGAATAGAATTACCTTCATCAGTAATGCCTGGTAGTTCATTCAGTTCGCCATTAATTAATGCACCAATCTCATACAAAGATTTCTGTGGCTCTTTGATAATACTCAATGAATACTTAGGTCCAAACTTTATACGTGTACGCATAATGCCACCTAGTCCTTCAGTGAAATGTAAATCATCAAATGAAAATCGTTTACGCATATTTAGGAGCCATGTCATTTTCAAATTGAGCAACTATCATTTTCTTATCTTCAATCATTCGTTCAATGATTGCATAGCCACTACGTTTTTCATCACTCGCACCTTCTTTAATAAGAATAAGTGCGTTCTCTAAACTTTCAATGTCGTTCAATAATTCAATCATGAGTAATCCTTCTCAATCCATTCTGTTGCATCACCTGTTTTCATTACACCATAGAAACGTGTATTGATACAGTTTGGTCCGGTATACTTCCAACGTATATTCATACACATACCACCGGCACTTTCTTTTTCTCTAACTGCATAACCAATCGATTCTAAATCTCCAAAGCAGTATTGAGGTGACCCACCTGCTTCGATTATATTTGGACACATATTCATATCAATCTCTGCTTTAAGATTTTCAATCTTTTGATTGCTATGAAATACAGTATACATTATTATGAACCTACTGTCAACTCAACAAAGTCGCCTTCGTAGTTATATTCAAGTTGTTCAACATAAACGCCCCAATACCCACAAGCATCCATAAGATGTTGTGAAGCCTTAAGAACAGAAGGAACATCCCATTCACCGTTAACAACTTTAATTTTATGACCTGATGCCCATTGCATCATAAAGAAATCATCAGTATTCAAACGATAGTCAGCCATATCAGTTCGCAATTCATATTCACCATCAGGGATACTCATTGCTTTTTTGGATTCACAATCGAATACCATACGATTTTCGTTAAGATTTGAATAGATTGTTTCGTTTGTCATAGTGATTCTCTTTCTCTCTGATTACTTAATTAATATAGCACGATTCGTGATATTGTCAAGTTTTATATAGCAAGTATTAACTTCATTTCGTTAACAATATCTTTGTATGTTTGGATCTTTTTTTCAATCGCATACTTTTTCATTTTTACTGATGAAGTGTTACCAGCAAAAGTAGTTAGATATTTTTCTAACTTTTTGATTTCGTTTTCGTATTGTTCTATCATTTTTCTCTCTCTTGATTATGTATTTAATATAACACGATTCGGGGATTTGTCAAGTTTTTAAGAACGTTTTTGCGATAATATCTTGGTATTTTATTCCAGGGTGACACGTAGGATTACTAATGTTATTTACGTCCCTGCCCCAATCTTTTAGGTGTGATAAATCTTTAAAATCAGATTGTTTTATCTTTAAGGCCATAAGCATTTTACTATCCCAATCATCTGAAAAGTTTTTATCTATGATATTGGATAATCGTTTTGTTTCTACATTATGATAATTACATAATTCTTTTATGTTATTATTAATTTCATTATAGTTATTGAGTGATAAAAACTCATCTTGTATTTGTCTATAATCTTTTTTACCTACTCCATGAATTTTAGAAAGTTCATGTCCATCAGCTAAAAGTCTAGCATGAATCAAAATGTATTTGTCGTTAAATCTGTATTCAAATCTACCAGGCCACCAACCTAACATATATATTTTACTAGGTTTATATGTCGCATTCTCTAACCATGCTTTCATTATTCTGTGTGCAGTAAAAGGACCCCCACCACCTACACCAAAATTCTTTACAGTAATTCCTGTTTCTTGTTCAATACGAGCAGGCCAAGAATATTCAGCAGGTACACCCATACCTTCAGTCCAACTACAACCAAAACACCATATTTCATTTTCAGAATTTTCTAATTCATATTCTCTGTTTTTGTAATCTCTGAAACCGTAAGAGTTTTTAGTATAACCAAAATTTAAAAATCTGTCTAATGTATATCCAAGTTGGTTTATACTAAATGAGTCAGACAGTGAATCATCATTTCTCATATGATCCACCATTACCTTTTCACTATCGTCAAAGTACTTTGTGTCGATATATGATTTAAGACCAGTAGATGTTAATTCTATGTTAATCGTCACGTTCGCCATATCCATAATCGATAACAACTGGAAATCTTGGAATACCATCATTTGATAATTCAAAGTATCTACAAGTAGCCCAATTAGGAGTTTCAGCATTTAGAAGTTCTTTTAGTTTTGCTTGTGAACCTCTGATACCTGAACTAAACTGAGTACCATTAGAAAGTTGAAGATTAAATCTTTTTGCATAACCTGACCAGTTACCATTTCCTTCTTCAACACTTACTACTTTAAATTCTTCTGTAATGAATTCTTTTCTCTTTAAAAGATTTTTACTTCTCTTACATTCGTAAGCAGAATTTTGTCTTACCATTTGACCTTCATAACCTGCTTCTGTGTACTCACCATACATCTTATCGATATCGGCAGTAGTATCAGTTTTAGCAGTTTCAACAATAACAATCTTACCAAGACCGTCAAGGTAATTACCTTCTACTGGTAAATGCTTTACTAAGAAATACATTCTATCAATGAAAGGCATATCAGGATTATCGGCATCAAACATATCATAAATGTGATACTCAACTAATTCTGCACTCTCGGCTATTTCTTCTGGTCTACACTTTACTTTTCTAACAAGTGAAACAATCTTTTGAAAATCTGATTTAAGTTCGTGATTGTATAGTTCACCGTCAAGTGTAATATTAGGATAATCTTTAACAAAGTTTTCTAATGCCTCTGCAATATGAGGACAACTATTAATAGGCTTACCACTTCTTGAATTCATACCATGTTTATTAACTAAACATCTGATACCATCTAGTTTCGGTTGTGTGTAACCGCTAGTAACTGGCTTCTTTGTAAAATCATTAGCTAACATAGGTTTGAATAGTTCGTAACTATCAACATCATCTATGTTTTCAAAATATTCTTTATCTGCTTTTTGGTCCCAACTAGATTGTGCTTCTGAGATAGCTTGGGTCTTAGCAGTTGTTCCGTTTGCTTTACCAACATTTTTAGCAATAGATAAATTCCATTCGCTAGTGACTTTCTGGCCATCAATTAATCCGGCAATAGTTCTAGTACCAGCAACATCATCAGAATCAAAACCGTATTCTACAGTCCAAATTCTTAATTTGCCTTTTGTATCTCTCTTATATAGACTTGCTAAACTTGTGATATTTTGCATACATTTTCTCCTGATTATGTATATATAATAACACTAAATGCTATTTTGTCAAGTTTTTTGCTTTTAATTTCTTGGATTTTTTAGCCGCGACCTGCTTTTCTTCCTTACGATAAGCAGTGAGCATAGTTTCTTGTAAGTCAAATGCTTCCACTTCCCATGCACGTTCTAAATATGGAGTATCTGAACACTCAAATAATGGGTGTTCTTTTCGTACATCTTGCTTAATATGAACAAATTCGTGGAAAACACTAGTTAGAATATCGTCTTCTTTAAGACCTCGTCTAATTCGCATGATATATTCACGATATTCGTCACCGCTAACTACATCAGCATCACATTTGATATTCTTTTTGAGTTCGATATCTACTTCTATATGCTTGTGTCGAGGTAGAAGATAATCCTTGGCAAACCATAAGGCCTTTATTACCAATTCTTTCTCTGACTTTTTCCCGCCTTTTATAGAATAGTACATATTTCTCTCTCATCAATATTTATCGGATATTCTTAGGATTAAGTGCGTAGATTATTGTGATTTTTCTTCGCAGTATGTATATACTATAACACGATTCGTGAATCTGTCAAGTTTATGTAGTGTATTCGAAATTCTGAGTATTGTCGTTGATACCAATTTGCTTTGCACCATTACTGATATGAAAGTGTGTAGCCATTGGTGTGAGAGGAGATAATGTAACCACTCTATTGATTCCTCTATCTTTAGCATAAGAAATCATTTTGTTAACTATCTCTTTACCAGCACCTCTTTTTCTTGACCATACTGTATATGCAATAGCAACTTTTTCATCTTTTTTTAAATATGCAAGTTCACTCATCATATCTAATTCTCTTACACTTGTTGGAACGTCATTCGTATATGCAATACAAATAATTGCTTCAATATTATTCTCGTATTGTAATCCGTAAATTTTACGCCCATTTGTAATTCGCCAGCCCAAAGTTAACTCAGGCCTAACTGGATCTTCGGATACATCTATATCATCTAACTCTACTAATTCTGTTCCTTTGACCCATCTAAAATAATCATTGATTTTATCTTTTACAATTTTCACAATCTATCTCATTAATCAAACAGACTACCAAAGGCATCTGCTTGGTTAGGGTTAATACGCAACTGCTTTGGATAACCAGTTCTTTCTTTTTTGATTATCTGCGTCCATTTGGCTTTGTCACTTGGTAAATTATACTTCTTTGCAATATAATCATCACGCATCTTTTCATCGTCTTTGCGTGTTTCTGTATCGCTCCAAGTTGATCCAGCAGTCATTTCTTTTAACATAATGTTACGTAACATATATGTTCCTTTATTTGCCATCACACATGACATAATAAATTCATCGTCTTCACCACCTAGTATAGGTTTCGTACCCCATGGATGAACATTGAAGTATTCGTCCATCATTAATCTTTCTTTATTGTTTCTAAGAAAGAAAAGTGTACCTTTCATATGAGTAAGTTTTCTATCGAATACAAACTCTGTATTCCAGTCTACATCTTTGTAATCGTTATCTACTCCATTAAACTTGTCATAAAACGCCCCATCACCCGGTCTTTGGTCGTTGTGCGGTGCGAATAACGTAATGTCTTTAAACTTTCCCGGACTTTTACGAAAGATATCACAAATGTTGATATGAGTGTGAGGGAAATTAGGGTGAAGATTAAGAATTGCATCGCTATCTGCAAAAATAGCCCACTCATCTCCGGTGTCATAGAAGTGATTGAATAATATATTTCTTGCACTTGCAGGAGGAGTAGGAACATCAAGCCTGTCAATATAATGAACCCTATCGTTATCCCAATACTCAACTTCATCAAAGTCCATAGCGAGTATTCTAATTTCAATTTCTTTATCATAATTTAACCACCAATCTATTTGTTTATTATGATTATCACTTCTTTTCTGCCTTGTCTCTGTATTAGCACGATGTCCGTGATACGCAATTATGTAAATCGCTTTCATTATTTTATACCTATTAACATAAATCTATTATACCTATCGCAATCCTTAGTTCCTAAGAATAGTACTTTAGACATAGTATACTTTTTCTCTAACTCTGTCAAGTCCTTAACTGTGTTTATGTGTTCGTCTATTTCATGAAAATCGTTTGTTTGTATTGCTACTGTAGTACCTGGCTTAATTTTATTAAACCATTCTTCTGTCATATGCTCTGCACTTGTATTAATAACTAAATCATGCTTATCATAATCATAACTATTTGCATCTGCTACTAAACCTGTGTATGTATCATTATACTTGTTCAATGCTTTACTAAATTTTATTGCTTGTTCATCAACATCTATATTAGTTACTTTATGCATTACGTTTTTCTTAACTGACCAAAAACTTGATATACCTAACCAACCACCTACAAATACTGCATCTTTAAATCTAGTGTCTAGTTTTATTAAATTTTCTATTAACCATATTTTACTTTCTACTTGATAATTAGAATGAGCATCAATGTAGTTACAATCTGGTGCTTCTTTTACTGCACCCATCAACATACCAAAATAAGGATCTTGTTCACTTCCAAAGTATTCAAACATGAAATGTACACATCTTTCTGGATTGAATCTGTTCTTCGATCCACTATAAAGATATTGTAAAAACATTTGTAAATTTTCTGACTTATATTTCTTATCCCATATAAGTTTTTCAACTGCATTATAAATATTTTGTTGATGGTCTTTATTAGAATCCATAACTGCAAGTCGCATCAAATCTATATCATCTGCATCTGGATGATTTACCCATTCAGCATATCGTTGAATACCATTTAGCATATATCTACCATCAGGGTATGTTGTATCGAATTCAACTATAGGCTGTGGTTTCCAATTCTTTCTTTGTTTGAACCAAGTGTTCAACCATTTCCAATTATTAATTCTGTGTAACTTATCACCTTTACCTACATTTACAGTACCGTAGTTTTCTCCCATGATAGAACCTGATAAGATTTCTGCACGAAAACCTACATCTTCTAATGGGTTCTTCCACTCTGATAATTTCTGTCTTCTATCTTGTGTAGCAATACCACTTGCAAGTTTAGTGCTTTCTCTAAATGCACCTTTCCAAGCATTAAAGGCAGTTGTATTGAAACGTGTTTCATTGGATATTTCTTCTATTGGTAAATATGGAAAGCCTCGTCTTGCAACTTCCGATGTTACATCTACACCTGGAAACTGTTCATACCCCCATGCTTTATCAAAGAATGCCTCTCTAGCAAATAACTTCACGCCACCGTACCCATATGTTTTTCCTGTAGCAGGGTTAATTGCTCTCCAAACATGTGTACATTGTGCAGAACATGTTTCTGGATATACTTCATCAGTTGTACTAGGTATATAAGAAAAATCAAAATCATCGGTAATCCAAGCATCACCGTCTACTACAAAAAAGTGTTCTGTTTTTGATTGTCTTGCACATTCTTTATGTGCATTATAGATGCCATCAATGTCTGCTACATTGACCACACGTTGAGGGTACCCTGACTTCTCTTTTAGTCTGTCAAAGTTATCTTGTGAAAAATCATTCTTATATGTTAGATAAAAAATATCCAATAAAGGTTGCATGTCTAAGCTACATCGTCTGGCTTTGTCTCACTTGTTCCTAACATACCTTCTGGATCACCCATCCAAATCTCAGTTTCTACACCATCGATTTCTACTTTATGTGCTTCTGTCCATCTTGCATGTTCCATAAGAACCCATTGACCTGCTTGTACAGATTCTTGTCTAGGTCCTACTGCATAGATTTGAGCCCAACGTGGTCTGATGCCACGTTCACCTGCGGACATTTGTGAATCATCTGGAACGATGATTCCACCCTTTGTTGTCTTTTCCCCTTTATCCAAATTCTTTAATAGAATTCGGTCTCCCAACGGTCTTAGTTGTGCCATTTTAATCCTCTATCAATTTACAAGTTTCGTTGTCTGCTTCTAGTTCAGTTCCTTTTTTATGGATCCAAACATATGAGTAAACTACTGTACCGTCATTATTTGTCATACACTTTTTACCCAATTTTACTTCTGGTGGAGTAACGTTTCCGCTACATCCTGTTAATATTGCCAATGCAAAAATCGCCAACATTGTTCTCATAATTTTAGCCCCCTTAAGCTATTTCTTTTTTTTAGTTTTTTTAGTTTCAGACTTTCTTACAAAGTCTCCGTTTTCGTCTTCAACCCAATCATCGTCTTCTGCTTCCTGAGTTACAGGTTCAGTTTCTTTAACTTCTTCTTTGGGTTCTTCTTTTGTAGGAGTTGGTTCTACCCAATCATCCTCTGTTTGTTTGACAGGCTCTTTCTTTACAGCCTCTTCCTTGCCTGATGCATCAACATCATTATCAACTTTTATAGAAGACTTAACTACTGCACGTGGATTGTTTACGTTATAGTGTTCACGTGCTATTGCATCAGCACTTTTTACAACTCTGCCTCCACGACCTAATTGGTCTCCTCTGGCATTTGTCTGAGTATTTCCTACAGAAATATTCTTTTCAGATTTTGCCATCAGTTTAGCAAGGTCTATACTTACGCCACGCATACTTTTATATTGTTTCATCGTATATCCTCGTTTGTATCTTCGTTAATTTCAAAAACTTTTCTTAGTAAAGTTTTAATTTGCAGTTCAACAAAATTTGTCCTATCGTTTGATTTAACGAAAGGATTAGTATGTTGATATGAATTATGTATAATGTTCGTTGTACTTTTTACTAGACGTTCCTCATCAGACGTTAAACAACGTTTACTGTTTGGAAATTTAACTATAGTATCATTTGTCATTTTAAAAACTCATTTATATCCAATTCATACTTAATGCTATCAACTTTGTGTATACCCAATAAGTATAACACATAACTTGAAACACTACTGCCTCTGCCAACACCCCATATAATATTATGTTTACGTAGAGTATCAACAATATAGACACACACTTTAAGTACGTCTATTATACCGTATTTATCATATAAATATAACTCATTGCATGTTCTGTTCATTTCGGGCAAATCATCAGGACATTTATCTAATACATACTTCCAAATGTCTAAGTTTTTATATTCATCTGGTATAAACCATTCTTTCTGATTTTCATCATCAAATTCAGTTATTTCCTTAGATAATTTCTGTATGGGTTCAATCAAGTCTTTTTCAACATTATTTAATGATAATGCTTTATTGTACTTTTCAATATCATCATGCCACTCCATTTCAGTGACTTTAGATATGTCTTCGCCATTATAAAGCATTTCGTATAAATCTTGTCGATTATATACGATTCTTCCATACTGGTCTTTAAGACCGTCAATCTTTGATGATTTTAGGTTTCCAGCCATTAATGTCTACAACTTCTCCGCCTTCTGGTTTCAATGTTAATTCACCCATTGTCAATTTATCAATATTATCTAATATAGTATCAAATTCTGGAGGAGATGTCAAGTCCGTATTTTCATTTACTGAATAATCTTGTGTTTCTACGGTATTTCGACCCCACCATGGTGAATCATAGTAGTACTTTTCTTGCCCAATCCATTCTTTTAATGTTGGTAATGCTGGATAATGTGTATCCGAATATGTATAAGACATCTTGGGATTGGTGTAATTACTTCCAATAGTTACTGAAACAACCTCAATAAAATCTGCACAAATGGCATTTAGTTTTGCATGTATTGTCATTGCAATAATATCACTTGTAGGAACAAAAGGAAATACAACTACTTTATTCTTTAAATGCATCATATCAATAGTAGCCGCTTTGTGTGTAAATATCGACTGGTGTAGTACATCTTCTACAAAATATTTCATTTTTAGAAAAGCCGCGTTTCCTTTAGCCAAATCTGCTGAATTCCAAGCGAAATCTATTTTTATATCAAATGTATCACTTAGAATAAAAGGGTCTGCTTGTAGCATAGTTACACTGAATTTTGCTTCATATGTTGTGTAACTGTTTATGTAATCGTCTGTCAATTTATACCTCTGTTTTATTTGCTATCATATTTTGGTCAGTAATCTTTCCGTCCATAACAAAATACGTTCCTTGTTTATGGTCTGCTTCATTGATTGTATAGAAATCATACATAAAAAACATCTTAGGAAACAACTGACTTAGTTTTAAAATATACTTAATTAAATCTAGTTTAGCACTAAATGTTTCAAAATGCAATATGTCATGCCCAATGTCAAATTTCATAGTTTTAATATTAAACAATGGGTGCCACTGATTAGACCACTCTGTATCCATATAATCTATAAACTTAGTAATAGTAACATCATCGCAGTCACATGTCAAGCTATGATATACGTTTATTATCCTTTGTGGTTTTTTCGGACGTATTATCGTCTCCGTCTGTTGGTTCATCGTCTTCTCCTATGACCATAGAATTTGGGGTTTTCTGATTTATCAAATCAAACTTCATTTTCTCAAAACGTTCTGAATATTCTAGTTTCAACTCATCCAAATGATGTTGTAACTGTTCCATAACGTGTTCCTGTCCCAAGCGATAAGCGATTTCCATTTTAGATTGCAAATCAGTTATCTTCTTATCTAGGTCCTCTTCGGTAAGACTTTTATAATCTGTATACATAATATTTACTTTCTATACTTATATTTATTCAAAATAATTCTGCATTCCACCGTCTCTGACTGTATCAACTGTCAAACAATGTAACCCTGCATCCCAAAAATTTCTGTGTCTAAAACGACAATAGACAGGTTCTATTCCATGTTGCTTCAATTTGTCATGCACTTCCTTTTGATAATTTAAAGATAAAATAACATCAGGTGAAACACTTAGCATGTTAACTTCAAATACTGTTTCTTCTACATAACCAACCCATTTACTTAACCATGCATCTACAAATCTTGCAAATGCTTTATTATCTTTTTGTTTAGGATGCCACCATCTACCTTGTGATAAGTGTTTTTCGTTTTGCCAGTCACCCCAATCTGATTGCATTTGATTAGGATGTTCTATTCTTAATATATCCCAGCCTGGAAATGTTTCTTTAAAATGCTCTGGTTTAAGCCATGGAGCACATACTACTAGACCAGGTTTAGGGGTGCAGAATGTAGCATCATTATGTCCTCCAATAGCGACATGAGGAGTTTTATAATTTGGATATAATTCACTTATTACTTCTGGTAAATTTATAACATCTTTTTTATCTATAATTAATGTATCACCAATACGTGTTATAGTTGGTGCCCAAAACATTTGAGTAGATGCTTTATATCTTGCTACTTGATTACCTCTTACACTTTCCATTTTTTTACGTTCATGTGCATTCCAACTAAGCCAATCTACTGGAAGTCCATTGTCTTCCATGTATGATTTAGAAGGAATAAATCTACCAAATGTATACTCATCGCCTTTTAATCTCATATCTAAAACTTCTGGATTTATTAAAGATTGTCCATTTACCTGTAGACCTTTAGATTGATGAAATCCATTAGTGTATAAAACTTTATCTCCCATCGAAATAAAGAAATCTCTAGGAGATAAACAAGGTTTTGGAATACCATGACCTTGAAACTTGTCTGTATTTGATTTTTCTACCCAATCCATTACTGATGTATGTTTAGATATTTGAGGTAACCCGTCTGATAAGTCTGCTAACATAGTTGCATTAGCAGGTGTTCTAACAACATCAACTCCCATGTCTTCCATAGTCTTTTGTATGTTATCTAAATCTTCGTGTGTTTCGTAAAGAAGTTGTTGTATCAAGTCTCTTGTTCTAGTATCTGGCAAGTCTTCAAAGAACTCAGGTTCAAACACATTGCCAAGAATAACTTGTTTCAATGGGTCCCAACCGTTATAAGAATTAATCTTGTTTATTCGGTAATTCATCTGGGAAATCTCTATATAAAAAATGTTGTATTGTTGTTACGTCTACCATATGATTAAATCCAACATGTTCTCCCTCAATGTTTTCTTCATTACGTAACACTCCTGTCATTGCATCGTCTAGTTGTTGCATGTTTTTGAATTCCATATCGATACGAAATTCAGGTAAGTCCATAGAACGAAATCCTAATTTCATTCTTGTAAGTCTATAACTTTCCATATGTCCTAACTCTACCATTTTATCTAAAAACAATTTCATCTTTTTAGCAAAATGATAAGAATTTACTTCCTCACTATGGTCTGCGTAGATTGTATATATGTCCATTAAATGGGTCCTAGTATCTCAAATCCTTTTATCTGTTTCTTATAAGTATGTGCTTCGCCTAAATACAAATATTTGTAACCTTTACTTTTATATATTGCACATTCATTTCTTAAACTTTTTATACCTAAATGTAATTTAGGAGTTTTGTAATCCCAAGCAAACTGCAATGCTTCAACACTTTCATGGTCTTGTATCATAATACAACTGAATGCAACAAGTTTATCTTCTTCATCATAATATCCAATAATATCATTTTGCAAATAATCATTATCGAACATTGGCATTACACTTTTAAAACCTTTATGTCTACAATATGTTTTATAGATTTCATTAAGTTCAGGTATGTTTGGTTCTTTCAAAAATCTACAATTTGGTATAACAGAATAATTAGTTTGTGCTAGGTCTATTCGGGCATAAGTTGTCATATTGTAACTCCTAAGTTACATCTATTTATTCCTTATCAAATCTCCATTTCACAACATCATCGTAATTTTCATCAGGCCATTTATCATAATACCCTTGTTTCTTTAGTATTTTACTTGCTTGATTTAATTTTGATAGTCTCTGAACTAAGACTAATATAGCTTTACCGTAGTTCATTTTTTCGCCACTAAGTATTTCAGGGTCATTAGGATGATCCTCAAGTGCTACTATATCTTTACTCATAGCAACATCATTGAAATCTTTTACAATTTTTGAAAGTTCTTCTGGCGTGTAATCTTCCGTAGGACAGTAGAGAACTACAACTTCATATTTGTCGTCCCAGTTCTCAGCGAGAGAATCAAGCAGAGGTGATATAGTATGCTTTCCTCCTGATACATAGTTGATTCTCTCTTTGAGCATTGCCTGTTTCGCAAAAGGACATGGCACATGCCCAATAGGTTCGTTGTGTACTGACACAAAATCCTCAATCCACTTCTTAATATCTTCAATCAAATCTCGCCTTTTTTGCGTTTAACCGCGGTATAGTAACCTGCACTGAAACTTACTGCTATTACAGAAATCATTGCGATTCCATGCCATAATAAAAAGTCCATTATAAATCTCCTTCTTTTCTATTTTCTGAATAGTAAACATCAAACTCTCCGCCTGGATATCTTGCTTTTAGTTTTTCAACATTCTCTGCCATTACGTCATTAGGATCCAAACCCAATGCACGGCAAGAATTAACCCAATACCACATAATATCACCAAGTTCTCGTTTACAATGAAAGATAGTTTCATTATCAAGTGGTTTACCTTGAAATACACATTTCTTAACAATCTCACTGAACTCGCCTCCCTCTGATGCAATGCCGATTGCACCTGTCATAAGCAACGCCATATTGACGCCTGTTTCTTCATCAAGTTTTTTAAGAGTCGCAGTTAGTTCGTCTGTATTGCCTGACTGCTTTGATGTAACCTCTTGTACAAACTCTTTGTATTTATTTAAGTCTACCTGTTTACTCATTGTTGTTCCCTGTTCTTTATAAGTTGTTCTATATTTATTTCTTCGTATTTTTCCATTGGCTGAACAATCCATGGGTTGTCTTCCAAATATTCTACGAAATAGTCTGGTGTATATGATGAACTTCCTTTTAACCACATTGTCGCAGTTTTAATATCTTCAATGAAAAAACCTTCTGTGAATTGTAACCATTCTACACACTTCTCAAATGTTGTTCCAGAATCTGCTAAATCATCTACTAATAAAATTTTGCTACCTATGTTAGGAGTTGTTTTAGCAAGAGAATTTCCAAAGATAATTTGTCCTCTTTGATCCTTTACTTCATCACCATGATATGATTCTACTGACATTATTGCTAATGGTACATCAAATAATCTAGCAAAAATATCTCCTACTCTTAATCCACCTTTTGCAATACAAACTACTTGATTGAATTTGTATCCATCTTCGTGAACCATTATAGCTAATTTTTCGATTTCTTCTTCATATCTATCCCAAGATATGTGTAATTTATCGCTCATTTGTTATTCCTTCTTCTAGTACTAGTAGTATTATTATATACTATCGAGGTTCAGAAGTCAATAACAAAGTGTCTCCGCCGATAGCAGAAGTGTTGATGCTTATGTGTTTCTCCCACACATAAGGAGTTAGATAATTAGGACCACCTGCTTTAGGTCCAGTACCACTTAAACCGTATCCACCGAATGGTTGAGTCTCTACAACTGCACCTATTTGGTCTCTGTTTATATAAATGTTACCTATCTTCATTTTCTTAGCTATGTTATCATAGAACTTAGTTACACGTGAATGTATACTTAATGTTAGTCCAAATTTACTTTCATTTATAAAAGATACTATTTCATCTAATTCATCTTTTTCATAAACATAAACATGCAACAATGGGCCAAATATTTCTTCATCAAAATACTTTTTGTAGTCTGTTACAAGATAAGCACTTGGTGGGATAATTAATTTTGGTAACTCTTTTCCATTACGAGATTTCGTTGCAATTAATGTTTCGTTTTCTTCAAGTACTGCAATTCTTTCTTGTATCTTTGCATATGCCACACCATCAATAACACGTGATACGTCTGTATTTAAATCATCTGCATTACCAAGTGATATTACTTTAATTTTATGTTTTAACATATTAATAATTTCTTCACTATTTTCTTTTTGAAGAAATAAAAATCTAGTTGCTGAACATCTTTGTCCTGCACTATCGAATGCACCATATGATACATCTTCGACTAACTGTTCAGGTAAACAAGTAGAATCTGCAATCATAGAATTTATACCACCTGTTTCTGCAATGAAAGGTATAATAGGCCCATCACGTTCAGCAATAAGCCTCTGTATAGTCTTAGCACTCTTATGAGAGCCTGTGAACGTTATACCTGATATACGTTCATCTTTGATTGCTTTAGAAGCCTCTTCAATATCAGGGTCACACATACGTAGTGCATCTATTGGTACACCAACGTGATGCATTGCACCCAATACAACTTTTGCAATTTCTAGGGTCTGTGGTGCGGGTTTTGCCAATACGGTATTTCCTGTAATCAATGCGGCTACGATTGGTCCTAAGAAAATTGCATAAGGAAAATTCCAAGGTGCTATTACCATCCAAGTTCCTCTAGGATTAAAAACTGTAGAATTATATTCACCGGTATAACCTATTTTGATATTTTCTCCATACATTAATTCAGCTTGTTCTACGTAGTAACGAATAAAATCAACTGACTCTCTAATTTCTGCAACTGCATTTGGATATGTTTTAAAAGAATATTTTACTAATCTGTTTGCCGCAGGAATCATTTCTTCTTCTAAACTATCTGCACATGCTAGTAGAATTTTCTTTCTATGTTCAAATGTTGTATTTGCCCATTGATTTTGATAGTTGTATAAATGTTCTATACTATCTTCCACTGAAAGTAATTCTTCATCATGGTGAGGGTGAACCGCAGAGTCTAACATATAATCAACCATAGCTGGATCAGTTAAATCATATCCTTTACTATTCTTTCTTCCAGGATATAAATCTTTCCATGACTTAAGTGATTTCTTTTTCTTTTTAACTTCTTTAAAAGGATCTACAACTTCATTTGTATGAACAAAACTAGTGTTAGCACCATTCTCTAATAAACGTCTTATTAGATATGCTAATAAATCTTTATACTCACCGACTGGTGCATATACTCTGACTTTCGTATCTCCTACTATCTGACTGAATAAACTATCACCCATTCCGTAAAGTTTCTGAAATTCATATTCTTGCTTACTACATTTACCAACACATTGTATTGCTGAAACTGTATATGGATTATGTGTAGCATATGCAGTTTTCAATCTTTCACTATGCATCAGTTTTTTAGTACATGCTAGATAAGATATGTCTGTATTCTCTTTTCTTGTAAATACTGGATAATCTAGTCCTTCTTGTTGTGAATACTTTATCTCAGTATCCCAATATGCGCCTTTAACAAGCCGTATAACGAGTTTGGCGCTACTATGCTCTGCTATTGTCTCTAACGTATCAATAACCCAAAAAGCACGTTTCTGATAAGCCTGTAGAGCAAATCCTATAGTAAAATCTTTAAATTTGTATGTTTTAAGCATTTCTTCAAGTATCATAATGCTTATATCGAGCCTACGTGCCTCTTCTGCATCAATAAACATTGTAGTGTTGTTTTCTTCGCATACTCTAGCTATAGCGGCTAATTTAGGTACTAGTGTGTGTAAAACGTCTTTGTGGTTCTTTAATTCGTATCTAGGGTGTATTGCACTAAGTTTTATAGATATGGATTCTTTTGACTTAATAGCCGCATCTAAATATCTTTCATAGTATAAATTTGCATCTTCCCAATTTGTTGCGGCCTCTCCTAGCATATCAAATGAATATGCATAACCTTTTTTCTTATTTTTTATTGCAGTTTCTATGTTGCTACCCATAACAAATAAAGTACCCATTTGTTTTACCATAGTCTTTGTCATTTCTCTTACTGCTGGCCAGCCTATTCTTCCTACTATACCTTCATATGCTGAAAGCATTTGTGCCTGAGTTAATGCAATACTGGCCGCTTTAGAATAAAAACTATTATTAGATAATTTATACCATTCTGCATTTGATAATTTATCTTTGATAAGTTTGTCTTGTGTTTCTTTGTCTGGTGTACGTAAAAGAGATTCACAAAGAGTCATAAGTGCCATGCCCTCAGGAGCACTCATATCATATGACTTCATTATATGAGTCAAATAATGTTCATCGGTAAGTTTAGATTGAATGGTTTCTGCCTCAGCCATTACTGACCGAAGGACTTCACTAGATGCCTTAGATGCAATTAGAAGTTTTGGAACAATTTCTAATTCATCGGATCTATAATAATCATTATGTGGATAACACTTCATACTTTCCCTGCTTTACTTATGTATGTATTTATCTATCGCACTGATTAATGTTTCAGTGGGTTGCACTCAAAGTGCAACCCTATATTCTGAATAGAAGACCTCTCTGTTACTGTTGCAATGCAAATATAACGGTTCGAACCTTTTGCACCTCATAAAGAGAAGGGACTTCGCAATAATTCATTTTAATCGCTATTATGCGATATCAGTTGGGTTGCGATAGTAAACTGTAAAACAGAAAACTACTTGTATTTCCCATGCAAATATTTATTATTTTCGTAGAAATCACTTTGAAAACAAGCAAAAAAAGACCCGATAGTATTGCTACTACCGGGTCAGTTGGCGAAGAGGACTAGAGAACGGTGCAGGGAGCACCGTACTAAAGTGCAGGCAAAAAGCCTGCATAAGTATTTACTACAATTTGTGGATTAATTTACTTACAATATATTGTATATTATAGTTTTTGAGGCTCAAGCATATCAGGTTCTAAATCCATTGAACTATGAACATTCCAGACTTCTCTTTCATGTATCAACGCATAATGTTTCGCTTCTGATTCTGTCATTAATTTCATTTCGTTATTGCCATCAGGATGGTCAATAAGATATAAAAAATGTGCTTTCTTTTTACTCATCTTCTTCGCCTAATACTTCCTTGACACAATCAAGTGCTTCCTCATCGAAACCACTTACATGCCATTTATATATTCCATCAGGAATGTTATCTTCATCCCACTCATCTATTTTGTGTATAGTTGCCGCAATGTAATCAACTTCTTCGCTATACCCCTCAGTATCATGAGGTACTTTGAATTGTAAGACCCATTCAGCATCAGACATATCACTACCTATAGTAGGATCGCCAAATGTGTCAACTAATCTTTGGTATGTTGTAGATACATACCCTTGAAGTTCAACACCTTCAACATCTATCATATCGTCATTTTCGAACTCGTACATAATACTCCTTGTAATTATATATTAATATAGCACCTTTTTGTATAATGTCAAGTTTTAATTAGGCAAACCTTTACGTCACTATATTTGTCTTTGTCGATTTCAATATTATGTTCACCATATTCTTCTGTTAACCATTCTTCATTGAAATCTTCCCATTCACCATTTCTTTTAACGAATTCATTTAATAGTTTATTTTCTGCTTCAATATAATGCATCATATGATTATCATCTACATACCATGTATATTTTGGATAGTATATATTCCAACCACCTGCTTCATGCCACCAATCAAAGCATTCTTGGTTTCCTCTTTTGACTATTAGTATCTGTGAATTTTCTATATTTTGATTTAACCAATCTAAACCGTAAGCAAATTGGTGACACTTAATCATCTTTGGTTTTGCTGAAATGGGTTCTATAAATCCCACATCACATGCTTTCTTAAATCCTATGATATCATTATTGTAATTTCTTTCAAGACTATGAAAGTTTTGCCCTAATTCCATATGTGGACCCCAATAGGCTCCTCTATGACCTGAGAATTCTCCATGCTTGTAAACTCTCCAGTCTGTTTCATCTGAATTGTTATAATTGAAGTTCTCTGAAATGATTTGTGCAACACCAGACCATCTTGATCCTGGTGCACCTGTTAAGAAAGTATAATCATGCATTTTCAAAATGTTTCTGTAATTCATGGAAACCACCGATGTATTCATCGTCTAACCATATTTGAGGTGCGGTTCTTGGAACTACATTAATCTTACTACATTCTTCAAATAGCTTTACACGGGCATCGTTGTCTAATTGTATATTATATTCTGTAATGTCGATACCCTTCATTTTTAATAAATTCTTTGCTTGTACGCAATACCCACATGCGTTTTTACTGTATACTGTTGCTTTCATAAGTCCTTTTATCCTTTCTAATGTATGTACTTATCATTTCTCTACAAATGCTTTCTCTAATACATACTCGCCTTGGACTCTATTACTTCCTTCTTCGAAACCTAATCCTTCTAAGTATTCTTTCAATTCAACATTCATTGGCATTGAGCCACATATCATAACTCTATCGTGTTCTTTATCTAATTTAGGTAATCCTAATTTATCTTGTACTTTGTTTTCATACATAGCAGTTGTTACTCTGCCTGTGTTTTCGAATTCTTCACGTGTCACTGTAGGATAAAATTTAAACTTACCTTGAGTTATTTCTCCCCATATCTCATGTTCATTCAACCCTTCCAAAAATTCTTTATATGCAAGTTCTTTTACTGTTCTAGTTCCCCATACCAAGATTACATTATCAAAGTCTTCGTATGTTTCTATTCCCCTTACTAAACTCATAAATGGTGCAACACCAGTACCAGTAGCAAGTAGATATAAATTTCTGCCAGGTTTTAGATTTGGCATAACTAATGTACCAACTGATTTATCATTAACAAGTATTTCGTCACCTGGTTTTATATGTTGTAATCTACTTGTTAATGGTCCATTTGGTACCTTAATTGAGAACCATTCCATGTATTCTTCATAGTTTGGTGATGCAACTGAATATGCTCTCATAATTGGTTTATTCTTTTGTAACTTCTCTGACCAATTATCTAATCCAATCATTAAAAA
>Ga0181410_1000005_pt1 | contig 107497 bp, 92 predicted proteins | sample 33SPOviralmetaG_FD_130112 | JGI IMG/M metagenome (GOLD analysis project Ga0181410, IMG submission 130112) | Marine viral communities from the oligotrophic San Pedro Time Series (SPOT) site, San Pedro Channel, CA, USA - 33 SPOT_SRF_2012-06-20 | ecosystem: Environmental > Aquatic > Marine >...
AGCGAACTCGTCGAGAAAGATGATGTTAAACGACATGCCTCGGACAGCAGATGCAGATGTAGAAGCTGCCAATATTTTACTGCCATTCTCTAACTCAATGTTACCTTTGTTCCATACTACCACGCCCTGCTGAATCCACTTAGGTAGATTCTCATATGCTGTAGCTAATCTTGCTAAAAGATCTCGCGCTGTTGATGCTTTGTTTGCTAGAATACCTACGTTAACACTATCGTTAAAAATGAGATAGTGTAAAAGATAAGACACAACAGTAGTAGACTTACCAGTCTGTCGTGGTAGTTTTGCAATGTTGAATCTGCTTTTATGAAACTTCCTAATCAACTCTTCTTGGAAGTCCCACATTTTAAATGGCACCAGACCTTCATCGAGTGAAACGATCTGGACATAAGTCTTAGTGAAATATATCGGATCGTTCTTGCACTTGATAAATTCTTTAACCTGTTCAGGTGTAAAGTCAATCTTGACGTTTGCTTTTTTTAGTAGCGGATTGCCAAGATAAATCTGATCGGTTGCCATAAAAAACTAGTTCACCACTACTATTTATAGGTCTCCAAATTGATCGCGCAGATCTTCCATTGTTTTTTTCTTTTGTGCATAAGCACCATCAATGAAACCAGAACGATATTCCCAAGTAGTTCCGCCTTCCTTTCCTTTTGATGGGTTGATACATTCCTCGTTGCCTAGTTTATTACAGACAAGACCAGCAAGGTCTAGTTCACTCTTGTCGTATGATGCGGCAGTGCCTCTAAACACATGCTTGCCGTTAATCCAAGTAGCACCACATTTAGGACATTCTTTTCTCTCAAGTTTGAGACTAGACAGTTCCTTATCGTTGGTCATCTTTCAGTTCCTTTATGAGTTTGTTGTAGTCTGGTAAGTCCTTTATTAGTTGTTGTTCTAATTTACGTCTCATCATAAACATTCTAAATTTGATCCACTGATATCTGATCACCAGATCAGTATAAGCAAATAAGCGAATAGTTTCTTCTATGCCAGCATACGCTACCATGAGAATAATGAGAGTGACGATTACATATATGCCAAGCATGATAATATTCCACTACAAACATTATAGTGTATGTAGTGGAACAAATTGTATCAGTCAGCTACGTTTTATGTTCTTATCTTGAAATGCTTTCTTACCAGCAACTACTTTAGACCACGGAGCATACAGTGGTCCATCGTAATCTTTTTTGATTGGTTTCTTTTCAGTCATGATTAACAATTCCAAGCTCTCAATGATTTTGACAGGCGATCATCACCTGTGTTATTAGATTTTTTCTGCCTCTTTCTCATGCCCTTCATTCGAGCACAGAATGATTTCCTACGGGGGTTTCCAACCTTTTTGCTTGGTGCTTTGAGGTCAGATCCTGGATTTTCCTTTTCGTAAGACTTTCGTCCTTTTTCGTTGAGTCCGCCTGACTTTTTCTTTCCTGACTTTTTGGTCCAGGCTGCTGCTTCGTTGATGTCAATACGTAGTTGTTTAAAGGACTTCATATTTATTCAGACTCTTCTTGTTTATTTATTTGCTTGAGCATTTTCTGTAGGTCTGCTGTGCTACCAACAAATAAATTGTTTGTGGTCTTACTATTAATAGAATTTTTTGTGGGTGCTTCGAGATCCTTCATCTTCTTTTGTAGATCTATAAGTTTATCAGAAGCATCTGCAACCTGCTTCATAGCGTTCACAGCGACTTCATACGCTCTAGGGTGCCCTGACTCCTGAGCAACCTCTAACGCCCCGTCTAGCGCCTCCTGTCCCTTGCTCAGCAAATTATAGAGTTGACCACGAGTAAACTCATAGTCTTTTGTCTGATCATCCTTATCTGCTTCTCTGGGGGGTTTAGGTTTTGATGATTCAATATCAGTAGATTCAACTTCGATATCAAACATATCTTCCATATTATTTTCAAACTTGCTCATAGTATTTCAATCCCTTCATTAAATCCAAAGTCATCTGATGCTACAACTAATTGATCATCTTGATAATCTATAGTGCCATCAGTGTTATAGTCTTGTAATGCTTTAGGTGTGTATGTAACTTTAGTAGTTCTTTGTGGAACAGTAGCGTTAATCCCTTCGTAAACAATTGCTTTGTTGATAACACTTGCTTGATCATAAGGACCATAGATGTAAGACTTAGCAGTAAATGATAACTCCCATGTAATATATCTACGCTCAATAAAACTATCATCCCATGCATCATCATACTGAACATTGTTTAATGTAATAGCAACATCTCTTTTCTCATCCATGTCTGGAATCATATTGAGAGTGATATTAAACGATGGTTGAAAGTATGGTAGAATCTGTTCTAAAATTTGTAGACCATCATCTTGATTTTTGGCGATAATACCAAGTTGAAATTCAAGAGTATATGGAACAGGAACATACTGTTCTGCTACTTCATTACCATCTTCAATTTGAACCTTTCTATATTTTTGAATCGGAGATGTTTTACGAGTGGGATCATATTGAATACCAGTCATCTCAAAGTAGAGACGTGGTAATGTAATAGCAATCTTTCTTCCAACATCTGGGTTCTGTTCTAGACGAGTCAAGAACTTTGCCTTTGGACCATATGCCAAAGGAACTTTCTCTTCTTCTAATACAGAGTTATCAGAAGGATCAATTTTTTTGAGAGTAATATTATTGAACAGGGTTCCAAATCCAACAATATTTTTACGAATAATTTCGTTATAAAAATGTGATCCAAACATTAGATACTACCAGTAAAATTTCCAGACTCACCAAATGGATTACCTTCTGTCCAATCAATGATGTTATCAGCGGCATCTTCGATCTCTCGATTTTGATCATACTCGCTGTTCGTATTATTTAGAGTATCGAAGGTTCCTACTACCCAGACAGCACTACTACTATTTCCAGTAATAGCTTCTCCTGTGGCAAAAGTTCCTGTTCTATTAATTACTTGCATAACTCTAGTTGCACTATCCCAAGACTTCACTTCTGCTTCTGTTCCAGTAGTGCTACCTGTGACAGTTTCTCCATCAGTAAACTCCCCTGTTCCACCAACAGAAAGAGTGAGAGCAATGGCACTACTAAACAGACTTTCAAGAGCATCGATCTCTTCAACACCTGTAGAGATGTCATCACTGCCATATTCATAGATTTCAGCAGTCATGGTGTAGAAGTAGATCTTACCTAACTGATAGAATGGATCTTCTCTTTCTACAAACTTGATCTCGTAAATATCTTCTGTAAGTGGGAAGTAAAGTAGATCACCCTCGTTAGGACGACCAGGGACAGTTAAAGTATAACCATCTGCTGCTTCTTCCCATCTACGTTGAGACACAACAAAGCGAACCTCGTCGGTAATACGAAGTCCAAACTTGCTGATGAATTCTGATGGTGACCCAAAACCTTCTACGTTCTGTAGAAGCATCTCTATTTGAAATTGACTCTCAAACTTATTATAGATGATATCGTCTAGGACGCCATCTGTAATGATAGTTCTTGGTAGGTAGTAGATATCTGTGCCGAACAGTTTGATCTGTTCATCCACAAGATCCTGAACGAGACCTTGCTCGCCAGATGTGCCACCGTAATAACTTGGGAAATAAGGACTAGTAGGCATCTTATCCGATCATATCCATGGGTGGGAGTGAGTAATCTGTCATCATTTTTGACTCCAGTTCTTTCACTTCATTGTTGCCGTCTTCCCAGATCTGGCGACCATTAAGGGTAACACCACCAGGAAGTTGAACTGCGTTATACTTAATTAAGTTCTGTCCCCACTGTCTCTTCATTAAGGCAGTGGTATATCTCTTAACAAAACTATCATTATAAACTTGAGTAAAATCGTCTGGATTTAAATAACGATAACAATCAATAAGTAGATACTGATCTTCTACAATTCTTGTTGCATCTATATCAAGATACAAACGATCTTGTCTTTTATTAAATCTATACTCAACAAACGCACCTGTATTGATAACCATATCAATGGTTTCAAAATGCTGCTTGATCATGTAATAGTTGGTAAGATCAAAGTTGCCAAAAGCAAAACCAGAACCTGAAGAGAATGAAAACAGGTCCATCAAATAGTATTGATTACTCATACCAAACAAGTTGTTCCTCATAAAGTTTGAGGAAACACCAAATACTTTGGCAATACCAATTACTGCATCAGGAACTTCAATATAGTTATTTCTATTTTCCCAAGCATCTGAGTTTGGTGAAGTAGTATCTTCATCAGATTCTGTGAAACGGGTAACATCATCCGAAGTAAATTTGTGCTTCAGATACATCCTTTCCACACCATCAAAATGATACTCATGATAGTATTGCATTGATTGATCAATAATATCATCTGCTTGTTCGTCTGCAATATTAATTTGCAGCACTGGAGCTCCCAGTTGACGCTTACAGAAATCAATCAATTCTGATTTACTTGATGGTGAAGCCATGCACCTAGATACAAAAAGTCCCTACCTGTATTTATCAGGCAGGGATTTAGAGTTATTCTGCTGGTTCTTCTGCAGGTGATTCTTCTTCTGGAGGATTCAACATAAGCAAGGTTTCGAGACCTCCCTCTAGCTTCAATTTATATTCCTCTGCCTTCTTTAGGTTTTCTTTAAGTTCACCAATTTGCTTTAGAGTTTGAGCAAGTTGATCGTCAAAATTCTTTTTAAGTTGTTCAGTGTCCATTTTTATGCCTCATAATTGATTAATGATTCTAGTCCTAAGCACTCGACTCTAACTACGTTTAGAGTTTCAAGTGCCGCTTCTAACTTATGCACCATGATCTGTAGATCATGATGTTCTGTTAGATCAATTCGCGTAGAGATTTCTGTTTGTTTTTCAATCTCTTCTCTCTTATTTATTAGAGCTACTCTAGCATCAGCAAGTCGCTCCGAGAAACTATCCCAAACTTCATCAAAAGTTTTAAGATCTTTTTTCTCTTCAGTTTCTGTAGACATTAATAACCTCGTATCATTTCATCTTTAACTTTTTGATCTGTAAATTGGTAGTTGGAACCCAAGCATGGTCTAGTATCATACTTGTAGTCTGCCAATGAACCATCAGCATCAACGTATTGAAGAAAACAATGAATATGTTCCTTTCCCTGATATTTATCTCTCCAATGAAAATACTTTCTTCCAGGGAATATTAGTATATCCCCTACCTCTAAATCTATATGATGTAGAGTATCACCATCATCTATGGTAATAGGATATGGAGATTCTTTATATAAACAGCAAGTAACAACATGTTCAGAACTTTTTCTATCTAGATGTTTTTTGAGTTCACTACCTTCCTGGTAGATTCTAGCATAACTATATGTTGGATGTAAATTTAATCCTATTTTTTCTTCAACAAATTGTTTTAGATTGATCATCAATGCTTCACACCCAGGTGGAGAATACCAATTAAAAGTATCATCTACATGTCCACTACGATCCTCAAAAATATCTGATGCCTTCACAAAAATTCTGATCTCAGACAGTAGGAGAGACACCACATCTTTATGAAGATGATTTTTAACTAAGTGAACATCATTTGGTAACGTCATACATCTGTCTGTCAATAGGTCTAGCGTTGGTATACTTTTTAGATGCAGCAGGTATACTCAAAGATAATCTTTTGCCGCTTGGTCTTGCTTTGTGAAATCTTCTGGGTGGAATGTATAACATATCTCCAGGAGTTAGCGTAACTTCAATCTCTGGTTCTAAATTTAGTGATCTAAACGAGTTGATATATTCTTGGGGATACATATCAGACGCAGTGTTCTTATATATTGTCCAAGCAGTATCACCATCTAGTTGGATAATAAAGTTGGAAGGTATATCTACATGTGGATGAAATGAATTTGCCTCCCCACTAATACCACCATATAAGTGTGCATCACATATCAAATCAAATCTGTCTTCTAACAATGCAAGTATATAATTGACAGGTTCATTTAGATAAAAACATTGTGATATAGAAAAACAGTTTCCTTCTGCAATCTGCTTTGTAATCTCAACTTTACTTTGTAAAATTTTACTAGACCAAAAGTATTTCAGTGCAGGAATATCTACACGATCACCATTGCTATCAATAATGTCTACTACTCCTTGATTGAAGTTGATTACAGTATTGACATCATTCCATGTAGCTACTGGTTCAGAAAAAACATTCTTTCCATGAAGAGGTTTTTCATCAAACAAACATTCTGAATGTATTTTTTCTAAAAATTTATGAAAGTTGGTAACGTCTATCATGAAAATTAAATGTTAATACTAATCTTGATTCATACTCAGTAGGACTAGAACTTGCATGAAAATGATCGCCATCAAAAATTAACAATTTATTTCTGCTAGGATTTACTCTAGTCTTAACAGTAAATTTTGCTGGCCATGATGAAGGAGCAGGTTTTAGTTTCTCGTTAAAAATAAAAGTATCTCCATCCGTATCATTAACATAATACAAACAAGTTAAAGTTTTACCAGTAACAACTATGTTATCATGATCAACATGTGGTTGATTATGATCTAGAGAAGCATATCTTTTATTAACAGGACTTAATGGAAGATTAAATCCACACCTCACTCTAAACAATTCCCAATCATGACCTTCTGGATTTTCTGGTAGTTGATCTTTAACCAGTTCTACTAGATGAGTAAAGTATGATAAAGTAGAACTTCTAGATTCATACTCCATGAAACAAGTATGATGAAATCCATACTGTTTATAATCTATAGGATATGAATTAAAATGCGTGGGACTATTTGTAATGTTATCGGCATAATACCAAGGGAACTCTCCATGGAATAAAATATTTTCGTAATGGCGATTTAGTCTGTCGGATAAAAAATTATTAATTTCAATCATATTTTTACATTTAATGCTATAGAGATTCGGTCGCTATCTGACTCGTTCACGCCAACAGAATGAGAAATCCAAGATGGAAAAATAATAACTTGATTTTCTTTTGATTGATACTGCCATCTAGAACTGTTAAAAGTATTCCTACCGTCAGGAACAAAATTACTTAAGATATATTCTTGAAGAGAACCTCTATCAAAAAATATACTTCCGCTATCATTTGATGCCTTTACGTAAAATACAACTGCAAGAAAACAATTATTCCCATGAATATGTGGTTTGTTAAAAGATCCTGGAGGATTGATATTAACCCATGCGTTGTCTATGACTGGAATATTTGGGACTTCCAGTGTTTGAAAACATACCTTTAGTAGTTTCCTAATATTATTTATTAGAGGTTCGATAGGAGTATTATCAAACTCAAATATATCAGAAGACTGCCAACCTCCATGATTTGATATGACTCTGCCAGAATCTTTTTCCTGAAGATTATATGCATATCTTTCAAGACTTGGTAAGTCTAGATTTAATTGCTCTGACCATATAGGTGTAGAAAATACTGGTTCAAGATACATGATCAATAAAGCAACAGAACGTATGAGACCATCTGAAATTAGTGTCTGGGGTGATGAAAGGATCGTGTGCCGTATTACTACGGTATAAAGTCATGGTTCCAGTTTTAGCAGGAGCAAAATCAATCTCTTCAAACTCCCAGTAATCTGTGTCTTCAAAATTAAACCATTCATTTGCTCTGTCATCATCAGCATATGAAATCCATTTTTGATGTTGAGGAAGTTCTGTGTTGTAATGAAATTCCATTTGAGTAACGCTTACATCTCTTTTGTAACGATATAGTTTAGTTCCTGTAGATTGTCCGCCATCAAACCATAAGTTTCCTACAATTCCTTTCGGCCAATCCATATGAGGAATTCTCCATCTCTTTAATGGTTTGCAATAATTTCTATCAAAAATATTACCCCACTCTTCGTAGTGATAATTATAAAAATTACTACCACATTCTACTACAAAAAAATCCCTAAGCAATTGACAAACACCAGTTGTTGCCCAAGTAGGTAAATGAATAGTAGCAAAAGGATTGTTCTCTTTAAATACTTTTTCTGAATTAGTTCTCCATACTGGAGATTGCGCTACGAAGTCTCTAAACCTATCCAACCCATCTTCATAAAATGGAGACTCCGCAATCCAGTAGTTGTCCTTTCTTTCATACTCCCAATCTTTCAATGACTTTACTTTAATAAAATCATTAAAGTATACTGAACTAGGACTCCATAAAGTAAAGTCATCTAATGAAGTTTTCTGTGCCAGCATAATTTCCTCTGCAGTTAAATGATATAGCAATACGTGGTTCGTCTAATACGTTTGGATCAACTCTATGTCTCAACCAAGAAGGAAAAATTAATAGATCATATGATTCAGTCTCTAGTGGTGTAGAAATTTCTTCAATGCCTTTCATGTCTCTGTATGGTTGACATCTTAATAAAGAATCGAGTGGATTTGCAAATTTAATATTTTCTTCTTCCTTTTGCTTCTTGTAGTAAAAGACTCCAGAAATATGATTGAGTCCGTCATAACCATCAACATGTGAGTGGACATCAGTAGACTCTCCTTTCATATGAAGATTCGCCCACGAACTAGTTATTGTAGGAACTAAAGCATGGTGGTATTTTAATACCTCCCACCAATAAGTATTCAATGGTTCTATCATTTTATCAAACAACCATTTAAATTCTGGTCTTGTATGTAAGTCTACATCATAGTATCCTGTTGATTTTCCAGACTCACCTGGCCACACATTCTTATCTAACTTATCAAATATATTTGCAAAAAATTCATCGCAAGTATTTTTTTCTGATTCAGTAGGACGAATTGATCTTTTGTAAATTGGTGTTGGGAATAAATTAATTTCCATAATACTTTTTCATAATTTTAGAAATTCTCAACATTTTTTCTGTCCCTGTAGATTCTTCCATGTAAGTATGAATACCTGCATAATAGATCTCATCTTCCATCTGATGATCATAATGGGTGGCATCATAACATTCAATTTCAGCAGTCAATGCTTTTCTTGAAATAGGAATATATTGACATAGAGGAGTGCCTGCTTTAATAACAATATCTCCTTCCATAACATGCCAATACAACTGGACGTTTACCTCATATGCAGTTTTTGGATCTAGGATACCCTGAACTGCTGAGAAACGATCTTCCTGTGTGAATGGAACAGGAGTTACCATGAAAACAATATCATCATCTGGACAGATGAGTCTCCATGGAGTATTAACTTTGACTACAGTCTTTACTGTTTTTTCTCTTAGAGCAGGACTTAGTAACCAATCAGTAATTTCTTTTTCATGTGTTACGATATAAGTGTAACGTTGGTGAATATCTCTTGCTGTTGGTAGTAGTGTTTCTCCATCGCCATTCGTATGAATCTTAAAATCAGCTGGTGCCCTCAGGATATATCCTGACCCCATTGTTGCTTTTACAGCAGGACATTTTGCAATAGAACCTATAAGAGGTGCTACCAGACTATTAACAGGACACTTTGATTTTCTTTCTTTATAATCTGCTTTTTCTTCACTAAGCCATTCTCTTTTATATTTTGTTGATGGAGTGATTGGATATAAAGTGCTCACTCCAGGAACAGTTGAAATAAATTTAATCTTAGAAGTTGTATTCTTTCGGTGTGTATTTTCTCTCTGTTGAAATATATTCAAAGTAGACATTATTTTGGAGAAATTCATAAGTAGACTGCATATTAACAATTTGGCGCATCACATAGTCTCTTGTTTGTCTAGATACTACCATACCCTTATTTATTCTAGATGCGTCAGCGTATTGTTTGGTGAGTCTGAAGTTAGTTTCGGATGCTCCAACATGACTATACCCCATCCCTCCTGCAATATAATTTAATCCTTGTAGGTCTTCACTGACATTAGCTACATTTACTGCATGTAAATATTCCTTATACAATCTTGGAGATGTCAATGTAATGTCAGTAGGATCATCATTGTAATACAAAGGAGTGTTATGAATTTGATCTTTCCAATATTGACTATCTTCTCTCTGTGACAGGGAATAATGGAACTGAATAAATGACTTGAAGCATTCGATGATATGATCTGCAGCATAGTTATATCCATCGACATCAACCTTTGAGACAAACCCAGAACGTCTCTCAAGGGTGTTAACTAGCATAATAGCATTTTCATGCGTAGTGAAAAGTCCTGTAGATTCTAGAGGTTCTAAGAACCCATAGGAGAGTCCAATACCAACTACGTTCTTAACCCATGCTCTTTTTCTTTTTCCATGACGAATATCAATTTCAAAAAATTCTGCTTCTTCTGCTCTCTTTGGATCTAGAGTCTTGGCAAGGTGTGCTCTAAATTCTGTCTCTGCATCTTCTCTACTAATATATTTGCTGGAGTATACATATCCAGTTCCTCTTCTATGCCACAAAGGAATATCCCAAACCCAACCAGCAGATAAAGCATGGCAGTCTGTTACATTATGAATTTCTTTTTTCTTATCTGCATATGGAATTTTTGTAGCAATTGCTTTGTCATTAGGAAGAACATCACTAAAACTTACAAACTCGGAACCCATAGTCTGCTCTAGAAGAAGAGATTTGAATCCAGTGCAATCAATGAATAGATCTGCAGTAATTTTGGATTTATCTTTTTTCAATACTAATGATTCAATACCATCATCATTGACATTAATATCTTCAACTGAATCTCTAATTACCGTGACACCTTCTGGTTCGCAGATATTAATCTTTAACCATTCCCCAAAACGAGCAGCGTCAAAATGATATGATGTGTCATAATTGAAATCAAAATTCCTGATAACCCTAGAATCAGAAGTCATCTTATTATTGTCTGCTAGGTATGATATAGGATTATAGAAGTTAGCATATGGAACTTCAAATTCAGGATGTTTTGCTTTGATATAAGCATAGTCTTGAAGACTAATATCATTACTATAATCCATTTGTCCAAATGGATATTGGAATCTATCTCCAATGTTTGTAAAATCTGTAAACTGAATTGATACTTTATACGTTGCAGCACAGTATGGCATCCACTCCTTCTCTCTATCGAGGATGCCAATCATCTTCATGTATCTGTTAATATGTCCTAGCGTTGATTCCCCAACACCTACCGTAGGAATATCTTCAGGTTCAATCACTGTTAGATCAATGTGGGGCAACTGCTTAGCCAACAGTGCTGCAGTCATCCATCCAGACGAACCACCACCAACAATGACAATCTTTTCAACTTGCATAATATTCGTGAGCAAACGGGAATGTATTAACTAAACTTTCGTAATGTTTGTAGTTATCTATAGATATATATGAACGTTTGTTAATGACGTTTTCTGTCTCTAGAAGTCTTAAAGTTACGTGATTGAATGGATTGTATCCGTGTCCTGCCATGATAAAAGATTCACCACTATAGTTAGTATAAGTAAATTTTTCATATTCTAGTTTGTTCAATGGCGTAGTTGCCTTTCTAGTTTTATACAAATATTCTTCATGAAGATCTCCATGTCCATCATACTGTTCTGTCATATACTTCCAGTATGGAGAGTCAGTTCTAGTTGATAAAGCATAGTGATAATATACAAAGTAAGCAAAAGTTTTAAACTCCTTGGTAACAGTGAAGTTGAATGCATTAATATCTAATGCTCTTACTGCATTGTCTCCAATTATTTGAGAAGCATAGATCAACCATTCATGGACACTAAGCAATCCATTTGATTCTAAGGGTTCAATGAATCCACCAGACAATCCAATTGCAAGGACATTTTTGTTCCAGGGTTTCTTTGAGACTCCCGTCTTGAATTTGATGTTTCTATATTCACATAGAGTTTGTTCGGGATATCCAAGGTGCTCTTTAAATTCTTCTAGAGCGTCCTCATCACTAATGAACTTCGATGAATAGTTGTATCCTGTTCCTATTCTATTTCTCAATGGGACATTCCACACCCAACCATTGTTCAATGCAGTGCAGTTAGTATAAGTCCTCATCTGAGACTTTTTATCTGTGTATGGAAGTCTTACAGTCCATGCACTATCATTAGGTAGCATATCATCAAAGGTCTCCCAGGGAGTCTTCATGATATCATTGATCAAGTAAGATCTAAATCCTGTGCAATCAATGAATAGATCTGCTTTCAACGTTGAATCATTGTTGAGATGTAAACTCTCTATGTTGCCAGACTCATCTAGGTCGGCATTAATAACATCTGCTTCAATGTGCTCTACATTCTGACATAGATTATTCTTTAACCAAGTTGCAAACTTAGTAGCATCGAAGTGGAAACCTGTATCTCTCTTCAGAACAAATCTATCAAAGTCTTGGGTTGGTATTCTACCCTCATTAACTGCTTTCATTTGTGGAGCATACCAATCAGCATAATCACTCACAGACAATCCTGGAGTAATTGCTTTGTGTATGAACCACGCAGTCGGATTTTTCCTTGTGTCTTGTGTTGTAAATGGATAGTGAAAAGGATCTTCTTCGTTGAAGTTTTCAAACCTTACACTAAATTTATATGTGGCATCACATTCTTCCATCCATGAATCATCAAGATCAATAAAGTTCAACCACTTTCTAAAAAACTGAGTGGTAGATTCACCAACACCGATGGTAGCAATAGATGGAGACTCGACAAGAGTAATTCGTTTATCAGGAAAAACTCTTGAGAAAGTTGCCGCAGACATCCATCCAGCAGTGCCACCACCGACAATGCATATTGAATTGACTTTCATAATATAGAGATGTTATCAGTTGTCGTTAGGGAATTCGGGGGGAATCAAATCAGAATTGGGTAGATAGTTCCACGAAGGATCTTCGGTTCCATGAATTTTTATTCTAACTTTTCCTTCAAAGTTAGATGCGTTTGCTTCGTATGAACGCTGTGATTCGATTTCTGCCTTTACTCTATCTACATTGGCAACCCATTCTCCATCAGACAAATGTCCTGATTTAATATCTTTAAAGAGTAGATCAAGTTGATCGCCAATGTCTCCATAGGCAATCTTTCTTTTCATGTTTTGATCGTAGTCAACTTTCTTTTCTGGAGAAACCCACTGTCCCTCAGAAAGATGCCAGAGAGCAGTTACTTCGTCATCAGGACAAAGCACCCACTTAAGGGTAGCATCTTCTCCGTTATAAACAGGGAACTCGGAACCAACTTCAACGACTTCGCTGATTAGTCCTCTGTAATCTACTAATACTCTTTTCATTTTTAAAAAATTTTTCTCTTTAATATTTAGGAATATTCGTATACAATAACAACACCATCTTTTCCAGTAGCACCATGACTGTAGTAATGATAACCACCTGATCCGCCACCACCAGCAGCAACTAGTTCTCTATTATTGTAAGCATAGTAACCACCTTGTGGGTGTCCAGCAGCACCACCGCCACCGAAGAAAGAGTCTCCTCCGCCAAATCTTCCATAATATGAGTGACCAGCACCGCCACCTCCATAGATATTTAGATCACCACCAGAACCTAGTCCAGGAAGACCACCACAGTGTTGGTGTGCGCTATTGCCACCACCACCTCCAGTAGCAGACATAAAGGAACCAAATGAAGATGTTCCACCAGCACCTGCTCTACCTGAGTATGATGTATATGCAGATGAACCTTGACCAACAGTAACAGTTACACTACTAGTTCCAGTAACATCAATTAGTTTTTCTGAAAATCCTCCAGCAGCACCAGATTCTCCATAACTAGAAGCCGCACCACCACCACCAACAATTTGGACAAGAACTTTTGAAATACCTGATGGTCTATTCCAAGTTCCACTGGAAGTAAACGTTTGAATACTTCTGGGACCAGAAGTTGAGAAGTCTAGACTTCCACTACTATTAACATAGAGTGCTTGACCTTGATTACTTCCAGTCGGAGTTGGAGGTAAAGTGTCGCCATTAATTAAAATGCCATCGACAGATATACTATAACCTGAAGGAATATTAACGACACCACCTTGTGCCGCTTCGATATTATTTACTGATAGAGTGCTCATTTTATTTAAATTCGTATACTACTACAACGCCACTTTTGCCTTTGGCACCTTGTGTGGATGTATGATAACCAGGACCGCCACCTACGCCAAAAGCAGCAGAGTCAGAATTATTGTGTGCATATTGTCCACCTTGTGGGTGACCAACTGCCCCAGATCCACCAAAAAATGATGTCCCTCCATCCCCACAACCATAGTAAGAATGTCCATTTCCGCCACCACCATAGAGGTTAACGTCTCCTCCAGAACCTAGTCCAGGAAGACCACCGCAGTGCTGGTGTGATGTGTTTGCTCCATTACCACCAGTTGCCGATAAATACGATCCAAATGATGTTGTTCCACCATTACCTGATCTTCCCGAATATGTGGTAGAAGAAGATGAACCTGCCCCAATAGTTACTGATACACTACTGATAGAAGTTACATCAAGTAACCTTTCTGAATATCCACCAGCAGCACCAGATTCTCCAACACCTGAACCTGCTCCACCACCTCCTACAAGTCTTACCATAATTTTGGTAACACCAGATGGTCTAGACCAAGTTCCGCTGGAAGTAAATGTTCTGATAGCAACTGGACCTACAGACTCCCATCCAATGGAAGAACCATTACTTGACTTTAGAAATTTTCCTGAATTAGCAGTTCCTGCTGTTGGAGGCAAAGCATTTGAATTGATTGGAGTGGTATCCAAAACCAATTCATGACCCGAAGGAATACTAATAGTGTTGCCTGTTTGTGACCTAAGCTCGTTTACTCTTAATACTGACATTTATCTATACTCCATGATTACGATGATACCTGTTTTCCCAAGTCCTCCTGAGTATGATCTATAATGCTCTCCTGCACCACCACCACCAGGAGCAGAATTTTGAGAGTGGTTGAATGCATACGCTCCACCTTGTGGGTGTCCAGCAGCACCACCGCCACCAAAGTAACTAGATCCGCCTCTATGATTATATGTGACGTGACCGCCAGCACCACCACCATAAAGGTTTACTGATCCTCCAGATCCAAGTCCACCATGACCACCACAGTGTTGGTTTACACTGTTGGCACCTCTTCCCCCAGTTGCGGACATCAAACTTCCGAATGATGTTGTTCCACCATTACCACTAGATCCAGAATAATATGTTGCAGTTCCAGAACTTCCTACAGTGATTGATATTGTTGATCCAACACCGCCCAATTGCTGAACAGTAAAGAATCCCTCAGCATAACCACCAGCTCCTCCAGACTCTCCATGTCCAGACCCACCTCCACCAGCTCCACACAATTTAACGTGAACCATCGAAACATTACTAGGAACTACGTAACTTGAGTTACTTTGAAACTGAATAATTCTTACAGCACCATAGTCACCAAACTCATAGTTAGTTCCATTAGAAAATACCATCTTACCTGCTTGGGGTGTAGGTAAGATAGTGTTTGAACTTAGTTGCGTTCCAGCAAATGACAGTGCATTGCCAGCTGGTATAGTTACAACAGTTCCAGTTGATGACTGGATGTTATTGACGTATAGTGAACTCATATTTAGACAACCGACCAGGAAGAACCGTTTGGAATAACGACGACTACACCGTTATTTATAGTTAGAGGACCTGCACTCATAGCATTTGTTGCTGAAGGAACTGTGATATTTTCGTTGACTGAATTACGGTTTGTTTTAAAAACACCATAAGTATCAATATACTGAGGATCTGCGTTTGCATATACAACACTAGTGTTTACACCAGAACTGAAAGTAGAACCTCCAACATTAACTGAACCGTCATTGACTTGAGATCCAGATACAACTAGAGGAGCAGTCTCTAAGGTATAAACTGGGTCAGATTTGCCAACACCAACTTTAGACAGTCTCCAGATGTTATTAGTAGTCTTATTCAGTGTCCATCTTGAAGTAACAAACTCTTCATTGTTTTGGAAGAGTTGACCATTGAAGTTCAGGTCACCTTGAATATTCAGTTGATAGTTTCTAGATACAGGTGTTGATTCTGATGTATCAGTTCCACTAAAGTTTTTGGTATTAATTGCAACTCTATTAGTAGAACCTTGAATGAACAGTGCAGGAGTAGCGTTCCATGACTGACCACCATCTTGGGTGCTTGCAGTGATTTCAAATGCATTATTTTCTAACAGTTGGTTGCCAATTCGGAAGTTACGGAAACCAGAGGCACCTAGGAAGTATGCAGGAGCTCCTGCATTAGCAGAAGCATCTTGAATTGACAGAGAAGACTTAGCATATACATCTTTGATATATGCATTTCTCCATCTGTTATTGGTAGCATTCAGACCCAAATCTTGAGTAGACAGGAGAGGATAAAGATCACCTGAAGGATCAAGAGTCAACTTATTGCTAGTAGTTCCACTCTCAGAAGTTCCCCAAGTGATTGAAGTGTTTCCACTATTGGACTTCGATATTTGATAAGCGACACCGTTAGTGGTATCGTATACAATACCGAAACCATTAGTAGTTCCAATCGAATTAGAACCACTTCCAGAAGCAATGGAGAAGGAACCACCAACCACAGATAGTTTATCTGATGGGACAAGAGTTCCGATACCAACTTCTTCTTCGGATTCATCTACAAATAATACATTAGTTCCGATAGTAAGATCGTTATCCATGGTAACGTCACCAGTCAAACCAGTGATTCCCTGAACTGATAGACCAGAACCAGCACCTGTAATATCCAAGGTGCCAGTCATTGTATCACCAGATTTCAATACGTTCAGTGACGAAGCACCAACGATACCATCAAATCCTGCTTTGACTGTAATTTGATTAGCAGAGAAGTCACCCGATCCATCACGCATTACTGCGCTTCTTAGTGTTGGAAGACCAAGACCATCGTAGGTAGTAACAATATTGGTGTCATTAAATGCAACGTTACCTTCATTCCAAATAATGTTTCCTTTGACAGTGAATCCATCAGAATCAACAACTTGAACATTTAGTGTTCCAGAACCATCAACTCCTGTTCCTCCAGTTGCAACAATAGATGAGTTGTAATTTGCAGCAAGTTGAGAAGAACTGAAGTAAATGCCAGGGTTAGATGCATTACCATCTGTTCTACCTAGGCGTAGATTAGCAGTTCCTCCATCGGATTCTAGAATAGCAATATCAATATTGTTATCATCTGCAATCGTAAAGTCTTGGAACTCAACTCTATTACTTGCTGTTCCAATTGTCAGAGCACCCGTAAATCCACCAGAGATCAGTCTTGCTTGGATAATTGTATAATCGTTAAAGTTATCTGAAGTATCATCGTTGATAATCAAGTTATCAATTTCAAGATCACCAATTGCCTGTGAGTTGGCATTATAAACTTTAACCGCATTACCAGGAGTGAATGGGTTAGGTGTAGGTAGAGTTGATAGAATTCTGCCTGAAACGTAAATGTTATACTTAGGATCACCATTGAAAGACTTAACCTTCAGGGTATTTCTGAAAGAAGTTGCTGCTTGGAATGTAGGTAATCTATTTGCAGAAACTGTTCCATAGTTAATGTTTAGAGCATTTTGATACCATGTTCCTTGCTTATTATCAAGGCGGTCAGCATCAAGACCTGTATCAATACCATCGTTTTCTGATGTCCAGATTTTAGCCCATGTTCCAAATGTAGCAACACCAGTTCCAGAACCACGCAACCACATGTTGTCGTTGTCTGTGAACGCCAACTGTCTAATGCCACCATATGTAGCGTCAGGACCAGATCTTAGGGTCAGAACCATATGCTTGGTTCCGCCATCAACTAATTGGTCGGCGTTGTTATTCTTGGTATCAGAAATAATACCTGTGCTGAACGTATTTGGAGATGGGTTAGAGGAGGGGTTGTTAATACCACTCAGCAGTCTGATAGTATTCTGCGACTGACCAGTAATATTAATATTATAACTTCCTGCTAATCTATCAGAATCAAGTGTTCCTGAAGTCAAACTACCTGCGTTCTGATAGAAAGAACCTTGCTTACCATCCAGCAAGTCAGCATCTAGTCCAGAGTCAATACTGTTGGCAGCAGTCTTCAGTCTGATGGAACCTTCTCCACCAACGTTAATAAAGAACTGTGCCTTATCGAATCTAGCAACACCAACTGTTCCGTATTCTGGGTCAACAGAACCTTCTTGAACTCTATCAATATCAACAGTAACGTTTGCATACTGTCTATTAATAGTAGATCTCTTACATCTAAGATCAAGACCAGTTCCACTTCCTAGGACAGTTGGAGCAAGATTAGTAGAGAAGTCTTGAGTATAATTAGAACCACCACTAGTGATTAGAACATCAACAACTTGATTGTTTTCTACAATATAAGTTGCCTTTAACCCTTGACCATTGCCACCGACAACATTCTGGTTGAAATATTCTCCATTGGTAAATCCATTACCACCATCGGCAATAATGATTTCTTCAATAAAGTTACCTTCGGTAAATGTAGAGTCAAATCTGATTGGAGATGTTGCTCTTCTAAACTCAATAATTGTTCCAGCTGGAATTGTTGAGGTTAGTGCTTTTTCTTGAGCAAATCCAATCGTAGTCAGACCACTTTCTGTAGTTACAGATTGAATAATAGTTTCTGATGGAATTCCAAGAACACTATCAACAATTAGGTGACCCTGCAATGCATTTTGGTTGGTCGCAAAGACCATGTTGATTGAACCAGACTGAGCAGGAACAGTCAGTTTTGCAAAGTATCTTTCTTCTGGAGACTTCAGCGATTGAACTGCCAGAGCATAAGATTGATCACCTCTCAGGAATGTGTAGGAGTTTGCAGCAGTAGAGTTGGTAGCAAGTAGGTCCGTAGCAATAGGACCACCCGTGATGTCTCTAGCATCAACAGTTGAGGTAGATAGTGATACCCAGTTGTTACTATCACCAGCAGAAGTGTTGATAGTTCTTGTTAAGTTAACAGTTTCTGCGGGAAGATCACTAGATTCTATTTGATCAGTATCTGTAATCTTAATAGCGTTAACAATATTACCATACAGTCTGCTCTCGATTAATGCAAGACCAGTTGTTTGTGTTCCGCCTGCAGGAGGAGCAGTGAATGTAACTGTTGGTTGTGTTGTATAACCAAAACCACCAACATATCCATTGAACTCATCAATCGATACTGTAACAACTTGACCGTTTGCAATAGTGCAACTTGCAGATGCACCAATTGCACCTAGTCCTGGGTTGCCGCCAGAAATGGTAAGAGTTGGGGGGATAGTATATCCAGAACCAGGATCAGTAATAACAATCTGATACATGACGCCTTGTCTGTATTCAGTTGATTGAATTTGTCCCTGAGAAATACTTCCCTCAAAAATATCATTGATAGTGAAAGTTAGTGTAGGATCTACAGCAAATCCTAAGAACAAACTATCATTATCATTATTCAGAATGAATGATGTATTATTATCTTGCTGAATTGCGATGTCACCAGCAAGTGCTCCTTCAATGTCGAGTCTTTCAGATAGGTTTGAAACTGTGAAGACTTCAAATGGTCTTAGAGCAGGAATTTGGTCTAGGGAGATCTTACCAGAGTCAGTTAGTTCGACCAGTGCTCTAGGAACAGAGTTGGTAGAGTATTCTTTCTGAATGTATGCACCAAGGTTGTTAGTGATGAAGTCTCTAACTGCCTTCTGGGTTGGGATCTTACTGTCAGAAGAAGATGCACCACCAAGTGTGTTAGAGTCATCGAAACCTGTGACAACAACGTCGCCACCTTTCAGTTTCAAGAATTCAACTTCCGAGATGGTAACCGTTCCAGTAAAGGTGATAGCACCAGTTCTGTTCTCGATCTTAGCAAATGTTCCAACCTTAAAGTCACCAAGTTCGTCAGTTCCAGAAACGTATACACGTCCATAGAATTCAGATACTTGCTCGTTTGCTTCAATTTTAGTTCCACCGTTTTCAGGCAGTGCCAAGTAGTTAGTTCCTGAACCAGCAAATTCCCACGTATGCGAGGAAGAGTTAACAATAGATGGTCTGTGCAGGTTGACAGTTCTGCCACTCAAATTGGCAGCATTAATAGTTGCTCCTGTAGCAATGTCAACCATTTCGACAGGACTACCAGACCCATCGTCAAAAATACATGTAGCAGTGAACGGTGGACCAGCACCGACTTGAGTAATCTCTTCAACGAAGAATTCAGTATCTTCATCAACATTTCTGAGACCATCAATCTTAAGGATGTAATGCTCTAGTGGTTCTCTACCAAGATTCTCGATGGTGAGAATTGTTCTACCTGTAGGAGTCTGAGAAACGTTCGTGACGATAGCACGAATATAAGAACCTGAGGAGAAGTAACCAGCATCAAAAATGTATGGTTCTTCTCTAAATCCAATTGCTCTTAGAGCAAACTGACCGAAGTTTGTAGCGGAGTTAGTAATAGAACAGTAACCACCAGATTCTGCGAGAACACCATCTGCACAGAAAATAACGAAGACAGAAACTAACTGGGTGTAACCATCATTAACAACTCTGTAACCTGTGCCACCGAAGGAGACGATCGTGAATGCTGCCGCAACCATCGACTTACCCTGATTGGGGAAGGATGCTGTTCCGTCTAACTCAAGACCAGGGAAGGGGCAGTTAGGTTGCTTAACCTTATTACCATCAACTTCAGCACCGCCACCACCTAGGAAGGAGATAACAGATGCGTTCTGAGTGTATGGAGATGCTTCAATGATTGGGTAATCATCATAGTCACCACGAACTGCTACGCGCTGGTTGTCAGCATCGTAGATAAACGAATCAGGATATGTAATGATATTTGTTGTATCATACAAAGTTCCTGTATCAATTGCAGTTGCTCCAGGTTGAATAGCAGTGGCTGACTGATCATCATCTGCATACTCTAGAATACCATCAAACAACGCAAATGCTGTGTCAATTGCAGTTGCTACATTAGAACATAGAGGAGTAGTAGGATACAGAAGAATATTCCAATCTTCAGTTTTAGGAATACCAGAATTACTTGTATCAATTGGATTGTATATAATAATAGTGCCATCTGCTAAAGCACTATCAAAAGTATGTGGAACATTACCAGTTCCAGGATCACCTACGTTAACTGTAAGTTCTAAAATACCACCACCAATATTATTGATGTTTAGAATTGCTAGACTATTACCGTAGTTTCTATCTGTAGGAGTAGGACTCGCATGAGTTCCACCAGAACAAGTAAATGTAAGAGCTCCTTCTTTAAATGCGATTCTGTCATTTAAATCTGGAATTGTAGATGGAGTAGGAATTTGAATAACTACTACACCGCTTGCTGGTGTATACACAGCAGTTGTTGGTGTTACTTCTACAACTTCAGAAAGAGTAGAACTAGACCAGTTACGCATTGCTGATTTTGTGTATTCAGCAACTCTTGTATATGCGTATCTAGTTTCTTCTAATTGTGACGCATCAATTCCTGTTAGTGCAGCACCAGTGTAATACAATTCTGCACCACTAACAATTCCACTGTTGCCTCCAAGAGACAAGTCTCTAATTAGACCACCAAGAATCAGACTGATATCTCTACGACATTTTCTTTGGTGTGTATCTGATAGATTTAACGATGGGTATAGAGTTTCTGTATCTGTTAATGCCAGATCTGCAATAAGATCTCTATTTCTTGCAATCAAATATGCAGCATCGAGATTGGTGCCGTTAGTGTTGTTTGTAAGAACATCAGCATAGAGGAAAGATAAAGTTCTAATTGCTGACTCTACATTGGCGCAAGCAATTGTTCCTCCATCTGTAGCAGTTGTGGTTATTACCGTGTCATCAAAATATCTTGGTATCGATGAATATACTGGAGTATATACATCTTCTCCTGGAGTTCTATTACCAATTCTCCAGTTAGACATAGCAAAGATTGCTAACTGTGTAGTATATTCTACTGCACGAACAGTTTGAATAATTTCATTCTCAACATAATCAATTTTAGCTCCAACAATATATTTTTTGGCAGCTTCAATCATATTATGGTTAGAACCAAATTCAAGGTCCCTGATTAAAGCATTGAGGAAGTGAGCAACGTCTTGCTTACATTGAGTATCATCTACAGGAATACTGAAACTTGGATATACTTTTTGTCCATTAGCACAGCTAAGAAGAATATCTGCAAGTTTAACGGTAGCATCATCAGTAATATTATTAATTGGATTTGCTACAGTAACAGTAGCAACACCAGTAACAATGTTATCGTATACAAAATTACTAATAGAATATGTGCTTCCACCGAATTCTACTGTTCCTCCACTCACATATGTGTGGGTATCAGTAGTAGCTCCTAAGTAAATATCAAACGTAGAACCACCTACTTTAATAGCACCTGTTGCTGCTCTTACAAAGGTATGTGCAGACTGTGGAAGATGCTTAATAGAATTTGCAGTTGATCCTTGGAAACTATGGATAGACTGTGGTTCGTGCTTAATAGCACCTAAAGTGGCGCTTACAAACGTATGTGGATATTGCTGACCTACAGGCGATGCACCAACATTAAAAGTGAAAGTGCCATCTTGACGATCAATACCATTACTAGATGCGCTTACAAACGTGTGTGTGCCTTCGTAACTAGAAGCTCCAATATTGACACGGAATTTCTCAGAATCAACTACTGTAATTAACAACCAACGATTAGATGGATAATCATACGAAGGACGAGGATATGATTTCTGAACAGTATTACCGTCAAGATCACATGTAAAGACTAATGATCCATCTTCGATCTTAATAAAATCTCCAGTCGTAAAACCGTGAGATGGAACTGTGATTACTGTATCACCTGTAACTGCATCGTAGTCAACATCTGTTGCTGTATGCTGAGTTGTTCCCACAGCAGTAATAGCAATAGACTTACCACTGAATGGATCACTGTCACGAGGATATGATTGGTTTGATTGATTGTTATCAGAATCACATGTAAACGTAAGTGATTCGTCTGCAAGAACAATACTACGTCCAACTCCAAGACCATGCTGACCAACAGTGACAACCATGTCACCAGTTGCTGGATCGTAAGTGGCATTCGTTGGAGTGAATGTTACGTTAGGACCAGAAACACCAACATACAACGTGATGGTAGTATCGCTAGTATCCGTAATAGGAATAGATCTTCCAGCAAATGGATCGATTCCTGGACGTGGGTATGTCTTGGCGGTATCAAAACCATCCATCTGACATGTGAATGAAATAGAATTGTCGTCAATAACAACACCTTCTCCAATACTCAATCCATGAGTTCCAATGGTGAGAACCATGTCACCCGTAGCTGGATTATAAGTTGCATTGGATGGAGTATATTGTTGATCTGGCCCAGAAGCACCTACATTTACAGTAAATGTATTTGTTGTGCTTGCCGTGATAGGTAGAGTTTTTCCACTTGAATAATGATGAGATTGTGGAGCACTATGCTCAGTCAGGTTGCCATCCATGGCACAAGTGAACACAACCGAATCATCATCGATTCTGACACCATCACCCAAACCAAGACCATGATTAGCAACAGTAAATACTGAATCTCCTGTAGCAGGATTATAACTTACATCTGTAGGAGTAAATTGACTTGATGCAGTTCCTGCAATATTATAGACAGAGTAGTAGGATTTTTTGAACTCGTCGTTGATTCTTCCAACAACTTCATCAGAAATAAAGTCTCTATTATTTCTAATGAATGTGACAGCATCTTGGAACCTTCTATCAACTGGAGTTGCTAGAGGGAATGTGTTTGGCGAGTTGAGAAGCGATAGAGTAACACTTCTTGTCGCAGATTTAACAGTAGCAAACTGACCAGGATCAAAATCATTATTACTGTTTAATCCGAAAGAAGCATCAACTTTCTTGGGAATAACAAAACGTCTTGCACGACCATCAGGGTCTTCAATAACCTTATAGATTCTTTGATAACCATTCAAGAATGAAAGATCAGGAGAGACTGTGGGAAGACCTTCAATTAAAATTTCTTCTCCTTCTTTAAAGTCGTGAGTATTTTCTCTACCGACAAGTGCGTTTGTATAGAATACAATTCCACCTAAATCTTCTGCATCTCCAAATACTTCATTTTGGAAACCATCATTAAAAGTTCCCTGTAGAGTAAAATCAAGTCTAGAAATAGGAAGTGGGGTATCAAAATCTTCCGTAGTATAAACTACTTCACCCTCAGCACGGATTGAATTGATACTGGTAGAATCGAATGCACCTTCGTTTACAGATGCAGCGTAAATATCAATGTTTCCTGCTAATTCTTCTCTCCACCCAACAGAACCTAGAATGGGAGCAAGAGTTACATAGTAAGCAGGAGCATCGTCATCATCAATTTGCAGAACTTCATAGAAACCATTTCCTACAAGAGCATTCGTTGTTCCATCAAGATATACGTATCCACCTGGAACGATGTTACTGAGAACAGGATTAGTAGACATCACAATTGTGTTGTCTAGAGCATTTGCTCTGGTTGTTCCTGATGAAGTATCTAGAGATACTCCTTGAGTTCCATTAATTAGATATTTAAAACCTTCACCAGATAGGAACGAACCACTAGTAATAACAATGTCAAGTTTACCATTTCGGTATGCATTATTTCCAGTAAGGTCATCAAACCTAACATTAGAAATATCGCCTCTAGCGCCAGTGTTAACACCAACCGCTTCTAGTCCACTAGCGAGTTGAGCAAGACCGCTATTATTTTGAAAATTAATTTGGAATTTTGAAGGTCCGAATACTTGATGACCAGTCGGGAAGTTTACTCCAAAATCTCCATTAGCTTCTTTGTCGATAAGAATTCTTTGCTTATCGTCAAACACCATGGCAAAGTCCCATGTTGCAACGGAGTCTCCGTTAGCATCAACTTTATCTCTATAAGTTACGCCAGTAACATAGTTCTTATCACCAAACTTAAATATGTGCTTACCAGGATTATTAGGTCTGATAATTACAAGACGAAGGTTATCACCAACAACTGATGCATCAGGTGGAAGAGAAATGGGGTTGTCTTCTACATAGTCGCCACCAGAAACAATCAGTGTTTCTTTAACGCCAACAGTTTCCCATGCAAGTTGCGCTGCCCTTTTAACTGTTCTAACTGGATTAACTGCTGAACGACCATCGTTCAGGTCAGAACCAATTTGAGACGAAACATAAATTCTGCCACCAACGTCATTGGTTGCCAGATTGAGAACGTATTCCGTGGTAGCAATTTTATCTGATCTATCACCAAGCAAAGGTGTAATAGATCTTGGGAAGACACCTGCTTCCCCAGTTTCATTATATCCAAACTCGGTAGCATCAACTACACGGAAACCAATGTGCTTTAATTGAACTTCGCCATTGAGCACAATTCCATCAAGATGCTCAGGAGCAAAGTCGCCTGTCTGACCAGCATTTATTGCCTGGTATACATTTGAACCAAAATATCTATAAGAATCTTTTTGAACAATAACATTAGCGGACCAAATGGTTCCAGTATTGTTCATGTAGTTCTTCAGGTTTGGACCCCTGAAGTTAGCATCTGGAGTAACGAAGTTATCGATATCCAGGTTAAGAATTCTTGCCGTATCAGAAATGATAGACGTAGAAGTTCTAATGGCACCGTTGATGTCTAGTTCAAAATCAACAGTATCTAGAAATGCTTCAGCAGTAGCACCAGCACCATTACCACCAGTAATAGTTACAGTAGGCGGCTCGCTATATCCTTTACCAGGATTGTTAATAGCAATACTGGAAACTCTACCATTGAAGATAAAGGAAGAAGCAAGTGCTTGAATAGCACCTTCGACCCCAGCAGGAGGAGGAGAAACTGTAACAGTTGGTCTTAAAGTGTATCCAGAACCTCCTGTTAATACATCAATATTGTTGACTCTTTGTCCAGTCCTATTGATACCTACACGAGGTAACTTCTCTTCTGAATCCAGAAGAGCCCTGATAACTTCTTTTTCGTCTACACCGACACCAGACTTAATAGCAAATTCTGCCGTGCCGATAATCTGAGGTTTGGACGCCTTAATAAACTCCTTGTCGGAATTAATGTTAAAACTCATGTTCTACTGAGCTCCGCCTGCAATTTCTCCTACCTTATTTAGCATCATTGGAACTCAATATTTACTACCTTAGCATATACAACCCATTTAATTCCAAGGGTTGTTCCAGCTCTTGTTGTAGAATAACTAAATCTATTTGATCCACCACCAACAAAAGGAATAATATTCCATGTCTGACCAGAAGGAATATTATCTTTAATGACAGTTGTCATACTAGACAATACTGTGGAAACTCCGCCAAAATCTGTTTGTGCGGACGATTCTAATTTGGCATGATAAACTGCTGTGCCAACTTCATTCACTGCAAGAATTGTCGCAGTGATGAAACTCACACTATTACCTGGAAGAATAATTTGAGATCCTGTGTCATCAAGTGCCAGAATTGAAGTATTCAATCCTCTAAGAATATAGTAAGAAGCAAAACTATCATCATAGTTTCTATTCTTAATTTCTAAAGAATTGATATCTTTTGCATTACGAAAATTATCAACAACGGTTGTCTGATCAACAGAAAACCCATGCTTAGAATCAAATTCTTGGATGTTAGATGCCATTTTACTTTACGATTTGAGAGACTACAGTGAACTTAATGGTGTCATTGGTAGAATGATCACTTGTTAATGTTAAAGAAATTCTAGCGTTGCCTTCAATGTCAAAGTCAAATTCTGCAGTGGCACCGTCTTCGTTGGAGTTTAAACTTCCATATTCATTATAGAAAATGTCTGTGCCATTATCAATGACACTAAACTCCATCATAGAAGATTTAGCAGACAAAGCATTCTCCATAAACACAAGAACTTTACATCCTTTATGATCTGTTTTATTGTATAAAAGAGCAGAACCATTTTCTGAAGTTCCTTTTACAAGATCAAACGTAGATGTAAGAACTTTGTAATCTTTAATTTCAAATTCAGTTAGATCATTATTTAATATTTTTAGGTTTTCTTCATTGCCAGTTCCGAATGCAGTATTATAAAAAATATCTCCAGTATCTTCAATAGTGAGAATAGGATCAACTGTCAGACCACCAGACATACCAAACTGTAGGTATTGTCTAGTATTGTAAATAAATGTTCTATCAGATACTGTATTATCTAGAACAAACTCATTGTTATCAACGGTTAGTCGAGTGAACTCAAGAGCAAGACTTGTATTATTGATTGATGTAATGGTATCAATATTAGTCAAGTCTAAAGATGCAGTGCTAAGTTGCATCGTGTTGGTGTTATCATTATAGAAGTAGAGAATGTTCTCGTTAGCACCAGGAGAAGTCTCAGGAATAATGTAAGTATTTTGATCAACGTCCTTGACTCCACCAAGAGAACCCCAGTTACCATTATCATCGTAACCTTCAAATTGACTTGAAGATGTGTTAAATCTAACAGATCCAGTTGCTGGTGCTCCTCTCTCGTCATTATTTCCAACAGGAAGAACTAATGTGCTAGTTGCATCAACAATAACTTTCTTACCAGCATTTGGTTGAAGTTTTAAGTCATTGATGTCTGTTGAAATGACGTTATTACGAAGACGCAAATCTCCACTAATAGTAAGATATGTGTCACCAAACGGATCAATCTGGACCTCATTAATTTCTTGGAATAGGAGGTTTGATACAGCAGTTGTGGAATATGTAAGTTCTGATGTATTATTTGGAAGTGCTCCAGAAGTATGCGTTGGAGCGTTTCCATCAGTAGCAGTAACACCAGCAACAGTTACTTCGTAAATATTGTTTCTATGCTTTAGATAAGAACCCAGAGATACAGGTGTGTTAGAGGTCCATTCTGTATATACTGGAGCAGATGTATTGAGAGATGCAATCTGCTTTAATTCTTCAAACTTAAATTTCGTTGGAGTAATTTTTAAAGTATTACTATTGCCGTTATAGAAGTAGAAAGTATCGTCGTTTGCTCCTACACTTTCTTCTGCAGTTACATATGTATTACCATCAAGGTCTCTAATGCCACCAAGAGAAGACCATGATGAAGTTGCAGAACTGTAACCTTCATACTGAGTAGTCTGGGTGTTATATCTGATAGCACCATTTTCTACAATTCCTACTCCAGGTCTTGCTCCAGTATTTCCAGCAGGAATAATAAGAGCAGTAACTGCATCAACCTTAACAACTCTGTTGGGAGCAGGAGTCAACGTTACATCATTAGTTCCTGTGGTGAAAATATTAGCATTTTCAATCTTAAGGATATCAGATGAGTTGATAGTCCCCGTAGTTTTAATAGTTCCTGTAGTTGTGAGATCTCCAGTATCTGTAGTAACTTCCAACAATGCAATAGCATTTTCTGAAGGAGGAACAAAAGATATTTTTTGTCCTTTAATGTTTACTGGACTTGTGAGACCAGTAGACTGCAGTAGCAAACCACCAGGAGAAGTAATAGTATTTGTATTTACTTCTACTGATGCAGTAAAATTATTTGCAAATACATCAGTAGAATTTACTGTCGTGATATCTGCAGTTTCTGTGGCAACTGAAATAGCATTAACATTACCAGAACTTACATCTAAAGTAATATTGTCTGTTGAAACAATAGAAGTTACTAAAATGTTTAGTCCAGAACCAAACGTTTTTGGATTGTTTGTATCAATAGTGATCTGACCAGTAGTGGCATCAGCACCTGCCATATTTGGATGCTGAGCACAATAATAATAAAGTGTAGGAGTAGCATCTGTTGGTTGAATAGTAGTATAGTCATTTTCATATACTACCTCTGCACCATCATATTCAACACCTTTGATCAAGATTGGCGATGTTCCACTTGCTGTAGCAGCGTCACTTAAAGTAATTATATTTCCATTAATTGATACTACAGTAGTTGCTGGTGCTACATCTCCAGTATCAGTAATCGCTCCGCCCTCTCCTCTTTCTACTGTCATTCCAGGCAAAACACTGGAAGCATCTGTAAGTGTTACTGTAGATACTCCCTCAGTAAGAGTTACATTGTCCTCAATAGTATTATGAGTTCCTAGTGGGTGAATAGAGAATCTAAATGGATGACTTCCAGCAGCAGAGTAATCAAATTTGTATGTATTTTTAACAAACAAAGATAAATTTGGATATCTAGTAGGAACACCATCACCAGTATCAATCGTATACCTGTTTACATTTTCAGTGGTGTCTATTGTAAGACCACCAATAGTGTCATCTCCAGAAAGAGAATCAGTTCCACCAACAGAGAAAGTTACTAGTGTAATTGATCCTCCAGATGTTACTACTTCTTCTGCTACTGCAGCAATTGTAGTTGGTGCTCCACCAAAGGGATCTGCTCTACTGAAGTTATATGAAGTTCCTGAAACAAAAGTTCCAGCTGGAACAGCAGTTGTAAAGGTTGCCTTAATCAGACCTTCAATATCTACAATATATTCAATTGGATTTGTTAGGTCTAAATTAAATACAGTTAAATTGTCATCAATACTATATCCTTCGCCTTCTTGATTAACAGAAACATTAGTTACAACACCTAGTTTATCGATAGTATAAGAATACCCAGTTCCTGTTCCCCATGGAGCCTCGAAGTTAAATACTGCACTTCCAGTAGCATCTCCATTACTAGAAACAACAATTGTAGTAGCATCAAGAACTTGACTTACAGTAATGTCTCCAGCAATTGGTGCTGCTAAGTTACCAGTTCCTGATACTTTTGTTACAATGAATCCTTCAAGAATTCCAGTCGTATCTGCAACTGTAAGTTCATTAGACTCATCAGTAACTGTTGCTGTAATATTATTGACACCAGTTGGAAGAGTTAAAACATCATTAAGTTGATAGTTTCCATCTCCATAATCAGTAATTGATGTAGAACTAAATCCAGTAGATCCCGCATCATATTCAATTGTTGCAACAACATCAGCACCGTTCCCGCCCTGTAATGATACATTAGAAAAATTTGATCCACCAGTTCCTCCAGCAGAATCTGGTGCAGTGTATCCAGATCCTCCTATTGTAGATCCATCAAATTCAGAAACGGTAATGTTTAAAGATCCTGCTTGACCAGTTCCACCAATGACTGCAATATTCTGAAATGCTCCAGGATCGTAGTCTTGACCAGCAGCAGTGATTTGTAATCCCCCAGTTTCAAGAACATTTTTCTGGAGAATAACATTCCTGTAATACAGGGAAGATTCATTTTGTATCTGGTGGAGTTTCTTTCCATCAGATACAAATGCTAGTGTCTTTGTTCCTGGTCTAAAGATACCAACAGATGTGTCATTAACAAAAGAAAGCGATGGTTCCGTTCTGGTTCCATCACCCAACCTTAGAAGACCTGTAGATAAATCACTTCCACCACCACCAATAGCAAACAAATCTGCTGCTACTTGGTTAATAGTTTGTCGTTGCTTCTCAAATGTGTCTGATTTAGCTACGTTTCTAAGAATTGCCATTGCGTGCTATCTCTTTTAAGAGTTGTTTTATTTCAGATAATTCTGCCTTCAAAGTATTTATGTCATTTATGGCAGTGTGCAGAACCTTTGTTGGAGGTTTCTCATTGCTAACGATAGCCCCAGTATTGGGGTCTCGATATAAGTTTTCGTGTCCTTCGACTTTTATCATGTCGATGATACTACTCTAATGTCTTGAACCTTAGGAACGTAAGACGGATCATCAGTCTTCATCGAAATCTTAACTCCGAATGAAGTGAACTCATCTAGGTTGTCAATACTAAATCTAAACTCTTGATAGGCAGATTGTTCTTCCTTCTGAGCAGAGATTGTATTTTGTGGTGTAGCAAGTTTAGGAGTATCCTCAAATCCAGTTCCATTAAAGAACTGCCATTCAATATCTTCAAACTTCTTCTGGATAGAAGTAGTCTTAGTCTTGTATGCGAGTTGAATATTCTCGCTATTGGTTACGTTTGCAGTGATGATAACATCAATTGCAGTTGCACCTTGAGTAAGACTAATTTCTTTAGTAACATACTTAGCAACAGAGGAAGTATCCTTTGCACTATCTTCGGAAACAAAATCTACACCCTCGGAGAATTCCATAGTTTTAATTTCATAATATTTCTCATCACCTGCATCTAAGTTTGACCAAGAAACAAGGTCACCAATTCTAAAGATATCAGCAGACTGATCAGCAACTTGCTGAGTTCTGATGAAGGAACCAGATTCATTGGTGCTAGCATAATCAGAATTAATTGGTTGCTTATCATTCTCTAGAGTCAGAGTCTGAGAAGGAACATCCCAAATACGGACAGTTCCATTGATTAGATTGTCGTAAGTTTTGGTAGGATCAGAAGGATTGATTCCAGTAACTAGTTGACCAAACGAGAAATCAGGATTTACTTTAATTGCACCAGCAGCACTTACAACAACTGTGTTATCTTCCAGGGAACCACTTTCTTGCGATTGCAGAGAAAGGAAGAGTTGCTCATTTGCTTTAAAAACATTGTTGTTCTTAACTTTAACAAAGATAGTATTATCTGAAGTTCTGTATCTAACAACTTCGCCACGAGAACCAGATGCCTCGATATTTTGAGAATCGTTACCAATACCTTCAACAGTTTGACCAGCGTTAATAACAATTGGATTACTGTTGCTGTCTAGGTTGCCACTTAGAGACAATCTGTATACAGGATAGAACTCAATGACTTGTAATCTCTTACCATATCTGTTTTCTTTACCAGAACCATTCTCGATTCTGTTGGAAGATAGTTTGATAGAAGATGTCTTGAGATCAAGGATTGGAGACAGATATGTCTTAGTAGAAGAAAGTGTTAGTCGGTAGACAAGACTATTACCAAGGTTGTTGAGCAGAGTGTTGATTTCTGATGCAACAACTTTCTGGTTGATAAAGAACTGTTCTTCGTTAAGGAACGTTCTTTCAAAATCAGCAACAGAGTATGAAGTATAGTTCTGGGTGTTGGAGTCAACAGGAACTACATTAGTTGTCTTGATTGTAGTATCAATGTTTGTAGACGGCGACTGAATATAGGAGAACTGTGCAAGAACTCTCTCATACTTCTTATTAGAAGTAATCAATCCACTAGCACCACCACCAAATACTGTGTCTGCTGCTCTGCCAATTCCTGATACACAGAATGTATCGATACCACAGTTAGATACCCTGAACAAAGTAGTATTCAGTGATCCTTGTGTATATCCAGCAGTAGTCTCTAGATTCTTGAAGAATACATACGACTTATCATCTTCAAAACCATGATTCTTATGGTTGACCTTGATAACATTATTGTTGTTCTTAAACAACTCAGACGTTGCATTGGCATTTGCAAATGCAAATGTCTCTAGAGGATTGTTAATCATCTTTTCATAACTAAGCGACTGGTTAGTGATGTCAATGGTTGCATTAGAAGAGATATCAAACTCAGCACGATACAGAGTAAACTTGATATCTTCAAACAGATCCTCTACCCAAGAACCAGTGTTCTGTGATTTGTAGACAGAACCAAGTGATGGGTTAGTAGTAACTGTAGTGTTAGTTGCGATTTCAGTCTCACCAAGTTTAGACGCCCAGATTTTGTAGTCCTGAGAATCGGTCTCAACAACTAGAGCATACTCAGTATTGTTTTGTAGATATACAGGATAGTCAAAGTGGAATTTGGTTGGAGTTGTAGATGGAACAACGCCAGTAGTATCTGTAGCAACGCCCATTCTTACAGCAGGTTCTGTAATCTCGATCTCTGCTTCGATAACTGCTCCGCCGTTACCAATTCCTGTGCCTCTGATAACAATCGAAGGTGGTTCTGTGTATCCTCTACCAGCAAGAGTGATAGTAGAATCATAGATCAGACCACCAGATACTACAACCGTTCCCGTCGCGTTGCTACCGCCAGGTAGACTTGGAGACTCAACAGTAATAGTAGCAGTGTCATAGTTATCACCAGCATTAGAAACCTTCAGTGCAGAGACAACACCAGAGTCCTTAGCAATTCTTGCAGTGATCTCAGTATTGTTTGCATTATTGAATGTAGTGATAGAAGAAATCTTCAGACGCTCGTCAGGAACAAATGCGATGCCGTTATTATTATCAAGAACAATAGTGTAAACCTGCTCATTGGTCAGGACAATTTCATTGTCTTCTGAGATAGCAAGTTCGTTGTTATTCTTATCAAGAACCTTCAATACAGGACCAGATGCATTACTAGATTCTCCAGAAATTGTTTCGTCCTTGAGAATGATAACAGTATCTGAAACATATGCTTTCAGGTAAGTGTAAGGTTCAACAACAACCTCAGTTCCAGGAACAACATTCTTGCCTGGTTTCTCGGAGTTGACATCAGTCAGGTATACACGAAGAGGAATAGTATCACTCTTAGTGTTAATGAACATATCTACGCCAGTTGCAAATACACCACCCTCGTAATTCTCAACCTTAAAGGTCTGAGCGAGTGGGTTTGGTTTCTGCTCTTGCTCAGTATTGCTAGAGACCAACTGGGTTCCTTCATTTGATTTGAAGTAAGCAGGTTTTGTAGATACAATAGAAGCAGGATTCTCTGGTAGAAGACCAGTTGCGTAGAACTTAGTTTCTGCAAAAGTCTCTACAATTTCTTTATCAGCATTTGTGCTGCTAGATGTAAATCTAAGAGTCTTCTCGCCAGTGGTGATTCTAATTTCTTCAGAATTTGCATCATAAGATACAGTTTCTTTATCACCTGTCCACTGTGATGCTTGACGTGGTGCCTTACCAGCAGGAATCAGAACGATGCCACTTGCATTACCATTTGCATCAGTGATGATAGGAGCATTGAATGTAGACAAAGAGTTACCAGGGATTCCAGTGAATCTGATATCGGGAACAACCCAACGGTTGATCTTCTTACCTTCTAGGAATACAAATACCTCAGTCTTGGGTTTCAGTCTACGAATGTTAAACTTAACAGGGATGCTACGAGCAAAGTATTGCAGAGAGTTGACAACAGACTTACCACCACTCGTCTTCGTAGATACACCCTTAGGAGTTTCGTTGTTCTGTGGACTGATGTTAGAAGAACTTGCAACAGATGCAGCAGTTACTTCTTCTGCAACAATCTCATCATTAGTCTTAGATAGACCGTTAATATTATAGAAAGATCTCTCAGTTCCATTCCATGTTACTAGGAATGAGTTATACAGACTGCTGAATGCAGAAGAGATATCAGACTTAGCAAGGAAAGGAACAAACAGGTTAGTATTGTTATCTGTTACGAGAGGAACCGTGTTTCTATCATACCAGGAGTCAACGTTAGGATTAACGGATAGATCACCAACATACTGTAGAACAACAAATGGGTTGGGATTGATAGTCTTGGTGGCAAAATTGTTACCAAGTAATCTCTGGTTTGAGAATGGTAGAGAAAGAACACCATTATTGTTGACATAACCAGCAACTCTTCTCTGGTCTTCTCTAGTGTTGACTTCCTTAACAAGAAGACTTTCTTCGCTAACCTGTGGTCTTAGAACAGACTGTTGAGAGTCCATAGCACAAGCATAGTCATCTGACTTGACATCTCCCTTATGTGTTTCAAAGTTATCAACATAGAAACCAGTCTTAAATCTGTCTAGACCGATCTCATCCTTAACTTGCATATTCAATGCTTGCTGCTCAAGGATGCTCAATGATGTGTAATACTCAAGACGTTCGACACGTTGATTGAGTTTACCGATATCCTTCATCGTATAACGCTTGTTCTCAACAGGAACAATTCTTACATCTCTAAAACTATCAGTGTATGCAGGAACATACAGATAGAACAAAGGCATAGAATCACTAAGAGTTTCAGGTTTAGATGGGTTCAAGGAAGAGTTGCCTTTCTTGACAATAAAACTACCTTGAGTATTGAGGAATACACCATCAATTCTATCAAGATACTGATCCTTGTTATACTTAACAGTCCAAGGTAGGTTCAGATCATCGGATGGTGTGCTGGATGGAATACCAGAAGTTGCAGTGAATGATAGATACTCATTCTGTGCTAGGAAGGATCCGTCCTGATACCCTGGAAGGATGTTTGTGTTGTCAACCTTAGGTCGGAAGTCAATGACATCCTTCAAGGAGACTAGACCACTGACTGAGGAATTAAATGATGGAATCTCAGTTTCAGTAACACCTGCTTCATGCAGATAAGAGTCAATCGTGCAGAAGTCACCTTGTGAATGCTCGAAGTAATCGAAAGAAATGATCAACTGTCCTGTAGGAGCAGATACTCCTGGTTTTAGAACTAGTCTTGCAGTATCATAGAAGGTATCTCTTTGACCATTGTCGAAGGTATACCTATCAGTTACATCTGTTCCAGATACTAGGTTACCACCTGCATCAACAGTAGGAGGTGCAGAGACAGAACCTTCATATACATACCTCAATTTGTATACGTCAGAATAGGAGACGATCTGGATAGTCTCGCCGCCATTCTCCTGTCCTCTAAATGGAACGACATTTGTTCCACCAGATTGAACAATAATTTGCTTGTTCTCAACAGAAGTCTTAAGTCTTGGTTTTGCTTTAGATACTTGCAGTGTAGCAGTCAACTTCAATGTTGGGAAGTTGATAGAAGGAACAGCAAACGTAGGATCTCCTACTTCTGGATTAGCAACTCTATTTTCTAGTGCTGCTCTAATTTGGTCAATGTTACCAAAATAGTTTTCTGGGAAGTTAATAGTAACACTACCAGCAGTCAGGTTGCTATCGGACTGATCGATAGTTACAAATGAAGGATCGACATATACAACATCACCTTTCTTCAGTGCTCCTGTGAATGGAAGCAGAACAGGAGGATCATTAACAGGATCCGCTCCTAGTTCAGAATTGTGAATTGCAACACCAGGATCTAGAACTGTAATCAAGAAGTTCTCTTGAGTAAAATCAGCAAATCTCTGTGTTCCGAATGGAAGTTGTGCAGCAAATGATATGTTACCACTACCAGAAGATGCAGTAGTAATAAAATCTCTTCTGAAGTAGTAAGTGATCTTGGAATCTTCAGATGAATCAATCAGTGACTTGATCTGCTTATCTCCTGTTGGGAATACTAGAGTTCCAACTGGATTCTCGATAAGAGGTCTCTGGTTTACAACCGATGCATTAACAACATCTGCTAGCAGTGCGCGATCCAAGTAAATTCTTGATCTCTTGACACCATCAGGTCTGGTTGCATACTGGACAACATACTTGAATACGTCGCCATTGACATCGGAGAATAGAACAGTATCACCTTGAATAAGATTTCTCGATGCATCACCGTTAAAACCATTACACTCAATATACTTGTATCCTCTGGTTCCAGAGAATGTAAAATCAGTAATGGCAGTAGTTGTAGTATAACCAGTTCTCTCTAGTTCGATATCAGCAGAGAATTTGTTCTTGCTACCAGAACCAAAAGCAGAATATAGAGACTTGACGTTCTTAGGTGAGTAAGTATATACTGTATTCCTAAACAGAACAGGAACAATATTTGCTCCGTTCAGTGGAAGTGGACTAACACCACCAACTTCTACTACAGGTGGTTGTGAGAAGATTTGAGTAACTGCTGTTCTATCTTTGACATATACTCTAGAGATAGCACCAGACCCTTGTATTACCATCTCAATGGCACTTCTAGGATACTCTACGCCATCTAGGGAGATGACAGGGTTTCCTACGTTGTAGGAGTCACCACGCTTGACACAGATGAAGTGAGAAACGGTATTCTCTACAGCAATCTTAAGTGTTCCACCATCTTCTCCTAGGATAGTCTCTCCAGGTGAAAATACACCAGTCACCATAGTGACGAATAATTTATTGATAGATGAGTAGGTTGCAGACGTGCCGCCTTCAATAACAGCAACTGCTCCACTAACAGCACCATAGATATACTTGCCAGGAATGAACTCAGTTCCTGTAATAGTCTCTTCTAGAAGAATGCGAGTGAAGAACTCAGGAGCAAAGAACGAGAAGTCAAAGATGGAGTTATACTTTTCAACACCACCAGTCAGTTTTCCTTTAGATACAATCTTATCAGTATCTTTATTGAAACCAGGACTTACTTCTTTAAGTGCAATGTTCTTTGGTTTTGCTAGTCCTACAATAGGAGTGATGGATTCGTTGTAATCTCTAATTACAAACAGAGGAGAGTTTCTTGTCTGAACCTCAACTTCAGTTTTATAGAGTTCACGAACAAGATTGATAGAATCTGTCAGATCATAATCAAGTAAGAATACATCTAGTTCACCACGATTACCTTTAACAGTCAGTTCGAGATATGTCGCTGCACCTGTTCCATCAATTTCAGGTCTCCTTACTTTAGAGAAAGAAAGAACATCAACGTATGAATAGGTATTAGTGTTACTAGAGTCAGAACGAGTCTTGATGAACCACAGTTTGGAGATAGTAGACTCTAGTAGAGCATCAGTAAAACTATCTGAATTAAAAGCAGGGTCCTCAATAGAACAGTAGATAGTCTTAATACCATCAGCTACTTCATATCCTAGACCACGACGATCAATAGTCTGCTTGACATCACTATCTGCTTCGGTATCATTCAGACCTACAGTGCCGTCATTGTATACAGAGTTCAAGAATACGGTTGGATATGCATTCAGTTCTGCACCTTCTGAGTTTAGAGGTGTAGTGCCATATACGTTGGTAATGAAGAATGAAGTCAGACCAGATGTTTTGAGAGTTTGATTTTCTCTCTTTAGTGAATCTCTTGCCTTATCAATTTCAATATACTTGGTCTCTTTGTTCTTGACCTCGTAACCTTTGATGTATGCTTTACCACTACCAATGGTTCCTACCAACTTTGCTTCAGCAACGTTGGGGTTTAGACCATTGACAAGACCTGCATCATCCTTGGAATAGAATCCAAGGTTGTCATTTTGCTGATAGTATTCTCTAACTTGCAGAGGGAATGGTTCTACAACATAGTCGCCAGACTCATCAAAAGTCTTTCTAGCGAGTGCTGCTTCAACCAAAGAGAAATCATTTGCTTTGAGTTGCTTCTGAATGACACCACTCTTAACGAGTAAAAGTTGGATGAAGTTTCTATCAGTTAAAGCAAAGTAGTCATACTTAACTAGTTGAAGATCAATCTTGAGACGATGTGCTCCAGGGGCAGAGAAGTTCGAGAAACCTCTTGCATTGTCATATAGAGATGAATCTTGCTCTGGTGTTACCAGACTTTCAGAAATTGTAAAACCAACCTTAGCAGAAGGTTGATCATAGTATTTGTTAACAATGAGCAGCTGCTCAGAATTTCTCACAAAGTATCCATTAACAAAATAGATGCCTTCCTCTACCTTAACGGCAGAAGAATAACCCATCGCAGGACTGTCTAGGAAAGACTCTACGCCTGTATCAGGATCGGTTACAGTAACAGATGTAGGCAGAGAGACCCCATCGGTGCCGACGACCAACAGAGGAGAGTTGACGCCCCCAACAACCTCCAATGTTTCGCCTTGGCGGAATCTCTCTTCATCGCCAGATGAACCACTATCCAGATAGTTAACGTAGATAGTGTCAGATTCTGTATCCGAACCATATTCTGTCGCTACAACAGTAGCAACAACACTTGAAGAAATACCTTCAACCTTCAGACCGACAAGGGTCTTGATATCATACTTTTGATACGTAATGTTACCATCGTCATCAGAAATTGCTACTTCAGATACCGATGACAACTTAACAAAATTAAGTCTTGTGTTGAGACCTACTTCTCCAGGCACAACAAGATCGCCTTGCTTGAAGACGTTCCTACCGAAATTTTCTAATTGAGTCTGCAGAACAGACTGGAGAGTGGTTAACTCTCTAGCCTGAACTGCATACCCTGGTCTGAATAGAACCTTATAGAAATTTTTCTGTGGGTCAAAGTCTTCAAAGTAAGGCGATGCGTTTAAGTTAGTATTCTGGGGCATTGTGTATTACTAACGTTCTGATTTTCCTAACCTTATTTAGGAGGTTAGGAATGGATCAGAACTCAATTACCAACTTAATGTCTTCAATTTGGTCAGCAGCACGGGTGATCAGTCTTCTGTTCTCGACATAGATGATGTCACCAGAGTTCTGCTCGATCTCTGGGAAACCGAAACCATTGGTGAAACTGATACCAAGAAGCGTGGTTGCAGTAACGCCAGTGTTAACAGCACCAGAAGCGAGTGATGCAGCACCAACAATGTTAGCACTATCATCGAATGCTCTTACAACACCTTGATCAGCATGAAGATCAGGTGACTGGATATACTTAAGAACGCCATCCGTAGTTGAACCAGCATCAAGCGTCCAGGAAACAACGGTGCCTTTAGCAGTTCCACCGCCAGCAAGTGCTTGGGTGATTGTTTCGTCAGAAACGTAATCTGCGCTTGCTCCAGTAATCTTAGCAGCATAGAGACCGTTCAAGGTATCCAGGACTGCAAAGTCAGTAGTGGTCCAGTTGAATGGGTCCTTGATGATGCCGATACGACGGAAGTCGTTATTAACAGGGAAGTCTCCAGAACCTTCAGCATAGGTCAGACGAATGTTGGTCATGACACGCTTAGCGTTCAGTTCCAGTTCAAAGTCAGCACCGTGACCACCTTGAGGAGGAAGAACAACTTCCAGAGCACCTGTTCCACCAACACCAGTTCTAGCGGTGGTTAGTGCTTGCTCTGCATACAGACCATACTTGATACCACCAACAGTTGCGCCGTCATCCAGTGCAATACTAGCGTAGGTATAACCTGCACCGTTAACAACCACTTCTGTAGATTCAATCGCACCAGCGGTAACGACAATCTTCACAACAGATTCGGTTCCAGATACTTGACCATCGCCAAGGACAGGTGCATAGTGGGTTCCGTTAGGAAGACCCGATCCAAGATCCTCAACTAGAACAACGTCGATAGCACCATCAACAGCAGCTGCTTCTGTAGCAGCACGAGTTGCTTCGCCAGCCAAGTTGATTGGCATGAAGTTGGTAGACAAGAAGCGCAGAACGTCATCGGTAGGGATAGTATACATATACTTCCAAATGTATCCCGAACCAGCAGTGTTAGCAACTACTGCATCAGCACTCTCGGTGAAGAGACCGCTTCCTGCATCATAGGTTCCTTGACCTGCAGAAGGAGTAGTCTTTGGTTCGTATACAGGGTTAGGATCTACCTGACCTGGGAACTGACCATTGTAGATACACTTGAAGACTTCGTAGTTCGAGTTAATTACATAGAACTTAGAAGCACCAAGACTAGAAGCACCAGTAGTGGCTTGCTTGCCTACTTGACCAGTGGTCGTTGCGGAGTAGTCAGGCTTATACATATCGAAACGAGGCTCGGTAGCGAGCAGGTTCCAATCGTAACGAGTGATAACAGCACGAGCGAACTGATCGGTGATACGCTTAGCAGCGATAATTTCGTCATAGACGCTGAACTTCTCGATCTGGTTGTCCAGAGGAGTAGGAGGGGTGTCTTCTGTTGCGTAACGGTATACACCAGCGCGTGCCTCAGCGCCAGTATCTGCTGCTCCGTTCCAACCCTCAAGAACTGCATTAGGCAGTGGGGTTGCGTTTACGGAAGGAGTGACATCACTTAGGATCAGTGAATTGTCATATACCTGTTCGATTGAAGCTTTGAAAGGGGAGTTTGCAAAAGTGTAGCTTCCGTTAGTATCGGATGCAACATAAACGAATTGGTTTTCTGCGAAAGCGACAGCGTTCTGTGAATAGATTTCAAGAAATGCATCCCAGCGTTGGGGGCGACCAACAAAGAAATACATTCTTGTCTTTTCAGGACTATCTTCTGCTCCACCAGCGGGCTCACTAAGAGACTCCAAAAACTGTTTAGCATTAAAGATTCTAAACTTATCTGAGATGATTGCAGCCATTGTTGTTTTCTCTGGGACGTTTTAATATCTGATTTATTTATATGCTATTTATTTTCAGATCACTCAGGACCAGAAAATTGGATCATTTCATCGTTATTATTTAGAGTAGTCGGACCAGTTTTTACGTATCCCGTAAATGTAGTCGCAGTTTTCTCCGTATATTCAATCAATTGTCTCGCGGCAGTGAAGATATGACCACTGGTCTCGAAACTTGATGTTGCAATTACATTAATGATGGTAGGATTCTCCGCATCCACTGATATAGTTTGGTTTCCATCTGCCATGGTGACTCCCATAATCATACTTGAAGGACCAGCATTGAACTTATCACCTGATAGAGTGAAGGTAGACTGTGGTCTCAATTCAAAATCTCTAATAGCAAGTTGCGGAAACGCTCTTTGAATATCTTCAATAACATGATCACCTTCAAATTTAATAAACTCAAAATCTCGTAGTGTGTATGTAACAGCACCACTAGTAAATGATGAAAATCCATCAGGGATTCTCTTTCCAAAATTAGTGACATCGATGGTGTTGCCATCTCTTTTTAAGACAGTTCTAAATCCTGCTGCTAATTGTAATTCTGGCATTAGTTTCTAGTTTTAATTGATGTTTCTAGAACGACAAGTTCAGTATAGTAGTCAAGGACACCCATCTCTCTTTGTAGCATAACATCAGCAGGTTTTTCACGTCCTTCATGCTGTGGGAGATGTGCTCTCACAGTATATGTAGATGTTATAGATGGTCCAGCAGTAATTGCAATAGATTCAATCGTCGTGAGAGTAGCGACGATAGCAAGATCCAGTTGCTGTTGAATCTGCTTAGGTCCATCTTCAGACGAACCACCAAGAATACCACCATCAGCACCTCTTGGGAAGTCAACCAGAGCAGGAATGCTTTCTGGAGTTACAATTACTCTGGAGATTGTATTAGTCAACAGAGCATTCATAGATGCTTTAGCAGGTTGTGCCGCAGCGTAGAGTTCTGTGGTGATGTTTCCAGATACACTAGAGATTGCAGATACTGTTCTGAATCCTTCAAACTTAGTAATCTCAGTCTGAGTCTGGAGACCCAGTTCGATATTGATCTGAACGTCAATCTCCGAGATCGTAGTCGTAGAGGCAATAGTAACAACGTCACTACTGATGGATTCTACACTAGCATTAATTTGCGTAATCTTACTAACACTTCCAGCAATTTGCTCTGCACTTACGACAGTTGTTGGAGGAATGATTGTAATCTGCTTAGTAATGTCATAATCAAAGTATAGGTCAAGATCAAGATTTCTGGTAGACTGGATGAAACGATCATCCAACATTCTAACTTCAGTATCATGTGTTACTGTGTTAGTAACAACGATGACGGTCTCTGGAGAGATAGCGACGGTTTCTTGAGCAGGAGTAGCAATACTCCTGATTCCGACTTCGATAACTGGAGTGACGACAGGTGTAATAATCTGGAACTCGTTCTCAATCTCGATGTAGCGAGCATCAGACTGTTTGATCTCCTGCTCACTGATAACTTGTGACTTAAGTTCAACCAACTGAGCGGAAGACATTCTGACTTCAGACTCAGTAATAAGGATAGTTGCAGGTCCAACAGGCAGGACAGTAACAAATTCAGGTAGAGTTCTAAGATACTGACCAGCATTATGTGCTTGTGCCGTAGATCCTTCAATACCTCTAGTGAGATCAAGGAATCTGTCTCCAAGAGTAGAATTGTAAGCAACAATCTCTTTTCCGATCTGCAATTTGCCTTGCGATGGGAACAGACTTGTATTTCCAATATATGCAGTTGTTCCTGTTGGAGATAGAGGAGCATCGAGGAATGCACCTGTTACACTGTAGGTATCCTGAGCAGCATAAACAATAGGAGCATTGATTTGCTTATGTAATGTCGATGTAATTACATCCACACCCATTTCAGGAGAGATATCTGTAATAACAGCAGTTGGTGAATCAAGAGTTACCGTAATAGTAAGTTCATTGATATTAAGTTCGGATGCAACCTGATCGAATGCGCCAGATGCTTCTCTCTTGGTATACTGATAGTATTCTGCTTTTCTAAGTTCTGTTCCTGCTTCGCGAGCAGTAGTATGGAGTTCTGTGATAAAGACAGAATCTGCCTTTACTTGGTCGCCAGCAAGACCACCAAGTGCAATAATAGAAAGAACACTAGAAACAGCACCTTCGCCAGTCAACAGAATTTCTGTTTGAACAACAGATAAGGCACCACCACCTGCAACTTCCGTATTTACACTAATAATAGTTTCAGACTTAACTACTCTAGTAGGATTCCTCTTAACAAAATATCCTCTAGTGACAACTACTTTGGGTGGTTGAGTATAACCAAAACCACCATTTGTTAATACAACATCTAGAACCTGTCCATCTTTCGTAAGAACTTCTGCTCTAGCACCACCACCATTACTATCAACAGGAACAAACTTGAGTTGTGGTGGAACAAAGTATTGATATGCTGTTGGTTGTAATAGAATACCAGTATTGAAGAATAGAGCAAGATCCCTCTTGTTCCACTCAAGATCATTAAATCCAAGAGAAACAACACGACCAGTTCCATCAATTTGACTGGTTACGCTAAGACCCTCTCCTCTAACAATACCATTGTAATTACTTACATCGACTTTAGAGAAGTGCTCATACTTAGCAGTCTGACCCAATCCAAAGTTTCTTAGATTTGCTTTACCAGGAACATACTCAATTGTTCTAAATTCATTCTCACCATCAACTAGGATTTCATCTCCAGCAATGATTTCCAATTCAGTATTGTTTCTTATATCATATACTGAGTTTCCATTCTCAGAACCTCTCAACCATTCAGGAATATCTCTAGCAAGCAAACGCTTACCTTCATCATCTACTGGATATGAAATATCAATCGAGAAAACACTGTTGATATTATTAAAAGAAATTGGATTCGAGAAATCTGCTTTATCGGAAACATAAATTGCAGAAACTCTAGTGTCATCAGCAGTATTTTGTGTTGGATCATATGACAACTCAGAAAAATCAATGTTCGATGCATTCAAAAGTGTGAATGTAAAATCAACTGGTGTTACACCAATTTTTGAAGATCCATTTGCAGTTCCATCTTCAAGTTCATCAAATCTTATTAGAGAAATCTTTCCTAAGAGTTTTCTAGTTCCATCTGAAGTGATGGTAAACAAATTCTTAGGAGTAGTTGGATTGAAACTATACAATCTACTCTGGAATTCATTATATTCTTGATTTCCAGCAGATGTATCGATAACTCGCTGACATCTAATAATAATCTCATTAGTAAGACCAACACGATCATAATCATAGAATGATAGAGTCTTGGGGACATCTCTACCATACAGAGAAATCAACCTTACATTGTTCTGAACTGATTGACCAGTTTCAGGAATATAACGAGTAAGATTTGATGTGAATGTGATATTTGGACCATTGATTGTATAAGAGTCTGGATTTTGCAGAACTCCATCAACAAACACCAAGACAAATCTGCCATCGGTGATGTTCTTGACTCTACCATCAACTTCACCAAAGATTAGATAAGGACCTGTTCCTCTATATGGAATCAAACGATTATCAATTTTGAATCTATCGTAACTACCGACTCCATAACCAAAGAAAGTCTCTCTTTGATCTAGTTGAACTGGAACAGGATCAATATCGTCTGCAAAGTTTCTAGGTGGTTCTGCAAATACAATCGCATCTGCTTGTGATCCATTTCTTCTTAAAATATAATATGCATTACCCAATGGTGCTTCTGCAGACTCTTTTGCTTCTTGCAAAATGCCATTGATAAAGATCAATAATTTCTCACCAGGATCTGCCTTTACAGCAGTGCCATCTTCCCAATATAGATCAAACTGATTCGCAATTCCATCAAAATTAGGAGAGATGTCCCTAAGTTTTCTTAGATAACGAGAGTTGAAAGTATCGTCTTTGAACTTAAATGCTTTACAGATTAGTGATGCAGATTCAGTCTCGTAAGTATCATCTAAGTTCTCTCCTGTTTGTGGGAAGAGAGGACCGAGAGGAGGTTCATTAAATGTTATCTGTGAACCAGATACTTTAAATGATTTGCCAGGTTCCTGTGCAATTCCATTTATAGTAAGGAATAATTCTTGCTCATTGTATGGAGAGTATGCAAGATAGTTTGCTTTATCTACAAGAGTAAATGTTTTTCTACCGAGAATGTTGCCATTACCAATGACACCTTCAACTACATCATATGCAGGAGATTTAACTTCGGTAATTTCAAGAGTAATATAAGATGCTGCATTTTCGTAGAGAGTGATCTCATCACCAACCTCAAACTCATATGCAATATTAGAAAAGTCTGATTCAGTAGATTGAACCAATCCACCAAACTCATAGTCATCACTGGAAGGACTATTAGTAAATTCACCAAATGAGAATAGGTAACCAATATCCATACGAATGATCTTGGTCAGATCAAAGATACCTGACCCAGTAGTTACATACTCATCATTAGGAAGAATAGTGTAATTATCACTAGTATCCCAAGATTGGGTAGAAGAACCAGCACCAACAAAAGGACCAACAGCAGGTTGGTTGTTGCTGTTGCTTACAAGTTTAAATTTAATCCAGTGAGCATAAGCACCAGCTGGAACAGTTACCCCACCACTAAGAGAAGTGTAAACTAACGTGTTATCAGCTGCTTTAGTGATTGATCTGATAGAACCTACATAATCTTCCTTACTTGCATAACGACCAGTGAAAGGTTCTTGGATAGTTAGTTCTCTAGAAATAATTCCTTCAGTATCATACTCATCAATAGAGATAGAACCTTGACCTCTAATCAAGTTTGTATCTGCTACTGTTACAAAGGAATTAGTAACCCTTGTGCTCTTCCTCTCTACAGTTACTGTCTTAGGAGAAAGTTCAATATAACTGATAGATGTAGTAGGAGTCTGATCAGTCGGCATTGTTGCTTCCTGTTCAGAATCAATCAGAACTTCACCGAACAGTTGGAAACCTGCAGGGTGTGTAGTCTGCTTGATTAGATCTCTCCATACATCAATAGCAGTTCTAGACTGAATGACATATGAGAAGTCTTGATAGTAGTAAGAATCAGTTACCTTTTGATATCTACTACCAACCTTACCTTTATCAGATGCATATCTACCAAGATTGTCAAAATAGGTTCTGATATCAGAATCAAACTCAGTAAACAGAACATCAGATACTTCAATAGATCTACTAGGATCCATTGCAGAATAAAGATTTAGGGTGGTGTCTACAACGCCACTTACTTTATTAAGTCTAAGAATATTTGATCCTGTTCTCCAACCTTTGTCAGAAACATAACCACTGAAGATTAGTGAAGAACCAACACGCTGCTCTACTCGCTCTCCCTTGTAGAACTTAGCATCTCCTTTGTAGATGATAGCGTAGTTTGATCTATAAGTAGACTCAATAGTCGCATCATTGTGGAAAGAACCGCCATTACTGATAATGCTAATATCTTGTGGTAGACCGATGCTCTCAGATTCAAAGAATGCATCGATATCACCTTCATATACCGATACAATAGGAGCAAAGGTGAAACCACTGCCACCTGCTAAGACATCAATTCTAGTAATTCTTCCTTGATCGCTTACTACACTAAAGTGAGCACCAACGCCATCTCCATTGGTAACAACTGCTTTAGGATTGATGTAGTTCTTACCACCATTATCAATTTGAACACCTTTAATTGACTGAGTGATAGAATCCCACTCTACAGTCAGTAGTGGTTCGTTGTTATCTGTTACAAGACAACCCTCAACAATAGGAGATCTCTTATATCCTTCTCCAAGATTATTAATTGTGGTCTTAGTGATCTTACCTTCAGCAAAAGGTGAAGATGTTGTGTATATGATGTTGCCAGTTCCTTGATAATCAGGAACGTCAGGCAGCTGATATGCAAACTTTGTAGATGTTGTGAACTTAACTGTCTTAGGTCCAGTCAAAGGATCATCAATAACTTTCAATGAAGCACTATCTGTATTGACATCACTAGACGCCTTAATAAAGTAGTAATACGTGTCAAAGTTAACTGGGAATCTCTGTTGAGCAAGACCAGAAATATTAGGACCAAAACCTAATGTGATAGCAACAAATGAACCAGCGTTTCCTGGTTGAATACCACTTATCTCTTTCTCTTCAGTAAAAATAGTTCCCGTTTTACTAGCAGAGAAATCAAGGAACACACCACTCATAGAAACATGACTGGTGTCAAACAAATAACGATAGTATTTCTGAATACGAATGTCAGTGTTTCTACCATACGTTGCAAAATTGACATCCTTAGAAAACTCTAAGTTGTTTTGACCAGCAGTAGATGAAGCAATATTGATAGACTTTCTAGGAGAACTATCATCCTGGAAAATACTACTGTTAGTAACTTCTCTAGGAGAGGGAGCATCATAGTTGTATGCTAGAGTTACCTCTTGAGTGGTTGCATCATAATCAATAATATATGGATCATTGATACCATCGCCAAGAGGTCTTGAGTCTTCTTGGAATCTGTAGATGCCGTTATACAGTCTTACTGTAGTATTATCAAAGTGATTGGTGACAACAGTATCAAACTGTCCCCTTTGAACAGTAGCAGTTCTTGCATTATTGTCAATAGATGTGACTTTTACAATCTCACTATTAATTTGCAGATAGTCATTCTCAGACAGTTTCTGAATACTTCTTAGTTGTAATACGGTGTTAGTTAAAGAGAAACCAACATGATCAACTTCCAATGCCAACCTTTGGGTTGAATTGGTAGAATCTAATCTATTGAGAGATGCATCAGCAACTGATAGGATGTCACCCTTAATGTAGTTCTGTCCTTTAGTTGTAACAGTAACTATACTGACACTGCCATATCCAGTATTGTTGTAGTCACTAACAACAATAGTTGCTTTCGCATTATCAGGATCTCCAACAGATCCAATATCAGTTCTTACCTTGCTTTGATCGAAAAAGATAAGTTCAACATCTTCATATGTTCCTGCTTGATATGCTATACCACCATTAAGAACTTCTGACTTGCCAACACCACTATCAGTCATGACTGAAGTGAAAGAAGGTGCTCTCAGTGTAATCTGTTGATAGAATCTCTTTCTTACATAATAAGTTGTTGTAGTATCTGCCACACTAGGAATAAGATCCATATTTACAGCACTACCAACACCAACATTGTGTGGTTCGGATGTAGATACCAAAGCATAGTTGTTATCCACAACAAATGCTTGGATGTTCTTACTTAGTTCGTTGTAGATGACAACTTCTAGACCTACAGTATCTCCAAGAACTGTGCTCTGGAGAAAATAGTTCTTAGTAGCACTTTCAGGAACAACAAACTCTCCTTGAGTCACTTCGACTCTAATAGAGTTTTGGTTTGATACAGACTCAAGGATTCTACCTCTAGCAATGACATCATCATCGCCATCTGTTAAGAGTAGTGTTGCTTCTGCACTAAACGATCCATTACCAGACAAGATAATACTGATAATGTTGCTAGAAGAGTTTAAATTTTTGTCAGACTGATATGTTCCTGATACATTCTCAAGAACAAACTCATTTCTATTAGAAATGTCTCCGATAACCCTACCAGTGTAGTTGCTATCTTCTTGAGTAACAGTATCTCCTTCAAACAGATAGCAAGGGGCAATAGTCTCAATATAAGAGACTGCTAGAGTATTAGTAGGATCTAGATCATTTGATTTGAGTGATGTAACAGTCTTACCAGTAACCTCTGCGACAATCGCAGCTGCTCCAGATCCTTCGGTTCCAGTGTTATTAACAATGAATCTATTGCCAACTTTGAATGATGCTGGAGAATCCTCTACATTCAATGCAGAAATACTACCACTAGTGGTTTTGTTGATCTTCAGAATAGTATTACCACCATTGCTAGGCATTCCTAGAGTTTTTAGTCTCTTGGCATACTTTGGTAAATCATCCTGAGATAGATCTGCATTATAGTTAGAATCAACAGGTAGTGAGTAATAATTTGATCCTAGGATATATGGGAATGCAGGATCGCCATTAATATCGATAGTAATAAAGTATGCATAGACTCCTGCTGGATATTCTGGTGTTGCACAGAATCTTCCATTGTTTTCGTCTAATTCTAATTTACCAGTCTGAGTGCTAGGTCTCCACTCATAATCTTCAATAAAAGTTCCAAGTGGGAACTCAGATGGATTTGGACCGCCAAGTCTGTTGCCCTTCAGATAATATGCTGATGACAGTCTGCTGACAGCACTACTAGTGTCTAGAGGGTTCTCATAACCATAAGGACCATAAATTGGATTGCCATCATAAGCAAATCCTAAAATAGGAGAGTGTGAAGTTCCATCATCATTCAGATCAGTTCTAAGATCAGAAGGATTGGCAACAATACCATAACCATACCCTTTAGTAGGATTGTAGTTCTGGAATGCATAACCATTAGATGAGTCTAACTCAGACTGCAGTTTCTTATAGCGATCTTTGGTATATGTAACGATATCAGATGTTGCTGCTGCTCCATCACCAACAGGTAGAATATCGACTATCACATTTCCTTTGGAGTAGAACTTACCTTCGTCTACTTGCTCAAAGTCAACAATTTTGCCATTTGCTAAAACAGTATTGTATTCTGCAAAACGACCTTTGCCAAGACGATCGATAATTCTTACTGTAGGTGGTGTAGTGTAGTATTCACCAGCATCAATTACTTGAATACTTGTAATTCTACCAAAAGTAACAGTAGCAGATGCTTTTCCGTTTCTACCAGAAGTAATAGTTACAGTTGGTGGAACAGTATATACAGTCTGATCAAGAAGTTCAATACTGTCAACAACTTCACCTGCTAGGAAAGATCTTGCTCTTCCTGGAATATTGTTAATCAGAACATTAGGGGGATCCTGGAATCCAGCACCTTTTTGTGAAATATTGAACTTGGTGATAGGACCAAATTTGACTTGATCAAAATCTCTATAACTGAAAGCAAGAGTTCCATCAACTAAGATGCCAACATCTCTTTGTGTTGTTTTATACGATTCAGTAATAACTTGAGGATTCTTACGAATCAATCTCATCGTCTTCTGATCTTGCAACTTCTGCTGAGTATTTGCAAGAAGAATAGGTCTAGTTGGGAAAGAAGACGAACAGATGTAGTAATAGTTGCTATCTTCATAAACAGCAGCAACATCACCAGGCAGATCTCCAATCTGAGACTGAATAGTAGGATTTGCTGCTTCAGCATTCTCTTGACTCAGAATCCAACGAATGGTATTCTGTGGAGTCATAATAATGGGATCTCTGGTCTCGAAACCTGCACCAGATACCTGAATGCGATCTCCTTCCTCAGAATAAGGAACAGGAGCATCAGTGCTCAAGTTATAAAGGACACCAAGGACTAGAAGCTTGACGTTTCCAGAGGTAACTGTAGAAAAACTGTAAACAGATTCTCCAGCAGCATAAACAATATTGCTTTCTCTGTCGCTAACTAGAAACTGAGTGACACTTTTATCATTATACTCAAATTCTTCCCCACGGATTATAAATCTGCCTGTAGAAGAAAATCCTTCTGTGGAAAACACATTGATACGATCTCCAACAGTAAGACCATTATCAAAGTCTTCTGTTAACTCGGTTTTAGATGCAATCTTGAATGTATTGTTAATCGAAGACGTATCTAAAGCAATTTCATATAGTTGCTCTCCATCAACTGTGCCAGCACCGAAAACATTGTCTACAATACCAGATGCAAAACCTGCATTGGGATTAAATGAGTCTATGCCTTGAACAATCTCTTCTCCAATGAGATCAGATACATTACCCGCTAAAACTTTTACTTTTAATGAGTAAGAGGTGATCCAATCGGATGTGGATGCTTTTACAGTAAAATCTTTTGGTCTTACAACCTCTGGAGTGTCATTTCCTACCAGAGTGTTGAAAATAAACTTGATTGACCTATCAGTGCCTTTTGCACGATAGAAACTAGTAATATTCTTAATTAGAGTTCGCTTGTCTACCTTCTCATTCAGATACTTTTCTGGGAAGGATGCAAGGTAGTCAGACTCAAAGTTCTTGACAATAGCATACAAGAACAGGTTGCTGATGTTCTGGACTGCCACACCTGAGTTGTGACCCACAGCAAGCGTTGTTACGAAGTTGCTTGCCTCGTATAGGTCACCTAGTTTTGTATTGCCACTGACTCCACGAGAGACATCACTGAGAGTGTTACCATTTCTCTCTTTGTAAAACAAGATCTCATCGTTAATCTTGATGTAACCATTTTCCACAGGGAAAGAAGATGCATCAATCAATTCAATAGTAGTATCACTCGCAGATACTGCTACTGCTAATTCTGTGCCTTGTGCTAGAAGACTTTTCTCATAAAAATCGATATCACGATATTTCGTGATATTCTGAATCACGTCGAGAGGTTGACCCCTAAGTTCTAACTGCTCGTAATATTTCTCTACAACTTTAGAAAAATTTTCGTAGTCAGAAGAAATGAACTCAGGTAGTTGACTCTCGATTAGAGTGGATATTCTCCTAGTCTCTGCCATTTAAGCTTACTCTGTGTAAATCGTGAATGAACTCTTTGGAATATCAACATCGAGATAAACCTCTCTCGACGCACTAATATCATTGCTTAGTGGGATAGTTCTCACTTCGATTCGATTATCGAAGAAACTACCTTCAATAACTGTCAGATCATAAAGTTTGATCTCTCCCTTAATATAATCAACCGTTCCAACAGAGTCGTTTAAAACGATTTTCTCACCTGAGATAGAGTCTATTCTATATAGGACGATTTTACCAGAGCGATCTTCGAGATAGACTGTCCAGAGAGGATATTCACTTACTTTGAAACCTGTTGACTGGACAATTACATCCTCATCACAAGTATTATCGAAAGCATTTTGGAAACATAGTTCGTAGAAGAACTTACTATTGATCTGAGGATAAAAATCCTTTCTCATTTTCACAGTGGTAAGATTACTGTTAATACTACGATCAGCATCATCAATTACACCAACAAACTTAGAGAATCTAAACTTGCCATTAAACTTCTCTGTATCAGAAGATGCAATGTATGCTTCTAGACCACCGAGAACCTTAGACTTAATCTCATCTCTAGTCTGATTGGTCTTTTCTTTAGAATAGTAAATATTGGACTTTAGTTCAACATACAAAATAGAAGCATCGATGACATCAGGAGTGATGGATGCCACCATGTATGGTTTCAGTTTATCTACAATCTCTTTTTTAGTTACAGAACTCAATCTACGTGCAGTAGATGGTTTGACAACAATCTTGACCTTACCATACTCAGGGGGATCATCCTCTTCACCACCAAATGTAATGATATCAGCAATAGCAGGATAGATCTCTCTTACAATTGCTGCATAGTCTTGTGCCGTGACTGCTCTGTTCTGTGTTCCATAGAACTTAGGAGCATTAAACTTGATCTTAGAAACAGATTCGATCTCTGCGCCCCCTAATGCCGCCTCTACGAGGTCTGTAGCAGCAGAGTAGTCAACAGTGTAGTTTAGGTTAGAATCGCCTGCAGGGGTTTCTATGATGCCATTGAAGGTGAATGCTCTTGCTCCGTTAGCATCAGGACCATTCGTTGACAGATATGTAATTTCTACTTGGTTACCAGACTCTAGTTGTCTACCTAGGACACCATCACCAAAAAATACTTCATACTGCTCATCTTCGGTTTCCTCAACATAGAAAACACTTGACTCACTCGTAATGTCTAGGATACTATCTGCTCTCGCATATATCTCTCCTAAAGTGCTTTGTGCAGATGCGAAAATACGGACTCTAAGGGACGAAACGTCTGCATTGGGGTTCTTGATCACAAAACGGTTTGATCGTGCTGCATTAACCGTATAGGTGTCAGTGATGAAGTTTCCTTCGTAAATATCGATGCTATCAAAAGTTCCGATGTTATTAATAACAGGAACCTTAATGTCCTCAACCGCTACAAAATTGTATACGCTACCATCAAATGTAGAATTGAAACCTGTTCCTTTTCTTAGAACGATTTCATTCGGTGCAGTGTTTGGAAATGTTATTCTAAAAGACAACTTTGCCTTTGGTGATGTTGCTGACTTGGGAGTGTAACCCAATTGCTTCGCCAGCGCCACCACATTGTCCCTGAGCGTTGCCGAATCAAGGAACGTCTCGTTCACCACCATATTAGTGTTGAACGCTGTATAATACGTATTATATGCCAATACGTCGAGAAGGTTCGACCATACAGAACCTTCAAAATCAAAATCAGTAAACTCTCCCTGCGATCTCAAGTATTCCTTGAGAGCAGTCTTGATATCTGCAAAGTCTAGGTTTGATAGTTGAACGTATGGCATTATCGAGTTCTCTCTAGGAAGAATTCTATGGCGACAGGAAAGTCTTCTCTACCAATAATTTCAAATTCTAAAGCAACGTCAAATCCATTGTCGTCAAAATTAGTATCAACTTCTAAACCAGTAACCGTAATTCTTGGTTCAAACTGATCTAGAGTCTGACGAATGTCATCGCCAATTTCAGCAGCAGTCGCCACATCTAGGTGCTCAAATAGTAAATTACGAAGATTAGACCCCAGATCTGGTTGAAATGGTCTCTCGCCCTTTGAGGTAAGCAGCAAATTGACGACTGCTTGTTTAATTGCAGCATCATCCTTCTTGACAATTAAGTCACCTGTTACAGGATGGGGTTTGAACGTTACATTCAAATCCTTGAAGGTCTGAAACTTTGCCACACGAATAGTAGAGTGTATCTTATCTATTTAGCAGCCCATCAAATTATCTAGTCGCTTTCTTTCTTCTTTCAATTTCTCAGACTTCTTCAACCAATAGTCGCTAGCAGGTTGAGTGATAAGTGTCATTCCTGATCTTACAAACTTGTCGCCAAGGTCTGTGGGACTATTTGCCATTGATAATTCTCCTATAAAGTGTTGGTGACCAATATTGATAATAATCAGTCTTGTGTAATTGTTCTCTTGCCTTCTCTAATTTATCACGCTTTTGAATGAGTAACAAGTTTCCTTCATTAAAGTTACTTTGCACTCCATTAATATGTGTTGCGTCATCCATATGATCATCAAGCGCATAGTATACACTTTGACTCATATTAATTTCCGCAACCCGTTGCATCAGAGCGCATTCAGAGATATCGTCCTCCAAAATGTAGACTATCACGTCCGCATTTGGTAATGAACTCAGAGTCACACGCCGTAAGGCACGCTCCTCTATATGAACAGACGCAGAAAAAGCGTAGGGACATATGGCATGACCACCTAGATCCCCACGCTGCTCAGAAATATATTTAATCCATTCCTTAACTCTACTTACCTTGTCCACGATACATTTTCTTTTTACTATTTCTGCTAGTGGCAGCATACTTCGTGTGCTTCCCACAACCCTGTCGGGTCTTCTTGGGAGTTGGTTCGATAAATGTGCCACCAGTCAGTGAAGGACGCTTTGCCATGGGTTTTCTTTGAACGACTCACATATTATAGCATACTTATGCTGCTGCTGCACCACCTGCAGCTGCTCCCGCACCAGTCTGAAACTGCACTGATGACGGAGCAAACGGTGCAGTCAGTGGTCTCGGTGATCCTGCAATAAATGCTTCATCCCCTTGCAGTGCTGGTTTTAACTTTTGAATGTAGATCGACTTGTTAATCAGAGTCTTGATAATCCTTGTGCCACCTGTAGGATCAATACATCCTGGTGGTGTTGCAATGGGAACCCCTGGCACTGGAGTAACAAGAGTCCCCTCTGCAAAGAATGGTGTAGGTTTCTTGTCCATAAAGATCCCTGCCTTCACTGGAGTCCCCTTCAGTGGCGCTGCAGCAAACGTGCAAGTAGCATTGGTGCTCACAGTATCCATTGTAGTTGGAATCGCTAGTGCTGGCATAACTTGTGATCTAGGTGAACCTTAGAGTCCCTTGCAGTCATCTCTGCAACTGCACGAACCTCCTGTAACTGTATATATGTGTCATTCAGAAAGTCTACAAGGTTTTCATGTTCCTCAGATCCTGGACGACGATACATCAGCGGTCCAGGTGTCTCAACTTCCTTCAGTCTCTTCTCCAAGGAATTCAACTTCACTTGTAGTTCTTGCTCCATTTTTAAAACTTTCCTTATAATTTATACCGTATGCCCCGAAGGCACTCGAAACATCAATTTCAGGTGCTGCGTCAGCAGCCCCAAAATAGTCCGTCGCAGCATCTTCGATTGCATCGGCAAATTCATTGAACTCGTCGAACCTTTGTTCCTTTAGAACACCGTCCTTCGTCTTGTAAGTGATTTTGTGTTGTTCCATGATTACTCCTCGTCGAATATTGAGAATACACTGCTCCACACTGAGTGGAAAAATACATATAGGAAGAATTTACCTTCCTGGTCCCTATTACGTTTCTTCGCAGGTGCTCTAGTCATACTATACCTCAGGGGATTTTTTTATATAGTTCTGAATACCTGTTACTATGTTACTTCTCAGGATACTCTCAGTTTCTTTGAGACATAGCATAATATAACTAATCTCTTCCCTAAATGTTGTCAAGGGTTTCATGGCAAAATTTTCTGGGGCGATTTTTTTATATTGGAGGGACCCGAAGTATTTATCTCGCTTGGGTAACACTTTGTAGGTTAGAGTAGGCGTAGGAGTCCCGCTCGGCGTTCAGGGGGTATACATTAAGGGGGGCATTAACTGCCCCCTGTGTTTAACTTAGTGCTGCCACTGATCTTCTACATTGTCTCTTAATCTGTGCCAATGCGTAGTTATCGCTTGGTGTCTTTGAGCATGTCTGAATGATACCTAGATCAGGGTGTTTGTATTTCAAATGCTTGGAATCGTCAAAGAAAACAAATCCATACTCATCCATGATGGCATCAACTGCCTTCCTATACTTTCCGAGTTGTTTAGACATAGTGTGTGTGGGGTTAGTGTAAAGAAAGGGGGGCGACCCCTTAGAGTTCTGCCAGCATCTCATCCATCTCATCGGTGTCGATGTCGTCGTGCAACCATGCCACGCCGTCGCCCGTGATATACTCACCGAACTCATCGATGAATCGCTTCGCCCACTTGCGATACCCAAGGTTCTTGTTCTCCTTGGCATGGCGGTAGATCATCTCCTCATTGCCGATCCAAAGAGCGACGTTCCATGTTTCGTAGGTTGCCCATCCGTTCATGCTGTGTCCTGTGTTGTGTTCTCTTGTATTGTAGTCGGTAGAGGGGTGCTGCCTAGACCAGCAGTGCCAGTTCCTGAGTTGTCACGCTGGAGACGCTCTCGTCATCATAGACACGCACCCATGGGATGGGGTTGCCCTCGGTGAGTTTCCAAACCATTTGATCACCCTCTCCCTCTGCCTGTCTGATTGCTGCGATACGGTAGGCGTGCCCGATGTTGATGGCATAGTCTGCACCGTGCTGATCAAAGGTGCCGAAGGAGGTGGGTTGAACTGCGAACATGATTTTGTTGGTTGTTTGTTTGTTGAACTTAGTCTACAGGGTCAGCGTCTAATGTCTGTCGCTGATGTTCCAGTTCGTGAACTGTTCGGGTTGGATCTTGCCTGCCCTCACTGCCGTGCGATACTCATGCTCTGCCTGCATCTGACGTTGGATCTTCTCCATGACGGTCAGCATCAGGGGGGAGGGGTCAGCAGTGGTGATGAACATGCCGTGGCGTTGAATGTTTTTCATGTCCTTATTATAGGGGCTATGAGGGGCAGTGCCAAAACCATGTGACACTTTGGCAATTGGGAGGCAGCCGACCGAGGTGTTACTTAGTGGGGGGATTGTCCCCCCTAAGTGTGATCAGGCAAACTCAGCAAATGTGTAACCGTTGACGAAATCATGGGTGACTTTGTTGTCACGAACATACCATGCAAAATCTTTCTGAAACACACCGTCAGTGTATGCATTGCAGAATTCGTTGATGATAGCGTTCAAACGTGATTTAGTTGTGTTTGACTGCCAACCGCCATCGAAGATGGTAACAAAGTCCTCACCAACCTTTGCAATCAAGTTGCCATGCAAACGCACTTCAGAAACACCATCGGTGGTGCTAACAGATGTGTTTGCTTTAGACCAGTTGGCGTTGCCTGTGATGGCAGCGTTCATTTGAGATTCGATCTTACGCATGAGAGTCGTTGGTTGTTTGTCTTGAATGTATTGTTGCAGGGATGGGGGTGAATTGCAACCCCCTGTGTGACACTAGGTGGACTGGTTGCTTTCGTCCACCTCCAGCATGATTTCCATGACAAGATCACAGAGTTCATCGTCTGCCTCGAAAGGTGCGATCTGTGAGTCTACGAAGTCCATCACCATTTCAAAGTCCGCCTCAGGGTTAGCGTTGCAGAATTCGGTGATGCCACTGATGTCGAGTTCGATTGTTTCGTTGTTGTTCATGAGTCTACAATAGAGGGTTTTGAGTGCTGTGCCTATTTTGTGTGGCACCTTGTCAACTGTCACAGTCCGTTGAGATAGTCTGCCAGTTCCTCTTCATACTGTTCCTTGGTGTCAAAGGTGCGACCATGGATCACACGGGGATACGTGGCATCAAGACCAGCAGCGGCGACCATCTCGCAGTCGGCACGATCGTATCCCATCTCAACGAGATTGTTGACGTATGGGTTGTTGCTTGGTGTTTCGTTGTTCATGTGTATACAATACAGGATCTGAGGCAGAAATCAAGTGATAGTGGACAGCATGTGGATTGTCCTGTGGAATAAAAGTTTTCCACAGGCAGCTGACCAGTTTGTGTTACTTAGTGGTGTTAAGTTGTTTAAACATAGTGATGCAGTGTTTAATAACAACAAACCAAAAGAAATGTGGACGTGTGAGGTTCTCAAACCCTGGCACGTAAGGTTCTGTTCCAGACATGAAAAAATCCCAACCATGTATACACTACACGATCAGGATCAGTTTAGTTAAAATAGTGGACAGTTCAACTAGTGGCACACAAAGTGTAGTCAGTCATCGAATTCAGTGTAGTCTTTAAACTTACGTTTGGATTTGTTACGAGAATTGTGACGCTTAGCGTTGTTGATCTTGTAACCATAGTCCTCGTAATCATCTCCAATCAGTGATGCTTTGCTTGTCACGTCTGGGTTAAACTTCTTGGTTGATTTTGCCATCTTTCAGTGAAATTAATCAATTAGTATCAAAAATACATCAATATTTAGTGTTTATGGTAAGAATTTGGATTTTAACTCCAAATCTTGCTGTTTAATACTATTATTGATCAATTTACCTAGTGATTCTTTACTATCAAGACATTCTTGAATAGTATTAGCATAATTCTCACAATTTAATGTATAAGTATACACATTTTGTGAACTATTATACATTATCTCTACAATATCTTCTCTTACTACTACTCTATTAATAGCAGAACTTTCTAGATTATTAAAATCTTTGATAATTGGAGAAAATTGACTTTCTGTCATTTCTAATTAATAATTAAAACTTAAATTTTAAACTTTCTCATTTTCTGTAATTTCTCAAAATCTTAAAAAGTTAAGTTTTTGGAATTTTGATATTTTACAGATTTTGAGATTATCACAGAAACTCGAAAGTCTTCGTTCCTTGCCCCTGTGAGACCTCTGTATTCTACCACATGACTCCGAGTATCTTTGAGGGGGTTGTGCCAGTTCTCAGCGTGTCATAGAGGGCGTTGACAATCGTTGCAGTGTGCGCTAAGACAACAACTCCACCGCACCTTACCTATATTAAATAAACCATTTAGTTTTCCACAGGTTTTTCCACAATGTTTTCCACAGGCACTACATGTAGTCAGTGAATTGTATTGCTAACACTAGGGAGTGCTGTTACGGAACTCAATAGAGTTTTGTAAGTTTTGTCCAATTAATCCATGAGGTATCACATTGAATGCTAGAGTCAATCTTTCTTGTGTTGAGTTGTTTGGTGTCACCATATGTTGGAGATGTGATGGGAACAATAAGAGTGTATTAGGTTGTGGATCAATGATGTATTCGTTGCCTGTATACTGTGTTGATTGTTCTGTTGTATCCATCTGTATTTGCATAGAGAATAACTTATCATTTGATGAGTTATTTCTTTTGAATAGAAACTTACCACTGTTAGATGGTATGTTGATGAATACTACACCAGAGATGATTGAATTAGAATGGTTGTGTAATTGACAGTAACCATGTTGTTTATGTAAGTTCAACCATGACGTTGTGATTTGTGTATTGGTTGTATATCCTAACTGTGTGGTGTAACTATCTAAGTGTTGTTGTATTTGTTGTTGTAGTTGGGGATAATTGTTTAATATATTTGTTGAGTAAGAGATGTGACCATTACCACAATCATAGTATTGATAGTTTGTATGATCAATGTTGGTTGTGATATGTGATTGATAGATTGGTGTAGGGAATATATTTGTTATCGCCATCGTGGACCTATCACCCAACCTACTAACACATCTCTACGACCTTTCTTAACTGGTGTGACACGATGATAACAGTTAGAGTCAAAGATCACGAGTGTGCCTGCTTTCTTTGGAACTTTAGTGAGACCTGATGGGTGTTTGAGTATTTGTAACTCTCCACCTTCGTAGTCATCATTGAGTAGGAGAGAGAAAGAGATCTTACGATTGAATTGGTGTTGCATATCATAGACATGTTCAATCGACTCTGTGTGCTTATTGTAGTTGAATAGAGTATGATCTTGATGCCATTTGTAGTGTCCACCCACGTCGTAACTCATGAATTCAATCATGTCATCACCGAAGCAAGTAATATCATATTGAAAGTTATGTTGATTAACTCTCATGATATAATGCCAGATCATACCACAAAACCAATGATACGTAGGGATAGCACATGAGACATTATCACGATATGACTTGTCTTCTTGTATCCCTTCTTTGGTTAGTATTTGTGTTGGTGTTGCATGTGGTCTGAACTCTTCACACTGTTGTATAATCTCTTGTAGGACTGGTTGTGTGAGATTAGTATGAAAGTAGTTGCAGTTAGCAGCAGAGAACAGTTCAAGATTGGGATTTTTCTGCATACAACTCTTCCATTTCTTTCATATTAACATAGAAGATATCTTCTACATTGTCAGGGTCAATCCATTCAACAAACTCTTCTGCAACAGCAATAGCATCTTCTGAACGCTCTTTCGACATAAGAAACTTGAAGCGACGTTCTCTATTCTTGAGAGTCTTGTCTACTTGAGTGAAGAAATCGTTATTCATTTGATAGTCAGGATGTTGGAGAGGTGATCGTAGGTAACGAATTCTTGTTTGGTATTGAGTGCAAGTCTCAAACCTTTAGCAAACTCATTAGGAAACTTAGAGAAATAACGCCAGTATTTGTCTGGGTCAATGTCGTTTGGAACTGGTTTGAATGTTGTTGATGTCAGTTGTTGGAGTTCAACTAATTCTTTGACATGATCGGAGATTAAATTCACTTGACGTAGACCTCGTTGTTTTGTTCGATTGTGAGTGCTTGTGCTTGTTGTAGTAGTTGACACATATGTGCAACATGATCTACATCTTCATCATTTGGATTGAAATCATAAGACGTAGACCAATCAGGTGTGCCGTCATCATGAGTATAAGCACCAAACATGTAACCATCATCTTCAATAGCAAAGACGTGTGGATAAGTAACAAGATAGAACTTGGGACTAGTCATCGATCTGTGTGGTGGATGTGTTCAGTATACTATGTATTGGGCAGGATGTCAACCCTTGTAACCTGCATTGCGGTAGAGATAACCGCCTGCCCAGTCAGCATGTTCCATCATCATCTCACGCTCTTTGATGATGAGCATATTGAATCTTACACCCTTGGCAGGTGCTTTGATTGATGCTGGTTTGTATACTTCACCAGTCTTACGATCTACAAAAGCATGAACAGAACGTGAACCATTTGCATTCATCATGATCTTGTGATACTTTCTACCTGTATCAACTGTAAAATTATAACCACAACGACCATCTTTCAAGTCATCAATACATGCTTGATGATATTCTTGCTTATCAGTTGCCATAAAGAACTCATGACGACGAATTGACTCGTTGATGAAGTTTGAAACCAGTGCATCACACAACTCAAAGCAATACTTAGTGATATTGATTTGATTGGTGTTCTGTGCATCCTGCTGAGCACAGAAGTCAGAAAACTCTTTGTTCAATGAAGTGGTGGTCATGTGTTTTGTGCTGATGTGAATAGTATAGGGCAGATTAGGCGTTGCGGACCTCACCACCGACCACTACGTCAGCTGGCACACGAGAGACAGTGTAGCGACGGATCTGCTGTGAGAATGGACGCCATGCCTCCACAGTCTCACCCACAATGCGATCATGCTGACGATCCATGCCCTTAGCAGTGGTGCATTTGCCACACTTGCGGAAATACACGATGGGGTGCTGGGGAGCATCAACAGTGTCGATCTCGATCTTGTAGAAGCAGTGCTTGACGACTGTGGTGGTCATGTGGTGTGTCCCGTGCTGATGAATATAGTATAGGGCATTCGGATGCCCTGTGGCGGTTCAGTGGACACTTGTCAGGCTGGTCTACGAATGGGTCTGTCAAACAATTTCATCTGATAACCTTCCTTCAGTGCATGAATGATAATGTTATCGTATGAATGTGATCGTAGTGGGATGTGTCTATGAACTAAAAAGTCTTCACAGTCTTCTGCAATTGCCTCCTTAAGTTCATGTGGCATTCTGTCTAGAAATGAGCGATCAATCATTGTGATAATGGTGTAACGTTTCTAATTATAAGTCATGAATGCCTGACATTGCAATAATTTTATGATTTCTTCTTAAACTTACGTCGTCCTGATAGGTATTGGTAGTCTACACTACGTTGTTCATATTTAATACCAGCAGCAATCAACTCATCGATCTTCAATGAACACTGCACACGTCGTTGTTTCTTACTATCAACCTTGGGATTGATCACATACAATGCACTCTTATCTTCTATCTCTTCTTTGAACACCTTACGTGATAGTTTTGTCTCTTGCTGTGCTTCCTTACTCTTGGTGATGCTCTTGATATATGATACGAAAGCATCAATATTTTCTCTCTTCATCTTACCCCACAACACATCATAGTCTGATGGTGTGATATAAAACTCATACTCAGTATGAAATGTCTTGATATCACCTACTTGAACATATTGTCCTACAATAAGATTATATTCCTGATGCTCCATCTTCTTCTGGATATCACCACAACAAATAGTATTGCTACCAGTAGACTTCACACTACCATTATAATCAACAACGATGCCATCAACTAAATCAAACTCATCAGTATATCCTCCACCCTTGAGCGCATCATACTCATCCTTAGTGTAACCAGTGCGCTTCTTGATTACATCACTCTCGTAAGAGTTACCATGTGCTTGAACTTCCATCAGGCAAACCCTTTTTTCTTCTTGTAGTCATGAACAACCACCACTTGATTAGTGATGATAGAACTCCACCAATGATTTCTCACGAGTTCATAGTCATGAAACGTTCTGTTTCCAAGAGTGTAATAGTGTCTGTCGTAGAGTTTGTCACTTGTTTGAGTGAACCAGTCAGAATTAGTTGTTGGTGTCATTGTTCAACAAATGATTTGAGTAGTGGCATAGCAGAGTATGCCGTAGTGTTACCTAAGTCTACTGGTTTGCCAGGACGTTTGTGGTTAATTGGGGCAATGTAACATTGTTTCTTTGTGTTGTAGAATCCCCAGATTGAGACGACAGGATCATTGGTGTAACTAAACCTAGCATGATTCCTAATCCAAATGCCAACGATGTTGGTCTTATGTTCTTGAACATAGTATGTGAAACCTTGTGGTGGTTGATGAGGGAAATCAGTTGGTAGTTCTGTCATTAAAGATCAGCATGGAGCATCTCATCAACAGTCATCTCAAGTTCTGCTGCTCGCAGTTCTAGTTCATCACAACATGTGTCATCATCATGTAGATCAATCATGTCAGTGTCAACAAAACTGAAGAGTTTGTCGAAGAGATCATTTACGAACTGTTTGTTGCTGGATTGTTGAGTCATAGTAGTTCATCATTTGAGTGTCACGCTGCGCTAAGAATAGCAGGTAACATGTGATAGCGACAAAGGCAAAGATGCCGCTTAGGAGATACTGTGTGATTCTCATCAAACTGCCATTGGAGCATACTCGGAGCGTGGCATCTGCTCTACGTTGTAGTTAGTTACCTCAGCACCGTTAGCAATACGCTCTGCCCACTCGTGCTTAGCGGTGAGCATGGTGACAGTGCTGTAGGACTTGAGACCGTTAGCATTCCATGTGACACGCTTCTGGAAACGCTTGACGACAGTGCCAGACTCTTCAGCGATGAATGCTTCAGGAAAGAAGTCAACGGTGGTGACGAGTGTGGTGAGTTGCATGGGTGTCTCTCGATTACTTTGTAATCATAGCAGCTTCCAAGCGGGTGTTGGGGGGTCTGGTAGACACTTCGACCACTGGCACTCAGCATCGCGCCATTGCTTTCGTGCTGACTTATAGATGGTATCGTTCGCAGCATCATCACGATACATCTTGAAGATTTTAGCAGATTCTGCGTAACAGCACGTCGCATGGTCCGTCTCTTGCGGACGAATCTTGCCATTTTTAGCGTATTTACGTCCAGAATGGTGATTTGCGTAGCGTCGTGCTCTTGTAAACCCCATTTCAAGGAACTTTCTGCACATGTCCATGCCAACAAAGTCCCCTTCAGACATATATTCGTAAAACTTGCGATGCAGAGTCTCCGCACTGACCTGTGCCTCCTCTGGAGTTTTAAAACGCCAGAAAAGACAGAGTTGTGCAGAATAGGGTTGAACTAGCAACACTCCTTGTTCGCCGCGGCCAATACGATAGAGATGACGCTTATCATTCTCTGTGAAGTCAAGTGACTTGTAGTCCAACGAATAATCAAACTCAATCATCAGTCTGCTTACGATTCTTGATAGTGTGTGGTTTCTCAAACTTGAACTTCTTGTTCATTAGTTTGTTCTCATGTCTGATAGCATTGAGAAGATCATTACGATCTTCCCAACACCCGTAGTCAAATTCACCCTTGTCTCTTGTAGATTTCGTCATTGATCTTTTGATGTAGTTTTTGATGCTTCAGGGCAGGAAGATCAATCTGTTCTGCTTCAGCAATAGTATACGTTGTTGTTCTTTCCAGAACAGTTCGTAGGTATACAAGTTCGTCAAGGTTGAGTTGCATTGTTCAGTATGTAATAAGTTGTGGTTCTAACGTTTGTGATTCCTTACTCCCCATGTCATCTCCATTGCTATTGTCAGCAATAGGATGAACACTAGGACGAAGATTGTGCTCACTTTCCAACTCCATAGTCACCACCATCCTCTGCATGTTTGCGTTCAGTTTCATGTAATGCTTTGAGTGCCTCTTCAACCTCAGGAGAATGTTCCCACTCCCACATGTCACCCTTCTCAGTGATTCTGCTCTTCGTGCTCATTTACTTTCCTCAATGTGAAATAGTCGTCATGTGATTCAAAGTCAATCACAGTGTCAGTTGTCCATCCTAACTCCTCTAAGAGTTCATCTGGCAATGGTAACACGAGATCACCATTTTCGTCAACCTCAACCTGACTGTAGTATTTTGAATTGTTAGTCACAGTAATTCCATCCCATTTAACTCGTCTGCGCTCCCAAGGCATCAAAATCATATCTGAGTTTGTAGTCTTTGGGGAGCATATTATATCTAGTAATGTGCTTCTCTGCGTGTTCAAAGCATTGAAAGTGACACACTTTGCTCTCACGCTTGTCATCAAGACGATAAGGAAATGTCTCCCATGGGAATAGTTTCTTATCGTATGATCTAACTGCTACGATATCAGACTTCTTCTTTCCAGAAGTCTTCCCAGTCTTCTTGCGTGGCGGTGTTGATGTTAATGTTTTGAGATTCTCCTCTAGTTTCTGTTGAGGCGATGATTTCTTCGGCGTAGGTGCGGAGGACTTGGTTGAAGTCTTCTTCTGTGAAGTCGTTGAAGATACTTTCTTTGGGGTCGTTTTCGTCCCACGAGATTGTGAACGTGCCATCGTTTTCTTCTTTAACATCAATCATTAATGTAACCGTTTAACTCTAAGTATTTACGAGTCAAGGGAGTTGGTTCATATACTTCCCACATATTACCACCAGCACATGCAGCAAGAGCATTCATTGTCATGTTCTCAGTTCTACCTGCCCAACCTGCTTCTGCTTCCCATGCCACAACATTCTTAGGATAAGTGCGTTCTGCCATCACACGCCAGATGATAGGAACAGAGTCTTCAGGCATGATGATAGCAATTAAACTATTATCAATTGTGCCTGCCATACAATCTTGTGCAGCGTGCCATCCTTCATGTCTCATCACCATCATGAGTGTGCTAGGATTGCCCATGTAATCCTTATTCAGGAAGAAGTTGTTGCTTACTGTGTGATAGACACCACGATGACCTGATGGGAAATACTTTTCATCTGCAAGGAATACATTCACACCAATTTGATTGAGTGATGTAAGCATATTATGGAACTCACCAGTGACACCAGTGAATTCTTCAGTATTAGGATACTGTGATGAGATGTCAAGCATCGAGAATACTTTTACAACACCATCAGTGCATTCACCTAATAGCATACAACCCATGGCATCCATAGAGTTATATCCTTGTGTGATCTTACTATCATCAGCAAGTGCAACTTGTGCTGTGCTGAGTGATAATGCAGCAAATAGTGTAGGAAGAAGTCGTTTCATGAATTTAATGCAGAATGATCTGCGACAGTGTGTGATAGACGACGCTCAAGTTCAACGTCATTGATATTGTTTCTGAATGCTAGTGCTTGAGAGTCGTGTCGTGTCTGACTCCACATACAATCAATGAGATATTGAACCTCACCGATTGTTAAATCAACACTGACAGTATCAGAATTCTGAGAGGAGATCTTCGGGGAGGAGTTCATAGATTTGATTGCTAGGCATGTTGTAATCTGCTTCATAAAGAATACGAGTGCGCTCTTCTTCTGTCATCTCAGCAGGGTCGATGATGTCGTTGATCACGTTGTTCATTGTGTAACTCTTGTAATTATAACAGTAGAATGGGGCGGAGTCAGGGGTATAGTAGACACTTCATCAAGTGTCACTAAAGATAGGGATGATGTCAGTTTTTACGTGTAGGGTCTTGTTTACGTGCTGCTCCCATGAGCTGGCGTCCTCTAAATTGTAAAAGATCGCTTCTTGGCGTGTCTTCTTGTTTTTCTTTTGCTTTAGATAAACAACAGCGAATTTCATTTTGTTGTGGAGGATAAACTATCAAATTGACATAATGACGACCCCATCTAGAGTGCGCTGACTCAGGAAGTGGGAGGTCAACAAAGCAAATACTAACGTAGTATTCACTAATAAAACTAATGTAACCTGTGGTGCCACGATACTCAACGGGTTGAAGCAATTCAAACATCGTAGAATCTGTCATGCATGTCTTCCATTTGTTGTTTTAGTTCAATGATGTAGGTGGACATTGATGCCACTTTCTCTTGTAAACCTTTGTTTACATCTTGAAGATCTTTGACAAGATCTTTAACCTCATCAGTGAGTGCATCTGCTGCTTCTTGACTGTGTGCCATTTAAACCTCAGGAACTAAAGTGCAACTTTATCTATGTTATCATACGATTCCTTGATTTCATCAACCTGTTTAGTCATACTAGATTCAGTCATGTCGATCAATGGTGGTCCACCATTACCAAAACCACAACCTCTAGTCATATCGCGACGTAATCGTAGAAGATCATTCACACGTCGCTTCATTCTAATAATCTCTTCTGTGCTGTAGAGATAGTCTTTTTGTAACGCTTTGCGTAACATTTTGATCTCTTTTGTCGGTGTCCACATACTAATAACGTGAGGGGATGGTAGTTTCTTGGATGAATTGAGGTTGACCCAGGTCAGCAGTGCCGTCAGGATTACCTATTAGAAATGCTCTAAGAGTCTTTGCTTTCTCCATATTACTACGGTAGTAAGCAATAGTCTCTTCAATCTCTGATAGAATCTCTTCATAACACTGACGAGCAGATGTCTTGTCACATGTGAGATAGTCAGCAACAGCATTAGCAAGACGTTCACGACGCTGCTTGCTATACTCTGCTGCCCAGTATTCTTTGGTTTCCATTAATTAAACTCCTGGTTACGACGGGTGTCTAGGTATGAAATGATCTCGGAACGCCATTCCATCAGTTCATTGTAGCACTCTTGATTGTGAGCACAGTTTCTGAGTTTGGGGTCAGGTTTCAAAACACTTTCATAAAAAAGTCCAAGTGCATCTTTACGTTTTTGATACTTGTTGGTGTCCATGTTATCCTAGCAGTGACAGGTCAGTTTACCACGTATGGTCAGGGAATGCAAACACGTTGCACTCCCGTTATAATTATGCAACCACACTGGTGGCAGGCATACCGTCAACGAATACTGTGTTGACAATTGCTTGGAGTCTCTTGATAGTAGGAGCACCATAGTTCTTGAACACGGGCACTGTCACATAACCAGTAGACTTGCGATACATTGCAACATCACCAGCAGCAATCTTGCCGTTAGCAATATCAGCAGTATCCTCACGATTCATACGAATCACACGACCAATAGTTTGTGCCATCTCAATGACATCAAGTTGACGCAACATCACAGTGTGAGTGAGACCGTGGACGTTGATACCTTCAGACAGGATGCTATAGTGGAAGATGATAAACTTCTTGTTAGGGTCTTTGCCCCATGCATCGAAGGTGTTGAAGAACTCTTGACGATTGACTTTGGTCTTGTTCACATAAGCACCATACTTGCTGGTGATATGCAGCACATCGTAACCACGCTCACGTAATTGATGCATGATATCAGTCTTGAATAACATAGCACCCATGATCTTGCTCGCAGGAGACGCTACAAGCACCTTAGAAGCACTCTTAACGTCAAGTGAGTCTACTACACCCAATAACATGTCACGATCGTTTACAGCAGCATCTGCACCCTTCTGACGAGCATAGTCTACTTCAAAGGGAAGAATTGTAGGAGGAAGGATGCTACCACCTGCAATTAATTCAGGAGCAGGAACATTCTCAAGAACAGAACCAAAGATCTCACCATTGTTCATGCCACGGTTGCTGAAACGAGTGTGCTTAGGTGTTGCAGTAAAGAAATATGATGCATCAGCACTTAGACTGGCAGCAGCAACACCAACAAAGTGATTACGCTGCACAGCATTATGCGCCTCATCAAAATAACAGCAATCGAGCTTGATACCAGCATCAATGATACGTCCGAGTGAATGATATGTTGTGAAGATAATTACATGCTCACCAACATGGTGACACATGCGAGTGAACAAGTCAATGCGATCAGACTTAGTAGTGCTGAAGTGCTTTGTCTCTCCACTATGAACGTGAAGAACATTAGCATTGGTGATAAACTCAAGGTATTCAGACGATAGTTGAGTTGCTAGCATGATGCGAGGAGCAACAACAACAATAGTCTGCGGAGTCTCTGCGGAACAGAGACGCCTCACTACATCCATGATAGCAATAAGAGTCTTGCCGCCGCCAGTAGGCACGATGATCTGACCCTTGCTCGCATTCTCCATGGCATCGAGAGCACGTTGCTGATGGGGACGGAGTTGCATCGGGTCTGTCTTGCGTTGATGCTATTATTATAGAGCATCAGACCGCGCTGGTCAAGAGTCTGTGACAGTTTACAGACTGGTTAGCGGAACGACTGGAAGTTCTTTGCTTCTCTCTTGTATACTAGCACATCTTCGAGCGCACCAGTATCACTGAATACAAATGAGAAGTCGATTTCTTGATCAGTATGATCAATTAGTGTGCGAATCCATGCCGCATCGTCTGCACTAATCAACTCATATGCTTGCTCAATAAGATCAATCCACTTCTCTCTAATCTCAGACTTGGGTCTTTTCTTCTTGCTCCACTTTAGCGAAGAGATCTGCTTCTCTGCTGCATTTGCAGGGAATGCGTATAATCTATTAGTATAGTCACGACGCAAGTGAACAACAATACTACGATCTAGTTTGTTATGTTCAAACCACACTTTGTGCTGTTGGTGTGATATTCTCTCGATAAAACTATACAGTGTAGAATTCTGTAGCAGTTTTGTAATACGCTGAGGAGTATGTGACATTCCAATAGTATTACCATAGGCATCAAATTTAAACTTGCCGATTCTAATTTGGTTGGGTCCAATCCTGTCGAAGAGGTTCAACATCCTCTCTCTAATACCTTCAATTGGATCTAACTCAAGAGATAACTGATACCACTCTTTTCTATCCATGAGATATTCTACTGACATATCAGTAGTTGCTTCTACCTGCTCAATCTCTTCGTTGTAGTAGATCTCAATAAATTTGGTTGTAGACTTTGGAACAAAATAGTCAGGATCAATAAAAGTATATCCTAGGACTTTTTGTAATCTATCAATTTGTGCATTTGTGAAGATTTCTGGATATTGACTATCCACCAGAGATGTGCATTGTGGCCACATCACTGCATGATTGTGCAGCAGTGACTTATCACTCAAGCGATATACTTTTGATACGTCAAGTTCTGCTGCAAACATTATTCGTTATCCGCTAGTAGTTGACCTTGAGGACTGTATACAGCATAGAAGATATAATCTTCTGGTCTGGTGCATGATTCCTGATTAACTGGGAATAGATCCTCACACCATTCCATTGCCTCTGTTACATTATCACAGACAATAAATGTATACTCAGACTCGTGAAGAGCACCGAAAATATCAACTGGTAGTCTGCTTCTATACAGATCATATGATGCATTGATTGCATCAACATCACTGCTGCTGTTCCAACCAGTAGAACGCAGGAAGATAACAGTTTTCTCTTGACGCTTAGCAGACTCTTCAATAAAGTCTTGCAAGTAATCAATAGTGTAGTTTGCGTGTAGCTCCATTTAACTTCCAGGCGATTGTAACTCTTAATGAATTGAATGTTCTAGAGACTTCTTCTGCATAGTGTGTCATACGTCCATTGAAGAATACTGCTTTATTAGGTGCAGGTTCAGCATATGTCCATTTACCATCACTACCTTGGAATGCAGTCTTACCGCCCCAGGTTTGTTCCCACATATGATTTGCATACAATAGGAATGTTCTACAATCATCATAATGACCATCAGTGTGAGGCATTGCCTTATCACCAAATACATGTCCATTTGCATAGACACGTTCTAACTCTAGGTCAGGTTCATTGGTCACGTCTCTAATAATATTTAGGAGATAGTCATTATAAAATTGTTCATCATCTAGTTTCATCTCCCAAAATGGGATGTCATGATTTTTTGATACTGATGCATGACCATAACTCCATTGTGGTCTTGCCATGTCTTGTATGATTTGAGCGAAGTCATATTCACCAAAGACTTGATCATAGATTTCCATATTCTCTAATAAAATTAGTTCTTACTTGTTCAAATGGCACAAGAACTTCTTGTGGTGCATCAGGAAACTCTTTCAATAGTTTCTCAATACTTTTACCAAAGTTGAGAATTTGATGACGCATGAAGAAGTCTTCGATAAGACTAGTTGCCCACATGAGTGCAACACGACGCTTACCAGATGTCACAGGTGCAACATAATGCATATATCCTGTAGGATATACTAATGCCGTGCCTGCTTTTTGTTTAAATTTGAATGGCATGTCACCATCAGTGATCACTAGTTCCCCACCCTCATATTCATCAGGGTCATTGAGGAACAATGTGATACTGTGATGTGCTTTTAGTCCTTGAACAGTAATATTGTCAATGTGTGGATTATACTTTCCACCCTCACGATACTCTGTCAATTGAGGAACTGTCATCTCTTTCACAACGAAAGTAGATCTGAATGCAGTAGCATCATTGATACCCTGCTGAATCAGTTCTAAACTCTTTCTAAACTGTGATGTATGCTGAGACATAACGTAGTTATCCTTGACGGATGTGTCTACATTATTCTCATCACGTTGGGAAACAGTTCCTTGTGTAAACTCTGCCTTGTCGTATAAAGAATTGATATGGGTCAGTTGTTGTTCATTAAGAATCTCACATTCATAAAACATAGTTAGTCGTCCAGGATAAATTGACTGCTATCGAAATCGGGGTAGATTGATTCTACCTGCATTAGTTTGATGATGTCAAGAACTTCTTGCTTGACTCTCTTACTTCCAGATGCTCTCTGCTTAGCATACATGAGTCTGTTGATCATTCTGCTATCAAGGAAGTCAGATGATGCATCATCATCATAGTTTGTCCACTGATCAGAATCATCAGGATCCATGAATGCTGGTGGATTTTCTACACCATCATATAGTTTTCTATAGTTCTTAGGATCAATAGGATAAACCTGATTGTATAGAGTTTTAGCAAACTCTAGTTTGTCACCATATTGTTCTGGCGTAGGAATAGCAATAGATCTAATCTTTGATCTCCATGCAATCCACATTGCTTTCTCGCCTTCATAACTATCATCAACATCAGGAAGCACACGCCAATCACTAGCAGATAGCATCAGTTGCTTCTCTCTAGTTCTCTTGATCCACTTAGATTCAAAGAAGTTGATCTCTTTGTCTAGTGCTTGAGTATTTTTAAGTGCAACATCAGTCTTACGTTTAGCAGCAACAGCAAACAATGCCAGTGCTGTGTTATATACTTGGGTTGCTTGTTCTTGACTGCTACTCTTGAATTGATACTCTTGCCAATATAGAGACTCAGACTTGAAGTCATACTTCTGTCTCTTACGTTGCGCCGCGTAGGTGCCGTCATTATAGAAACTAAAGAAATCAAGAGTATCTTCTTCAGTATGCCAGAAAGTTCCGATCATCTCAAGAAATTTAGTCTTGAGTTCCTCTTCAAACTCCTGTGTCTGCAGTGATGCTGTATTGAAATCCGACAACGTTGTAGCACTGTTAGGTGCTTGCAGGATCGTTTTGTTAATAAGATCCAACTGCAGTAGTGGTTTCCTTATGATTGGTGTGCTTGAGGTCATGCTAGTGCCGTCTTGATATACCATCCCGTCAAGATATATTTATCTCCGTTGAACAGTGTGTTTCCTTTGTGGACGTGTGTCATACCTGCAGGAAAGTATACAACTGTTCCTTTTGTAGGACGAATTCTTCTTTTTTGATACAAGAACTCTGTCTCACCACCCTCACCATCAGGAACATCATTAAGATAAATCATCCAGGTAACTTCTCTACATGCATGTGATGCAGCAGAGTTTTCATAATGCCATTGATGATAACCACCAGTTGGTAGTGTCTTCTGCATCTTAACATCAGCAGAAATCATAGGAACATTCTTTAGTTGTCCAAACTCTGCCATATAATGAACCATACATGACTTCAGGAATTGATTAACCTGATATGTCATGCCTTGGTTAACATAGTTAGCAAGAACAGATTGATCCTTTCTTGTCATGTTGCTACCATACTGTGTAGCACCATTCATGTAGTGATCATCAAAGTTTTCCTGTTGCTCCTGTGTATCACCAAAAGAGAAATCTTCTGGTCCAACAAATGAACCACGCTTGTTCAATAGATTTTCAAACCATCCAATACATTGATCACAAAATGGGGCAGGAACAAAGTTTTCCCATACCCCAATAAAATCAGTAAATTCTGACTTGGTGATGTTTGGATCTTGCATCAACTCAAGTGGTCTCCATTGTTGGACCTTACCAACAGTGGGATCTGCATTATGTGCAATTGCCATATTCTAAATTAGTATGCCTTAATTATATATTTAACTTTGTGGAATGGTGCGATGATAGGAACCTTACGCTGTGGATTCATAGCAGCAGTAGGAATTGGTTTGCTGGTATTGTTCCATGAGAATGTTGCTGGATTGAGTTCGATATCAACACCTGCTCCACCATCTGTCGTGGCATTCTGAGTAAACTTGAGTGAGAATGTAGAGTTGAATGTTGCTAGTCCTTGTCTGAATGCAGTAGCGTCTGAGTTGACGTTACCGTAACTAAAGTCAGTCTGTGGATTAGTAACAGGATCTGTTCCTAGTAAGTGAGAGTGATTTAGTGTGCCAGTGTAGATAGACAGATAGTTATCTATTCTAGCACGAGTTGAGTCTGTGTCAATAACTCCACAGTCACCATTGCCTGGAGTTCCATTTTTAGTGAAGTAATCATCACTTAGACTACTGATCTCCGAGAATGGTGAACCCCAGTAGTTACCAAATGCTACGCTGCTGCTACCTCTACCAGGCAACAGATCTAGAAGTGATCCTCTGCCAGAATTTTCAGTTTCTGACTCAAAGTTACCAAAGTTCCAGAAGTTTGCATCTTCCCAATAACCATCATCAACAGCATCTGTGTCACCGTCAGGTCTTCCACTCCAGTTTTGTGAACCACTGGCACTAACACCGTAGTATGCTCTAGTGCCCCATGGAATGAGTGGATCGCCATCATCACTATCAGTTTGTCCACTAATCAGTTCATGTTCGTGCTGTGGAGGACGAACAGAAATATCACTAACAGGACCAATGTTAGCAACAACTTCACCAGTGACAGTGAATTCAACATCTGTCTCTAGTTCTTCAGTTCCAAATGTTCTTGGAGTTCCTAGTGTAAAGTATTCTGATTCTATACCATCACTAGATCCAGCAGGTGCAATAATTTGTTCTAGTGGATCTGGACCAGCAACATCAACATCATCAACATACCAGTAACCACCAGTTGATCCAGTCAGTTCAAATGAACCACCAGCACTTGTAACAGGAACGAATGAAGATGATCCTCTGTTAGAGTCAACAATACCAGCACCTACCATTCTAACATTACGATAGTCTGGAACATTGAAGTTTCCAGTGTAGGATTTAGTTGCAGGAATATATGTAGCGTTGCCACCATATGTGTTACCAATTGCTTCCCACAACCAAGGATAATCTGCGGCAGCAAAGGTTGCTCCATCACATGGTAAGAATCCTGGATATCTTTCTTCAATATCACCATAACCAAAGTTACCATCATTTAGTGGTGTTTCTTTAGTGATAGGAACAACAGTTCCAATAGAGTAACCATCAAACTTAGGTGCTCTATAGTAATCTCTAGCATTGTTAGGATCTTCGCCTGCTGCTGCCCATGATTCAGCATTGAAGAATGCGTTCTTCTCAGAATACCAAACACCAAGATATCCTGGTGGGATAGGTTTAACAGCATAGTTGATAGATCTCAACTGAAATGGAGATGCATCACCAAATGTGATAACTGTTTGACCATAATTTGAGAGTCCTTGAACAGGATCAAGATCTGCATTTCCAGGTTGTTGCATAATAATAGTGATGAATACAGGATTACCACCAGGATCAGGATTAACTGTTCGTGGTCCTACTACTGCTGCATCACCATTTATAGAGAATAGAACATCACCAATATTCTCATTAGTAGCAAAATTGAACTCATTAAACGATTCAGGATTTGTCGCACTAATAGTAATTGGTAGATTGAAACTTGTCAATCCAATAGGACCAATGACACTAGGACCACCAGGAGTTCTATTAATAACTTGGTTGATAGGTGTGAATGATGGAATAGTATCTGGACCAGTCCAGTTTGCTACAGTCCATGTCTGAATAAATCTGTTTCCTACGTTAATACCAACAGTAACAACACCCTGACCAGGAATTACAGGGTTAGTGATATCGGTAGAGTTATCAACAACCAGTTCGATAGTATCACCATTCTGAACTGTGACATTATTGATGAGACCAGAAGAACCACCATTAATACTAATCTTAGGAACAATAGTAGTATCAGCAGGTCTGATTATAACAGGAACAGATAGTCCAGCGTCAAGTCCACCAACCAGTGCTACATTTCTACCAGCAACTAATGTAGAAGAACCTGATGCAACTTCTGATCTAAGACCAGTTTGTCCAGGAATCTGACCAATTAAATCTTGGAATACAAAGTTAGATGGATTATCATCAACACCTTGTCCAGATGTAATCTGCCATACAGAAATACCAGCACCATCACCAACAGTAACACTGAAGTTAACAGTTGCTGTTGGTGTTACTGATGATGTTCCCCTTAACTGAACATACTGACCATTACTTACTGTTAGGTTGTTACCCCATCCAGATGAAAGATTATTCAGAACATCATATCCATCAGCATTAGTAAATGTAGTATTAAAATTAGATACTGCAATCTCTGCACTATTATCAACACTAATGATAGCAGAAGTAGTTAATCCTAGGATTTGTGCAATATCACTATATACAACTTGTCCTAATGGTAGATTGTTTAGTGAACCAAAATCTGGTGGTGGGTTTGGTGTGTTGACTGGAATTGCACCAGTTGTAACATTCCAAGTAGCAGAACCTGTTCCAACAGTAACAACAACATTTTTTGTATCTGATGGTGCAGAAGAAGATACTATTCTGACCTGAATCTGGTCATTATTAGATACAGTATCGTTAAGTGCTCTAGTCCATGCACCCCAAGAACCATAACTACTGGTTCCTTCGTTGTATAGTCTTAGACGATAAGACCAGTCGTTTACATCAATAACATTAGAACTAACAATCAATGGTGCTTGCGTTCCAGGATCAAGACCAGTAATTGTAATAACTTCTTCGCCTTCTCTTAAAGGATCAGGATCAGTTGCTAGTCCAGTATATGCAACACCATTATCGGGATCTGTGGTTGCTGCATATGTTAATAAAGTATCAGATTCTGCATCATCAACATCCCTAAGGAAGAACGGATCAGGTTCAAAATCTTCCAGTTTAGTTTCAATAATCCAGAAGACAGTAAGCTCGCCAATCTCAATCTTGACTTGAGTAATGTCGTTGAAAAGAGGAGGAGCTTCGTAACGAAACTGGATAGACTGTCCTTCTTCAACATACAGCGGACTGGCACTAAACTGATATGGCATCTGATGTTAAGATTTTATCCCGTTAAGTATTTAGGTCAAATTTGACGAAGATCGTTCCAGTTACTTTCTATATCAGGATCGTTATCATCAAATCTTACTTGAATAGGAAAATTCGATCTGATCTCTGCTGCAACTTCAATATCTGTAACTACAATAGGATCACTAAGAACCAATGACTCATCAGGTGCTGCAATCTGATCAAGTGGTAGTTCATCTAAGTTATCAGGAATAGTAATATTATCAGGTGTTTCATCGACAACTACACCAACGCTAGTGTTCTGAGGATTCGTTCCACCTGCACCACTAGCAGTAGCAGTAAATGCAACAGCAAATGTTCCATGTAATGTCCATGGAATATTAAATGTTGCTGTATTGGTTATTGCTGTTCCAGATTCGTCGGATGCTGTTCCTGGCAGAGAAAGACTTTCTGTTATATTTACAGCATTACCTGTATTTGGATTTCTTTGCGTATAAATCGCATTAATAGTAACACCACTGGTTGCATATCTATATGTCATATCAATTGACAAAGTATCGCCATAGTTAATCTGCAGTGGTGGATTATATGACAATTCTGGTGGTTGATTCACAGTAACAGTAACACCATCAGTGTCTGATCCACCGAGACCAGAAGCAGATAATGTATATGTGGTTGTAAGAGTTGGTTGAACGTTTGTATTACTTGTAAGCAAAACTCCACCAATACCTTGATCGATTGATGCACTGCTTGCATCACCAGTCACAACCCAATCTAGGTTTGCAAACTGTCCTCTAGTGATAGATGTAGAAACATTTTGTCCATCTGCTCTCAAGTTAGCAACAACTGGTTGATATACGGTAAGAATTGCTTGGGCAGTATCATTACCTGCTTGACCAATAGCAGTCAATATGTATGTGGTTGTGGAGTTTGGACTAACAACTCTAGTATCTACAGCAGAGACAGCACCAATTCCTGCATTAATACTTTGAGACTCAGAATCTATTACACCCCAGGATAGAGTTGCATTTTGACCAGCGATGATACTTGTTTTATTTAAATTGAAATAACTAATCTCTGCAACCTTTAGATTATACTGCAATGATCCAAATCCATTGCCACTCACACCACCTTGTGCTGTTAATGACAAAATACCAGCGTTATAGCGAGAAGTGCCTCCGCCGCCACCGCCACCGCCAAAATTACAGTCAGTGCCAGCACCACCACCACCGCCACCAGTGTGACCACCGCCACCTCCGCCGCCGCCTCCGCCGTCTCCACCACCTTTATTAGCACCAGCACCACCAGTTCCTAGACTAGGGTTTGCATTAGCAAATCCACCAGCACCACCACCACCGCCTCCAGGACGTTGGGGACCACCACAAGAAAAGGATCCACCTCCACCACCACCACCGCCTCCAGCGGTGACCACACGAGCGCCTGAAAGACGAAAAACAGATGCTGCTCCGCCGCCTGCTCCACAACCAGACCATCCACTAGTTCCATCATCACCACCTTTACCGCCGCGACCAGTAGATCTACCTGCTAAGTTACCACCAGGACCACCAACAGCAGCACCAGATCCACCAGGACCATTACTTCCTACAGCTCCAATAAATGCTTGCCATCCTCTATCACCTGATGATGTTGGGATAGAAAATGTTCCAAATCTACCATTACCAGCACCACCACCAGGACCACCAGAGTCAAATCCACCAGATCCTCCTCTAGCACCTCCAATTTGCATAGTTATATTTCGAGCACCACCAGGAATAATTCCTGAGGATCCCCCAAAAGCAAAACTAACAGTTACAGTTTGATTTGACATTAGATTTGTTGAACGTCGTTCCAGTTAGATTGTATATCAGGATCATCATTATCAAATCTTACTTGAATAGGAAAATTAGATTTGATTGTCACTGGTATATCTATTCCAGTAACAACAATAGGATCACTAACAACTGTCTCTTCATCAGGTGCTTCAACTATATCTTCTGGTATTTCATCTAGATTCTCTGGAAGCGTGATGTTATCAGGTAATTGATCAATGTTAACATTAATAGTGTTACTTTGATTTACAATACCACCATCACCAGTTGCAGTAAAAGTAACAATAATACTGCTAGGACCAAAATCATTCCAAGGAACAACAGTGGTTAAATTTTGAGTTACCGATATACCAGGAGTAACAGCATCACCATTTGCAGAACCATTGACGACTGCAGTATCTGTTGATCCATCAAGATAGTTGAAAATATATGATGCGCTTACGCCACTATTTGCATACGTTGTGGTGGTATTTGCAGTAAAAGATCCCTCGTAATCAATTGTTAATGGAACACTTGCTGATAATGTAGGTCTTTGATAAACAGTTACTGTCGCAGAATCAGTATCTGATCCTCCAGGACCAGAAGCAGATAATGTATACGTAGTTGAAGCGTTAGGACTTACATTTTTACTAGAAGATAGTAGAACAGCACCAATACCCTGATCAATTGATGCTGTATCAGCATCTCCAGAAGTAACCCAAGTTAGTTGAGCAATTCCTCCAGCAATAATAGATGCTGGAATACTACTCATACTGACACTGACAGGTTGGTATACTGTTATTTGAGCACTATAATTTCTTGATCCACCAGCACCAGATACCGTAAGAGTATAGATTGTAGTGGTGCTTGGACTAATTGTTTGAGATCCAGAACCTGCAACATTTCCTATGTTTGTAATTGAAACTGAATCAACAAATCCACTACTAGACCAACTTAAAATTGCAGAGTCTTGTCCAGCAATAATGCTTGACTTATTAATCGAGATGCTTCCTGTTGGTGCTGGTGGTTGTGATGGTGCATCAATTGTAAACGCAATAGCATATGGATTTGAACTATAGTCGGAACCAGAACCATTACGAACAGTTCCAGAAACTGTCTGATTTCCAGGATTAGCATAAAATTGTGTGGTAGCTGCACCTCTAAATCCAGCAACACTACAATTATTACCTGCAACATTAAGAGTTGCAAAGTTATCACATGATGCTTGGACTGTATAAGTGCCAGGGTATGGAAAGTTTACAGTAACGCTAAAACTAAATGTAACACCTTCAAATGCATTACCGCTTCCAGATCCTGGTGTAAAGCGCCTACCATAAGTATTCATCAAGGTGCCCCAGGCACCATTGGTGTATCCACCATAACTATTTGGAAGATTAGCACTAGTGTAAATGATTGGCATTATATTTCCCTAACGTCGTTCCAATTGGTTTCTAAGTTTGGATCATTATTATCAAATCTAACCTTGATAGGTTTATCAGATCTAATTTCTACTGGGATATCTATATCAGTAACTACGATAGGGTCACTTAATACAATATCTTCATCGGGAGCATAAACTTCTTCTTCGGGTATCTTATCTAGAGAATCTCTAATATTGAATAGATCAGGAAGTTGATCGATTTCTACACTAACAGTAACTGCTGAGGCAAATACTGTTCCTCCACAACCACTAGCAAATAATTGGTATTGAATTACTTCTGGTCCAAAATCATCCCACGGAACGTTTGAATTAAAAGTTACAGTTTCTTCAGTGCCATTTTCGTCTGATGCAGATGTTCCTATGCTACGAGTATCGGATGTTGTAACACCTTCAATGTTAGTGTATGTAATAACTACACCCGCACCACTAGTAGCACTACTAAAAGTAACTTCTACAGTAAATTGATCTCCATAGTCAAGATTGACTGGGAAGTTACCAGCAATTGTTGGTATCTGACATACCTTTACATCTACAAATGCTTCGTCAAATCCACCAGGACCATCAGCAGTCAAAGTATATCGTGTAGTTACATTTGGTGATACATTTGCATTACTTGCTAGCAAAACCTCTCCAGTAGCAGTTACAGGAGGACTAATAAATGCTTCGTTAGCATCCCCAGTAACTGTCCACTGTAAGTTTGTCTGTTGTCCTACAGTAATGGGATTTGGGATAGCAGATATATTTGCAACAGTTGGTTCATAAACAGTGACGATAACTGACTTCGTTGTTTGTGACCCCTGAGCACCACCGAAATTTTTTGCTGTTATAGTATAAGTCCTACTGATATTTGGATTGACAATAATACTACCTGTTCCAACACCAAATTCATCAAATACTGTGATAGGTAGCACATCACCAATACCTTCATTGATATCAATATCAGAAACACTAACACCTTGAACTGTCCAAGACAATGTTGCTTGTCCAGGTCTAATATATGATGATGGAGATACAGAAAATGTAACTGTTGGTGGAGGTGGTGGTAGAACTGTAACCGTAATTACTCTAATACTATTTCCTACTGGTCCAACTGCAGTTAATTGATAGTTTGTAGTTGCTGCTGGACTTACAGTAACAGTTCCAGAAGGATCAGAAACTGCACCAACACCACTAATGTCTGCACTAGTTGTGTCTCCAAATACAATCCATGACAATGTAGCAGATCCACCGAAAGGAATAGTTACCGAGTTAACTTCATTAAAATTATTTAAAAAATTTGGATCAGTAGAGAATGATGCGCTCGGTAGAAAAAATTGATTATGTCCAGGAATCCATCTCTCACCACTGTTACTAGTCTCAAGAATAATATTGATACCAGCAGCAGTGCATCTCTCTACAAAATACTCATAGGATTTTTGAACTGTTGAATATACCATCGAACCAGAGACATCCAACCATACAGATACATAAGATCCTGGTGGTTGTGATGATAGATTTGTAATAGCAAACCAGTCTGATCGTTGACTTATATTATTGTTATCTCTATTAACAGTAAAAGTTCCCCCGCCAACAGATCCGTTAGCAAGAGAATCATTCAAAAAATTAGATGGTCTGTTTAGATCATTAAAATTCCATCTACTACCTGCTGGTTGCAACAACCAGAACTCGCGACCTACTCCACCAGCATTAGGAAAGTTTGATCTAAAACTATTCCAGTCGTTTGTATGGGTAGATACAGAAGGAGACGATTCGTCAATAATTGAAATACATTGAGTTCTTGGGACTACCATATCTCAACCTCAAATTTTAATGATGTAAGTAACAATAATAAAAGGAGTAACCACAGCATCAAGTTTATTAACATTTTCGACAGATACATTCAATGTAGTATTGACATTATCTGCAGGAATATCAAATGGTTGATGCTGATATTGGAAATTGTGAATGTATTGTGTAGGTTTACCAATTCTATGAGTATGTGATGATAGTGCTGTAGTATTAGCTTCACTCTGTTCTAGAGCATTTCCTGCTCCAGAGTTACCACTAGCATTACCACCATCTTTACCATCACCACCAACAGCATGGTTTGTAGTGTAGTTTAGATAGTTTGTGTTTGCATTGTGAGCATGACCTTGGAAGTTCTCAATGTCTAGGAATGCTGACTGTGATGTAGTCTCGAACTGATACTTAGGACTAGATCTAAAATCATATGATGTCTCTACTGGTATTCCACGGAAGTTACCAATAAAATCACATGTCAACTGTGTTCCTTCGTTACATAAAACTTCAACGGCAGGTCCAACTCTAGTCTCTTCAGTATCACCAACAAAAGTATTCAAGTAGTCACCAACTGATCTAGATGGAATAATAACTTTAGATCCAAGATCAGGTAACTGGAACTGTCCTAGGTCTCCTGTGTCTTGATCTGCTTCTCTAAGATCTACATTTGTCTTTCTAAACTTAGAGTTTTGACCCACACCTAGGATTTGTGATAGTGCAACAAACTCCTGTGCATTTCTAATAGATCCATCACACTTCAAATAACCAGCAGGAACATGCTCCTGAAAATTTGCTCCATTGGGATCATTTATGTTTGCAAGGTATGGAGTTGAGTGAACCTGAATAGATCCAATGTAACCACCATAATGTGACCTGACTTTAGAATAGTTATTGTTGACTGCCATCTTAGTATGCTCTGATTACATATACTGAAGTCATTCCAGGTTGAGTCGTGTTGAAATTAATCTGGAATACACCAACGTTTCTTGCATTATCTAAATTCAAGTTACCTGCGGGAGCAGTAACGTATACGTTCAAACTATTTAATGGTCTTAGACCAGAAAGATCGAATGATACATCAAATTCATCATGAGTGTGAGAGAGAATAATATCTCTTGATGCAGCAACTCCAATAGTTGTTCTCTTAAAGTCCCAACCAGCATTACTATTAAACGTATCATAAGTATTGAATGCCGAAGGATCTGCTAGTGCTCCTGCTTCTGCATCACCATTATATTCAAGAAGATCTGGATACCAGTTAGTCAATCCATTACTGAACTGAGTTATCTGCTCACCATTCTGACCATAGTCAACTGCTTCTCTTCCTCCAGGACCTTTGTTGAATCCAGCAATACCACCAGACAATGCACCTTTCTTTAGACCAACACCCTCATTAAATGTTCTATGTGTGAGTGGGTGAGTCAAGACTGATTTAATGGGAGTCCACACGACGTTTCGTGGAGTCCAGTTAATTGGGGGATTCTCTGCATTAATAGCACCAATAACACGTCCAGGGATACCACCACCAAAACCAGATCTACCTCTTAACTGATCACTCATGTTGTATTCCAGTTCAAATTCATTATCATTAGTAATGAAGATGTCACTATCAGAAGTATCAACCTGTGCATCAAAGTTAAAGTTGATGTTTGACCATGGAATCACACCTTCTCCTGGTTGTGTCTCAGGATCTTTTACAATAGTATCAATTCTACCACCATGACCATGACCTTTAATATGTCCTCTTCCTAGTTTTCTAGGACCGAAGAACATAACACGATTACCCTGACCAGATCCTGTGACAATAGTGTTTGCCTGTAGTTTACCACCGTAGTAGTATGAAATCTCTCCACTATCACCAGCTGGTGCTGTCGTTCTCTCATTCAATTCAAACACAACGTCAGTAGCAACATCGTTAAATGATGTAGGAACACCTGTGTCTGAGTTTACACCAATGAATGAACTAATTTCTGATACTGCTGTTGAATCAACGTCAAAAATTCTACCAGTAGGAGATCCTGGTCCAAGATATGATTGCTCCATATCAACCAGAGGTCTATTGATTAGAGCAGGAAGAACAATCTCTCCCTGATAACTAGGAAACTCTCCACCAAATGTAGAAACAGATCCCTCTTCAACAGTAGCTACAGTAATTAAAATATCAGATCCACCACCAGAGTTGCCTGAGGGAATAGTTAGAACATCATTAACTTCATAGTTAGCACCTTGCTGTAGTCTTTGAACAGTAACTGTTCCACCAACACCATTAGGAGCACCGCCTGCTTGTGTTCCTGCATCAGCAACAATGACAGCAAAAGTTGCGCCACCACCACTACCATCAATCGGTGAGTAGATATATGTATCAGGAATTCTTCCTGCTTGTGTTGATGCGTTGTTAGCAAAGGTATTGATTAGACCTTGAGTAACTGTAGTAGATAGATTGTATGTGTCTCCAATTGCTCTTGCAAGCAATGGAAAGTCTTTGGCACTGACTTGAGAACCATCGCATACAATCCAACCGTCAGGAATATCTGAGATATTCCCGATCCATGGCATGATTGTTCCGATGGCAGCTGCCTTTGCGGTTCTGATCTCTTGATAGAAAGACATGTGTTTTTTATACGTCCATTAGATACCATCCTGCCTTATTGGGATTCGCTCCAGGACCACCATCAGCATCAGAAGTGCCAGCAAAAACAAGACCGAATGCTGCATTTGGTGTTTGAACAACTAATTCACCACCGTCGTGTGTGAGTGAGAAGTTCTCTCCTAGAGTGTTACCCGTGACAGTAGTTCCTGTGTTGCTGACCGAACCCTGAATCCTTACCAGATTAGGAGCACGAACAACTAGAGACTTGTCGTATGAAAGGATACCACCTATATCTATAATGCGAATCATATCGCCCATTTGAGCGTTCGCTGGTAGTTTGAGTAGTGATGTTCCAGAAACGTCAACGAAGTAATTAACGTTCGCTTCAGCATTAATAATATTGGTGTTAGAAACAACCCACTTACGTCCACCAGTGCTGGAGAAGTAGTTAGAGATGCCACCAATATTAACTGAACCATCATCATCTACTGCGAATACTTCAACACCGTTCTGGTTAACTTGTAGATCACCACCATTGACTGTTAGGTCACCTGCCATTGTGACAGGACCACCGAAGGAAGACATTCCATCACCAAGTGCTGAGAATGAACCATAAGTGGTGAAGTCACCCGAAGAGTTGTTAAAGGTTAGTCGTGGTGTAGTTCCATCAACTCCGAAGATATTGATATTACCACCATTCATCACCATATTACCAGTTGCACTATCAATTTGGAAGGTAGTTCTCAGTGGTGTAATAACTGTTACGCCATCATCCTCGAAAGAAGGACCACCGTTAGTGATAGTAAAGAACTCAGTTGAAGGAATAGTAGAACCATTCAGTGTGATGGTGTTCTCTACCGTGAGAGTTCCAGCGATGTTGGTGTTACCAGAACTACCAGCAATAGTGAACTGATTGAATCCAAGTCCAATACCAACATTACCAGCAATAACTGTGTTACCAGTTGTAGACTCAACCTTGAAGTTAGTAACAGCAGGATCGCCACCATCGGTAACAATCAGGGACTGAATGTCAGTGCTGACAACATCAGCAATTGCAACGATTTCAGACTGATCAATTCTCAGAAGGTCTAGTGTAGTTAGAACCCCACCAAATTCAGCAACACCGATTCTTACGTTAGCACTGGTTCCATCGATACCAGCTCTTGGTTCATCCAAGATACCGTCAGGAACGTTAGGATCAGCAAATGAACCAACGTCCTTACCAGTAATGTAAGATGCTGCAGGTTGCTTGTCAAGTTTAGCAATGACACAACCATCGGGGTGGTTAGTCCAACCGTCACCAGTAGCAGGATCACCAGTTCCTTCTTGTGCTCTTGTTACAGATATTCTGAAACCTTGAGGATCATTAGGATTAGTAAGATTGTCTAGACCGACAACACGCATGATCTCAGAATACTGCTGATCTCTCAGGTTAAGAACCTGAGTTCCACCTGCTGGAGTAACTTCATCAGGAGATGCAGCGTTACCACGATCCAAGAGGATCAGATCACCGATATCAAAATCAGATGCAGCAGGTGTTGTGATTGGAAGGATGAATACTTCACTTGCATCAGTAACACCGTTGATGTCAAACGTAATGTCAGGAGCACCACCGCCACCGAGTTGATTATCGCGAATAGTCAATGTCTGGTTGTCAGCGTATCCAGAACCTGCAGCAACTAGTTCAACAGTAACGGTGCCGTCAAATGCAACACCAACGTCGAATGCAGCTCCAGAACCTGTGCCACCATCAGCAAATCTGAAGGTATACTGACCAGAAACACGGAGTGCATCAGGTGCTGCTTGTAGATTATCGAATGCTCCGATTCTACCACCACCTGCTTGGTCTTGTGATCCACCCCAGAATCTGTTACCTTCAGTATCAACGAATCTACCAGTTGTAGAATACTTGTAGAAGTCTAGGTTAGGAACGTCAAGTGAACCAAGATTGTGAAGATTGAGAGGAGTAGAGAATCTAGATCTTATAATCTCAATGATACCAGCAGTTGTTCCACCATCTAGAATGATGTTAGAGTCTACCGTTGCAGATGCTTGAACCTTCAGGGAGTTTCTGATGGTTGTAGATCCACCTAGAGATGCAATCGTGATGTCATTTGCCTTAGTGAATGCTTCAATGACCTGCGTTCTGTCATCATCAAAGAGTCTTGCTTTTCCTGTCTGAGTGAAGAGTCTGGAAACTCCTGTTCCAGCAGCAACTTTACTGCCAATCTCTATGTTACCAGCAGCAATTGTCTGAGAAGATCCTAAAACAACCTTGGAGTCTGTGTTTGCCCATGCTCCACCAATGAAGACCTGACATGCATTAGTAGCGTCGTCAGCAACCGATGCGATGTCAACCAGAGCGTTAGCAGACAAAGCATGAACACTGAAGATAGATCTTCCAGAGTTATTACCGATTCTGACTGTCTGGAAGTTAGCATTACTACCAATAGTGATCGTTTGATCATTGCTAGTGTTGCTGAACATATCGATCAACTGAGCATCACCAGCAAAGTTGATGATGTTCGCGTTGTTATTGATCAGGTTGAAGGTCTCAGATGTAGTGTTGATGTCTCCACCGTCTACACTGATGTCTTGCTCCATCAAGAAGTTACCAGTGATTCTACCATCACCGACAACAACTAGGTTACGATCCAGTTCATCTCGTGCTTGTAGTCCTAGGGTTGTGTTGATACCCAGTCTACCACCAGTTTGATAACCGATGCCTTGATCTACAACTGCAGCGTCTGTAGTTGCAACACGGAGAGTTGCACGTTGCTCTAGATCATTGCTATCACCACCAACCAGCAGTGCATTGTCCTGAGGAATGAATCCTTGTGCCAGAAGTGGAGCACCAGTTAGACCTTCACGCTGGTCGCTATTGAGATTATTGTCATCATAGCGGTTGTCATCTACATCACCAGCAAGATTATACTCAACCAGAGTCTTACCACTAATGAATGTTGTTCCAACAACATCCAGGGTTGCTCTTGGTGTTGTAAAGTCATCAACGTTAGCAGTTAGAACAACAGAATGTGCTGCTCTTGCTACAGTGTTGATACCCAGTCTAAAGTCACCACGCTGCTCAGTATATGTTCTGAGAGTTTCAGCACCCAGGACTCCAGTCTCTTTCCAGTTAGAAACAGAGAACTGTAGGTCAGCACCAGCATTTTGGTCTGCCCAGTTGTATACAGTTCCGTTTTCAATTGGTGTGCTGATTCTGAACTTAAGTGTTTGTTGTCCAGGTGAAGTAGAATCATCCCATCCAACGATCTCCCATGTTCCATTAGCAACAGGATTACTGAAGTTTGAGATTCTAATAGTAGAGTTGCCTTTAATACCAATAGAATCATTGGTTTCAGTTGCAATCCAGGTGATCGTCAGATTTTGTGTGCCATCAGCACTGATAGTCTGAACAGATGTCTCAGCAGACTTGAACTGGTTAGTTAGAATCCAACCGATCGAACCACTTTGACCAACGGAGCTACCTTTGTAGATGATATCTCCTGCTTCTGGATCATTACCACCGTAGGAAACTTCCTGTGATGCATAGAAGTAGTTGGTTTCTTGCCAAGGAACAATGTTGGAAGGTTCGCCTGCGAGATAGTTAGTTCTCCAGGTGTAAGACTGACCATATTGTGCGCCTGGTTTTGGACGTGCATTCAGATAGAAGACTGCTGCCTTAATCTGGTTCTTACTAATGACAACATCGCCATCAGACTGAGTTCTCCAGGAACCATTAAACAGTGTAGGATCATCACCAGCACCGATGTTAGAGAATACTCTTAGAGCATCGCCTTCGCTTGCCTCGACGTTAATCTCAACAGGAGCGTTGAGAGTAGACTTACCTGCTACTGTAATAGTAGAGTTGAACGTTACAGGTGAGTCGAACGTCGTAACGAGGGTGCCGATATCCTCATCTTCGTCCTCAGAATCAACTAATGCAGCAGATTCAAGGAATGTTTCCTCACCCGTGATAGCATTAACTTTCTTGTTACCGATATACAGGTCACCATTGCTGTTCAGACCCGTGTAGAAGACGATACCACCGTCTTCACGCTTCGCTTGAGCATAGAAGTCCTGTTTGTCAGTTAAGACCACTTCCTGGCGCAGTGGGAAACCAGTTGAGTAGTTACCAGGACCGAATCCAAGATACTCAAATGTGTGGTTACCAGATCTTGCGATAGATGGTCTTCTAAGTTCGATGTAAAGCTTACGCTCTGTTGGGAACTGAGAGTCGCCAGAGATAGGAATCAATCTATCTTCAGAACCAGAGGTTGCGTTACCCTCTTGTGCCTGAATTCTATTATCAATGATGTCTCCACTGCTAGCATCAGTTGTGCTATTAGTGTATGAGTATTGATCAAGTGCTGTATTACGGGTAATGTCTTCGACCATCTCTTTGGTCTCACTACCCTTAGCATCGTTAACGGTAACTAGACCGTGAACGTAGTTGTCAGCAGCAGAGAATGTCTGAGGAACATCAACAACAGATGTATCTCTTACACCAGTTGTGCCATCAACTTGGAACCATAGAGGATCATTCTTGTAGTTGATAGGATACAGTTGAGAGATAGGTTGAGAGAACTTAAAGTTTCTGAAGTTCTCACCAACACCAGATCCAGTTGGGAATGGAGAGATGTTACCACGTAGGCAAGTCAGGTAATAGATACCATCTTGCTGGTTAGGAATACGCTTCTGCAGAGTATCGATATCGAAGATGTAGAAGCAATCTTCAAAGTCACCTTGATCTTCGATGTTATGAACATAGTAAGTGTTCTGACCAGTGTCATCAGTGATTGTATCACCAGGACAGATGGTGTAAACATTAGAACCTTCTACTCTGTAGAGATAGTTGTCACGAAGTGACTTATCTCTTGGCGTTACGGCAACCTCACCGAAGGAGTTAGGAACATCAGTCAGTTGAACATTAGCACCATTAGACTGAGTAAATGTGACATTACCAGCAGGATCATAATAGATATCACCTTGAACATCTTTCAGGACTAGACAGATCTGTGCTGTGTTAAGATCATTGAACCATGCCTGAAGATATGCAGAACCAGAAGATGCTGCATTACCTGAAACTGTCTCCCAGGTGATTTTGTTGTTCTCATTAGACTGTGTAGCATTTGGTTGGAGGAATCCACCTTGCAAGAAGTTAGTTCTAACAACAGTGAAGATCTCGTTCTTAACAGACTGGTTGACGATTGTGTGATCGAACAAAGTCAGTTCAATGAACTCATCACTTTGACCAGCAGGAACAACCTTCCTAGCAGACTGAATAGTAGCAGCAATCTTAGAGTCAAACTCAATTACTTTTGGTGCCAGGTATGGATCATACAGATTTTGCTGTTCAGGTAGCAGATCAACAACAGATGGATCAATTGTTCTGATCTGATCAGCAATCAGTTCATCCTTATTCAAACCAATCTGTTCGTTAGAACCTAGAGGGTTGTAGAAAGATGCAACGTTGTTAGGGTTACCTGCAATTGGTTTCAGTAGAACTCTCTGTGGAATCAAACGACGCTTGTCATCAGTTCTCGTCTTGATAACGAAACCGTTGAGAGGATCTCTAACAGTCTCCAGATAAGAAGGAACAACATAACGCATTCTGTAAACACGTTCTTCCTTCTCACGTTTATCCTCAACACGAGTATATCGTGTATCTAAAGTAGGATCAGTTTTAGTCTGGAAGTCGTTTGCTAATTCATTACCACCGTGGAATCTAGATAGGATGCTGTAACGGTTATAGTCTGCAGTTCCATTGCTAGACTCGTCAGCAACATTCAGATACCAAAGACCAGTTTGGTTGGATGCAGTGCTGTATACAGGGTCAAATCTCAGTGGGGATGGACGCTTGTTAGCGTAGATATAGAAGTTGTTACCTGTTCCAGAAACAAATGTCAGTGCTCTATCACCAGACTCTGCATCTGCTGCAGTTAGGTGAAGTGTGACACGCTTGTTAGAAACATAGCGAACAAAGTATTCAGTCTGTGTTGAGATAGATGATGCAGATCCACTTAGTTGAGGTAGTGTAGAACCTTGAATGTCATCTGCAATTCTAACAAATACTATCTGTGGAGTAGTGTTAGGAGCAGGAACGTCAAAGATGTGTGCAACGTTTGTCTCAATCTCGGAAGCACCAACAACGTTGGACTTATACTTATGGAGATCATACTTAGTATCAAGGACAAATCTGTTAATGACAATCTCAACTTGAGAATCAACGGAGTCAGTCTCCGAAGAATACATGTAGATACCTGCTGCTGCGTTCTCAGGTGAGGTTGCAAGCATCAACTTGTTAGTCTCAGTGCCATCGAATACACCAGGATATTCTGCAGGGGATACAGCAGTGATCTCAATCTCCAGATCAGGAGCACCAGATCCACCAAGTTGACCATCACTGATAACAACAATGTCGCCGATTTCGTATCTAGAACCACCATTAGCGATTCCATCGAGACTGTTTACTGCATTGCCAAACTCAATAGAACCATCTGCATTAACAGTTAAGTTGTAGCGCAGACCAGTTCCTCTTGCGAGTGCAGTTCCATCAGTATCAATCTTAGGTTGTGCAACCAGTGAACGATAAATTCCAGCAACAGCTGCTCTAGTTGAGTTTGCAGTTGAGAAGCTAGTTCCTGCTGCCTCAGTAACAGTGATAACACTGTTGCTTACAGAGAAGTTCTCAGGATAGAGGTTTCTACCAGGAGCAATAACATAATACTTGGTATTAGTATCGAAACCTTTTGGTAGTCTGATAACACGCTTGTCTGGGAACGTTCCTGCTTTAGGACGTGGAACCAGTCTTACAGGTGTTCCAGTCTCTAGATCATGTGGGTTAGGGTTACCTACGACTCCAGATGTTGCCAGAGTGAATAGAGTTGCACGAGCAGATAGACCAGTCAGATCAGAAGTTGGTTCAACTCTTGTTACAGCACTGAATGCTGGTAGAGTCTTGTTACCAATCGAACCGCCGTTGATAGCAGTTGTGACAAGTGACGTTAACGTGGAGATTGTAAGTGCAACATCTGCACAAGGAGGAGTAACAAGTTGACCATTCTGATCATACTCAGGTGGAACTCCATTGTCAATTACCTGAGTCAGACCATGATCGCCCTCAACAGTAATTGTTTCCTGGCGCATTGCTTTAATTGCCAAGTCTCTTGCCAAGTTGAATGCAGCAATAGATTCGGATTCTTCACCTTGAACATGAGCACCAACCAGATACAGTTCTGCTGCATCATAGACTCTGTTGTTGCCGCCAAACTTAACGTTGTAAGCAATCTGACCAAGAATGTTCTCAACGTCGTCTACACAAGCATCCTGGATGGTCTCACCAGTCGATGCTAGTAAACCTTGACCCAGTTTGGTGCCAGCATATGCAGCATCGTTAGCGATTCTGTAAACTGCTTCTGCAGCAATGAAACGCTTGTTATCCATGATACCATTGAAGGCATCAATTTCTCTACTACCAAGTGCAGTGTAACCAGTATTCAGAACCAGGAAGATTTCATTGAAGTAACCTTCGATTGTGGTTGCAATGTTCTGACACTCAGGTAAAGGATTGCCGTTACCATCAATTTGAGCATCTTGAGTGATCGTAGGATCAACAGAAGGTGAGATACTTGCCCATGCAGGATTCTCTAGAGTAAAGTAGAGGAATGCACCACTAACACTACCAGTAGCGTTTCTAGTAGAACCAGCAGTTAGTTTAGCACCAGGGATACCAAGTTCGATCTGAGTATCACTAATAATTTGCTTAATGAACGCATTCTGTGGAACGTTGGTGTAGATTGGTGTTGCAGTTGAATTAAGGAGACCGTTGGTAAAATCGCTAGGATCATACTCAACAACTCTCATACCAATGATCAGACCCTGAGTAGAGGGAACATTAACAATTGCAGAACCGCTAAATGTCTCAGCATCTCTAACCAGATAGTCAAAGTTACGCATTGCTGCGATCATGATATTTTTTACATAATCATATGCATCAATAGACTCATTGAGTTCTCCAGTAATATACTCAAGGTTACCAGAAATATAATAACCTTCTGCTGCCTGAATAGAATTAATGTTACCACCAATTCTCAAGTCATTTACAACAGCATCGACGAAGTATCCGATGTCTCTTTCACACTTACCAATCGTGATGTTTGGTTTGGTGAGTAGTTCAGGATACTTAGCAATGATATACTGATAACCTTCTGCTTGAATCAGTTCCTTGTTATCTTCAATCTGATTAGCAGCATCCTGTGCATAGTTGTCAACGTTTGCACTGTTAGGTGTCAGTGTCTCAATGCCAACCGTCCAGGACTTGAATCCATTTGGTTCCAGAGTCTGAGAGAACTCAATAGGACCAGTTGGTTCAATTGCATAACGTGCAAGATCAACAGATAGAGTTTCACCAGACTTAGCACCAATTCTGTATCCATTGATAGAAGATGCTGGACGATCATCTGGATTTTCAATATCGTCACCAGCAAGATACAGTCTGGTATGGTTAGTTCTTGAGTTAGATGCAGGAACATCTAGAGTATACCACTGGTTGATAACTTCGTTGCTTGTAGATACAACCTCAGGAGGAACAATGTCAGTGATGTAACCACCCTTATCTTGGTTGAAGGAGAATCCTTTGAAACCAACAGAGTGAAGTGATGTATTACCAAAGTTAGAGTTGGAGTTCGTGATGGACATATCTCCACCACTTTCCATCAGGAAGTGATCGAAGAAACCAACAGCAAAGACCGAGACGCACTGAACGAAAGAGTCATCCGAAGCACGGATGTGGAAGTTTCTCCAGTCATCTTTCCAGTATGCATCACCCTTAGTATGGTAAGGAATGGTAGCAAATGCGTCAGTAAGTGATGCTTGGTTCCAAGTGTTAGTTAATGCATCATAACGGATGAATGCACGATCATCTTTTTGAAGGCTAACTCCCGTATATTGAGCTACGACCATTGACTTGAATCCAGTTGCCTTGGATCCATCCGCCCACATGCCGCACTGACCCCAGGTAGAGCGGATTGAGCAGTTGAAAACATACGGAGATGCGGACTCAACAGAGTCAATTTCCGCAAGAACTACCGCATTTGTGCTAACTCCGCCGACTTCACCTGACAGATATGTCTGTCCAGAGACTAATCCAAGAGATGCTGCGGTATTGTTGTATACTTCATACTTAAATACTTTAGGATTATTACCATCGATTGAGGTAACTTTCCACGTTCCGTTGATCTCATCAGACAGTCCAGAGTTGATGATAGCAACATACTGACCCTCGAAGTAACCGTGGTCAATCTTTGTGTTTATTGTGATGTTAGCATAACCAAAGGATGCAAGGAATGATACGTTACCAGTTCCCGAAATCGATTGGTTGAGCGTAACTGTAGTGCCAGAGATGCTCTCAATTCTAGTGTTTGGAGAGATAACAACACTGACATCAGGTGATGTAATCTCATATCCAACTTCAAGACTCTCAGCATTGGTAACATTATTCAGAATTGTGCTATTAGATGCATTACCACTGAAGGTTGCAGAGTCATCAATTCTGATACTTTCGATAGTTCTGCTGTCAGACAGAGGACCAACGATTCTGTTTTCTTGAACCAGTGCTTCCAGTCCACCATCATCGATAGTTGGTTGGAACTGTTGGAATGATTTACCTACCTTGTCATAGTAGTTGTCAAGATCTTTAGAATCTGCATACTCCATGATGCAGATTTTGTGGTGAGAATACTCAGGAATTGCAAGATCAGTTGAACCTTTCTTGTAGTAAACCTTACCAACACCAGCAGATGCATCATACAGAGGAGATTGTGCAGATAGGTCACCATCTTTAATAGTGAACTGCCAGATGTAACAACCACCAGTTAGGTTGAAGATAGAAGTTCTTGGTTGTGAAGTATCAGCAGGATCAGGAACATACAGAGGACGAACAACTGTTCTTCTCAGGTCGTAACCAATCAGTGAACAACCTCTAGGAACAATACAACCACCATCGGCAGCATTAAACTTATAAAGAACGTTGTCAGGGTTTGCTAGATCAACAATGGAGTTGTCCTGCCACTCTTCTAGTGCTTGGTTATAATTGAATGAAGGAAGAACACCTGTAACTTTGATTGCTGCTAGTTCATCTAAGTTACCAACTTCAATAACATCAGTCAGGATTCCAATAAGAGTATCAATTGTTGCCTGAACATCTACACAAGTAGCAGCATTACCTGATGCTAGATTTGGAATTTCAGGAGTATTTGCACCAGCATATGCAGGACCAGGAGAGATAGTCAGATCCTTAAAGAACAGTTGATTAGTAACTGCTTGCTTAGCAAATGTTGCAATGCCTTTGAATGCAGTGATAGATTCTGATTCTTCACCCAGAAGACCATTAGCAATAGGATTGCCGAAGCGATCGAAGTATGCTTTTGTATTAGTAATCGTGTTTGCATTACCTTCTGTGCGAAGGTCATTGATCAGACCGTCAGTGATGATACCAGCGTCACGCTTACACTTAGCAAGACCAGCAGAGATAACATCAGATAGAGTCTCTTCAGGCAGATTGGTTAGGTTCTCATCGTTAATGATTTGAGTAACGATTGCACCTAGGGTATCAATCTGGGTTTGAATGTCAGCACATGCAGCAGGGTTACCAGAAGGTAAATTCTCCTGAGGGTTGTTGCTGTTACCATAGATTGCATCACCAGGAGTAATGCCAATATCCTTGAAAGACAATTGGTTAGTGATTGCCTTCTTCATCTGAGTGAAGAGTGTAGAGAATGCAGTTAAAGATTCTGCAGTCTCTCCTTGTAGACCATTGACTACCCAGTTATTACCTGTAGCGTCGAAATAGTTTTGGAGAAGTTTTCTGGTGTAGCGGTTACCACCACCTTCATGAACGTCTAGTGAAAGTGCATCTAGAACAAATCCTGTGTCACGCTTACACTTAGCATGACCAGCAGAAATCTTATCAGATACAGATTCAGCAGGGAGAACGTTGCTGAGGAGGAATGATCCATTGTTAACTCTTAGATCAGTATCATTGAAGATGCTATCAATAGTAGCATAGAGGTTGTCAATGAAGGTCTGAACATCAGAACATGCAGTGGGGTCAGTGTTAGTAACATCACCGTTACCGTCACCATAAACTGCTTCGCCAGTAACAACTGTTAGATCCTGATACTCATTTCCAGGACCAGATGTAGAAGTGTAGTTGTTGGTGATCGCCTGCTTCATCAACTCAACTGCTTTCGAGAAAGCAACCAGTGCAGATGCTTCCTCGCCACGAAGACCACCAGTCTTATCAACACGAAGACCGTTATTAAGTGCGCTTACAAATGTGTGAGCAGTTTGTGGTTCGTGCTTGATTGCTTGTGCAGTTGCACTAATGAAGGTATGAGCAGAGGTGTCAGAAGAAATACCCACGTTGATGGTAAAAGTGCCATCTTGACGCTTGACACCATCAGCAGTCGCACTCACAAAGGTGTGAGCACCTTGATACTCAGAAGAACCAATGTTAATAGAGATGGTATCAGCATCGATAACAGTGATTTCCATCCAGCGACCTGATGGATAATCGTATCCAGGACGAGGATATGCCTTAGCACTAACGTTACCGTCTAGATCACAAGTGTATGACAGGGACTCATCCTCAACCAGGATGTAGTCACCAGTAGAGAAACCATGAGTTGCAATATCTAGGGTAACAATACCAGTTGATGTATTGTAGGTAGAACCAGTTGCAGTGTGTGATGTAGAACCAACTGCAGCAATTTGAATAGACTTACCTGCGAATGGATCTTGTCCAGGACGTGGGTATGTCTTCTGCTCGACGTTACCATCGAGAGCACAAGTGAAGGTGAAGGAGTTATCTTCTAGAACAACGCCGCGGCCAACACCTAGACCATGTTGTCCAACAGTGACAACCATCTCTCCCGTTACAGGGTTGTAGTCTGCAGCACTTGGTTGGAAATACTTGTTAGGACCAGAGATACCACCTTGAATGGTGATGCTGTTTGCAGTAGTTGCAGTTACATCATAACCTCTCAGTGCGAAAGGATCGATACCAACACGAGGATAGGACTTCTCAGCCTGATCACCATCCATTGCACAAGTGAAGGTTAGAGCACCTTCATCAAAGTAAACTTGATCGTTACCAGTAATGCTATGCGGTTGTGCAAATGTAATTACAGTTAGACCAGTTGCAGGATCATAAGTTGCATCAGATGGAGTGTAACGGTCAACAGTTCCAGTCCAATCAGTGCCTGCATCATTAAAGTAGTTGGTGATATACTTTCTAGTATACTTGTTACCACCACCCTCATGAACATCGAGAGCGATCGAATCGATCATGATTCCGATGTCACGAACACATGAAGTGCCGTAACCATTAGGAAGAGGAGATGGTGGAGAAGATCCGTTCATGAAGTCGAACGCATCTTGAGCGATAAGATCCTTATTAAGTTGGATCAGACGATATGCATCTTTATAACGTGACCAGAGTCCTTCTACTGGGTCACCAGGATATACAAAGTCAGGGTGAGCAACAGGAATCTGTGCAGTTGCTCTATCAATCAGTTCGTCTCTGTTTTTCTGAATCAGACGATATGCATCTTTGAAGCGAGACCATGCACCAGTCTGAGGATCACCAGGATAATAGAAATCAGGATGCTGAACAGATACTTGTGCTACAGAACGATCAATAACTTCCTGACGGTTACCCTCAAGAAGATTTCCAGCATCAAAATAACGTGCTTCAACAGCAGTCTCTGTTACAAGACCAGGACGGTTATCAATATAGTGATTACCAGGCATCAGCATGATGCTGAACTGGTCAAATCTATCGTTGTTGGCACCAGGGAGATACGAATATCTCGATACTTCAATAAATGCCCTCTGGATTGTCTTGAATGGACGTAAAGGTGAGTTACCTCTATTGTCTAGTTCATCAGTTGCATTAAAGTCATCTGGTGATACGTAAAGATACTTACCAGTCTTACTTGAATACAGATTATCAAGTCTTGTTAGCGGCATAACTACCCGAGCCCAGTTGTCGTTTTCCTAAAGTTTATTTATACGGGTGCCTTTGCTCTTTGTCCGAAACAGTTCCACATAACGTGTTTCTGACCATAAGTAACTTTTGTAGATTTGTGAAGAAAATGTGGTCCACATGGAAACATCAGAACACTACCATTTTGAGGTTTGATTCTAAGTTTGTCATTCATAAACAAAGTATCACCTCCACCAAACCCATCATTAAGATAAAGTAGAAAAGAAACTACTAGTTGAGTATTATCGTGAGATCGATCTACATGCCAATTATAATGATCTGACTTGTCATAAAAACGATACACATAGTTAGAAATAAATCCTTGACTCTGGATAATACTATATGCGATTAAAGGACAATCTTTATAGTATCGCATGAATGCTTTTTTGCCAATCTTATCAATTTCATAATTGAGTTCCTGCATACCATCAACATGCTTCCACTCGCCTAGATGATATCCTCGATTCTTTCTATGAAAAGTAGTATTTTTAGGATCAAACTTAAGTAGTGTAGATGCTTGTTCTTGTATGAAACCAGTTGTTCTGGGATTAACGAACCCAGGGTATTCAATAATATATGGAGTGTGTTTAATCATATTAATTACATGTCGGTAAGAGGACTTGAACCTCCACGAGTTGCCTCACCAGAACCTAAATCTGGCGCGTCTACCAATTCCGCCATACCGACGATTATTGTGATGTTTCTTTCTTGAATAAAAATCTGCCATGTCTGGAACCCCAGAGTTGCTGATTAGTTTCAGGATCGAACCCTTTATCTTCTACATTATACCACCCATCTCCTAATGCTGCAATATTTTGGAGATAAGAATCTTTATCTCCCCATTTTACTTTACAGTTACATCCTGGTTCAATCTCACCAATAAATTGGTTAGCATCAGGACGCCAAGTAAATATTGTATCACATCCTTTCTTATGTGTCAAAGGACTACCAGATATAAGATTAAGATTTTTGAAACCAGTATAAGTAGACTTATTTTCTGGTTCCATTGATCTTACAACAACTTTACCATGACATTCAGAAATTTGTAAAAGAAATTGTCTATATGGTGTTCTAGTTTGATTAAAATATGCTTGCTCACCATAAAACAGTCCATGATTGTTTACAGCACGATGCTCAACAATAATGTATGCAAATTTAGATGGATGTGAAAATGCTTGAATTTTATTATTATATCTTCCTTCAAACCATTCATAAAATTGATCAATCATCTTTAGGCAGCAACGCAGGGTTTTCTAGTGGTAAATCAAACATTAATGGATGACATTCTTCTTCCATAAGATAAGAAGAAATATTATAGAGTTCTTCTAAATCATAATCTTTATAACGTAGTGCCTCAGTTTGTATTTGAGGCATCTCTTCAACACCTTTTGGAAGTTCGTCAAAGGTATATGGCATACCATGTATGAAATACATACGAACCGCGCTACCTTCAAGATAAACATATCTTTGAGATAATTGGTATGTTTCGCCCATGTCTACCCTTTTTCGATATTTATGTGAGTTCTAACACAGAGATGTGTGCGGTTGAGTCATGGAGACCAAAAACACCATTAGGAAGAATATTGAATGCAATCGAAAAACGATCTTCATTACTTCTATTTCTGCTAACCTGATGAGTCAAATGACTTGGGAAAAAAACTACCTGACCCATTGATGGGGTATGTGCTACTTCGTTAGATGAATATTCTGTAATAGTATCTACATCTAGAACTATTGTAGCAGATTTTTCTCGATGAAACAAAATTGGACTGGTATCATTACTCAAATATAACACACCAGACCAAAAAGAATTGCAATGAGAATGTCTATTTGACATGCCACCAGGAGGAGTCATAGTTCCCCATGAACTCATAAGTTTAAACTCGCATGTTTGTTTTACTGCAAGTGTGCTATACGCAAAATCAGTAAATAAAGTCTCAATTGATGTTTTTACTTCTGGAAAATATTTTCCCAAAACATTACGATCTTCTGATCGATATGATTTTATTTCTGCAGTTTTTTTATAGTATTCAAGTGTTGCACATATATCTGCTAATCTGATACAATCTTCTTCTAATAAAAAATTGTCTTGTTTAGCGATAGGTGTTGCAAAAATTCCTAAAATATCCATTATTTCAATAATTCATGTTCTTGTGCATAATGAAGCATCTCTTTCAGATGTCCAATATGTTTTGCTCCAAGGGCAATCTGTGGATATTCTGCTTCTGATCCAAATTCTTGCTCAAATGATCTTTGAGTGAAATGCGTGTTAAGACGATATTCTAAAAATTCACCACCTAGTGACTTGAGGAGTTGTGCTGCTCTCTCGCACTCTAGCGATCCATTGGTATAGATGACTGCTGTTAATGGGATCATTTTTTCTTTTGATGGTTGTATTCGATTACAATTTTTTCGTGTTGAGTTTTTTTATCGGTGCAAATATAATGATTTGCTTCACCGCCCAATATTTTGCATATGTTATGTAGTTGAGTATCAACTATAAATTTTTTGAAACCTTCATCCATCCAACTTTTATTGGATCCTGGTGTGTTGAAATCATCCATAAGTAATCACAATTTTGTTATCTAGATATTCGACTTGAGCATTTAGTAAACCACCTGCTCTTTTAATAAGGTCCAGACCAGCAATTTTATCTGCCTCAGGACCCGCCTCAGGTTGCTCTCTATGCTTCTTCCACATCTCTGCAACCATATCGACAGGGTGTCTTACTGGTTGGTGTATAGGAGCAGCATTTTGCCACTTATCAATTGCTTCCTGTGTAGGAATAGTAATAGTGAAAGCAAGTCCCTCTTCTCGGAACTCATCTTCCATCTTTTGATAAGTTTCTGGCGTAATCTTAACTTTTTTCATTTAAGGTATTGTCAAGTGTATCAAGAAGTTCATCAAAAGAACCAATACTTTCAATATCAGTCAACAACTTAGCAATTTGTGTGCAAACGATAGGTCGTTCTTGCCTAGCAGCATATGCTAATGCATTACGTAAATGTGCTTGTGCTTCTTCAAGTGATTTTTCAACTGAATTAGATAGTGCCATTATTTTTATTTACCCAACAAGGTTTGCATAAGGAATTTTTGTATCTTTTCTCAGATGGAACATAGCATCCAACCTGAGGTGCCTGATTCGCTGGAACCATTCTACCACATCCAGAGCATTTTGTCTCCCACATTTTCATAATGTTCTCTCTAATCTATTTGTTGCTTGATCTGGGAAGTCTCTAGGACGACTATCACCAGCATTATCAGTTCTAGCAGAACCTTCGTTTGCTTTCATAGTATGCTGAAAGTTTGCTCTCTTGTATCTCAACCCCAGTGGATCAGGCATCCAATATGTTACCTGCCAATCTTGATCAGGACATAATTCAAGATGCTTCTCTACTGAGTGATTGAAACTACCCATTTGAACGTGTCCATCATGAGTGACACATCTACCATCGCCATCAGGAACTAGAAAAAGTTGTTTCATAGCACTTCTTGCTCTGGGTTGAGATTTTTCACGAATTGCTCAGGATCCTTTTCTGACTTGTGAACCCAATGATAGCGCATCATCTCGTAAATAGGATCCCACATGGGGATACAGACATAATCCTTCATGTATGTCTCGCAGCAAGTTCCTTAAGTTCCTTTGCTGTGAGTTTATCTAATTGCTCTGTAAAGTGGTCCAGTAGCAATTGTTTGTATTGTTTCTTAGTCACGTTGTCTCCAATCATCAGGTTTGTCTTGCTGAAACCAATTCTTGATATCGTCAGCATCAGTGAATCCCTTCTTATGGTTGGATGGGTCGGGATCACCTAAACCCATTCTATTCAAAAAATCGTCTGTGCTACCTTCTTCAATTTTATATGTGATTTGCCTACGTGCCATCTTTAACATTTCATTGGCAGTTGTGTTTGCCTTTGCTAATTTGTTCGCCCAAATCATATCAGATAATTTTACTTCTTCCCCATTTGCAATGCATTTACAGATAAATTCCAGTCGTAGTCTGTATTGAGTTGATAGCATGTCAGTCTCGGAGTTTTAGTTCTAAATCTTCAAGTTTATGATATTCAGCATGTGCTTCTTCTTGACGAATACAAATAATATCCAGAATATCTTCCATGATTATATTGTTCTCAACGTAATCGTCAAGATACTTGTTAAGTGCTTCTTTTAAATATCGATATCTATGCCACTCAGGACTATATGGTTTGTAATGCATAATGAAGTATCATTCAATAGTATTTAGAGTCACAGTAACCCTTGAACCCTTACAGAGTCATCCTACTCGTTTTGTGAGGATTTGTCAAGCTCGACTTTTTTAGGTATTTTTGGACAGAGAAAATTTTTCGAGTTTTACGTAATCAATTCAAGAAAATTGATTTACCTGTCATGGTGACAGCAGTCTTACCAACGATGTTGACGTTAGTGCTGTTAAAGATCGATGCTCCAACAAATGTAGCATTAAAGAACGATGCACCTTTAATTTCAAGCGAACCTTTCAATGAGGAACCTAGGTTCATTTTATATGCTGCAGGTGGTTCATCAAGGTTCACTGACTTACCAATGACAGTCAAATCCTTCAAACCTCTTACAGTGCTAGTATCATCACCATTGATGATTCTTGCCATACCACCTTTAGTAGATTTGAATAACAAGTGACCAAAGTCTGATTCTAGTTGTAGATTACCAGTTGCTCTTAAATTATAGTCACCTTTGATGACTTGGTTGACTGTTCCAATAGTATTGAAAGATGTTGATGCACCTATCTGATCTTTCTGGTTGACTGAAAACTCACCTGATCCATCAACATAAAAACCACCACTAGTAGTAAATCTAGTGAATGATGAATCCATATTAATATCAGCAGCAGTAACATTTACTTTACCTTGACCTTCAGCAGGTTCTATGTTAATATTCTCTCCTGCGCGTAAAGTTAAATTATTGACTGCATTTAGTGTAATGTTATCTCCTTTGATTCCAACATCACCACCTTGTGATTCGATGGCAACATCACCTTCAACGTATATAGAATATGGTGATGTCTTTGTAGTGCTTCCATCTTCTTCTTTAGTCTGCTCATCATCATTACCACGAACATGTAGAGCATAGGTGTCAGTTTTTTCGTGGTGATCTTTAGCATGAATGACTACCTTACCACCACAACCTGACTGTCCAGGTTTACCTGTTGCCATGACGATGTTACCATTCACATCGAAGTGGAACATCGATTGACCATTAGTTAAAATGAAACCTGTAGATCCATCCTTGTTTGTATAGGTTCCCATTGTCCACCCATGTTTGGTGGCAATTACATTAAAATCTTCATTACTAAACTGACCTTCTTCGGGCGCATCAGCACCTTCAGGTCTTGCTGGACCATTTTTTTGTAGTTTCTTCTGTTCAGAACTTGCTTTTTGTTCTGTTGCTTTCTCTTGTGACATTATGGACAATCAACGTAAGATCCAGTTCCAATCTTGGCGTAACCTTTACGCTCAAGTTCATTACTATCTAGGCAAACCATGTTAGGTAAGAAACGAGCACCACCGCCTCCACCACCTAATAGTGTGACAGTAGGCATGTCTGTATAACGCTTGCTTCTGTCAAGTGTTCTAATACTGACGACAAATCCTCTTTGATCGATAATTGCCTCTGCAATATCTTTCACGCCATTGATCAGAACAACGGGTGCTTCAGTGTATCCACTACCAGGAGATAGCAGAGTGAAAGAATCAACGACACATTGTAGATTGTTTTCGTCAGCTGTATTAGGGACATAGTTGATACCTTGTCTAGTGACTCGGACTTCAGTAACAAACCCTTTATCATTGAGCAGAGCAACAGCACCAGAACCATATCCATCGCCAGTGATGATGATCTGAGGTGCAGTCTGATATGGTCCACCAGGAACTTTAATAGGAATCTCTACAATAGCACCAGTGTTATCAGTAACAATATCACCAGCAATTGGTTTCTTGATTGTGAAGTCATCATCATTATTATCATCTATTACTTCATCTTCCTCACCACCTGCTTCAGTGATGCTAAATGATGTGCTAACCCCTTTGCTTGCAAGAATAATAGTTGCATTCTCGATACCCTCAACAGTGCTATCATCCTCAATACCAATGACAAATGCAGCAGCACCATTTTTAATGACTAGAGTTCCAGATAGTGTTCTACTTACAAAGTCTTCTGCTGTAATGCCACTACCAATAATGTAGTAATCAACCTCAGTATTATCAGCAACATATTGTGTAGTTACTGTGACTAGAACATCTTCTCCTTCCTGATATGAATTCTTATCTGTAGTAAGATTCCAAACAGCAACCTGTGATGGATCTGGTGATACTGGATCATTAACATCACTATCAATTGCAACATCAGTAGAAGTCGTTAATGGAAATTCTTCTGTTGTTCCATCATTATCTGTATCTAATATGATTGGAGTTTTTGTAGTAGCAGTAAAGATCAGTAGTTCTGGTGCTTGTTCTACTTCCTCATCTGTTGCAAGAACAACAGAAACTGTAGCAGTATTATTTGTAACAGTGAACTCTCCCGTGAGAGACCCATCGATGTCACCCTGTGTGATAGTAGGACCAGACAGTTCATAATCAAACTGAGTTCCGTCAGGAATGTTGACACCCGTTAGATTGTAAACGATAGTGTCTCCTTCATTGTATAGATTACTCTCTGTGTATACTTCAATGAATGGTTCATTGCCCAATGGTAGGGTAGGCAAACCATCATCATCAGGATCAGGGAATATAATTGATCCGTCATCAGGTAAATTGTCTTCATCAATAGGATCATCGTCAAAATCTTCGTCAAGATCTATCTCTGGAATTGGGAAGTCGATAACAGCATCACCAGATGGTGGTGTGTTTTCTGGAGATGGTGAGAGATCATCTGGAACACCACCAACAAATGAAATTTCGGTAGGTTTTTTACTAGGAACTTGTTTTGCTTCATCACAAATAAATGCAGACTCATCGCCGACTCCTGATTCAAGTGCCTTCAGCAGTTTATCAAGCGAGTCATCTTCTTCGTTACCACAGTCTGTGCATTTCTGTTGGATTGGTTCACACTTCTGTCCAGGTCCTGTGCAGGTGATTCCCAGTAGTTTCATGAACTTATTGATGATTCCACCAATGAAGTTCAATGGTGCAGCAATTGCTTCTAAAATTGCTTGGATAGGTGCAAGAATTACATTGACAAGTTCATCAAATTTAGCAAGGATCTCATTCAGAATGCCATCAACTAGTGTGTCTATAAAACATGCAGCATTATTGAATACATCTTGAATGAATCCCATCAACAGATCAGTGATGAATCGTGCAATAGTATCAGTGATGTCTGCGATACTACATCCTAATGCTCCAAAGATATCATCAAAGATTTTCTTAACTGTCTTGAGTCTGTTGCTCTTCTCTGTGATAGGTTTGAATGCTTTATCTGGATCTGCGAGTGGTCCAGTGTTACCTACTACTGCCTCTGTTGTTAGTAGAGTTTTATTCAGAAAATCAATAGCACCACGCAGTGCCTTTGTGATCTCTGTCTTTCCTCTAGCAATGAAACTCTTGACTAGTCTGACTACACGACTAATATGATATCGTGCTTGTCCAACACCATTATAAAGAAGACCATTGATCTTACTGACATAGAAGTCACCAATGTTTCCTCCTGATGCTTGGTTAGCAGCAAGAAGATCACCAACGATTCTAGTCAGACCACTACGAAGATTATTCTCTTGTCCACAGTTAGGGTTAGCAACAACAATACAACTCTTACCACCAGTGGGGTTAGTTTCACTGTGCTTTGCATATGCTGCTAATAATATAGGTGGAGCACCATCTTTCAGATCTGCTTTATCTGCATCAACAACACCCTTGTCTGTGTTAGCACCGCTCTTGTTCTTACCACTCTGGGTATCTGCAGATCGATTTTGCTTTGGATTAGTCTTAGGATCAATGACAGGTTTGAAGTTTAGTGGAGCACTTGGATTGTCATCTTGGAATGAATCTTTAGTAGCACCTTTGACACCACCAATAGAACCCATGATGACAGGTTTCTGCTTGTCATTATCCAGGTAGAATCCAACAACAAAACAACCACGTTGCAGTCCAGGAGATGCACCACCAGTGCCACCTTCAATGAACGGTGTAGTCACAGGCATCATGATGTGCGCCCATGGTAGTTCCTGTGTAGATGTAGCATTGTCACCTGTCTTCAGGTGTTGTCCAATGATACGCACACGATATCTACCAGACCTTTTAGGGTCGTCCTTTTTGTTGGTCTCTACCTGACCGATCCACCAGGAGAATCCGTCAGAACCAATCTGGTGTATGGGATACAGTGATGATAAAGATTGATCCATCTTTTAATAACTCCTACTCTTATTTAACCTTGGAGGTGTATTCTTTAATACCCATGGTGTCACGAATGAGTTCCAAGTTGGTGAAGAACTTAGGTTCTCCACTATCAACAATGAATGAAAAGTTGTGAGACAATGCAGCAATTAGATAAGTGCCACTTGCCTCCTCATCATATGGTTGTTCCTCTCTCAGTTGCTCTGCTACCATGTTAGGTAGCATAATCTTAACCTTATCTCCTACCTTCAGGTCTGAGTTGCCAGCGATCTCAATCTGAACTCGGTGAGTATCCATCAAGTATCTTCTACCAATAGACTGTGCAGTATAATATTTTGCATAGTCTGGGAACTGTGTATCACCACCCTCTTCTGGGTTAGCAACATCTTCTCCGCTATACCATGCCTCATGGTCTAGCAGGATACTCATAACTCTGCTAGGTCTTGATGCTAATTGTTTTTGATACTTTGCTAGTGTTACCTGACTACCAAGATGCGACATGTTATTGAATGTCTTTGCCATGTCATACGTATACTCTTCATACTTTTGAGAAGAGATATCAAAGTAACACATATGTGTAGAATATATTCCGTTGTTTAACTTCTCAGACATGTCGATGTCACCATCGAATGCATAGTTCTCAATGTTATAGTATACCTGATCAGGTGGCATACCAGCAGATGGACGTGAGTAGTATGTTTCTACTGGTGGAGTGCCACCGAAAGAATCTGTCCCATCTGAGCATAGTCTATCCATAGATTGAAAGATGAATCCATCTTTGTTCTCAAAGAATAGATAACCTGCTGTTCCTGATGACTTCTTCTTATTATTACCACCTAGTTCTGATTCGCTCTTAGTATCATCAACACCACCACCTTTGTTGAACTTGGTTGACTTTGATACTGTCTTATACATCAATGATTGCACCAAAGCATGGCACTTCTTACCATTAGGGAATATACTCATCTTGAATTGAGATTCTTCTGCAAACAATTCTTTATCAGTCTTCAATACATTCTTAAGAACATCCTTAACAATTGCTTCTGAGTTTGCTTTATATTTTTCTGTTACTCTAGAAGTATCATTCTCCAGACCTTCCTTAGATATAAGCACTAAAGTATAATATTGCATGTTCCTTTCAACAGATCTGTTTACGATCTTCTGAACCCTCATCTTATATTCTACTGCTTCCTTTCTAACGTTGATTAGTTTAACAATAACTTCCTCTCCACCTTGTATAGGTAGGTTACCAATAAAGTTTTGTCCACTGTCAACCATCAGCATGTTTGCTGTAACAAATGGTTGATAGATATCCTCATAGTAAGAGAACATTCCAACTGCTTTAGTAACATCATACTGGACGCCATCAACGTCAGCAATGACTACTTTCTGAGGTTCAAATTTCTTAACTGAGTTTGACATTACGGCATACCTCCTAGTAATGACATTGATGCGTTAGGGTTTCTCACTGGGAGATTAGCGCCACCATTGCCTGAGTTATCAGGTGCTGCTGCTGCTGCTGGTGCTGCAGGAGCAGGAAGAACAATTGGTTCTAGGGTTGCTGGTTGATTTGATTCTGGTGTTGCTGCAGCAGGTTGGGGTGTCTGTGCTGATGGACTTGCTACAGCAGTTGGTTGAACTGCTGTTGGTGGAGCAGTAGGTGTGAGGGTCCCACCAACACTAAAGACAGATGATGCAACACCAGAACCATCAACAGGACCAGATGATCCATCTGGATAGTATTCAAAGTGTAGGTGAGCACCACTAGTAGGACCAGCACCAGGAGTTCCAGGTTCTCCACCAGTTTTACCAAGGAATGCTCCAGCATCAACACGCTGACCAGCAGACACTGCTACAGCACTCAGGTGTAAGTATCTGGACTTAGATCCATCATCATGCTGAATATATACTTCACCATTGTTACCAATAGCAGGAGCAGTAGTAGCAATAACTTTTCCTGGTCTCTTGATAGAGAGTTTGGTTCCTTGTGGTGTGCGGTAGTCAACGCCTAAGTGATTAGTAGAAGCACCAGGAATACCAGTATTACGAGGACCAAAAGGTGATGAGATTCCATATCCATCAACAGAACCACCACCACTAATTGTTCCTCCACCTATAGTAGATCCAGGTGTGACTCCAGGTGCTGTTTCACTACCACCACCATTAGATCCACCACCTTTACCTTTACCTTTACCTTTGCCGATACCTCCGAGTCCTTTCGCTGAAGCACCACTACCAAAGAATGCAGTAATTAGATTAGCAGGCAATCCGAATGCTGTAGCAGCAGGAACAAACATCCTCGACAAAACTGGACGGAATAGTTTGGAAACTCCACCCATGTTGTTGATAACATTACCAACCGTTGACATAAGCAGAGCACCTGCTGCCATGGTAGGTAGTTGCATCACCTTAGCAAAAGGATCTGCTTTCTTTACATTATCTTGATTAGTTTTGACTGCTTGTGTCAGTTTGTTCTTTGGGATAACTGCCTGTCCCGTGGTTGGATTGTCAACAATACCACCACTTGCAAACTTTATTGGTGATGACTCCATTCTTGGAGCAAATCCACCCTGTCCAAATTGACCACCACGATCACCAGCACCTTTTGCTGCCCATGGTGTAGCAGAGTTCATCGGTTGTGGTCCGACAGGAGCAGTGTATTGAGTCCTACCTCTACTCACGCCACGAGACGCGCTTCTGCGCCTGCCACGCTTGCCGAACATACCTAAACCAATACCACCCCCTCGGCGACCACCACGTCTTCTCCTGCCACCACGACGCCTACGACCACCAAAACCAAGCAGATCACCAGCAAG
>Ga0181410_1000006_pt1 | contig 97606 bp, 155 predicted proteins | sample 33SPOviralmetaG_FD_130112 | JGI IMG/M metagenome (GOLD analysis project Ga0181410, IMG submission 130112) | Marine viral communities from the oligotrophic San Pedro Time Series (SPOT) site, San Pedro Channel, CA, USA - 33 SPOT_SRF_2012-06-20 | ecosystem: Environmental > Aquatic > Marine >...
GATACTATGTCTTTCCTTTCAATGACAAGAGTGATCTTTTCATTCCCAGAAATTTTTAAGTAGTCTATAAGACCTATGGAATCGAGTATGAAAATTTTTATTGTAAGGCTACTATTATAGATTGACTCAATGATTTTGATATCTTTTACGATGTTTTTGATATTTACTACTAATCCGTTATTCGAATGAAACTCAGCTGTCGTTACGCTATACGCTTTGGGTGACGCTGCCATCTCATTGACAGTAAGATTATATGATTTACTCATTGATGAGGGCTTCGAACTTTGTTACGAACTCATTGATATACGCAGGATCGACATATCTTATAGAACTCTTCTTATCGTTTTCATCATTGACATGCTGACGATTTGATATATATGAAAGACCTAATGGATCGACTCCTCCTACAATATGATTTGAATTTGTTACTGGTTTTTTAGCAGCTGGATTTATTATAGCCTTTGCTGTTCCGCCAGAGCCTCCTCCACCTGTGATAGATACTATTGGAGATGAAGTATAACCTGAGCCTTTGTCTGTAACTCTTATCGATATAATTTCTCCATTTGAAACAGTTGCAACAGCTGCTGCTCCTGAACCATTGCCTGAAATTGTTATTGTAGGCGCTGAACTATATCCAGAACCGCCTGCAGTAACACTAATTCTTTCAATTCGAGTAGATGCATCTGTTTCGTAATAGTAATAAGGAGCTTCTGCATATTTGTATACATTATAGGTTGATACTGAATCTTCTGTTGTTTGACCAACGATCAATTCTGTTGTTGATTGTCCTAATGCTGATCCAATGAATGCTCCACCTGTTACATTTTGTATGACTAATTGACTCATATCAATATTTTTTTGAACAAGAGTACCACGTGCGCCACTTGTTCCTCCTACAAGAGTCTCTCCAAGTGAAAATCTCCCTGAAAGACTATTCCTATGTTCAGTAATCAGACCATCTGTATCACGTACAATCACTGGATTTGTTTCAATGACATACCCTTCGTACTCTTTTTCTATGTAATCGAATAGGTCTTCTTGCGAAAGAGGCCATGAACGATAGCCGTCATGTAAGAAATCATTGACAACAAAGAGAGTCCAATAGTATTGTGAGGTACCATACAGTCTTCTTGATACAATATCAGGTCTTTCTCCATTTTTTATCTCATAGAATTTGTATGCTGAATAGTTATCGAGAAATGACGGTAACGGACGAACAGATCGAAACAAATCGACCATGTTTTGTTTCACTCCAGTACGATTAAAGTCGTATTCTACTCTTGGAAACTGTTTGAAAAATGACATATTTTATTTACTCCTGAAAAAATCCGTCGGCTTCTTCGATATCTTGATCATCTGGATAGAGATCTTGACGTACAAGTTGACGTTCTTCTTGAAATGCAAGAGCTAATGATACTTCTACTGGAGCTCCTGTCCCTGTAAAGACTGCATTAGATGTTTCGTTGAATGTTGCTTGTAAAGAAGTTAAGTATGCTGGTTTTATTTTTGGCATATATGGACTTTCTTTTCCTTTTACGAAAAATTTTATTTTAAATAATGGAGGATATGATAAAGCAATTGATCCAGCTCTCTTTGGATATAAAAATTTTCTGAACGTACGTTCAATTTTTTTAGCGATTTCTGTTTCTTCTTTAGATTCCGGAACTAATTTAAAATTAAATTCGAATGTTCTTACATTAGTTCCTTCAAATGCAACTCTTGTATATGGATTTGCTGCTATTCCCGATTTAAGAGCTCCGACTGCGCCGCCCTTAGCAATATCAAAGCCTGTAAGACCCGCAAGTGCATCTTTACCAATTAATCCTCCTGCTATCGCGTCAGCTTGAGTAAGCTCTCTCTTACCTGTCGCATCTCCTGTCGCAAATTTAAGTCCCGCTCCTACAAGTCCAGTATCTAAATTAGTATAGGTTGCTCCATCAGAGACAGCAATACCTATTGGCTGATAAAGAAATATATCAGTTGGAAATGGTCCATCTTTCTGAACTATTGTAAATTGTATACAAGGATGACCGTCGTCTACAAGAGATCTTAATGCACTTGGAAATACATACGTCTGTTGTTCTTGCTCTTCGTCTTCTTGTTCTTCGTTTTCTACATTTGTTTGGTCGTCAGCCATAGTATTTTCCTATATAAATAAAATAAACTATAGAGTTATTTATATGAGTTACAGTGGTAAATACAAAATAAAGAAGCCTGAAAAGTATGCTGGCGATCCAAGTAAGGTAGTATACCGTTCTTTATGGGAAAGACAAGCATTCAAGTGGTGCGAAAATAATCCGAAAGTCAAAATGTGGAACTCAGAAGAAGTTGTTGTACCATATAAATCTACTCTTGATAAAAAATTACATCGATATTTTGTTGATTTATTAATACAAATGGATGATAAAAAAACATATCTTATCGAAATCAAACCAAAAAATCAAACCGTTCCTCCTAAAAAACGTAGTCGTAAGACAAAAAAATATATTAATGAGGTAATAACATATGCAAAAAACCAAGACAAATGGGAAGCTGCAAGTGAATTTGCTGAATATAAGGGATGGAAATTTCAGGTCTGGACAGAAGAAACTTTAAAAAATCTAGGCATAAAGCTCCTATAAAGTCTTATAAATACATATAACATGGCAAGTTTATTTGACACATTACAAGCAGGAGCTCAAAGAGCTGGCGTAACTGCACGTACAAAAGAATCGCAAAAGTGGTTTAGAAAGAATGTAAAGAATTTAGCGATCAGTCGTAAAGGTTTATTAAAAGATGATGCATTAGAAAGAACATCACGTAATATTCGTGGTAATATGTATATGTATTTTTACGATCCAAAGTTTAAAGCTGATTTACCATACTACGATAGATTTCCGTTAACAATTATGGTTGATGGAGCTCCTGGTGGATTCTATGGATTAAATTTACATTACTTAAATTATAATGTAAGAGCTGCTTTTCTTGATGAGCTTATGGCATTAGGGCCAGCAAAAGCTAAAGAAAATTCACGGCTGACTAAATTAAGATATAATTTATTAACAGGTGTTAAAAAATATAAAGAATTTAAGCCATGTTTTAAACACTACTTAGGTAAACATGTAGCATCTCAATTTGCAAGAGTACCAATGACGGATTGGGAGATTGCTATATTCTTACCAGTAGAACAATTTAGAAAGAAAGGTAAGACAGCCGTTTGGGCAGAAAGTCTTAAAATTGCGAGAAGCTAATGTCAAGTATAGAAGATCTCAAATCAACAATCAGTAAAAAGGGTGGATTAGCAAAAGCTAATAGGTATAATGTAATATTTACTCCACCAACTCAGTCATTGTTAAATTTAAATCCGCAAACTATTTTTAGTTCGTTGTTGTCTGGTAATTTTTCAGCTAAAAATTTAATTAATGATCCAAGAGATATATCAATTCTTTGCTCAGGTGCTGAACTTCCAGGCAGACAAATAGCTACTATTGATTATATTGCGCATCAACAATCAGTAAAAGTACCTTATACAGTTATAGATGATGAGGTCACATTAAAATTTTTAATAACTAATGATTACTACGTTAAAACTATGTTTGATAGTTGGTTAGACGTAGTGGTAAACCTTGAGAGTTATACCGTTGGTTATAAAAAAGAATCGACAGCTGATGTAATTATACAACAAGTCGATGAACAGAATACTCCGATATATGGTATAAAGCTTATAAATGCTTTTCCATCTACAGTATCGTCAGTAGCTTTGGGGAACGAGAATGAAAACTCGATCCAAGAACTAAGTGTAACAATGAGTTACGACAAATATATACCAGAAGGACCTATAAGTTCTACTGGTTCTGCTATTAGAGCGGCTTTAGATATATTTGGTTAATTAATATAGGAGAATATTATGGCTTTGCCAAAATTGAATGTTCCTAAGTATATGGTAACTTTACCGTCTACTAAGAAACAAATTAGTATGAGACCTTTTCTTGTTAAAGAAGAAAAGGTATTAATGGTTGCTTTAGAATCAAATGATATAGAGCAAATTAGTAACGCAGTAAGAAATATTATTTTAGATTGTTATGATTTAGATAATTTAGATGAGCTTACTGTATTTGATATTGAGTACTTGTTCTTACAATTAAGAGCAAAATCTGTAGGAGAAAATATGAATCTACAGATTAAATGTGCTGAAGAAGATTGTGATAATATGACACCAATCACTATTAATGTTGACGATATTGAGATAATAAATCAGAACCAAGATCGTGTAATAATATTAGATGAAGATAACGGTGTTGGAGTTGAGATGAAATATCCATCATTAGAATTGATTAGCGGATTAGATTTTGAAAACGTAAGTCAAGTTGATGGTGTAATGGAACTCATCTTAAAATGTATTGATGGTATATTTGACAATGATAATGTTTATGATTTAAAAAATGAATCAGAAGACGAAATCAAATCATTTATAGAAAGCTTAAATAATGAACAATTTAGAAAAGTTCAAAGCTTTTTTTTAGAAATACCAGCAGTATATTATAAGAGCTCATATGATTGTAAATGCGGTAAAACGCAAGAGGTTGAATTAAGAGGACTTAATAGTTTTTTTACATAAGCCTCTCACATGATAGTTTGGCCAATATGTACCAAACTAACTTTGCTTTAATGCAACATCATGGCTATAGTTTAAGCGAACTAGAAAATATGATGCCGTGGGAGAGGGAGATATATTTATCCTTACTACAAGAGCACATTAAAGAAGAGAACGAAAAAATAACAACTATGAATAATAGAAGAAGGAGAAGATAATGGCTGATACAGATAACAGCAGAAATGAAGTCGAAATCGATTTAGATAAGTACATGGCTATGATCGAAAAGCTTGATGAACAAGAAGATAAGATCAAAGACATGCAAGAAGAAGCTCGCAAGGCTAGGGATCAATTGTCCCCACCTAAGCGTAAATTCATGGACTTATTTTTAGACGATAATGATATCAATGAAAAAGCAATCATTGGTTTTATATCATTTTTTCTCATGACAGTGTTTGGAATTACTGATTTAGTAACGGCGCTTGTATGGGATATGGATTTAAAAGTTTCTGAAACAATATATACATCATTTGTGGTAGTAACACTTGGTGCATTTGGTATATCAGAAGCTGGAAAAGCGTTTGGTAAATAAAAGATAAGGATCAATCATGGCAGATGAACCAAAAAAACCTCTAGGAGAGAAAAACGATATACAAGATCTTATTGCATTAATGCAACAAAATAATAAGTCGCAAGGTGAAATAGAGAAAGATCAGAGAAATACTCGTAGGCATTTGTTAGAATTAAAAAATATGACAAAGACTTTATCAAGTCTTCAGGAACGTACTGCGTTCGGGTTTGAAAACTTTCAAGAAATGATTGATTCAAATAATCTTCAAGGTCAAGAAGATTCAAGAGAAAGAACAACTTTATTCCAAGAAATAAGAGATGAATTAAGAAATCTTCCAAAAGATACTGCACAAGCTAATAGTGAAGAATCGCGTAAAGGTCGAGGTGGAGGATTAGGTAAGCTTGGTGGTATATTAGCTGGAGCAGGTATAGCTGCTGCTGGAATAGGAGTAGGTATTGCAGCAGTTTTTTATACAGCTCCTAAGCTTATTGAAGCATTTGAAAAAATAGATGCTAAAAAAATAGCACAAAATGTTGAAACTCTTGTTGGTATTAATCAAATGGTTGAAGATAAAGGTGGTAATTTACTTTTAGATGGTGGATCATTAGCTATTGCTATGACAGGCATAGGTGTAGGACTCTTAGCTCTTGGTATTGGATCAGCAACAAATGCTGCTGTTGATAAATTCTTAGAAGAAGGTTGGGCAGATAAAGTAGTCGATAACGTAACTACTCTTTTAAGTATTAGTCAATTACAGGGTGGATCTCTTAGTTTCTTAGGTCAGGGTGCGGGCTTTGGATTAGCAATGACTGGTATTGGATTAGGACTTGCGGCATTTGGTATAGGTAAAGCTACTGATGGCGTAGGAGGTGCTATTAATAAATTTGCAGCAGGAGATAATTTTGCTGAAAGAATTAAAAAAGAAGTTGAGACTCTACTCTCAATTGACATGTCAAATGCTGATGGTAAAAAATTAGATTTTATAGCTACCATGTCATCTCTTGGACTTGGTTTAGTTGCATTTGCTATAGGTAAATCTGGATCAGGTGTTGCAGAGAGCGTAAACTTTTTTACAAGAGGTGATAATTTTGCAGCTGATATTAAAAAAGAAGTTGAAACACTCTTAGAAATACCAAACTTACCTGGCGTTGCTGGAGACACCGTTGGATTTTTAGCTGTTATGGGTGGCATATCAGCTGGTCTTGGAGCCTTTGCAGTTACTAAAGGAGCTGCAGGAGTTGCTGAATTCTTAAATCTCGGTGGTAATTTTGCTACAGGCATAAAAGAAGAAACCGATGTTTTATTAACTATAGGAGAGGGAGCAGATGAAGATCGATCTAAGAGAGCAGCTGCAGCTTTAGCTCATTTATCAGGTGGGTTAGCTCTCTTTGCAGGTAGCAAAGGTCTTGGAGCAATTGCAGGTCTAGGTGCTAGTGTTTTAGACTTTTTTACTGGTAATAAAAATCCTATTGATCAAGCAATAACTCTTGGCGAAAATGCAGATCAAGTTCAAGCTGGTGCAGACGCATTTATGACTTTTGCTGATGCATTGACTAAATTTACAAATGTAAGTCTTGATTTTGACGCAGAAAAATTAGCTGAAGAATTATATGAAGCAAGTAAAGTATTAGAACTTGCTCTAGTAGGTGGTTCTGAAGGCTTTATATTCAAAGAAGAGTTTGTTGGTCTTAATAATCTAGGCGGTGATATTGATCAAGCAGTAATTAATATTAATAAACTAAAAAATGCTCTTTCTTTAGATATAGAAGGTGGACCTACAATGACTATACCTTCAAAAATGGATGGATTAGTTGTTAATACTATGTCAGTAGAAAATGCTATATTAAAAATGGATGGACTAGACACAAGCGGAGCTAATACAAATGTAATCAGAGGTGGTGATCAAGTAAGAGGTGGAGATAGTTATGTATTTAATACTTCTTCAGCTAATGATTCTATAACTGAAGGTTTAGCTAACAGATAAAAAAAAGGGGACCATTCAGTCCCCTCCGAAAATCAAATTTAATTAACTTTCTTTAGCTAGTTTAGCAAAATAGCTTAATGTATCATCCTCTTCGGCTGAAGCAGCTGGAGCTGACTCGAAGTGGTTATCTTCTGCAGTCAATGCTGGAGCTGGAGTACTTGGCTCAGCTTGGAATGGATCAGCTTGTGGTGCATGACCAGCGCTTATTCCCAATACCTTATTGAGTTTCATACTTAATTCATCATAAGTTTTATAGTTTTCAGGCTTTAAGAAATCCTGTAAGCTATAGAGTTTGTCATAGACTTCAGTAAGTCTTGCTTCATCTCCACCGTGTAAGGCAGACGCAGTAGCAAATTCTGATTTGTCATAGTTGACCCACCCTTCTACTTTTCTGATTTTGATTTTGAAGTCAGCGCCTTCCCAGAAATCATAAGGATTTACTGGATCTTCATCAGCGAACTGAGGTTGCATGACGTCCATAATCTTATCAAAGATCTTTTTACCAAACTTATAAAGGAATACCTTTCCTTCGTTTTGAGGATTGTCGGGATCAGAGACGACTAGCACATTAGATACATAGTGCAATCTTCTTTTCCTTTCCCTAGCAAGAGCTTTATCTTCATCGCGACCAGAGTTCCAAAGTAAACCATTTGATTCGCTCACTGGATCTGGTTGTCCAATAGATGTTAAAGAGTTCTCGATGTACCATAAGCCAGTAGGGCCTTTGAACCCATGATCCCAGTACCTTACCCAAGGAAGATCTTCACCTTCTCTGGCTGGTAGGAATCTGACTACGGCATAACCGTTTCCTGCTTTATCTCTCGTCGGTTTCCAAAAACGATCGTCATCATACGAATTAGATTCTGTTTTTGCTGTTGATACCGCTTCTGCTGCTTTTACGAGTTTGTCGATTGACGAGCCTCGCATGCTCTTTAGATTTTCTAGTGACATATATTTCTCCTGTATTTACACTGTATTACTGAATTATCCACTTTATACATAATATATTATACCACATTACGTGGCTTTTGTAAAGGTTTCTTTTAATAAATTTAAACATTTATCTCTATCAAACTTTACAAATGGTTTGTATTTCATAATCTTTCTATAGATGTCCGGCCAAATAATAGTGTCCGTAATCTTTTTGTTTTCACGTTCTACAAAACCAAGTATTGAATCCAAGATGACGACTGTTTCCAGTACTATTTCTTCTTGCATCCAAAGCTTTATAATCAATGGATGATTGTTATCTTCTGCTTCTAAAAGAGAATCAAACGATACATCCATATCATTAAGTTTATTTATATCAGTTTGAAACTGATACGTTAAAGATTCCATAATTTTTTTATGGTCTCTATAATATCTTTCGCCACCTTCATTAAGCATATCACCGACATACTTAACGTCGTTCTTAAAGTTAGCTATATAGAATTCTTTTAATTCATTCTCATATGTCTTTGCTAACTTGGCAAAAAAGAACTTATCCTTTCGTTTAAAGAATGATGTAGGCTTTACTGAAGTCTTAAAATGATATTTAATCGCATCATATCCATCTGTTTCAAAATGGAGTTTAAGCGCGTTATATAATTTGTAAGACTCAAAAGGATCATTCATAAAGGTAATTTATTAGTCCTTTTGATTTTAATAAGATTTAAGCTTGCTGCTTCTTCTTCAATCTTTTGTTTAAGAGAATCAGTAAGCAGCTTTTTCATATTCTTATAATCCATAGCTCTTTCTTCAACAACATAAGATGCTGCATCGATGTATGACATATTATTATTAGCTACAAGATGCTCAACAGCTGCTGAGAATCTCTTCTTAGTCATGATCTTTTGATCTAATGGATTATCCGACAAAGTCTTCTCCTTCATCCCATGCGCATCCAGTTAAGCCACCAGCTTGTAAACCTTTTAAGGTTCTTAAAACTTCATTATGGTTTCTACCTGTATCCAAAGCGTTTACCGATACGTGTTGTACTGTTCTATCTCTATCAAAGATAAACGTAGCTCTGTATGGTACACCTTCTTCTTCATTAACAATACCAAGTTTATGACTTAAACCAAGTCCACAATCAGCTGCAAGAGTATGCTGGATATTACCAATCAATTGATTGTCTTCTTTCCACGCTAACTTACAAAACTCATTGTCTCCACTGATACCAATTACATTTGCATGATCTACTAGGTTATCAAAACCTGCGATCTCTGTTGGACAGATAAATGTAAAGTCCTTTGGATAGAAGTAGACTATTGACCAATCATGTTTGAGTGGTGTATAACCTTCTTCAACCGTTACTCTCACAAATTCATTTTTTTCGTTAATTCCTTGCAGTGAGAATGCAGGGAACTTATCTCCTACTGATAACATATTTCCTCCTAGAATACTCTCATTAATATACAGTCAGCGTTAATTCTGCCTGTAGGGCTATCAATTTTAGTTGTTATTGTCTCCCACACTTTCTCAATTTGCTTTTCAGTCTTATTAAGAATGAGTGGTAGTATCTCATCAGGTTTACGTAATGTAGCCTGTTTCGAATCTTTATCAAAGTTTTTAATCGTGGTACCTGATATTTCAAATCCACTTACAGCTGAAGTCACATACTCAATAAGCTTTCTATTCTTAGTATTATAGATATATAGCTTATGTTTAGTTGGTATGAGTATTGGATTAATTGATGTCAATTTAGAATCAATATCTTCTTGGCAATACTTAAGCTTAGCAACTTGAGTATCAGATGACTTAGGCTTTTTAGTCCTAGGTATACGAGTAGCTTTAAAAGAATCTCTTAATCGTTCAAGATCAGCAAACACATCTTCAAACTGCTTTAAGATCTTTTTCTTTTCGCCTTTTGAATAATGTGAATAAGCTTCTACACACTGATCGCATGTTCTTTCATAAGCTTCTTTGATTAAATCATACTCTTGTTCGAGCATGCCTTTGAATATATTTATTGCATTACCTTTCAATCCATGTAATTTAAATCGATTGTATGCACTGAATTTCTTTGTAAAGTCTCCATTTAACCAGCCTTCAACAATATCTTCATCCCATTCAGCGTAAATAGTATCAAGTACTTTTAAACGAGTTCTTTCAGCTGGAGTTATAACTTTGACTTCAGCCTTTTTCTTTTCTTCAATCTTTTTAAGAGTAAGACCTTCTTTATAAAGTTCATCAATAAAGTCTTTACACTTTTGAATCATTACATCATCGTATTGCCAGCCTCTATAATAGAGTTTGATAATCTTATTGACTTTCATAAACTTCCAATCTTTAAGTCTTTTCAATACTGATACTTTCTTTTTATCATATCCCATTACATCAGCAGCAAACTGATATGTTGTTGGCATATAATCTTTAGTCTTATAAAAGTAATTATACCAGTGAGCACCGTGAGTCCAAGCTGAGCTTGTAAAATCAGATTCTGATGTATAGATTGGTTCTGGTCCAAGATACTTATCGTCTAAACTTGGTCCTCTTTTCTTTTTTCTTGCTGCCATATTTCTCCTTATATATGTTTAGATATATTATACCACATTCCTTATCAAATGTAAACGATTATTTTTAATAAAAGGTGGCCAGGACTCCGCGGTGATAAGGAGTTGCGTTAATGAGCCCTGACCTTTGATTTATTTAGCTCCTATTTGGAATACAAAATTTTCTGCTGCATCTTCAGCATATGATTCATTATGTATACCCATAGGTGATACCATTTTTAACTTATCATTTATAAATTTTTCTACACACCAAACTCCGTCGTTTCTTTTACAGACTTCAGCTCTATATTCAATATCATCAATAGTATTCATATGTGTTGAATAATACTTATAACTATATGAACGTTCAATTAACTCATCAAGCTTTTTTTCCATATCATCAAGCTTAATCATTATATCTTCAAAATTATACATCATCATCTCCTTCTAAAAATATGTAATAAATTGCACCAATAGCAAATGCTATTATGGCAGTGTAAACTAAAACTTCCATTAGTTTCTCCTCATCTTGCTGATATCCTCAGCTTCTTGTTGTGAAATAACTGGTACAGCATTTGACTTATGCATTGTTGCAATACCTTTAACTAATGTGCCAGTATAAACTGGAGCTTCTTTTTTAGTGCAATCACTAGCAATCTCATGATAGGTACCATTTTTCATGTATTCTTCCATCAATGAGTTGTATTGTTTTTGCTGCCTCGCTCTGAGTTTATCGAGCTGAGACTGACTTGGTTTCATAGGTTTAAATACGGGTTTACTTTTCTTGACTGAATTTAAAGCGTGATTCTTTCTCTTACGGCCACAAGGTGAATACCTTAGTGATCCCATATAAAAATTAGTTGCACCCATTACTTAGGACCTCCATTGTGTCCTATCATAGATTTTTGTTTTTGCTTTTCTCTCCATGCAAGGAAATGAATAGCAACTTCTCGGGTTGAGTGAGTTAGAGTACTCACTGGACTTCTTTTTGTTTTTTTCATAATCTAAATATTTTACCTAATATATTGTCCACTTCTGGATCGTTTAAATGTCCCATGACATCTTCAGTAATACCACTGTCGTAACAAAGCTCACCATGTAATAAAACAGCAACTTCCCATAGACCTTTTTGATATCCATAGGAGCCTCTATGTTGTATTACACTTGCACCATAGCCATTAGGAAATTTATATACTTTTTGTATACCGCCCATATGTCTATTTGTTTCGATTAAGTATTTGTTCATATGTATATTATACCATAGTTTCAGTTAAATGTAAACTGTTTTTGTGAATTAATTTTAAGTATTTCTTACGTACTCGTTTATAAGCTCTTCGCCTCGTAAAGATTTTCCTAACATGACTACTTCATCTGTAGATGCTATTGTTCTTTTAACACTACCATCGTTATATTGAATGTCAAGGACTGATCCATCGTTTCTATCATCTGCATAGAACAATGAGTTTAATGAATGAGCATGTATTGATTTTACTCCTTGTGCCCACTCTTCAGCTTCCAATTTTAATCTTTGTTTTTCGACTCTATCGTTATATTGACTCATCTTATTTTCCCCTCTTCTGCTAACTTAATTAATTGTCTTAACTTTTGATCCCATAGCAGTTTAAAATCTGGATCTTGAGCGTTATCTCTTGCTTTTGTTAAGGCTACTGCTCTTTGCATGGCTGTAAGTCTTTTCATTAGTTCCACTCCTGGTCTAACTTAGATGCAGCGAACGCATCCATATATGATGTACCTTCAAGATATCTTTCAATATTCTTTTCGCTATGATACATATTCTCTTCTTTAAAACAATCCAAACCACCTGGTGATTGCTTACCAGCTTTTTTGACTTGCTTAGTCAATTTAGATTGCTCTTTGATAATAGCTTTTCTTGCATCAAGATTAGCAATAATATCCTGCATCTCTTTCTCTTCTTTAAATTGATTCAATTGTTTTTTTAGTTGTTCAAATGACTTACTCATCGTTTTTTACCTCTTTTTCTTTAATAATACCTACAGCAAATAGTTCCATTCTTTCTGCCCATTCATACTCAGCCTCGTCGTTTAAATCAAGTGTAGCCAAGAACTTGTCAAATAGATCTGTTTTTTCCATTACGCTACCTCCTTGATTTCAAACCACTCTTTAAGCTCAGCTTCAGTGTCGCAAATATCGCCATCTTCCATTAAGTAAGAAGCTTTATAAGATTCACGATTGTTAGTCCAAGTCTCAGTTTTTTCTAAGATTTCTTTTCTCATCCAACCATCTTCACGGTTATCAGTGACTTTCATAAAGTTGACTTTATCGCCGACAATATGAAATGTAGTAGGTGATTCCCAATCATCGCAAACTTTAATACGTTGACCTACAACTTTAAATTCAGTGACATACTCTTCTGAGCCACCATTTGATCTAATTAAATCAGTAGTGATATAAGGTCTAACCTGTGCAGCAATTGTTGCTGTTTCGTTATCATTAAGAGAACCACAGTTTTCCATAAGGTAAGTATTACCACCCTTGAACTTCATATAAGGTTTCTCGGCAGTACCGTAGTTTTCCATATACTGAGTTTTGATTACTAATTTATTCATTACGCAACCTCCATGATAGAGATTGGGCAGTTATATTCTCTGCCATCGATTTCTACAATCGCTTTTGTACGATTGAGTTTTACGATGGTTCCAGTCAAGCTGCCTTTTCTGGAAGTTATATTGACTGTTTGGCCAATATTGAAAGCTGCTTTTTTTGCAGCTACAAGAGAAGCTCTAAGAGATTTTTGTTTTGCTCTTACAACTTCGATTATCACATTCAAATCTTCCATTTGGTCGATTTGGTTAATTAGCGTTATTGCTTTTTTCATAATTACTCCTTATCCTGAATTATATGTATATTATACACTAGTTTGGCGCAAATGTAAAGGATTATTTTCACTTTTTGTGAAAAAACTTGACACTCTTAACACCTTTTCGCTCAAGTGTTGTCTCCGTCCCTGTATTCTACGTCATGTTTTGCGAATATTTTGTTTGCTTTACGTTGAAAGGATAGCTCGATCTGACGATCAAGCCATCTTCTAAACCACTGTCTGATTTTACCCATATTAAAATGCTCCAGGAGCTACTTGTAAACATGGGATGCCAGCTGATCTCCACATACTGACAACTTGGTCTCTATCATCGAAAACCATATCAGGTTTCCAATCAGCTTTGATCAACTCAGCCAAGACTCTTGCTTTAAACTCATGATCTGGCTCGTAGCTATCATCTGGTCTCATGAACATAAAGTCCCAAAATTGACCACAGGTTGCAGATAACTGTTTTTCAGTTATGGCTCTTTGTCTTTCTTTTCTTGCTGATACAACAACTATTGAATGACCTGCATCTTTCATGCATTCAGCTATCTCAAAGATATGCTCATGTCTTGTATCATCGACTGTAGCAGCTTCAAATGCTGGCCAATCGACTTGTTGACTTCCATCAACGAATTTTCTTCTGTGTTCGACATCCATTAAGGTTCCGTCGACATCAAATATAATTTTCATTACGATACTCCTAAAATTTTTAATATTACTGGCAATGCAAATAAAGCCAACCCTTGTATAAAACCCCAATCCATTATGAAGCCTCCTTTAATTGAGTTCTGATTTTTCCAGCCATTTGCCATCCGTTAAGATCACCACCTGACTCTATACCAAAATCATTTAAATTAACTACTAATTTGTAGTACTTAGGGCCATCACAAAACTCAAATCTTTCGCCTCTTTTATAAACTGCTCTGAACCAGTATTTGTTGTATTGTCCTTGTACTGGAACTAAATCATATCCCAATTTATTTCTGAAATATGTAACGATTTTTGTAGCACTGTAGTGCCCTTTTTCTGAGTTTGCTTTTGCGATTATGTTATAAGCCATATATTTTCTCCTTATCCTTTAATATATACTTACTATTATACACTAGTTGGGAGCAGTTGTAAACGTTTTTTTGAAAATAATTGACAGAAAAGTGTTGTTTGGCATGTGACTATAGTGTTGTTTCAGAAACATCAACACTTTTATGCTAAGTTTTTTTATTTTATTTTATTTTTGACGTGACGATTATTTATGACTACAAGACCTAATACCATGTTTAACTCTTTTAAGAGCTGTGGATCATGATCATGAATATAAGATGGTTCGAGATAATAATCCACTATAGTCTTAAATATAATTAATTCTGAAAGAGAAGGTCTCTCTCCAAGCAATGGATTAAGTTCCATAATCTTATTACTTTCAGAAAGGCCATCATATGTAGTATACACATCTAATGCATTAAGTGCATACCAAACATATAGGTCAATTTTATCTTGTTCGGATAGGTGTATAGATGGTAACTTCTTCTGATTTTCCTTTAACTTTAATCCTATCAACTTCAGAGAATGCTCTTTCTGTACAGCTTCTATATGTTTCTGGTCCCAACAGCACTCGTATCCCATCGTAATTGCGAGTTTGTCCTTCGAGTCTAGCCCCAAGGTTGACGGCATCTCCAATAACGGAATAGTCAAACCGCTCTTCGGATCCCATGTTTCCAACGATGCAAGTACCTGTGTTGATACCAATACCAATGTCGATAGTAGGAAGACCTTGTTCTTCCAGTTCTTTAATAAGTTCATCTGCTGCCTCACATATTTCTAATGATGTTTTTACAGCTTTGTTAGCATGATCTTCACAGTCAAGTGGAGCATTCCAAAAAGCCATAATACAATCACCCATGAATTTATCAATGGTTCCACCGTTCTTTAAAACGATTTTAGTCATTGTATCTAAATAATTATTTATAAGAACTACGAGACCTTCCGGATCGTCATTATTCTTATAGTGTTCGGATATCGGTGTAAATCCACATATATCCATAAACATAAATGTCATTTCTTTTCTTTCGCCACCAAGCTTTAAGAGCGATGGATCTTTTTGTAATTGTTTAACTAAGTCAGGAGATACATATGTACCAAATTGTTTCTTTATCTGTTGTCGTAAAACAAATTGTTTATAGAAGTTATTGAAACTCGCTGAGGTGAGTAAAAGTATATATATTATTAGAGTAGCTGATAAATCGAGGAGTATAGAAAATTCGTACCAGGCGTAATAGGAAGCGTAGCTTACAGCAGCAGCGGAGCCGACGAAGGATACAAGCCCGATCAATATTGGAAGATAATAGACTGACAGTACTATCAGCAGACTCCCAATTAGAATCATTCCTAACTCAGCAGCATATGTCCATTGAGGACGAGATATCGGAGAATCAGATATTATCGTCTGAAGAGCATTTGCCTGTAATTGATGAGGATATAGAAGTCCAGCTGGAGTTGTAATCTGAGGTGCTATACCTTTAGCGGTTACTCCTATAATAACTGTCTTACCTTCTAAGTCTGGTAAAGGTTCTCCATAATCATAACTATCAAAATGTGTATTCCATTTCAACCAGATACTTCCTCTTTCATCAGTAGGTATTATAAACGGTCTCAATATAATAGATTCTATTCCTGATTCATTTAACTTAACAGTATAGGATTTCTTATTCTGTAGTGCTCGTACCGTTTCTAGTGCAAATGATGGGTAGACGTTTCCATTGACTTGTGACATTAATGGTATCCTACGCGTCTGATTATCTACTTCTGGCGCACCATTAAGTAATCCTACTCCCCATGAATGTTTCTCTAATTCTTCTATGTTAGTTACTAATCCTTTATATCGATAAGTAAGGTCTAGTATATCACCTGAATAACCAAATGTTGCATACCCTACATAAGGCGCTTTAGTACTTCTTCCATTTTCATCTGCATCTTGAGCAAGTATTATACCATTTCCATTAATCCAAGAAGCAAAAACTTCATCTCCGCCAAACCTATCAGCCTCTGGAAACATAATAGTGAACCCAATCATACCCGCATTTGCATTCCTTAGATCAGAAATCACTGCTGCGTGATTCTGACGTGGCCAAGGGTATTGACCATAGGCTTCGAGTGAAGACTCGGATATGTTCAACAACACTATATCGTTAGAATGTTCTACTGGAATTGATTGTATATATTGATCGAATATACTTAAACGAAATTGTTCTAATAATTGAGGGTCAGCTACTCTTACTCCTAAAAGTGTTATACCCAATAAAACAGTTGTCCAAATGCTTGTTAAATATTTCATAAAGTGTTATACTGTGTTATACTTTTTTTCTTCCCAATCTTCTATAGCTTTTCTAATACTATCTTCTGCTAATACAGAACAATGTAATTTAATTGGTGGAAGATTTAATGCTTCAGCAATATCTTTATCTTTTATTTGTTTTGCTTCTTCTATTGTATTACCTTTAAGCATTTCTACAAACATTGTAGAACTTGCGATAGCTGAACCACAACCATACGTTTTAAACTTTACATCTACTATTCTATCGTTACCTGGATCAAGCCTTAATTGTAATTTCATTACGTCACCGCAAGCTGGAGCTCCAGCCATACCTGTTGCAACTGTTGGATCGTTAGGATCGAATCGTCCTACTGAAAATTGTTGTGGACTATTTAAAACTCCTTCGAATCTTTCTACTACTTCTTTCGAATATGCCATTAGCTAAATTTCTTTTGTATTTTTTTAAACATATAATATATAGACAAACCATAAGTTGCTAAAACTGTCATAGTAATACCTATATAAACTAATTCTAATGGATTAAGAAAAAGAACTTGCCATACGAAATTTGCAGCCGCTTCTGCATCACCCATTGCTTCTGGCATTGCCATATCATTCTCTTCAAATATATCTACTATCTCGTCCCATTCTTCGTATGTAAGACATTCGTAATATTCTTCTGGACATTCTACCATTTTAATTTCCTTGTGTTACTGATACTGAACAACCACCAACTGTTTGGCAGTTTTGTGTTAAACTATATGTTTGATTGACAGAACCCTGTTGTAATACATTTAATGTAGTTGCATATGAACCTTGTAATGTTACTTGAGAGTTATGCGAACCAGTTCCTTTTTGCATTATATTAGTATCTGAATAAGATGATGAACCATAAAAATAAGTATGATTGTAATGACTACCACTTCCTTCTTGCCATAGGTCATGATCTACTGAACTTGCATGTAAATCTAAGTTATGAGTATGTGTTCCATTTTGATATACATCAACATCGTTACTATTACCCCATATATGTCGACCATAGGTTGCACCGTTTAATTGCATAACTGATTCGTTATTATTAGTACCATCAACATCACCACCCCAACCTTTACCTGGTCCCCAATATGAAACCCATGATATAGAATTTCCGGATCCAGTTTGACTTAAATCAAATACATTGTTTTGATGATCAAATGAAAATTTAATTTCGTTATCATATCCAATTTGAGTGATCTCAATATCTACGTTATCTCCGCCATTGACCTGTTCTATATGAACATGATTATCTCCGCCAAATACTATAGCGCAATATGAGAGTAACCAGAGGTATGCTATTATTTTCATTAATTTACCTGCCTTATGTATATATTTATATCATCACCACCATTCATTCGTATTGTTCCTTCATATCCATCAACAATAGTATTAAGTGTTACCTCAGCTCCAGCTTCGAACTTAAGATTAATAATACCATTTACATCTCTATAGAATATAATACCACCATCTTCAAGGAATACATTATATTGGCTATCTTTATTTAAACCGAGTGTTGCACCCTCAAGTTTAAACCCAGCCGATCCACCAGAGCTTGATGAAGCTTGTTTGTCTCCAAGTACCTTTTTAGTTTTTACTAATTCTTCTACAACATCTAATAAATCTGGTAAGAATTCGCCTGCTAAAAAGTCTACATCAATACGATTATAGTCTTTATCTTCTTCGTAATAATCATCTATGGTTTTATCCAATTCATTATACTCTAAAAAATCAACATCTAATATTCCTTGATCTTTATTTAAATCATTATCCACTTGTTCTTGTATTGCTTGTTTTACTTCTGTTGGTGGATTCACAATAAACATATTATCAATCATTGATGGAGTAATACCACCAATCGTAACTGGTTTTGTTGGCATAGTATTTAAACTTTGTACCATTGTTGCTTGATACGCTTGATTCAGAGTAATAACTCCTGCTTCATTTGTTACTGTAATCTCTCCAGATGGATCACCATTCGCATCTGGCAATAACATAATTAAACTTCTACCAAGTTCATCAATCGTTGTTGTAAAATCTGTACCACGAATACCAATCGTGGCTGTGGGTGTTTGTATATCAATGTTTGCTTTATTTACTAATCCAAGAGAACCTGAAGCAAATCTTGCTGTTCCCATTGTAAATTTCATTGACATTTTAGAGAGTGAAGGATCCGGATCATAATAGATCTCATCAATTAATACTTCACTATGTTCTTTAATATCTAATTGAGCATTATCTAAAAACTTTATTTTAAGTTTACCATTCGCTGTTTCTGCCACATCATTCAATTCGATCTCAGGCAGAGACTCTTCTGTAATTATTATTTCTTCTTGTTGTCTTTTGAGTTGAGCAGAACCTGATTGTTCTACTATAGACCCGATAGAGTCCGCCGAAACGGACCCTATGAGTAAAAAATTAACTATCGTTAGCTGTATCTTTTTGATTGATTTGAATTGTTGCATTTTCACTATCTACATCAAGTGTGATAATACCTTTACAAGCTGAAACGCCAGTAGGACATGTACCAGATAATTGGTTAATGTCTACATCGGCTCCAGAACCGTCAAGAGTAAAATTAATCTCTTGATAGAATCCATCTTTTTGTAAAGTATTAATATTATTTGTACTACCAGTAATGTCAAAATTCCAAGTGACATCATCGGTTTCTACATCAACATCAAATACATTTGAACTACCTAACACTGTTAAGTCAAAGTCTAATCTTTCTGCACTAGCTAAAGAACCTTGATCCAAATCCATTGTATTTGAATCTCCAGTAATATCAACCAGAAAATTTGAACTATCTGATGAACCAGATTGTCCTATCATCCAGTCCCAAACATTACTATCGCCATTCCACTCTAAAGTGTATGATGATGAGTCTGCTGTGACCTTACCAAAGAGTAAGTTCTCGTTACCTAACTGATCAATATTGAAAGTTAATGAAGAACCAGTAATTGGAGAAGCAGACGAAGATGAACTAAAATTATCTAGTCCAATCTTGTTACCATATCCTACTTGGTCAATATACAAAGTTAATGTATCACCAACTTGTGTAATATTAATTTCATTATCATCAGATGCTTGTGCAAAAGTCAAAGAACTGAAAAATAAGCTTAGGCCTAATATATATTTTATCATTTTTCTTTTCCTTTTATAACCCAAAAACCTCTATCATGTCCTTGGTTGATTAATTCTAGTACTCCTGCTTCAATAGCTGAACGTACTGCATATGTCACTGACTCATTTTTACCCACTCCGTCCTCATACTCTATTAATTGCGTACCTTGTTCTATAAACCTAAATACGTCTCCTCCACTTCCGTAAGATAGGATAGTCTTCTTACTTTGGACGTTTAATAAAACCTCTCCAGTCAGAACTGAAACAGCTCTTATAGAGATTGTGACAACATCTTTACGATATTGTCTACTTGCACCTATACCTAGAGTCCGTGCGCCTCGTCCACCAGATAAGATGTTAGTATCGTAACCAATAATACCGCCTTCTATAATCATTCCAGCAAATAACATTGGTTGTATTCCTTGTGCTTCGTCTTCTCCCTTAGCTTTTGCTAAGTCTTGTCTAGCACTTCGTATAATTTGTCTTTCTCGTACAAGGTGATCTAATCCTTGTCGCTCTACCACTCGGAACCAAGTTCCTCCACCTGCACTCTTTAATGCATCAATTAACATAGCATCAGCACCTTGTGTTACTGCAGTACTAAATGAAGCTATACCATCTAAAGCTTTTCTTTGTCCTGTTAGGTCTTGGAATTTATAAACTGCTACAACTGGTTTTTTATCAGCTGGTGGTATATCTAATAATTGAAAGTATGACGGCATATTAACAATTTCAGGTACATCAACACAGATGTATGGCATTGCTTTTTTAAATACTCTACCGCTTGCTTTTACCCATTCAACTACATTATGATTATATTGATCACCCCACATATCTGGATTACAGATAGTCGGATCTTCTGTGTATCTTGGTATTTGAGCACAGCTAGAGAGTAATATAATGACTGCTAAACTAGCCGCCGTCAGGTGGTGTCGTACCATAGTCGCTCCCGAAATATCCACTGCCGATTGGGATTTCAATTATTGTTTCCGTACCGTCGGTATCTACTATAGTCATTTTAATAAATTCTGAACCATCTGCATTGGTTATCACTTCATATGTTACTGTTGAACCTTCTAATACAAATGATCCAAACCTTACGGCATTATCATTTTGAAACATACTTTCTACAAGTTGTTTCGACATTTGAGCATATATTCTTGATTCTAAGTTACGAATGAATTTTGCTAATGTCGTATTATCGGCTTCTCTTTGTGCTGCTTTTTCTGCTGCAGCTAATGCTTCTTCTATTGATTTCTTACGAGAGAACTCTTGATTTTCTACTGTAAGATAATGAGATGCTGTACCTTGTCCACTAAAGGAAGGATTTTTAAACTTATGTACAATTTCTGTGGCGTTAGCAGGAGCAACAGCCATAATAGATACTATAAAGAGACTAACTAAAGTAAATACTTCAGCTTGTTCCCTTATCTTCTTTATTTTTCTTTCTTTCATTCTCTCTGTATTCCAATACCACGTCAACCTTTTGCTGGAGACGAATTAAGTCTTGATCGAGCATTCTCATCTGATCAATAACTCTTATTAATTGGAAATGCATTTTTTCAGTAGCTGGATCTAAATGCTCACTTATAAAATTCCATACAAAGTAAACAAAATATCCTAATCCTACAACCATCACGGTGGGAAAGCCATAGTTGGCTATTAAATCAGCAATTTCCATATTCTAGTCTCTTCTTACGTCAAGCTTACCATCTTCGACAAAATTCTCAGCGCGAGCTATTCGGCCGATGTCAGGTCTTAATTCTAATGCGCTACTTACGAGTAAGTCAATCTTGACCATTTCATTACTCATTGTTCTTGCTCTGTTCTCTAAACTTTCGCAAAAAATAGTTAGCGTCTTTATATTATCAACAACACCTTCAAGTATTTGTTTGATAATAGTAAATATGAAAAATCCCATTACTAATGCTCCTGCTATAGGTAATCCTACATCGGAGATAAGCTGGAAAATATCTTCCATATTAGTTAGTGTACGCTACTCCTACTGCGAGAGAAGTTGCAACACCTGTTAATGTATCTGTTGAAGCTTTTTCTATATAAGCTACTTCACCAGCTGCTAAAGTTACTGTACCTAAAGTAGTACCACCTGCATTTTTCCAAGTAATTGCTTGAACTGATGTTTTATTATTCAATACTCTTACTACTTTCGCAAATCCTACATTAGATGCAGAAGATAAATTGCCCTCTGATCCCAATAGTTTAATTGTACTTGCCATGTTTTTTCCTCATTAAAAAATTCTAACAATGTTATTTATAATAGCTGGAATGCCAAGACATAAAAAAAGGGACCTAAAAAGATCCCTTTAATTTATTGTTCGCACTCTTCCGGATATTGCGTACAGTAGCGTTTCACAATTTTAATGATAACTGTTATATCATTAGTTGCTTCTCCAACTACTACTCTCTCTTTTTCAATATCCTTTTTTTGTTTAGGATATTGTGGAAAGAGAGACCAAGCTACTTTCCCTCAGGTTGAGGAGTTTGTAGTTTGTCAGTTTCTTCGTCGATTTTGGCAGCTGCTTTTTGAACAACTCCAGTACCAGTATTGACTGCAGTTTTACCTACATCAACAGCTGTTTCAACAACGAATTCACCAGTGGATACTACATCCGAAGCTACAGCTGAAACAACTGTTGAAGTACCTTTTACAGCACCGTCAACAACTCCAGTTGTAAACTCCTTTGTTCCTTCTACGACGCTTCCAATTGAAGCACAATTCGTAATAAGAACTAATCCGGCGAACAGAGTAAATAAATTTTTCATTTTATTCTCCATTGCTTTAATTATAATAGTAGACCAACTGTCATACTATCTCCAATTATTATTTATACAAGTACATGTCCTGTTCATCTAATGACTTAGCCATTATTATTACTGATAACAGATCTTGTTCTCTTGCTATCTCTTCTAGTAAACACTTCGCAACTATACATTTAAATATAACAGCTGCAATTAATATTGTACCAAATAAAAGATAGAAAGCGTAAAAATAATAAGACAGAATAATCGCATGTAAACCCACAATAAGGCCTACATGCAATTTAATTGTGTGTGTATATTTACTTAGAATCATTCTTATGTTTTAAGAATTGTTCTATAAAATCATTTGAATGCCAATAGGAATCCAAACCAATATCAATCATTAATGCTATTAAAACAAAAGTAAGTATGATTGACAGATACACGTTGATTGCGGCTGATATCTTCAGCCATTTGATCATATGTTTCATAATCTAAAGTGCAACTTATTTAGCTGCTGTTTTTCTGGTTCTGCGTTTAGCTGGAGCTTTCTTTGCTACTGTTTTCTTAGCCGGTGCTTTTTTAGCAGCTGGCTTCTTAGCAGCAGGTTTTCTTTTAGCTGGAGCTTTTTTCTTAGATGGTGTTTTACCATCTTTATAAGCTTCATTCCTGTGCTTTGTAGCAGGATCGTCTTTTACATAACGACCCTTATCATTTCTTGCTCTAACTCCTGACGCAGGTTTGTTGGAATCATAAACAGCATATATTCCTGCTGCTAATAGAATTCCACCAATCACTATGAATGCTATATCCATAATATAATCCTCCTAGTCTTTATAGTTATAATTTCTGAACTCTTCCCATTTGAAATAGTTCTTTCTCTCATGACACCAAAAATTCCCTTTATGTTTCGGTTGTTTTAGATCTCCTCGAGTCTCTTCATTAGCCTTTCGGCTCGGTTTGTCACTTGACTGTACCATCTTGAATCTCTGCCTTCTTTGGCAGCCTCCGTCCAATCACCACTTTGCAGCGCTGCATTGTGGTTCTTAAATTTGCTCAAGCGCGTGAGTCCCATATTAAACATCATGTTTGCTACGATTTGTTTCACTTCTTGTGGATAACCGTCCCAACCATCATGTAGTTTTTTACAATCATCGATCACTGATTGTACGTCTTTTTCAAAACATTCGTTTACACGATCTTCTGAAACTTCAGTGCCAACGTCCTGACCGAATTCCTTGTCCTCTTTTATAACTAGATGTCCTATTCCAAATGTAGGATAGCCAAGATGATCTTTGTATATTTTATATACTACACCTTCATCTACTTTTAGTGTTTCTTTTAATTGTTCTATGTCAATGTCTTTGCTATTCCAAAACATAATGCTCTCCTATTTATTGTCCACCTTCACCAGCACCTTCGAGTTCAACCTCTAATGTGAAGTTATATGTATATGTAGTTTCTCCAGATTTTTCAAAAATAAGACTTACAGTTAAGACTGAATTATTCGTTCCTGCATCGTCATAACTGCTCCCAGATTCAAATGATGGTTGCCAATCTGTAAAGAAGGTTGAAGTTGGAATAGACACTGCTGAACCATTTGGTTGTATATTTGAACTAGTCCAAGCATAAGGCCCATCTCCTGTTTCAGTATGTGAGTCTCTTACAGTATATCCAGAAGCTGGGTTTACAATTTGATAAACAAGTGTGCCTGAGTTTGGACTTGCATTTTCACTGTCAGGATACCATTTAACATTAATATTGCCACTTAAATATTGTATTCTAAGTTGTGGGTGTACTACAATGTTAGTATCCTGTGAATATTCGTTTTCGTCTAAAGTGCTATCATATGTTGTAGCTAATGTTTGAACATATCCACGAAATTCTGACATTCTATGAGGAGCGGTCTGATCTGGTGAACTTCCTGCTACTGCAATATCTGTATTAGCTCCACCTGTGTATTGAAAATCATTTACACCATCAACAGATAATCCTCTTAATGATACATTTTGAACTGCAGATGGAGTACCAGTGTCAGTGCCTGCTTTGACTTGAGCGATACTATTGGTTCCGGTGCCACCCATTTTTATCGGTCCTGAATTTGGTATTGCCATTATTTAATTATCCCTGCTATTAAATCTTCAAAGGCTTCTACTTTTTCTGTTCTCTTTGGCCAATAGATATAATCTTTTTCTGGATTTGCTTTTAAATTACTTAAAAGTGGTAATATAGCATTATATAATTTGTTTAACTTTTCTTCAACTTCATCAGCTTTTGCTGATGTTGTTTCTAATTTAGTTGTGGTCTTCTGTACCGCTTCAAGCTCATCTTCGTCTACAGCGGTAAAACCGAAATCAAATTGATCTATGTCTATACTCATATTTGTTCCTCGTTATTATATTTATACCTTCTCGGTATGACTTTTGTCTTATCTTTATGTATTTGTGTAGAAGCATGATTAGGTGTTTCTTTACGCACAGCAATTTCTGGTTTCTTTTTACCAAAGATTTTATCCCAGTTATCAGCATAAGCTTGATGTCCATCTGTCTTAGATCTAATCAAGTCACCTGTAATGTCATTTTTATTTTTCATCTTGTTTTATTACCTTATTACAAACCATACATCTTAATGGTATATCTAATAGTTTACACATTGCTTCATCTTTTTCTGATGCCACACAATATACATGTGGGTGAAACATTTCTGGTGGTAAAGGAAAGCCTACATGCTTATCCATAATATAACCAGAATACTATTGCTCCAGTGATTAACACTGTTGCTAAAATCATACTTAGAATCTTTCTTCTAAACTGTTTCTTTTGTTTCTTCTTGTACTCTTCTATGTCCAGTACTTCTTTTATTCGGTCCATTTTCGACGACATAATATCCACCATTTTTAATATAATCTAATAATATCTTTCTAGATTTATCTCCATAATTCAATACATCATGATCATATGGTATATCCACTGAACAACTAATTCGTATCGTATTGGTTGGAATCTTACTTCCCTTGGCCACGATATTTTTTAAAACTTCTTTTTTTAGCTTTATTCATAGTAGCTCTTGATTTAGGATTTCTTCCTATTGAAGTACCTTTACGAATTGCAGTTATTCCACTTGTTCTTGGTTTAGCCATTAGTTAAATACTACTCCACCACGTCTTACAAGTTCATTTTTTACCTTTTGCTTTACTTTAGGCTTAAGATTTCCTGTATTATATTTTTCGATTAAATCTGTTTTAGAATGACATTTAATATAGTCATGTTCTACTTTTGTTTTTCCTGTTGCTCTATCACGAACAACTGCGCTCTTTGTTAATTTTATTGGCATTATGTTATCCTTTTAATACTTCCTTTTATATCTGCTAAGAATGCAAACATCTCAACAGTTGGAAATTCTTTTTTCAAATCAAGTAACGCTTGAAGATTCTCTTTATGGTCATCAAAGAGTCTTATTCTTGCATACTCACCAGTTTTTAAATACTTTCTAAATATAACTTTTTTATTTGATGCACTTGAAGGTCCTTTAATATTACCAGCTCTTTCAACGTATACGTTTTTCATTGGTATACCATGTGATTCAAATGTCTTAATAAATAGATTTTTATCATCCATATTACTTCTTGCTGTAACTACAATAACCTTTGAACCTTTTTTAGTTGCATTCTTTATTATAGCTTTTGCCTTTTGTACCATACGGCCAATAGGTGTAGCTGTTTGATAAAAGATTTTAGACGATTTAAATTCTCCAAAATCAAATTCTTCGTTCTTTCTTAACTTATAACTATTAAACTCCATAGGTGTTAACGGTTTAGTTTGTCCAGTATTTGTATTCTTTACTATTACACGAGCTTTTGATACAAACAAAGTATCATCAATATCAAATATTGTAAGACCTTTGCCTGCTCTTTCCGCTAAAAACTCGTTAAACTTTTTCATAGATATATTATACCATACTTTTTAGTAAATGTAAATATCTATTTATAAGTTTTTTTTATCTGCCGACGTGGCTATTAAGCATATCTAGTATATCTTGATACTTTGCCGCTTCAAGCAATTCTTTCTCAATAGTTTCCATCATATCAGGATGCTCTGCTATTCCAGCATGACTTCCAATTAATATATCAACATTCATAATGTGTCTATCAATATTAGCCTTAGCTGATGTTTTAAGCGTTTCAATGATTCTTCCTTTATAGTTTGCTGCCATTTCTATCTCCCAAATAGTTTTCTTCTGCTGTATTCAGCACGCGTTTCAATTAATTTCTTTGTCCAATTATCTCTATCTTCTATAAAGACTTGTGGTCCTTCATCACCAGCAATACAAACAACTAATTGTTTAATTGGTTGGCCAGTTCTTTCTTCCCACATAATTGCATATGCTGAACATTGCATAAAGTATGAACTAATCCATTCTTTCTTTTTCAGCTTACGAGATGTTTTCCAATCAATGATTGAATCTACACCTTTCCATTGACCAACGAGATCTACTCTTCCAGCTAAACCAAGATGTTTAGAGTAAAGAGGAGCTTCTTGTTGATAAACTTTTGTGACGCATTCGTCTAAAATTGGTTGTATATCTTTAAATGTTTGTACATTATGTGGCATTTCTCCTTTTATAAACTCAGGATCATTTGCAATATATTTTTCTATTATGTTATGAACTGTTGTTCCTCGTGAGCTTGCTTGTCGAGATATACGATTAGCTTCTTCTTCGCCAACTCTTGCTCTCCAAGCTTGGATTGCTTCTTCAGAAAGTATTGAAAGTACTGTAGTAATTGATGGATATTTGTTTCCATCTGGATCTGTATATAGTCTACCTTTATCTGTAGTTTCCGCTATTAGATCAAAATAGCCAAGATCTACTGGTTCATGTATAAATTTCATAAAAATAAATTAGTGACTCCCATAACACCTAGCATACCAAAGAACATAACGGCTTGTACTACTGACATAATCGCTACTTGTTTCATTGGATGTACATCTACAATTTTCTCTATCCAGTCTTCGTCTGGAGATAGATTAGCTACTTGCAAAAGCTTTTCTTCTTTAGTCTTTTTCATTAAAGCTTATCTCCTGTTGCCAGTTTTTCTTGTTGGTCTCGTAGTTTTCTGATCCCTTTTGTACCAATATAATTCTACCGCCATCCATATCAATCCTAATAGAATCAGTGATAATTCTCCCGCCATATCTGTCATAAAATATTCCTTCTATTTCTCCACTTTTATCTTCGCTTCGAAGACTTTTAACTAACTTTACTAATTCTTCTTTTCTCATTTTTTTCTTTTTTTATATTCATTATATTCAAATTGTATTACTGGTATTGCTAATGGTAAAAACAAAATGATAGGTATTAACCATAACCAGTTGTTCATTTTGTTTTAATATTATCTCTTAATCTTGGTGGCATGCCACTCTTAATTCTATTTTGTACTTCTTTCCATCCATCACCAGCTCTTGAAAGAACTGATTTACCACCATCATGATCTATATTTAATGTACTATAATGTGATTGAATGTTTGGATTATCTTTTAAGTATTCAACTTTACTTTCATAAGACATTATCTTTTCGAAGACTTCGTCTGTTTCAGTATTTTTAAATTCATATGTTGGCATCTAGTATTTCTCCAAGTCTTTTATGAGCGGACATCTCATCTTTACATAGATAAGAATATATATACCAAAGCAAAAAGCATCTGCTATCGTCTTTACTATACCATGACATATCATTTATATATCCACGCAGTTCTGTTAGTATTCTTAAATCTTTTGTTATCCAATGATAATCAGGATATCCATAAGATATAATAGGTACATCATGCATCATACATTCAATACCAGCTGTTGAGTTTTCAGTTATTGCTAATCTTGTTTTAGGCAATACATCGTGTATTGATACAAATCCAATAATAACAGTATGACCAGCATCTTCCCATTTTTCTATTTGTTTATTTAAGTTTCTTATAATATGAGTTGCTTTTCTTATTCTTGGATGTAATTTGATAACTAAATTTTCATTTTTAAGTTTATCTATTATCATACACATCTTTTTCCAATGATCACCAAAGCTAAATCCATAAACAGTTTCGTCTTCTGGCATTTGGCCTATAATAAGTATATGATCGTCAGGTACATTTTTAGCTCTTTCCCACTTAAGTAAAATTGAATCATCCCACTTATTAGATCGATCTTCAACCATCTTTTCAATATAGCTCCAACTAATGTTCTTTGTCCATATAAAACCGTTATATCCTGGTTCTTCAAATGTAATACGAGAACTATTAGCATATCCTAAATCACATATTTGAAAATGCTTACTTGTAGGAGCTGTTGGCTTAAATATAATAGAATTCTCTGGCATATCAGGTTCTAAATCTCTTGCTGTATGATTGTATATATGTAGATCAGGTTCTCCATCAGTTTCTTTCATGCCTCTTAGATTTAAACCAGCCTTTATACATTCAGCTGCATGTTTAAAGTTGCCTTTAAACGTATATCGATATTCGTAGAATTTATATGTTTCCATTAAACCACTTAGGTATAGGTCTTTTAGACCATATCATATTAAATCTTTTTTGTTTTGTTTTGTAAAAATTGCGATATGATTCTACAGGATCAGTGCCACCTAATCCAGTAACTACGCATTCTGGATTAGAACCCATTGCAAGTTTAAATTGTGTTTTACCTATCTTGATATTATTTGGTAATGACGAAAGTATCTCTCTGAGTTTTGTATCTGTTGAATGTACTTTACCATATCGGTAAGTATACTCATCACAAAGGCCAATAAAATGTTTGTAATGCCAAGTGTAATTACAACAGCCTTCGCGAGTCCATATTGTTGATGGATGATTAAAATGGCAGGCTTTGTATAGTATATCCTCACGTTCATCATCTAACTTCCAGTATTGTAGCATTGCTCCAGATTTAGATGGTCTTCTTTCCATAACACCGTCTACCATGCGATGTACTGTAGACAGCATTTGAGCAGATTCGACAATCATTTTTACTACATGTTTGTCGCACTGCTCTTGTGCTGCAATCACGGGGTCATTATCTAGTATAAAAATATTCATAATATATATTATACCACATTTTCAAAGTAATGTAAACGATTTATTGCATTTCTTTTAAAGTGTGATACATGTAATCAATTTGCTTTCCCAGCTTGTAAGCTTTAATGTTCCTCCCTTTTTTAACTAATTTTCTTTTATGGTATATTGCTTTAGAAATATCTTTCTTTAGGCTTTCAATTTGTACAAACATAGTTTCTCCTATATTATAAAAATTAAACAATTGTATCATAACAAAAATCTGGGGATCACCTCCTATTTTACTATCAGATTTGGAAATGCATCACGAATTAATATTTTCGTAATACCTTTAATTGCTAGTGACTTATCTTTAGCTGCAACTAGCAATTCAGCTTCTTCCTTATTTAAAGTTTCAAGAAGCTGTAGAAACATGCTTTCTCTTTTAAGAGGCTTCATTGCTAACGCAACAGGACCTTTAAAAAAGTATTTAAATTTTTTGTATTCTTTATTAAGAATTGAATATTCGTAACCTTTAGGAGCATCATCTTGCTGATAAGCTGGTGCGCCTTCTGGTAACATTGATACGATAGTATCATCGTAGTTTATTCTTAGGATATCTAATAATCCTGGTGATTTATTTGCTTGTAAATAAGCAATACGATCGCTTTTCTTTACGATCTTGGAAGCTTTTTCTAGTACTTCCGAAACTAATTGTCTAGCCATTGTAAAATTCCTCCACGACTTCAATCAAATGATTACATCTTTTCTTTATTAAATAGTTTAATACTTTCATATTTGGCGTTTTTGTTTGCCCGTTAAAAGTATTTATAATTGTTTCTTGTATGTTTTCTGGTATATCAGTCAAATCTATCAGTTTTTTGTTACGTTGATAATTGCGATATATTTCATCATCCATAGATTCTCTTAGATTATCTGCGTTTTCTAACCATGCATCAATCTTTGTCTGTCTTAATGGTGTTTGGCTTTTTTCAGATATAAATGTATCGTCAGCTGAAAGAACATTTGGTATTCCATCTCCTGTATCTCCTCTCATAATATGATTAAAGAGATATGTTCTAGGATTCTTATCAGTCACAAACTTCTTTTGTATAGGACTAAATTGTTTAACATTTTTAAACTTTTGTAATTGAATAAAGTCTTTATCAGAAGAGATAATCATAACTGGTTCATTCATACCAAACTCTTGTGTTTGCATAGTTAATGTACCAATAACATCATCAGCTTCTACGCCTTCTAGATGTACGACTTTATATGGTAGGTAATCTCTTATTTCATCTCTTACAGTATGCAAAATTCTAAATATTTCAGTCCAATCTTGACTTGAACTATCTCTGTTCTTTTTACGAGCTGCTTTATATTCTGGAAAGAATTCTTTTCTCCATGTATTCATGCCATCAGCACATATAACAAGTTGCCCATATTCTTCTCTATATCTTTTGTTGTACATACGTATACTATTAAGTATCATATGTCTTATCATGCTTTCATCATTGAGCTTTTGCACAATTATATTAGACAGCGCTATTTGGCTGTAATCAATCAGTATCATTATCTTCTGGATCCTCGGGTGTAAAAGTAAATTCTATATCGCTATCTTCTGGTGTAAATGTATATTCAGCTATTTGATGATTAGCTTCTTCATTTATAAGAATCATTTCTTTGATTTTTATATAAGCGTTATCCATTGTTTGATGCAATCCATGTGGCATAGCGTACCAACGATTAAACATTGCATTTAACATATTAACAATAACAAACATATCTCTTGACTCTTGTTTTGTTTCATCTCTGAAATCCATTAACATAAAGTCTTGATTTACTTCACCAGTTGTAATAAACTCTTCCATTACTTCTAATAAGAAATGAGAGTTATCAACACATTCATCGCTGAGTTTATTAAGAAGATCAGCATCTTCTTTTTCTTTTTTGATTTCCGGAGTCGGAAACTTTAATATTTTTGCCATAATATATCTATTATACCATACTTTTAAGTAAATGTAAACGTTTATTTTAAGTTTTTTACAGCATTACCACCTATTCTACAATTGATAATACCGTTATAATACTCTTCTTTTAATAAGACTTCTCTTTCGAATTGCTCTTTTGTTTCAAGATATGCGCATTCGCCTTTCGATTTACAGAGATGTATAATCTCTCTATGGAAGAAGTCTTCTCCCATCTTTTCGACATCTTGTTGTAGGTGTTTATTAGAACCGTAGTATGTACGCCAATCCGATTCGACTTTAAGTCTTTTGCGCCTCTTTCGAGTTTTTGTAATAGGAAGAGTCTTTGCCTTCCAAAAAAATTTCTTTCCAATGTACTTTTTTGCTGTGCCTCTATTGGTTATACAATATACAAAACCGTACCACACGTCTGGAGTAAAATCTTCTGGTGGTTCGAACTTTCTTCCTTGATATATCCAATTATTCGTCATTAAAATCTAATTCGTCTAAATCATCATCAGCTGGTTCGCCGCAATGAGGACAAAAATTTATTCGTGTTTCTCTGTCATCAGGTTTTATGACTATGCGTGAATAACAATATTCGCACTCTAAAATCACAACTCTAAATCTACTAAAGCTTGAAGTTCTGTGTAACCGCCAATCTTATTTCCATCTACTATAATTTGTGGAAATGTTCTTGCGTTAGGAAAAATTTCTAGCATTTCTTCTCTACCAAAGTCTTCTCCAAGTTGTTTATATGTGTATTCCATATCCTCTCTTTCACATAATGCTTTTGCTTTATCACAAAAAGGACATTGTGTTTTTCCATATATCTCTATCACTTCATTGTCTCCTCAATAAATTTACCTATTGTTTTCATATCATCATCTGATAGCATACCTACTTGAGCCCACATAGTAGAACTCATTGATCCCACAGTTTCACGATTCTTGTACTGTTGTAATCTTTGGTATATGTAATCAGCAGATTTTCCTTTAAGCGCTGGGAACACGGCCATACCTTGTCCCTCGCTACCGTGGCAAGCGGCACATCCAGACCAAAGTCCTTTAATGGAACTAAATGGATCTGTTGCAGCGGCAGCGTTTTTTCTTTGTTCAATTTCAGTAGCCGTGCCATTAATTTTAACATATTCTTCATAACATTCTCCTATACATGATGTATTTCTTTTACCATTTTTATGTTCTAAATCTGGATATACTGTTGCTCCAAGAAATCCAAATATACTTGCTGTTGCTAATAAAGCCATTCCTAATTCTTTCATTATGTTCCCGTTGATGTGCTTGTTGATGTTGATGTACCAGTCGCTGTAGTAGTTGTAGGTACCGTAGTTGTGGTTACATCCATATTTTCTAGCTCTTCTATAATCTGAGCTTCTATTTCAGCTTCTGTTTGTGTTGATGTCGCTGTTGATGTACCTGTTAATGATTCAGCAACTGCTGTAAGTACTGCAGCTGTTTGAGTTACCTGTGTAACATCAACTGCATTATCTGGTACTGATTGTTCTACTACTGGTGCTTCTGGTTCAGGATCTACTTCTTCCCATAGGTTTCCTTCCCATGCCCAAAGTAGTGCTATTAATACTATTACTTCCATATTTTTCTCCGTTAAAAATTATTTATAAGCTTAAACCGCTTAGCGTATTTTTATCTACGTCTTGTTTTACTCCACCAACAACATAAGAACTTATCTCTGTTTCTTGTGGAGCAACTTGTACATTACCACCTGATATCCATTTTTCTGTCCAAGGTAATGGATTCATTTGTGGTACGTGATAAGGACAAGGCAAACCTAATGCTCTCATTCGTTTGCATCCTATCCATTCTATATAGTTATGTAATATTGCTTCGTTTAAACCAATCATAGAACCATCTTTGAAAAGATATGTTGCCCATGCTTTTTCTTGTTCAATAACATCTACAAATAATTTAACAGCTTCATCTTCCATTTGTTTTGATATTTTAACAAAGTCTTTATCTTCTTTTAAGAGATTACGTATCATAACTGTTGTACCAGCTAAATGAGTATTTTCATCTCTTGCAATAAACTTAATAATCTTTGCGTTACCTTCCATCTTTTTTAATTCAGCAAATGCCCATGAACAAGCAAATGATACATAGAATCTAATACCTTCTAATGCATTAGCTGATAATAAACACATCCATAGTGTTCTTTTATTTGATAACTTGTTTGTTGCTGCTCTATTATCGTCAATAAGTTCATCATAGTATTTTGCAATGTCATCTCCACATTCCATAATTTCTTTTACATCAAGCATTGAATCAAAGACTGCACTTGGATCTGGATAGATGTTTCTTATAATATGAGTGTATGATCTACTATGAATTGTCTCAAAGAATGACCATGTTTCAATCCAGTTCTCTACTTCAGGTAACGAACATATAGGAAGGAAAGCAAGGTTCGGGGCCCGACCTTGAACAGAGTCCAATAGTATTTGCCTTTTGAGATTAGATGTGAAGATGTGTTTTTCATGATCAGTTAAATTATCAAAATCCTTTTTGTCTTTAGATACATCAACTTCTTCAGGTCTCCAAAAGAAACCAAGTTGTTTATCTGTTATCTTTTCTAGTTGAGGGTATTTGACTTGATCGTATCTTGCGATGTCAACACTCTCATCAAAAAACATATTACGTTCTAAGTGAGATTTTTTATTTTTCTTGAGTACTGCCATCGGGTTTCCATGAAATGTTTGATTTTGTTTCTATTGCGTCTTGTGCGCACTGTATATATTCTTTGTCTTCTTCTGAAAGTACTGACCAAAATTTACTTATTGTTAAGGTATGATCATATACTACTTTCGGATTTCTTAAATGATAATCTACTTCCATCCAAGCTTGAAGTATGTCCATTCTTTGATTTATTTTCTTTCTTAAATCTTGCATGAATCACAATCTTCATCATCTTCAACATAGGTTTCTGCTTCACCATCATATGCATGATGAGTTTCACCATCAGTTATCTCACCAGCACCATCAAAGGTGTTAAAGTAATACAACTGTTTGAGGCCATACTTATATGCCGTCACGAGATCAGTAATCATTACTGACATTGGTACCTTATTATCCTCAAAGTGTTCAGGATTATAAGATGTGTTTACAGAGATACCTTGGTCTATATACTTTTGTAATATACCACATATTGCTAAGTATCCTTCTGGAGATTTTTGATCCCACAGTAAATCATACTTATTCTTAAGGTGGTGATAACCAGGTACGACCTGAGCCATTACACCATCTTTACTCTGTTTGTACGATACCAATGCTCTTGGTGGTTCAATACCATTCGTACTGTTACTTATCTGAGCGCTTGTTTCAGCGGGCATTAAGGCCATTAGTGTAGAGTTTCGAATTCCCGTTTCTCTGAGTTGTTCTCTTAACTCTTCCCACGGCAAACGTTCTCTATGCACTATAAGATTATCTAACGCTCTCTTATAAGTGTCGATAGGAAGTACTCCATCAGAATATTTCGTATCAGTATTATATATCAATTTTCCTTTCTCAGCGGCAAGGTTTGCTGAACTTTTTATTAAATAATATGACCATGCTTCTGCATATTCATCTACTATTTCGTATGCAGATTCATCGTATTTTAATCCTCTTTTTGCAAGAAAGTACGCGAGGTTGATAATCCCAACTCCCAACGGTCTTCGAGATAATGTACCTTTTTCTGCTGCTGGGATTGGATACCCTTGATAGTCAAGTAGCTCATCAAGAGCACGCACAGACAAATCGCAATATTTTTCAAATTCGGTGGTTTCATTTATAAGTCCCCAATTAATAGCCGATAAAGTACATAATGATATTTCACCTTCTGTGTCATCATAGTTACTTAAGGGCTTTGTAGGTAAATCAATCTCACAACATAAATTACTCATACGTATTGGAGCAACTTCAGGTTTAAACGCACCATGATCATTTGCATGATCTACATTCATAAGATATATTCTACCTGTATCTTTTCTTTCAGTTAAAAATTGTTGAAAGACTTCAAGCGCTGGTAATGATTTTTTACGTATTGATGTCTTTCTTTCGTACTTCTCATATAACTTATCAAACTCATCTTGATCTGCAAAGAACGCTTCATAGAGTCCTGGCACATCATTTGGATCGAAGAAAGTTATATTACCGCCTGATAATAACCTTTCATACATAAGTTTATTGAATTGAAATGCATAGTCCATATGTCTTACACGACTTTCATCAGTACCTTTATTGTTTTTAAGTACAATAAGATCTTCAAACTCATAGTGCCAAAGAGGTAAATAAACTGTGGCCGCTCCTCCACGTACACCTCCTTGCGAGCACGACTTCACAGCCGATTGAAAATACTTTAGGAATGGTATTAATCCTGTATGTACAACCGAACCATCACCTACCTTGGCACCATTCGCTCTTATTGATCCTGCGCCTATTCCAATACCTGCTTTCTTGCTTATATATCTGACAATAGAAGTAGCAGTAGCATTAATAGAATCAAGGGAATCTCCTGATTCAATAAGGACGCAAGAACTGAATTGTCGAGTCGGTGTTCTAACGCCTGCCATGATTGGAGTAGGTAGTGATATATAGAATTGAGAAATTGCATCATAATAGTCCTTTACAAATTTAAGTCGGTTATCTTTATACTTACCAAACAAAGTCATTGCAATCATCATATACAATATTTGTGGAGTTTCGTATATTTGTTTAGTTCTTCTATCTTGAACTAAATATTTACCACGGAATTGTTCCATTCCAGCGTATGTAAATGTATCATCTCTTTCATGCTTAATATAATCATTAAGCTCACTGATTTCTTCATCACTATATATGTTAATGACTTCTTCATCATATACTCCAAGTTGTATATTCCTATTAATGATTACCCAAAGCGATGGAACTTGATAGTCTCCATAAGCTTCTTTTCTCATTTTATAAGATATAAGTCTTGCTGCTACGAATTGATAGTTTGGTGTATGATCAGAAATTAATTCTGCTGTGGATTTGATTAACAACTCATGAATATCATAAGCTGGAATCTTATCGTAAAGTTGTATGTTTGCTTTGAGTTCGATTTCAGACATTGATACGCCTGATATATCTTCAACTGCCCATTCTAAAACTTTGTGTACTTTCTCTAAATCAAATGGTTGTATTGTTCCATCTCGCTTAGTGACATTTATTGTAGTTGTTCCATTCATTATAATATATATTATACCACAAAAGTAAACAAATGTAAACGTTTATTTTTGTTTTATTTTAAGTCTTCTTTCTATTTCTTTTATTCTATTGTCAAGGTTGGCATAACCATCAAAGGATTCTATACCACACTTAGGGTGTGCATCTCTCTCTAATACTGCAATTCTTTTTGATATGAGAGGATATTTTTCATGGAACTTTTTATCTTGTTTTATAATATCGATTCCAAGCTTTGTTTCAGCCCATTTATCTAATTTTAGTAAAGATGGGTGTAAGAAACTAAATACTGATGTTGTTAATAATTTAATAATAATTGCACGAAAAACGGCAACTATTATGCTAATCATCTTTTTTAATTGCTACACCAGCACCTTTATCGCCGTTAGGCATAGTAACATTTTTATAATAAACTACTACTTCTCCCAGTTGTTTTAGGTATCGCTTAAGTTCTTGCATATCCTCAGCCATTACTTTATAGTCTCCAACTGATGTAGCTACAAATACAACTTCACCGCTGTTTTGTTTTTTCATTTCATCAAGGAATCGATCTAAATAAGTATAACCTTCTGGCCAGTCTGGATTTTCTGTTTCAGATTTATCACAAACCTTTGGTCGTTTTTCTTTACCATCTTCTTGTACAACCTTTTTACAAGGATTAGCAATACGAGCTTCTGATACCACATACCATTTAGGTGCTGTAAGTTCTACAGGTCTTGGCAAATCAGGTTGCATAATATCTATTTGTATTGGCTTAGATACAGTCTCTATTTTCTTAGGACCTAATAAACCTAAGGTACTGCATCCTGTAAATAGAAAAATACTACTGATTAAGAGTACTAAGTTTTTCTGTATCATCTTCAAGTCCCTCCATCACTGCTTCACTTGCTTTGTTAAATCTTAATTCTATAAGTCCAGGCTTTTTAATTGCAAGTGCATCTAAATTATGCCTAGCAAATATAGCTAAATATTTTGCCTTTTCTTCTTCGATCTGAGCATTCTGTCTGCTCATATTCATTAAAGCTTTACCTTGTTTCTCATATTGTTCTTTCATGATCTCCATAGCTTGTTTCTGTTCTTCGACAGCAGCCTCGAGTTTAATTTGGTTTGCTTTAAATGTTTGGTTTTGCCCATATAACCACCAGGTACTTAAACCTAGTACTAATATGATAGCTATAAAAAATTGCTGCATTATGAATTCACCTCAATATATTCTTTAATAAGACCTATAGTTGAAAGAGTTTCTGCATCTTCATCTGCTATTTCTACATCATATTGTTCTTCAAGCTGTAAAATAATTTCAACTGTGTCTAATGAATCAGCTCCAAGATCATCTACTAATGATTTATCATCGCTACATTCTTCTATTGTTTTACCTAAATGGTCTGCTACTATTTTATTTACTGACATTATTCGTCCTCTATCTTATATCTTAAACCTTGCATACCTTTGATATGCACAGTTCTTTTATCATCTGTTCTAAACTTTAGTTCTTTGAAGTTTGATTTTATTATTTTTCTCACATGCACATATTTTTGATCGTCACCATTACCCCATTGATTATCAAAGGAAACAGTAACAGTAAATCTTGGATTTAACTTATTTACTATCCACCAATAAACTTTCTTAACAATATTAATCAGTTTTTTTAAGTATTTCACGTGCGTTTCTCCTAGCAAGGATACGTTCTACAAACTTCTTACCCTCTTTAGTTCTTCCATCATAAATTCTTTTATGCATTTGATTTTTCTTTTTATGTTTATCGTGTTTATCTTTTGGCATAGCGTCTGCTGGCATAGATACACCACCATGACCTACAGCATTTGCTGCTGCATCTTCCCACATATCTTGGTATTCTTTAAATGATCTTATCATCTGCTTATATCTCTATTTGTTATGTATATATTTTGTCTTGTTTTAGAATGTAATACCCTGTATATATTTATATTAGAAATGCTTCCAACTGGTGTTAATAAGTCATTAACTATAACTTTTGAATTTCTATGCGCTATTATTTCACCAGTTTCTAAAGATGCTACATCTTCTACTAAAATATAATTACCTGGATAAAGTCTTGCTTCTGAATCTTGATACCAATAGTTTTCATTTATCTCATTACTAAGCGGTTCTTCTAAAGCTTTTTCTAATGTTTTTAATAATTGTTTTTCAGACATTCCAGTATGTTCTTTAATCAAGAATAGAGCAGCTCCATAACGAGCAACAACTGATTTGCCGCCTGGAGCTTTTGCCATTATTCTTTTAAGATTAAATACAAGTCTATGAAAAACTGTATAGGCTGACTTTTCTTCTGGAGTTGTACGTTCAGGTCCTTTTTTAAGTACCTTACCTTCTTTATCAATTATACCAAGCTCAAACGCTTTTGTTTTCTCAAACGGAGTAACGAGCAATTTCAAAAAGCGAAATGCGTAAAATAAATCTCCTGTTCTTGATATAATTCCCATTAAAGTTCTCTTAATACCTCTACTATGTTAGGGTCCATTACGACATCAACCTTCTCATCCTCAGGTAAGTAGTGAAGATATACTAAAAATGGTTTGATATATTGATAGTGATTTTGATCTATCTTATACCATATCATTCTATTACAAGCTTCTATACCAAATACGTTATAAAGAACTATAATGTGATTAAGAATTAATCGTTCTTGTAATTCACCATGTTCTTCGTATCGAGTAAGCAACCTTTTGAGATATTTAAATCTACTTAAGTCTTGCTTGAATTCTTCTACATCCGTACATTCCGGATTGTTATAATGTTGTGCCGCAAAAAGTTTAAAATTCTTACTCGTCAACTCATCAAATACTTTCATCATATATTATATATACCTTTCGGTATAATTAATTAGTCAGTTTCGTTATCAGCTTCGTAGTTTGCATCAACGTAATCAAAGAATTCTTTCTTTTTATCTCCTTCAAGTTCATCAGGTGATTTTACACCAAATTTCTTAAGAGCTTTATCAAAGAATGCTCGGTATTTTTTTTGTTTTTCAGACTGCTCATCGACTTTTTCGTCTTCTTCGTCTTCTTTTTTACCTTCTTTGACGTCTTTCTTTTCTTCTTCTTCGTCGTCTTTGTAGTCTTCTACTTTGTATTTTTTACCAGAAACTACGAATTCATCATCACCGTTTTTACGAGCAGCATTTAAAGCTTTAGTGAAGGCATTACCTTCTTTTTTCTCATCTTCTTCATCATCATGCTTAGCTTCTTTAGTTACTGTACCATCTGGATTTTCACCAGATTTTTTTATAACATGCTTGTCTTTAAAATCCTTTTCGCCTTTAGCTCTTGGCTCTTCAACCTCATTAACTTTTGGCTTTTCATGAGTGTAACCTTGCTTAGCAAGTTTTTCATGATCTTCAGGAGTTTTAGCAACTACTTTTTCGCCAGTTTTAGGGTGAAACATATCGTGAGGATATTTAGCTTCTTCTTTTTTTGGAGCTTTACCTTCAAGTACATCTTGTACTGTGTTAGCAATGCTCATTGTTATGTCATCATTGAATTTCATTTTTTTCTCCGTTAATTACTTAAATGAACTATGTATTCCCAAGTAACTGCTGATATTAAACCAACTAATATTACCCAGAATATTCTATTAATAATATTGACTGTGCTTGCATTGCTATTAACTAATTGCTCAACACGGTCTATTCTATTTATAAGCGATTGCACTTGAGTTGCTTGTTGCTTATTAAATTCTGCGAGAGTTGAAATCTTCTCTTCAGCTCTTGCAAGCGCTATTATCGCCTGAGCCATTTGATCTAATTTCTCTTCTATTCTATCCAATCTTTGAGATTGAACTGTGTAAACTTGCATTTCTTGTTTATCCATCTTTAGAGATAATCCTACATTTGAGGGTGTTAACACCTTTTAATACTCTATGATATTCTCCCTTTGGTACGTCGAATATCATGCCTGGTGATAATAAAAACGGTAAACAGTTATCAAACTGTATACACCAACCATCGCCTTCGAGTATTTCAATTTCACGATCTTCATTGTCACGATGCCAAACATATTCCTCATCATCTCGATCGATAAAGAATTCTCTCTCTATACCTCCTAAGGTATATTCTTCTGCAAATGGAAGGTTTACCAAAAGTAATTCCCTCCTCCCTTTAAACCTAATTCTTTAGCATACTTAGGTAATCTACATGCCCAATAACCAGCTGACAATTTATCAGTTTTAGTATCACAGTTATGTCTTGAAGCAAAGTTTCGAGCAGCATCACGATCATTTATCTTTGATGTTAAACCACCTTTTGCATCTCCAAAGTTTATCTTCTTTACATTACCAGTTTGTGGATTTTTTACATATACCACATACTTGCTTGGACCAGCTGATCTTTTTGGTTTATTAAGCTCCGGAGCTTCTATCAATGGTCTTTCTAATGGAACAGTTGTTCCTTCATATAAACCAAAGTTTTTATTTATATGTTCTTTGAAATTATCCACCGAACTCATGCCCCGCTACTCTTTTCATTTGTTTTTTATATTCAGCAAAGTCAGGTTTAGATTTATATAGCTTTATAGAAATCTCGTTTCTTTCTTTACCTTTAATACGCCAGTTATAACCTTGTTCTTTATGTTCAGGATCTGTGGTTTTTACAACTCTTCTTTTGTAACCATCTTCCCAAGTTTCGCCTTTGTATTTACCTTCGCCTTCTTCTACGTTTTCTCCTTTAGCTCTGTCCATAGCTGCTTGAGTAGGAGCTCCTTTTTCTCCTTTTTTACGCATTGGCTTTCCACTCTTTCTTTTATTATGGATATTGGCCCAAAGACCAGGACCCTTTTCAGAAAGAAATGATTTAAATGATATCATCTTTTTAAATCCATTCTAAACGATTTGCCCTTTTGTTGTTTATCTTTAGTGACTTTAAACTTAGCAATTCTAGCTATTATATTAGTTAATTCTGTTTTGCCTTTTTTTAAATCTTTTTCTAAGACCTTTTTAACTTCCTTCCATATAGAATCTAGTATATCACTATCACTAGCTACATATGGTGCTTCATCTAATTCATCTGCTTTAATACCGTCGCCATCTGTATCAATTTCTTTTTCGGCGTCAGTATAAGACTTAAATTTTTGTCTAGCTTGTTTAAAGGTTTTCATTAGTATTTTGATCCTGCGCTTAAGTCGACTTTCATTCTTCTACCTGGTCGTATGTTTCCAGATTTTCTTTTGATTGCTTCATCCATATCTACATCGAAGTTGATATGTGTAATATCATAACCTTGACCTTTTTTCTTAGCAGTTAACCATCTACCATTAAGTGAATCCATTGCAACTTTGTTTAAATCAGTCTTAGGAAACTTCTTACTCTTTGTAGACCCAGGGATAAAATATAAAACACCAAGATCATCGTATAACTCATCATCACCAAATGGCATAAGCTTTAAATATTTGTCTACTTCCTTTTCAGTAGTAGCAAAGTATGGCTTTGATACAAGGTCCATTAATTTTTGAAGTTTAGTTTTAGTATCTGGTATATCCCATGTACCTTCTTTAACTTTTTGCACTGATTCTGGTAAAGACATCATAAACTTACCGATATTTTTATTAGGACCTGATACACTAAGTTCAGTACCAGTTTTAGTTTTTTTACTTACAACTTTTACACCAGCCTTTTGAGCAAGCTTAACTGCAGTCTTATGACTATCGTCGTCCATATCTACTAATTTAACGGTCTCTTCGTTTACTGATTCGTTTGCTTGTCTTAAAGCATCTTTAACCATAGGATCATTTGCTAATCCTTTTTTCATTGCTTCTATTTTTTTATGAGCTCCAGTCATATTACCACCCATATCAATTGCAATCTTTACAGCAGCTGCAACAAGAGATGAAGGGAATTTACTTCTGTATTTTTCTCTTAGTTCTTTAAATTTCATTTTTTATCCTCTTACTTTAGCGGCTAGATCTTTATCAGCTTTGCCCCATGTTCCTTTTGATTTTGTTACGAATGAATTGACTCTTGCCAATCCCCATTGAACAGCTGTTGTTCCAGGTCTATGACCTGTTTTCCATGCTGCTACTCCTCTATTGAATACTTGTCTTAATATACCTAAAGGCATACCAGATTTATCAGCTTTTTTCTTAAGTGCTGCATCTGATTTACCTTCATGTACATTAAAGTCTTCAAATGTTAATTCACCAAACATTTGATGATATTTTTTTGTATGTGTAGATGGTTTTGTTTTTGCTGTTGCATCACCTGGAGCTGGTTTTGTAGATTTCTTTTTAAAATGAGCATCTCTTTTTTGCTTTGTAGATTTAGAAAGACCTGCATGATATTTGGCTGGTTGTGAACCTTTTTTGTGACCGATATCAGGATCTTCTCTATTCTCATCTTTCTTTTTCTTCTTTTCGCCAGGTGTTTCATTTTTAAGATAATTTGTATATGTTTTAGTACCTATTTCATTATATTCTAATAATTCTATAGCATCTAACCAGTATCTTTTCTTACCTAATATACCTTCTACTATTACATAATTAGTTCCACAAACTGAAATAGTACCTACTTCATTTGTTTCTTTAATTACAATTTCGTCTCCAACTTGGAATGAGTTACCTGCAACATATTCCTCTCTTGACTCAGATACAGTTGGTAATTCAACATGTTGTCTAAAAGTACTTTCTAATTTTAATCCCATACCTTTACGTACAGCATTAAAAAGATCTGTTGGATGAAACCTAGCTGGAACTCCTTTCGCAAATCCAGCTAGATCATTTTGTTGAGCGGCCATACGCATTTTTGAAGCAGACATACCAGTTGCACCTTCGGCATCTGGATCTCTTTCTCCTGCGCTTACTACATTTATTGCACCTTCGAAATTATAAAAACCGTGTTTAGCTTTTTCACCATTATATTTGTTTAATAATATATCAAACTCTCTTACTCTATCGCTACCAGCGACAAGTGTTATTTTGGTAAAGCCTTGATCGTAAAGTTTTACTGCAATATCCAGTACTGTACGAACACCTTTATCGGCCATTATATTTCGTGCATGTTTAGGAAACATTTTACGAAGGAATTTAATTTTATCTTTAAATTGAAGAGGATTCTTTTTAGCATCTACTGATTGTGATGCATAGATTCTATATGAACCACCGCGTGATTGTTTTTTCAGTGCTTCAAATAATTTTTCATGACCAATCGTCGGAGGATTAAATCTCCCAAATACGAATGATACTTCTTTTGTGTTTTCAGTTAAATAATCACTGAATGATTTTATCGACATTTATATCCTCGGTTCCCATTTAGCCTGGATTGTCCCAGCCTTTAATAATATCTTTGCTAAAGTTGTTGGTAGAAAATTCCATTCTATCAACTAGTTTAACTGCTCCACCTTCCATACGATCTATAGCAACAAAACCTTCTGGGTTGGTCACTTTAAATCCGGACGTTGTTTTAACAAACGTTCCAATTTTATTAAGTTTGTTTAGTTTATTTATAATAATTAATTTGCTGTCTACTAATAAATTTTGTAAATCAAACACATTTTGTAAGTTTTTTATATTTTTTTTATCAAAAAACTTTAATAATGCATCTCTTTGTTTTGCTTTATTATCTTTACCCTTTGTAGACGATAATTTATCGATTTGTTTTGCATATCTATCTTGAACAAACATTATTAAACCAGTAGCATGTTTTTTAGTATTAGTAATTCTTTGACCTTCTCTTACTTTTTTATTGTTATATACATTAATAACAAGATTTAATTCTTTATTTGATTCTATTTCTTTTAATGTAGAAGCTGATATCTTTTTAAATATCTTACCAGCATCTGATAATTTCTTTGATACTTCTAAGCTATCTTGTTTAGTGAGTGTTGCAGTACCACTTAGGTCTTTTAAAGTAGCATCTTGCATCCATACATTTTTATTTGGTTTTAATTTAGAAACAATATCTTTACCAAACTCTGCTTTCATAGTTTCAAATGTTGCTCCACTATATGATGTATGCCATACTATACCTACTTTAGCTGCTGCAATCTCTTTTGCTAAGGGCGTACCTGTAGGTACAGCATAAAGAATAGTATTAGGATGGAAAGTAATATGTTGGACTCCATCAATCTTCTCCTTTTTTAGATCACTTGAGTCAAACATAAAGTCACCTTGTATTACATCTTTAATGCCAAGACTTTTTAGATTATCAAATGCAATCTTTAATTTTTTATTTAAATCACCTGATGTATCAGCATCTATATCTGCATGATTCTTATATACTTTAGGATCAGCATTAAAGATACCTTTTTTTGCTACAAAGAATTGTCCATCTCGTGGATCTTCTCCAGCGAATAAGGCGGGGGCTCCGTCCCACTTGACAGTAACGTCCACAGGTGCTTTTGCGTTACCGCTCAACATATCCCTCAGTGATCTGAGCGCTAGGATTGCCTGGCGAGCCCCCTTAACTCCACCGTCAATGACAAGATCTTCAATATGTGTCATATGAGTATTCTTGCCTGCGGCCTCTGTTAAGTAATTTGTTAAACTTATCATGTATAAACCTTTACGTACGAGCTGGAATCTTCTGCTTTTGATCCAGCATAATTTACAATTTTAGTTATCCATCTGTTTGCTCTTTTACCTGTATTAATATCCAAGTAATAACAAACATATAAACAACCAAGTTTAGATGAAATCCAATTAGTATCTTTTGCTAATAGTAGTTCTTGGAATTGTTCAAATGTTTCATTCTTATAAAAGTTGTTATACATCTTCCAAAATATTGCAATTCCTTTTTTATCTTTCTTTGTAGCTATTTTCTTCGCTATATTATATATTCCAGCTTTATGATTTGGTAATTTCTTATTAAATACAACTTTTGTTGCATCTTGTAAAACTCCCCAACTTGCTCCACCACCTCTTGCAGTTTTTAATATAATTTCTGCTTTTACGTTACCGCCAGGTGAGTTATCTTTTAAAGCCATTTTACCATCATCAAATACTAATGTTGCACCTTTGTTAGACCAGAAGTCTCCTCGTACAGCTCCTTGTAATAAGATCTGCATTAACTTATGATCGTCAGTATCAGGTGGTAGTTTAACATTGTATTCAGTTAGTTTAGCTTTTTTCTTAACAAGTTTAAGAGATATACCAACTAAAGTTCGATTTGCAAAGTGTTCTAATATAGATTCATTTAATGATTTAACGCTGTCTGATTTAAGATTTTTTATGTTAAAGCTTTTATCAACAGCCCATATATCGCCAGGATTCCATTTGTCATCTTTTAACGCTTTCATATCTGTATTTTTATATGCTACATTTTTAAGTGCATATATGCTATTCATGACTTTGTCATTTCTGTGAAAGGTGTGACCTTTATGGATATATTTGTTTTTAATTAATTCATATGCAGAGAGATGAGATGATGTAAACCAATCTCCTTCTACGCCTAATACTTCATCTAATGATGCATCAACAAATACTTTTTTGTATGCTGCTTTAAGTATATCATGCGTAAAGAAATCTTCATCATGCATTCCATGATCTAACATCGCTTGGCACATAACACATTGATGTGATTCTGTAATCTTTGTGTTAAGTGAACCTCCACCAGATCCTCCGCCACCACCAAATACTGATGACTTAGATAAATCTGATGTGGTATAACTGTTTCCATCTATTCCCATAAATGGTATAGCAGCTTTCTTATCTGAATTACTCTTTTTAAAGTCTTTTAAAAGTTTAAGTAGCTCAGGATTTTTTTCTATTACTACTGATCCGCCTTTAGCTAATTCAATTGGTTTATTTTGTCCAATCAGTCTTATAAGAATATCAACTCTCGCTTCTCCAGTAATACTGTTAGGTTTATCTAACTGAGCTGGAGTCATTTTTACTGCTTCTTTAAGTGTTTTAAAGTCTTTAAAATTTTTCATAGAGTTATTATACCTTACTTTTTAGTAAATGTAAATATCTATTTATAACTTTTTAAACTTTATCTTTTGTGTAGAAAAGATTGGGCGAAATTTCTCCGCCCCTGTCTACATTGATGATCTTTTTTTCATGAAGTTTTCGAATGGTTCTTTCAGCACCTTCACGTATGCCAATTTGAAATGCTTGATAACCAGCACCGAGTATGCAAATAAATGTAATTGCGTATACTTCCACTATAGAAGCACTCTTTCTACATGTGTATCAAAACCTTTTTTTCGCATTTGCTCTTCAAATATAATTGCATCTTTAAGCTGATCAAAAATATAATCAGCTTTGACTTCTTTGTCTTCAGTAGCAATTACTTTAAATGAAACATCATCTTTCGTATACATATACATCCATTCTCTCCGCAAATTTTAGTGGTAATGATTGATCGTATCTTCTACGATATGAACCTTGAGCAACTGCATGTTTAACTCTTGGACCACGTCCTTGACATTTAACATAGAATTGTACGAGCTTTTGCGGCCCGTAATTCATACTTGCTTGTGATGCACGTCTTCTTAAGATTGCATTTTGTTTCTTGACTAGATCTCTTAAATTTTGCAACTCTAGCATAGAGCTTGCGCATTTAGGATCTGCAGTCATTACATAACTACTTGAATATCTCATTAGTGTATTGGCCTCCCACCTAAAGTTTCTAAAAAGAATTGACCCTGAATATCATGGCCAGTTCTTGCAAATACTGAATCACACAGTTTATTCCATGATTCATTAATAGTTTCTGGATTTTTGTCTTTAGCAAAACTTTGTTCTACTAAATCTAATTCGATATCTAGTGGGATATCAGTTGCGATGTGGGTTAGTGATAATATCATTGTGGTCCCTCCGGCAAAGCCTCGAATCTTTGGTTAACGAGTCTTTCAATAACTACGTTTCTATCAGTCATAGCAACTCTCATGTCGAATGACTCGCATAATCCTGGTCTAGCTACACCGCCATCCAGTTCTCTCAGAATACAACCTGTGTTCATTTCTGAGACCTCGTCGAATAATCTTTCGAGGGTTTGTTCATTTTGTAAATTTGACATTTTATCTCCTTATCAATTTATAGTTATATTATACCATAGTTGGGAGCAGTTGTAAACGTTTTTTGTGAAAATAATTGAAAATAGTTGACAGAAAAGTGTTGTTCTCAAAAAGGGGAGTATGAAACTCCCCCACGAATTGTCATAATTAAAGGTTATTATACTTCTTTTGCAATAAAAGTGTAAACACCGTAAGCAAGGGCTACCCAAGCTAGAAGGTCAACTAAGCCACCTAAGAGTAGGTAGGATAATGATAGTCCGATGATCATACCACCGTCCCAAGATGTTCTTTCTGCCCATCTATCCATTAACCATGCTTTTGCGTTATTTAACATATTCATATATTTCTCCTTTATACTTTAAAGTCCGCAAACGAGTCATTACTTTCCCGTTCACCAAACTTGTTTATCGGCTTATCTGGTATCATGTCAGACATAATATCTGATTGAGCCGACTCCTCTACATCATATAGCTTCATGCGGGAACGATCTACACCAACCACAAATCTCTTGTATTTGGTCGGATCGTTATAACGATTCTTCAATTGCTTTACCATTATCTGGCCAAGTTCCTCAAGTTCCTCTGTTGATATAAGAGCAAACATAAGATCTGCCGTTGCAGGTAAACCAAATGATTCAGATGTATCCTCTAGACCGACGTCAGTATTACTGTAGCCAGACCTTGTAGTCTGAGTAGCCGATACTATAGGTACATTGAATTCCACAGCCAGTCCGCGAAGTTCTTCCGCGATGGCTTTAATATAGGTATAACTATTTATACTTCCGCCCATGCCACGCATGCGACTTGAGGCACAAATATTTAAATAGTCAATATAGATCATATCAGGACTAAAGTTCTTTTTGAGTCGCAACTCATTAAGTAAAGCCCTGAAATGACCAGTGTGAGCTGAGCCAGTAGGATATTCCTTAACAATAAGTTTACCCGTAGCAGCTTTCGCTATCTTTCCAATCTTATCATCGAATACATTTTTAGGTAATGACCCAAGTGATTCAATTGGCAAATTCATTAAGTTAGCATCGATTCTTTCAGCGATACGTTCTTCTGCCATTTCCATTGTAATGTACAATACATTCTTACCTAAGTTAAGAGCACTTGCTGCACAATGACACATGAATAATGACTTACCTACGCCAGTTCCGGCTAAGGCAATATTGAGAGTCTTATTAGGAAGACCTCCCTTAGTTATTTTATTGAAATAATCTAGATCAAATGGAATTCGATCTTCTTTTCTATTGTAAAAATCAAATCTTTCTTCTGAGTTATCGATATAATCATGGCCAATTGCTTCATCAAATGAAACACCAAGAGCTTCTGAAAGTATTTCAGGTATAGCACCTTCACTTCGTTCTTTATCTTTACCATCAATGATTTGTATAGAATCCATGATAGCATTATAGACAGCTCTTTCCTTACACCACTTTTCTGATTCATCAAGTAGATACTCAGTATCGATATCAGATTTATCAGCTATTTCGTTTACCAACCTTGATGCATTATTTAATACATCTTCAGGAGCATTGATCTTTTTAAGCTCAAGCTCTAATATTTTCGATGTTGGTAATTTGTTGTGTTGACCTACAAAGTTTACAATGAGATCGAATACCGTTTTATGAGTACCTTCGAAATATTCTTTCTTAAGATATGGTACTACACGTCTACAGAACTCTTCATTATTGAGAAGATGATTCAGTATGTGTGTCGGTAGTTGATTCGTCATGTCCAATTCCTATTGTTGATTGATTAGTTTCGTTAGCATAATCTAACGAATCTGTTATTATATATTGTAGTACAGCTCCAAGATAGTTTTTAAATGTCTCATCTTTATCAAGTTCATCTACACTAAACTCGCCTGGATCTTGTACTGTATAGTTAAATGTAAGTGTAGCCATGTCCAGTGCTGGATCTTCTTTGATACCAACCTGTCCATAAACTACGATTACATCTTTCCATGTACCTGTTTTAAGAAGTACTCCACTTAAAGGGCTATTCTCATTTTCTACAATTGAGTAGTCTTTTTCAGATACATTATACATTAGTCTTCCGTTTCAATATCAAGATCAATATCAATCATTGGTCTATGTCCAATTGAATAATATGTTTTAACAAACTCTTTAAAGTCTGTATTTTTAAAGATTGGATCCCAGAATTTTTTAGTAAGAGTATCTTTTTCTCTTACTTTAGTATCGTTAATTTCTCCAGTTTTCATATCAACTGCAGCGTACCAACCAACGTTTGGTTTAGTTACATATCCACCAGCAAGAGCTACAGTTAAGAGTCCACTATACTGCTCAATACCACCTTCCCATGAAACACTAATAGGTACTTTAGATTTTTCTTTTACAAACCTAGATTTCTCTACATTGATTACAAAGTGATACCCTTGAATCTCTGTTCCTTTTTTATCTTGTTGTCTTCCAATAATCCAAATGTTATCAGCTGAATAGTAAATACCAGTACCACCTGATACTACAGCTTTTGGAAATAAACCAATCTCTTGATAGGTATGGTTCACCGCAAGTAAAGGGATATTCTTCATAGTAAGATAAGGAGTAACCATTCTGAATAGTCCCTTTAATGCTTTAGCTCTTGTCATATCAGCAACTGATTTCTCATTCAAAGCATCTTCCAATTCTTTTTTGGACGCTAAATTACCAATTGAATCAATAACCACTATGACTTTATCGTTTCTTTCAATATTTTCTAACTGACCAACTAAATCAAATTTAAGTTGCTCAACATCAGTAATTGGAGTATGTAATACTCTTGATGTATCGATACCAAAAGATTCGAAATAAGATTGTGGTGAACCAAATTCTGAATCGTAAAATAACATTACGGCATCTTCATGTTGTTTTAAATATGCTGCACCCATTAATAATGCAAATGAGGTTTTGAAATGTTTAGATGGACCAGCAAGAACTGTAAGTCCTGATGTTAATCCTCCATCAATATCTCCTGATAATGCAACGTTAACCATTGGCACATCAGTAGTAATTATGTCTTTCTCTGCAAAAAGAATAGACTTGGATAGTATAGATGTTTCTTTTATCTTACTATTTTTCTTTAATTTATCCATTATAGACATATTATCTTCTCCTGCCTTTTTGAGGCTTCATGTATGCATCATTGATGCGTTGTAATTTACGAGTTCTACTAATAGCTTCGGCTTTTTTGCGTTGCCTTCTTTGAGCTGGTTTTTCGTAGTACTGGCGTTCGCGTACTTCTTGTACGATGCCTGCTTTCTCACAGGCTTTTTTAAATTTGCGAAGTCCTACATCAAAAGGCATTTCCTTTTGAGGACGTTTATCTCGCGGGTTTCGATTGGGCCTTGGCCTTAAATCAATACTGGGCATATATTCTCCGTGTTTTATTTCTCATTGTATATATTATACCATAAAATCAGTGAGTTGTAAACTGTTTTTTTCATATTCATAGGTTCTTTTTTTATTGTCTTGAACTAAGAATTGAGTATCTACTAACTCAAGGTTATTATTTAAATATTCTTTAACCATACGTGCTGGATGTTCAGCTGTCGTTACAGGTACATTTTGACATATATGATTTAAAGATCTTTTTGCATCAAGCAATACAAAGTTAAATGGTAACTTCATAAGCGATAAAGCTTCTCTTACTGTTAAGTAACGATCTTCATCTGGATGTGTTAAGCAAGTTGGCATATGTCCAACAAAAGCTCCTATTTTATCTTTAGGAATCTCTGTTGTTTTTCTCATGATATTACCACCCGCTTTAAGTTTATGATATTGTCTATCGCATTTCTTTGCTACATTCTCAAAACCGTTTGCTCTCATCCATTTAGCAACTTCTTTGTAGGTTGTTCTTTCTTCTATGTAATCCATAGGGTTAGTTGTCTTTTCTATTTTATTTTGAAATTCACTGTGGGATATACCACCTTCCAACTCCTCTAATACATATTTATAGTATGGCTCTTCTGAAGGAGTCTTATCGTTACAAAGTATTTGACTCATTGGATCATTATCGCAGCGTTTTACTTCTCTTATATCATCAGCAATCATAGTTGGTTTTTCTAATACATAATCAAATAATGGTACTTGATCTCCTTTCCAAAAGAAATAAAATGTACGATCTCTTACTTGACTTAATCCATGTAATATTGATTTTGTTTTAAAGATACTAAATGTATATCCATGTTCTTCTCCAATCTTTCTTAATCTTCGAACTACTGGTTCTCCCATCTTACTTGCTAACCTAGGAGCATTCTCTCCCCAAAAGACTTTTGGTTGAACCTCACCAAGTACATATTCTGCAGACTTATACATCCATTCGTTCATAGGATTATTACTCGAAGCAGATGGACTAAGTGAGCTGAGCCCTGCACATGGGCATACAGTATTAATCACATCAACTTTTTCTGTGTAACTCGCTCCCTCTGAGAGGTTCAAATATGGGACACTATGGTTGTAATAATTGTTTAAGTGACTTTCATTAGCTTGAAATCCCTCAAACGTTAAGAAATACTTTGGCTTTTCTCCAAAGACATTTTCCATTGCTATTGTTTCTCCACCTATTAGTGGTACTATACTTGCGTAACTCATCCGAAAAACTCCTCTAATCCTTGAGGTTCCATTCCATTCCAATGTGGATAGAACTCTCTTGATAAATGTATTGATTGTGGCTTCTCCATATATTTAAAATCGAGCTTGCCTTCTTGATTGTATAAGTACTCAGTCCATCTTATAATACCATATTGTTTTTCAATATAGTCATTAAACTGATTTCTCCAATCGTTTCTTTCTTTCCATGAACCATAAAATGGTTGACCTTTATAGAAACCTGATTGTGGTATTCTTCTACTGACATCTTCAATTGGAAGCAACTCATAAATTTTAGCTTTATACTTACTTGCTTCTTCAATATATCTATCAGCCAAATCTTCTACCTTTTGTTCTAATCTTATTGCATGATGACGAACATCAATATTACCAAAATAACATTCAAGCTCGTCGTATTCATGTGGTATGAATGTATCAAATCCTTCATTGATAGCTCCATTCAAAGTTTTAAATGGAACACTGTTGACTGTCCAGCCTGGACGATACATACATATTGAATGACTATCGCCAATAACTAGTTTACGAGTTGGATTGATATAGTCTACTCTTTCAGCTTCATTAAACATTCTTTCTAGATTTTTTAAGTCTACATCATGCCATTCTGGCTGAACCTCTTTTTTAGCCGATTCCAGTTTTGATTTAACCATTTCGTGGTACGGCGGGAAGTCGATTCCAATGGAATAGACTTTACCTTTGAACTGAGAAAAATTAACAGTGTTCTTAACATAAGGAAAACCGTATACGCCACCAAACATATTAATTCCACCACTCCAATCAGTACCATGATAGACCCAAAGGTTATCATAAATATTATGGTCTTCAATTTCTCCACCGTAGTTAACATCGCAGTTTCCATATTTCTCCTTTATCATATCTCCATACATTACTCCAGCAGCACCTCTATGAGAACCTGGTCTCTTTGCTATTGGAATAAATGGACAATTAATTATATTTTTCATTCAAAAAACTCCGTGAGTGTATTAGTTTTTTGTACTCTTGCTACACGTCTACGTGCGCAAGCTTTTTCATCTTCTCTTATTTGAAGGTATACTCCAAACTGACATGATAGAACTTCTGTTCCATAATACTTAAGAGAATCTTGTTCGTATTGAAACAATTTAGTTCCATCTTTCTTATCGATATTAAATGCTTCAGGATGAAAGACCACATCTTTTGTAAGTCCAATCTCATCTGCATTTTCTCTCATAAAATAAATTGCTTCATCATATAGTTTCTTTGGAGCATCAGGCCACATAAGTTCTATTGTATAAACTGCTCCTGGTCCAGGCGCTACAAATCTTTGATCATGATGATACCTCATTTGTGGTAATACTGAAGATGAAGCTGCTCCGTGAAATCCGTAGTAATGTCCTATACCAGGCTGTTCTCTTAAAAGATTATATATCTCTGACATATGATCACAGAGTTGCATACGTTCTAAGAATCCAGTATCTCTAAATGAAGATACCCATTCACATACATCAACTGGATGAAACTTTCTATTTGGTTCGTTATACTTTCTTCTACAATGGTTTCTACCAGCTGTTTGAATAGAAGTATGTAATTCAGTCGTTCCCCATATTGGTTGTTTATTTGCAATTGCTTTATCTAAATTCTGTCTTATTGATTGAATATAATCTTTGTCTTCATCTGCAAATCTATCAAAGTCTACAAATACATTATCTTCTCCTGAAGCTAAGAAGTGAACTCCTCTCCCTCCATAAAAATGAGATATAAAAGTATTACCAACAATATTCATTATTGAAGTATCTAAACTTGCAATCTCTTGACCAATAAATCTCATACGATCATCAAGTGTAATTGTTGGATGAAAATATTCTACATCTTCTCCAAGACCAAAGTCTGCATCTCCATGTCGATTAACAGCTTCATATGTTTCATCGATATAACCAAGTTGAATACCTGATCTTTGATTGACTTTATATAAGAACCAATTGAACTCTTTCATGAGTTCTTTATCGTAGTTCCACCAATCGTAATTATATTTAATACTTGACACGTTCCTCGTTATCTCTTTTACAATGTACTATTGAGACGTTTGGACATCTCTTTCTAATTTCTTTAATTTGTATAGGATCATCTTCAAAATGCATTTGAACTTCTATACCAAGATCTTTTAACATATTAATCATTTGACCTTTAAAAATACCAGAAGCTTTTCTTCCATAAATTGAATTATCATAACGGTCAAGTGGATTCATATATACGGTATTATATATGCCTCTTGAATGTAGCATTTTTTCTGTAGCTTCTCTATCATGATACGGCCGCCCCGTAAGAATTATGTCATTCTCACAGGGTCTTACGCCGGTGACGTCTTCGCCAAAATAGATCACACCATCAATGTCAAAACTATTAACTTTCATAATCAGTTTGACCAGCTTGGAAGGTGAAAGGCAAGTCTTTAGCCTTTGGTCTATTTTCCTTGAGCTGAGGTTTAGTCATGTCTGTAATGACTCTTCTCGCTAAGGCGTCACATTCAAATTTAGCATCCTCAGTTTTTAACTGTACTGGAGGAGTCTTTTGAGTCCAAGCTGATGGTCCTCTTAGATATCCAACAATACCCATTTCTGATGCTACCTTACAAAATCTAATTGCTGAAACAACAACTCCACCAGAGTTTGGCGAATCTTGAACTGAAAGTCTTGCTGACATTTCGTATCTTGCTCCTGCAAATCCATAAGCAACCATATCAAAGTTTGCTATCTTATTATCAGATGAAATAAAATCTCCACCTGGTTTTTGTTGAACAGTAAGAGATGGACCAGCAAATAAAGTCATACCTGCTGTAGACTCATCTCTTACAATATTCTGACCTTTAAGAACATTTTCTTTTGAGATATGTTTGTTTTTTAATCTATATTGTTTAGCCATATTTAAGAAGTCAGTATTAGCTGTTCTTCCTGTTCTAATATGTTCTTGACCTTGTGTAGATCCAGCTGCCATATTCATTTGAATATGTTGAGTAATCATAAGTCCTGAATCAAGCATTGCACCTTGTAAAACTTCTGACATTCTTGAAGCTCCCCAAGCTGATCTCATATCTGATCCAATGAAACTTAAACCAGCATCTATAAATCTTTGTTCAACTTCTAATGCATCATCAGTTGAAATTAATGTAGGAATACAATTAACAAAATGTACTCCAGCTGCAACTGCGACATCAATCCAATATCTTGATGCTTCTTCTGATCCTACTGGTAAGTAATTAATAAGTACGTCTACATTATGATACTGTAATAACTCAACTGTTCTATCGAACGATTCAGCTGGAACAGCTCCATTTACAAATGTGACTTCATCTGGATAGTCATGCATATGTGGTGCTATCCCGTCCATTTCTGGAGCTGAATAGACCATTGCGTCTTTATGTACGCATGAACTATTTGATGTAGTAGTAATTTTATCGACATGATCCATAGCACAATTAGGTTGAGCTCGTAAAGCTTTTGCTAATTTCTTATTTACTTTTCTCTTATCGATATCAAATCCAACGACAAATTCTATATCGTGTACTGAATATCCTCCGATATCTTCATACATAAGACCTATTTTATCTTCTGGATTTTCGTTATAATATTGAATTCCCTCTACGAGAGACTTCGCACATGATCCGACACCTATGATGCCTGCTTTTATTTTTGACATAATTTTTCTCCTTGTTTATATCAGTTTATTTGAGTGAGAAATTTGGCTGGGAGACCCAGAGTAGCTCACTATATACTATTAGTTATAACACTTATCAAGCCACTTCCTAAGATGAGACATGCTGCTGTGTTTAAAATTATCAACGCTCTATCTTTCCAGATAAGAGCTACTACTAACCAACCGAAACATCCTATTAAGGAAAAGGTTTGATCGTAGATCGCAAGATCAGGACTTGATCTTACTGCCATTGCCAATAAAAGAATAGCAGATGCTACCCATTTTATATACCAATCGATTGTATACTTAGGAGTTGCACTCTTAAATATACGTTTTGAATTCTCTAATTCTTTTGCGTCAAACTTTGATTGACTCATATTCTATACCTGCTTCTTCAAATAATTGTTCTGTTAATGTATCGCTTTTATTCCAACGATCTGGAGTATCTTGAGAGAAAGCCATTACTCTTTTGACACCGACTTGGATAAGACCTTTTGCGCATTCGCTACAGGTTGGTAATCCGTGTACATATACTGTCGAGCCTTTTAAAGATACTCCATTTGCTGCTGCATTGTAAATACAGTTCATTTCTGCATGTACTACATATTTGTATTTTTCTTCTCTGTCATTATATCTTTCTTCAGTATCTTCAATACCTCGTGGAAACCCATTATAGCCTTGAGCTATGATTTCTCCATTTTCTCCAATAGCAACTGCACCAATTTGTCGGCTTGGATCTTTTGACCACGTGCCAAAGTGCCATGCTAGAGCGAGATATCTCGTATCCCAATTACTTGATAAGGTCAAAGTGTCTTTCATATACGTGTAAGTTTTGTACTTGCCAGTGAATATCACCTAAGCCAATATGACCTAGTACTTTTTCTTTATTAAGATCTGATGCTAAGTTAACGAGTACTTGTTTTTGCCAAGCATAATCGTTTTTATAACCAAACACTACATCATTAGATCTCATTTGAACTACACAATGTAGTTCTCTATTTCTAATATAATACGTTACTGCATTAGTACAAATAAAATCGTTTTTACCATTCTCATCAAATTCAAACCAGATGCTTGGTCTTTGATAGACCATACTTGCTCGTCTTGAATCAATATTGTATGTAAGTTCATTTAATACTTGTTGATATTGACAATGAAACTTAGGACTATAAATGAGATGACCATAATTAGAATTGATTTCACCATGAATATTAGCAGTTGATTGCCAAGCTTTTGGTGGTTCTTTATCTCCTTCAGGATAGATATCAGTTATATTCGTTGATTCAGATTGATACCAATCGAGTTCAGCTTTAATATATTCTCTGTTTGGAGTACCAAAGATTGCTGGTTTATCAGCAAGAAATGATGCACCAATAATTTCTACAGTCTTACATCCAGTTTTATCTGTTGTAAACTGTTTTGATTCAAGAGCATTAACAAATATCTCTGCGATATCTTTAGTCGTCTGCATTTTGAATCCTGTTATTGAACATATCTCTATTTGGATCTTGGCCTTCCATTTTACCACGAGCATAAGCAACTGCAAAAGAACAATAGTTAATCATGTCTTTATAAGTATCTTCAATGCTTTCGAAGTTTGGTTCATCGGTTGATTCAAGCAATGATGTTGCTCGCATAATTTTACCAAGAATGATATCATGAATAGTATCAATGCCGCGTCTATAATGCATTGCTTGTACTACTGTAGATTCAGAGCTTTGGTAGTCTTGAGATTTTTTAGTTTGTAGTTCTGCACATTCTTGCAGGACTCTTAGGCTTTCTTTCATAATGTCTCCATAATTTATTAATAGTTATATTATACCATACTTTAGCGTAAATGTAAACAAGTTTTTTCACTAAATTTAAATCCATCCCATTCATAGTATCCACCAAGTTTATAGTAGGTATTTTCTTTTGGATCGTTGACAAAGATCATAGCTTTATCTGCTGCAGGTTTGCCCCACAAGTCTAAATTTCTTCTATGCTCGTTAAGTCTTTGTAATACGCTTGGTATATATTGAGAAATTTTCGTAACCTTGACTTCTACCCATTTATTGTCAAGATCAATTACGTCTTGATACATAGCAGGATTATCTGTGTAACCAATTTTCTCAATTAGAAACCATTCAGCTGTATGACCATACTCAACGGTTTCTATTATCTTTTCTAATGACCTTCCCTTACGTGTATTAGGATTATTAAATATTAATTCTGCTTCTGCTTTTGCTCTTTTATGAAGAGCCTCATTATCTAATTCGTTCTTATCAAACATTATGGCTTATATATTATCCCCTGTTCATTTAGAGCTGCTCTATTCCACATATGACCTTTAATAGTATCTTCTTTTGATTGTCCCATGTATGGAACTGCATGATGATTATCCATCATAAGTTGATTAACACTTTTTTCAATATCAACTTCAAATACTGGATGACCTTCGGCATGTTTTTCTATTATAAAGATCTCTCCAATAATTCTTCCAAACTTACCTTTATCATGAACTATTAATTCAACTTCAGTTTCTTCTAATAAAGATGTAAGAAAATATTTTGCTTGTTTACCATAATACTTTTCTTCTAAGTCTCTTGTTCTTGACTCTGGAGTATCAATACCCATTAATCTTACTCTTTGTTTTTTCATCCATATACCAAAACCAAGATCGATGTCTACATCAACTGTATCTCCATCTACGATTCGAGTAACGTCAACTTTATATCTGTACATTATTGTCTCCTACTTATAAAATATATGATTATTTATAACAACAGTATTGTTCAATGAGTCAGCCCAGTAAGGATGTACACTATCTGAATGATAATGTGTAGAACCTTCAGTTATATCTCCATACTTATCTTGTAAAACATCTCTTGCTACATGCATCGAATATAACCAAGTAGGACTATCAACTGGATCATCTGATTTACCATCACAGAACCAGCTAAACTGACATTGATTTCGTATTGGAACTACTTCATTTTTCCAATTAACTCTCATTTTAGCTTGATAAACTACACCACATATCGTCGTAGGATAATTAAAATGATTAACTCTATTTAAAACAACTTGAGCTACTGCAATTTTTCCAGCTAATGGTTGATTACCTGCTTCAAAATAAATATTTTGAGCTAAACAATATTGTTCTCCATTTGGATCAGATGCATAAGCTCTTGGTACAGCAAACATAACAGCTCCAAGTAAAAATCCAAATAGCATTCCACTTAAAAATGATTTGAACATTTTACGTCCTTGTTCGTTAACTTCTTTATCTATTGCTTTGCCAAATTTACTCATATATTATTTTTAAACACGAATTCAATAGCTCGTGCAGCCTCCTTTTCTAAATCACGTTTTGAATACCAACCACCTGTATCAAGATCTAAGTCTCTACAAATGTACTCAATCTCTTTAGGAGTAATTGGATATCCTTTACTCATAGCATTACCTGCTGTTGTTAGCATGATTTGATACATCTTAGAGTACCAACCAGTACCAGTAATACCTTTATATTCATCAATCTGTTTTTTGTTTACAAATGGACAATCACGATATGATGTCCAACTAAAGTTAGTATTATTTAATTCATTGCGTTTTCTTTCAAGTAAAGCTTTTTGTATTGCTTCAGGAAAACGATCGAACATTGTTTGATTAGGTTTGACGTATGGATACTTTTCCATAAGGTCATTTGGATTCATAATATCTCCATCATGAGAGAATATGAAGTTGAAACTGTTTTTATATTTAGCAGGAACATAATACATTCTGCTTAAGTCTTTGGTTTGAGCATCAGCAATATCGCCAATCTCTTTATTTAAAGCATACCAAAAATGCTTAATATCATCGGTATCTACATTGCATGTCAATGGAAATACTAAACGAAACTTTGGAGATTCAACTGTAGATGAAGCTGTTGAATAACAAACATAACGATACTTATCATACTTTGATTCGATATCTTTCATATCTCCTTCATAGTCATCAATATCAAGAATACCAAAGCCACCCCAACCTACAACATTATCGTTTGCACGAGTAGTATCAGGTTGATAAATGGCTGGACTTAAAAGAGGAGCATCCTTCTTTGTAGGATACTTTGTAGATTCTGATAGCTTATACAGGATAGCCTCGAACTCGTCGAAGCTAGTATAGTCCATACGTTTATCTGTTTTATTATCGTATATACTATCGAATATCGTTAAACTTACCATGATTGTCTTTGTGACTTGGTGCCTCCCAATCTTCAGGTTTAATTAAGTCTGGTAATCCAAGTGGATTAGGTCTTTCTGGTTTTACGCCGACTTGTTTATTCATATTTGCTTTAAGTACTTCATCCCATGCTTTATATGGATTAATTCCAAAAGCATCTAGTGTACCAATTGCTACAACACAAAGATCGATAAGACCATCAACTATTTCTTCTGCATCAGTACTTATAAGTGCTGCTTCAGTTTCATCAAGCTCTTCTCTTAAGAAGTCAACTCTAAATTGTAAGTATGTACGAAGTTTATCTGGATTTTCTTTGTTTTCTTCCATCCATTTCTTTACACCATACTTATCATGCATGATTGCAATATCTCTTACCCAATCAAAACTCATTTTCTATTGTCCTCTAATTGTAATAGTGTTATCCATATTAATAGCAATAAGAATCCCCACATGCTATTTAGTGTTTGTAAAAGTGGATACATAAAATCATATCCAAAAAGTACTGAGGATACAACTGTTAATCCAAATATTCCAGTTAATAATCTCATCATGTTATAATTTTGTTCTTAGGTGCAACAAGTCCAGTATCCATTTGCCTTACCTGATCGACTAACTCGTCGACTGGATCAACTGTGAATACAATAAAGTTTTTAGGAATAGTGATTCCATCTTTTGCTTTTGTATAAGCCATGAAAGGCATAAATCCAATTTTGCCTTCACCAGCTGGTATTAAAGAATAGCCATCAGTAATAGTAACATCGCTGCCATTATCTACTACTTTGCCAATTACTTCCTCTCCTGAGGATAATCTTACTAGTTTCATATTTTTCTCCATAGGTATATATTATACCATACTTTTAGTAATTTGTAAACGTTTTTATCCAAAAAAATCCTCAAGGCTTGCGACTTCTTTTGAGTTCCAGCCAACTGCATCCAATATTGGTTCAATTGGATCGAGGAAAGTTTTTTGAAATTGTATCTCATGATCAATATATTTTCTTAAGCCAAACTCTTCAGGAAGATAGTCTGGAAAAGCAATTACATTTTCATGAATTGAATTTGGTTGACGAAGATATAAGAACTTAATCTTTTCGCCATTATTGATTGGTTCATATTTCTTTTTAAGTTGCATATCTTCTACAAGTTTGTTATATAGAATAGAACCACGAACATGAATAGGTGTACCTTTTTTATAGAGAGTATTTCTATCCTGCCATTTGCGAACTTGAGTTACGCCTCTTGGAAAGGCAATCTCGTCTGGTTCAAGCGTTTTAAAATAGTTTTTGAATTGTTCGATTGCTTGTTGAACTGATGACTCATCTTCTTTCATGATAACGTGAAAGATCTTTTTAAGAGCTTCACGACATGGAGCTGGTGTAGAAGACTTAATAGCTTCAATACCCATAATTTTGAGTTTTGGTTCAGCATATCTTACGCCTTCGTTGTCATGTACATTCATAATATATCGTTTCTTTGCAGTCCAAAGAGCACGATCAGCAATTGCTTCACGTTTCATGACCATACGATTATCTACACCGCCTAATATATCATAGAGTTCAGCATAAGACTTTTCAAGCTCTGGTTCCAAAGCATCTTGGCAAACTTTATCTAAGAAATCGATTGGATTGTTTGGTTGTACCTTTTTGACGAGATCGTCTAAGCTAACATACAACGAGTCGGTGTCGATTGCAACGATATAATCTTTCCAGTCTCTGTTTTGGAGCACTCGATTGAGGTAGGAGTTAAGCGCATATTCGGCCCATCGTATTGTAAGTTGTCCGGTGAGGGTAATTGCTTCTGCGATTCGTTGGTCAAAAAAGCGAAAGTAGCGATTCCCCATAGCACCATACAAGCTATTAAGGAGAATCTTAATCGACATTTGTCTGTTTTCTGCGATTGCAATATCTCTTTCGATTCGATACATTTCTTGTTTATCATTTTTATCTACCTTTTGTAATTCTTTTTGAGCATCAATCATTTGTTGCTTGATTTCTACACGTTCTTTATACATCTCATCGATAATAAATGGAACAATACCTTGTCGATCAGTTCGAAAATATTGGCCATTTGCAGCAAGAGCTTTACCACGATTGTCAGGACGAGTAGATTTAGTAAGAACATTTTCAATATCAAACTGAGTAATCTCTCCATTGGCAATCGTTTCTGGCGACATGTTGTATTGCATAATGATTGATGGATATAGTGAGTTAAGATCAAACGATACAATATTGTCATGTATTCCTACATGAGGATCTTTTACAAACCCGCCAGGATAAGCTGACTTTGTTTTATCTTCGATAAATGGAACAACGATATTGTTTGCAAACAGTTTACGATATATAATCGTATCCCATATCAATGTTGTACCAAACGTGTCATTATAGTTTACGCCACCTTTATATGCCATTGTCATGCAAAGTGTAATTAATCCAAGCTTATCTTCGATACGATCTACAAGCTCAACGTCTTTGATATTATAGTCAATAAACTTTTGATGATTATGTTTGTAAAGAGTATGAAGATTAGAATACTCTTCGTATGAGAGTTTCTTTTCGCCAAGTACAACATGAGCAATATGATCAAGTTTATACGACTCTTGTGGACCATATGAATAACCAAACTTTTTAAATAAGTCAAGATAATCTAATTGAGATATACCTTTAAGCTCATAAGCAGTTTGAGTTCTACCCATCTTAGTTATTTCTTGTCTGTCAACCATACCCCAAGGACTTAGCCTTTTGACATATGATTCGCCAAGCATACGATTAATACGATTGACAAGATATGGAATATCAAAGAACCTTGTATTCCAGCCAGTAACAACGTCTGGACTATATTGTTGAGAAGACCAATGAGTAATAAAGTTAATAAGCAAATCGTCTTCACGATCAAACTTACGATATACAACCATGTGATCTTTCATGTATGATTGTTCAGTGTCATAGTCGCCAAGTCCCCATACGTAATATGTTCCACCAATATTACTTTTCATTGCAATCGATATAACTTTATGATCAGCCTTTTCTGGCTCAGGGAATCCATCATCGGATGCGACTTCGATATCGATTGTGGTTACGTTGATTTTATTACGATTGAATTCAACTTCACCTGGGTAATAGTCATTGATAAAAGCAGGAATATACTTTGTATTTCCATAGATTGTTTTACCTGAGACTCCTTTGTTTGCAGTAACGTATTCGTTAGCTGCTCTCATAGATTCGAATCTCTTACCAGCATTAGCTACGCCGACAGGAGTTCCATCTAGAGCTTTCCAATTTGTTTTTAGATTTGTGGATGTAAAAAGGATTGGTTCGTATTTGATTTTCTTTTCGATTCTTCGACCATGATCATATCCTCGTAAAAGAATTTGATTGCCATATCGAGAAACGTTAGTATAGAATTGCAACATGTATATATTATACCATAGTTTTGTACGTTTGTAAACGTTTTATTTCAATTATTTTCAATAAGGTTGGGGGAGTTATTCCTCCCCCGCATGATTTTCATTTTGAGACTTAAATGCTAGCCACTTGAGCAATCATTATAGCTGGTGCTAATCCTAAGATTAACGTAGTTACAATAATGCTAATTGTAGCTGTCTTTAAGGTCTCGGCAACGTCATCATATTTTTCAGCAAAGCTTATTATATGTTTCATGTTGTTCTCCAGTAAATAGTTGTTACTTATCTACTGAGTGTCGCTGCTCGCCAGTCTATCCTTTCAGATATTCTTTCTTCTTTGATGCCCCAGCAGACCCTAATTTGATCTTCCTAGGACGCTTTTCTTCTGGGAGTTCTACTCTGGCATACACCACTAGTATTCCATCCTTAAGATCAGCACCGTCAATTACAACAAATTCAGAGAGTCGGAAGGACTTCTCAAATTTGCGGGACGATATACCTTTAAATGCAAAGTCACGTTCGTCTTTACCCATTTCACCAGATATTTTTAGGATTCCATCTTTGACTTCAACACTAATGTCTTCATCTTTGAATCCAGCAACCGCTAGTTCGATTAAGAATTTCTCCTCATCGATTCTTACGATGTTATGTGGTGGATAGTTATCAGTTCCAGATCTAGCACTTTGATGAATCCTTTCCAGGTCTTCAAATAAAGTATCAAATCCAACGAATAGTGAACGAGGCACGTTCAAGTTATTTCTTACCATTTTAATTCCTCCTATATAATAGCAAGGTTGTTTGTGATCCGGTCCAATACCGCAATCATCAATTATATTTATAATAGCTTAGACACTACTTTAAATAATTTGTGTAAATATACCAACTATTAATCCAGCTGTAAACATTACTAGATATCCTAATAGAGTTAATTGATCGTCTATCATTTTGTTTTTTGGTATAAGTTTTAAGTTTTTTAGTTCTTTTATTGTTTGCTTTCCTGTCATTCCTGCTTTTGAGTGTTCCCAATATTATATTTTGGACAGAGCTCCCATTGTGATTTCTCCTTAAAGGGGATCACCTTAATTTGTCTTAATGGAGCAATATCTTTTGCTTTCTCAGGATTAACTATTGATATAAGTCCCCAATCAGCAAGTAATGTTGATATTGTGTTTCTACGTTGTATATCGTTTTCTAATAAATTAGATGGCTTACCATCTAATAGAAAGAGCTCTTTAAAATGGACGATGAAGTATCTGCCTTGCTTATGTAATATATGACAAGACTGAAATAGCTTTTGGTCCTTTCGTGATGCGACTCCAATACGTGTTAATGTTTCACGTATTTTTAAAAAGTCGTCTGGTTCGTTGAGAGTAACTTCAAGCATACTGCTTGGAGTCCAATCTGTGATTTGTATGTTATCGTTTTCCACCTTTATAAATCCTTTGTTTCAATTGTTCAATTTGTTCATGACTCATTAATGATAATGCAGATTTAGCCTTTTCATTACTATATCCATAATATTCTTTGATGAGTTCGAGATTGTCGACTTCACTGGCCTTAATCCATTTGGACCATCTCTTCTTCTTCCTTATTATATTTATAAAAAAATCGAACTGAAGGCGACTATCTAGGTGATGAAAACGATTCATTTCATTAGCAAAGAGGATAGTATCTTGAAAATGCGATAATCCACGATTAATAATAAATGAGTTATACTCTTTTTCAGCAATATCATCTACCATGATATCTTTCTTAGATTCGTTAATTGCTTTTAAATATTCAAATGGATTCATTTTCGTTTATGTAAACTCTTGCTTGTTTTTCTGAGTCAAAGATTCTTTCGTATTTTACTTCATTATCTTCAAATCGAACGACTCTCCATCTTGTGACTTCTAAATCGTACATTACTGGCCACATTTGGTATTTTGTTATAACTTCTTCTTCTGCTTCAAATGTGCCATTATGTAGGTTATGAATAAATTTCTTAATCATTTGAATTTGACTCCTGCCATTACTTCAGTTAAACATGCAACCATATTCAATTCATGGTCAGCAACAAAACTGTTTTTATATTGATAATCTGCCAAGATCAAAACCAATTGTGGTATTGATTGTGGCTCTACGAATTCGTTCATGTTATCGTATATTTTACGAAACATCGATGCTGGTTCAGTGTCAATGTTATCTGCAACCCATTGTCTCATCTGTTTAAAGTTTTTAATTTTAAGAGAATTCATCAGAGTATCTAACGATATATCCGTTGCGTTTGCAAGTATTCCACTATCAATCTTACCAAAGTTAGAGTATCTTTGTAACTCATTTAATGTTCTACGAAAGTCTGGAAAGTATTTAATAATCAGTTCAGCAAGAACAGCTGGATCTGAATTGATATTTTCAACTGATAATATTTGCTGTACTCTTTGCATGAACATACCAGCCAAAGCATCTCTTTCTTTCTTTGGCATAGCAAATTCAATAACACTACATCTTGAATGTAATGGTTCAATAACACGATTTTTAAAGTTGCATGTTAATATAAACCTACAGTTAGCTGAAAACTCTTCAATAAATCCACGCAAAGCTGGTTGAGTGGATTGTGGATTAAGGTAGTCCGCTTCGTCTAAGATGACGACTTTGTAGCCGCCTGATAAGGAAACTGACGAAGCGAACTGTTTGATTTTATTTCTAAGTGTATCAATGCCTGATTCTTCTGATCCATTAATAATAATGTAATCTAAATCAAGTTCATTACAAAGCGCACGAGCAACTGTGGTTTTACCTGTACCCGCTGTTCCAGTGAGCATCATATTTTGAAGCTCACCACCTGAAACTATGTTTGCAAATGTTTTAGTTAAGTCTTGAGAGAGTATACACTCTTCGATTTTCTTTGGTCTATACTTTTCAACCCATAGGAATTCATTCATTGATTACCTCCCATGATTCAACTGTATCAAGTCTAAATGATCTCCAAGCATCTTTGTCAAGAGACCAGACTGGAAACGCTTCCATCTCATTAGCTGAATAATTAATAGTAGATGATATTCCATTATCTTTTAAGATGTCAACATTTAATGTACAAGGCATAACTCTTATTTCGCCTGTATCGATTTTTTTAAATGTGACTGTGACTTGCCCTTTTTGTAAAGCCTCAAGCAATTTGGCTCTTTCATTTGTTTTCATAATATATCCTATAATAAATGTGAGGGGAATTCCACCCCTCTATGATTAAGACTCTTCAGTTGATTCAACTTCAGGTACTTCACCTTCTGGTTGATCTTCACCTTTTGGAGCAGCAGCTTCTAAGAATTTTACAACTCTATTTCTTAAGCTTCCAACTGCTTCAAGTTCAGGACCTTCAAACCCGCCTCTCTTTGAACACAAATCAATGATTTGTACCATAGTGGCGATATCTTGAAGACCAAGCTGAACTGGTTCTTCTACTACAGTCTCAACGTTTTCGTTATTCACGTCTTCTGACATAATCTTCTCCTATGCATAGTTACGAAATAAAGAAGACCCGACCATCGGCATCTTCCATTCCTACAATATATTTATACATTGTAGCTTGAGTTTTTCTCAAGAGCGATAAAATAATCCACTGGATAGTTACTGTTAGTCCAGTTAGAGATTAGCTTTGAGCTTATGCTTACAAAGTAATCGCCTGGTAGTAACTTCAAGTTTGGAATACTTACCACGAAGTTAAATTCATTTTTACATGAATTGTCTTTATCTAGTTCAATCTCAAACACGTTTGAAGTTGAGTCTCTTGTATCTAATACAGAAGCTTCAATTATTCCATTGTTGCCTGTGATTGCTAGTTCAGTATGACCTAAAACAGCTGCAGCTTTTCGAATCTGATTTAGTTTATCTTCTTCGATATTAACTCCAAGCTCTGGATCAGGCATCTGAATTTCTTTTTGAGGTGTGGTTAGGATATCGCTTTCAGAAAAGAAATATCTAATCTTTTGTCCACTACCTTGAATTAATACTGACTTGTCTTCGAACTGTAAAGTTGGTTGGTCAATCAAACTTAAGACTGATAAGAATTCATTTAAGTCATAGACTCCAAACTCTTGTGGAAAGTCTTCTACAATAGTTGCTGATGCAAGAATCGTTTTAGACTCTGAAATTGTCTTTAATTTTTGACCTGGTTGAAATACCAAGTTAGGATTAATTGTTGCGAAGTTTTTTAACACATTCACGGTGTCATTTGATAGATTCATATTTTCTCCATAATAATATATTATACCATACTTTCATCGTTATGTAAACGATTATTTTTGATTTTTGTCATGACAGTCTAAAGCGATAATAGCATAATGCAAAATCTTTAAAAGATCAGCTCTATTATGTCCTTCTTTCTTACCATATCTTTGAGCGTACTTAAGTACATTACCCAAAGAAAATCCCATACCATGACCACAATCAATAATGAATTCAGTTGATTGAAACTGATTTTTTGAATAGTGGCCGCCGTAAGTTTTATCAATATAAGCTTGAAGCTCTGTAATCAGAGCTTTCTCATTAAACTTATAGTCAATTTGCTTAGATGATTTTTTAAACATCATCATATTCTCCTACATCAGGATATTCAACTTCAGGAGTTACAATCTCATCGGCATCTACTTTGCTGTAGAGATCGAGGAATGCTTCCTTTGTATCATTATCAAACCTTGAAATACAAAGATCAATTGCTTTGTCTCTTTTATCAAAGATTGAAAACGTTTGAACAATGTGGCAAAGTCTTCTAGTTGAAATAACTTCATCAACACCATCATCGTAAAAAGTTTTACGTATAATGTCAGCCCATGTTACGAGCTTATCAGCAAAGTCGCTGTCTACACAATTGAATTTCTCCATGTGTTTTAATACAATCTTTTTTTCGATTGATAGCGATGGGAACTGCTGATCTACTGATATTGTAAATCTTTCGAGGAAAGCATCATCAATGATCGAAGCAGCTGTAAATCTGCCGTCATCAGAACCTTTACCTTTTGTATTTGCTGTGGCAATAACATTGAAGCCTTCAGCAGGATATACAATATCGCCAGTCTTTTTGACTAGGACTGGTTTGCCTTCAAGGATTCCTTGTAAACACATGATTTTATTTGTTGCTCTATCGATCTCATCGAGGAGTAACACTGCGCCATTTTCCATAGCTTTTAAAACTGGACCTTTAGAGAAAACTGTTTCTCCATTGATAAGTCTAAATCCACCAAGCAAATCATCCTCATCAGTTTCAGGATTGATTTGAACTCTTATAAACTCTTTGCCGACTTTAGCACATGCTTGTTCGACCATAAAAGTTTTACCGTTGCCAGATAGACCAGCAATATAAGTTGGATAGAACATATTTGATTTTATGATTTTTACAATATCGTGATATGCTCCCCAAGCAATAAATGTATCATCAATTTGAGCGAAGTTCTTTTCTTCGTTTACTATTGATTGCATTTGAGCAGCTTGAGCAGGGATGCTGTTTACTACAGAAGTACTGATTGCAGACTCTCTTAGAGGTTCAATCAAACCAGCAAGATCATAAGTACCAATCTTGACTCTGTTAGATTTTTGCATAAGTGGATCCCAGTCTTTTCCTGAGTATCCAAACGATTCGCCAACTTCGACGATCGCATTTTTTCTGAATTGAGTTTGATCAGGATATCTGATCGCAAGCTCTTTTAAGATTATTTCAGTTGATTTTTTCAAGTTATTCATAATATAGTTTTCTCCTTATCTTTATTATTTGTATATTATACCATAGTTCGGCGCATTTGTAAACGATTATTTTCACTTTTTTTGAAAATAATTGACAGAAAAGTGTTGATCTTATTCTGCAACTGCTTTACCGAAGTTAGTTAGTAGTGTTTTGTTAAGCTTTTTAGACTTACTAAACTTTTTAAATGCTGTGGTCAATTGACCTTTTGAAGCATCTTCAGCTGTAACAAATTCTTCTGCATCTGTTTCTAGTCTTTTAGATTTCAAAAAATAGAATTCGTTATAGCCAAGAGCATCTTTGAAAGTTACACATTTCTTTTTGTTGTATTCTTTCTGATACTTTCTCATATTGCTGCTATCGTAGTAACAATCTTCATCGCAATCTTCAATTTTATATTTAAAGTTGTGAGCATTGTCTGCTAAGAAAAAGCCGATTGTAGTACAACCAAATTTCTTTTGTAAGTTTTCAAGTAAGCTTTGAGTACCTCTTTTTCTTGTATCTTCTAGTTTAATATGCTCGCCCATAATATTTACAATAGCACCTTTGTAAGATTCTGTAAGAGTGTAATCTCTTTTACGATTTTTTACTATGCTGATTCCATTTGTATCTCCATCAGAGATTACTACGAAATTCATATTGTCAATGTTGTTTGCTCTTTTAAACTTATTAACCATTCTATGAGCAGCTATCAATGATTGATTAAGAGGTGTTGAACCATACTCTTCTTCTGGTGCCAATACATATCTTTCATAGAAACCATACTCACGTTTTGCAAGTACTTTTCTTAAGTAGATGTGGAATAAAGCTTCTTCATAATCTGCCTTTTTAAGAGTTGACGCAATTACTTGAGGTAATGATAATCCACCGTGATGTACCTCTGATTCAATTTGAGCTATTGAATGGTCTTTTACTCCATCTTCCTCATCATATAACCATTGGCTTAATCTTGGATTGCTATTCGTAAAACCATAAACATCAAACGGGATATTAACAGTTTTACAGAAAACAACTAAGTGTAAAAGTTGATCCATTACATTAGTCATACATTCTGACATAGAACCTGAGTAATCAATTAACATCATCATTCCATGATTTTTAGCATCAGCTAATTTTGTAACTCTTGCAAATATATCGTCGTTTGTTTTATATGACCATAATCTATTTACATCAACTGAACCAGTTTTTGCAGTTTGAGCTCTTGTATATCTGAAAGCTGCTTTTCTCATTTCAAATTCTTTGACAGCAAAGTTGACATTTTGTTTGACAGTCTTAAGATATTGTTTAAACTCATATTCATGCATAGCAAGAGTCATTTCACTTTGGCCATCAAAATGTTCTAGTTTAGCTTGTCTTGATTTTTTAAGCTGAGCATATGGTGTGATAATAGCATCTCTTACTGGTTTACTAAATTCGTTACCAATAAGAGTTTGTGTACCACCTTCATTAATATCTAAGAGTGTATGCTCTTTTCTTCTAAATGCTTCATCTGTTTCAGAAACATCTTCTTCAGATGGTTTTTGGTCTTCAACATTTCCTTGATCATCTCCATCATCATCGGCCTTTGAAGGATCTCCTTTTGCTGAATCGTTTCCTTCTTCATCAGTTTCATCAATAGGATCTTGTTGTTCGTTTCCAGTATCTTTTGTTTGTTCATCTTGACTCTCCATATCATCGTGACCAGTTGGACTCATGTCATCCTCTTCTTCTTGACCTTCAGTTTCACTTTGTGATCCCATAGGTGGAGGTGTCATAAGCTCTTCTTGATTTTCTTTTGTATAAGCAAGAATATCTCTTACTAAATCAAGTACTTCATCAAATGTTTCTGTCTTCATTGATCTGTTATAGAAGACAAGTTCTTCATCTGACATAGGTACATCAAGGTGAGCACCAACTTTAGCCTTTAGGTTAATTTTATCGATAAGTTTAACTTGATCCCAATCTAAGTCTTCATCAACTCCAAAAAAGTCGTCTTCAAAAAGCTTTTTGTATCCTCTTGCCATTGGAGCAACAAGACCAACATAAGCTTCTTTAATGTGTCTTTCAATTCTAGCATCTTCAACAACATTAATATAAGAACGAGGACAGCCTTCTAGTTTTTCAGGACTATCATGCCAGCCTTCGTATGGTGTAAATAAAGCATGTCCAACTTCATGACCTATAAAAAGATCTGCGACATCTTTACCCATATCTTTCCAGAGTGGAATACCTAGAATTCTGTTTTTAATATCAAACCAAGCTGTTTTGTAATTACCATATTGCACAGTAATATTTTCTTTTGCTAAAAGCTTGGCAAGAGTGCTTTTGTGTTTAATCATTGAGTTTCCTTATCTTTTTGATTTATATATCTATTATACCATAGTTCAGCGCATATGTAAACGTTTTTTGGTGAAATAATTGAAAATAGTTGACAGAAAAGTGTTGTTCTTCTGAGAAAAGTGGTGCTGGTAGTCGGATTCGAACTGACGACCTACTGATTACAAATCAGTTGCTCTACCAACTGAGCTATACCAGCATTATTTAATCTTTGAGAAATTCCTCTCTTTGAAGAATTCTATCTTACTTCTGAACTTATTTTCTAATACATCGCCTTTATGAGATATAATGAATACATTACTTCCATCATCAAGAGTATCTAGAATCTTTGTGAGGTTATCTACACCATCTAAGTCTAGACTTGAATCGAATGTTTCATCAAGAATAAGCAAATTAGATGCTGCACTATTCTTCATTTTAGCTATTTGTCTCCATGTAAAGAGAAGAGCTAAGTCGATTCTTTGTTTTTCTCCTTCTGAAAAGGAAGCATAGTTAAATGAATCACGATGACGAGATCGAATAGTCTCATTAAAGTTTTCATCTAAATGAAATGACACAAAGAAATCTAAGATCTGTAAGTATTGGTTAATTAATCTATTCATCACTGGCAAATATTGCTTAATGACTTTAGTTTTAATTCCAGTATCTTTGAGCATTTCTCCTATGACTTCATTATAGGTTCTTTCTTCTACATACTCAAGTTTCTTTTCAGTTGATGTATCTTTATTCTTTCTTAATGAAGTAAGTTCTTTCTTTGCTTTTGATACGTCTCCAGTTTGACCTTGTAGACCATCAATTTCTTTCTGTACTTTATTAACTTCTTTTTGTAAAAGAGCAATTGCATCATTGTTACTATTTATCTTTTGTTGTTTTTGACGGAGCTTATTTAAACTATTAGATACTTCTTGTTGCTCAACTTTTAACTCATCAATATTTTTAGTTAAGTCTTGTTTAGCAGTTTGTATCTCTTTTGCTTTATCTTTTAAAAGACCAAGCTTTTCAGTTTTCTTTTCTTCTTCAATAGGTTGATCACACGTCGGACATTCATCATTCTCTTCATAGAATCTTGACTCGTCAACTAAACCTTTAATCTTATCGTTGAATTGCATATCATATGAATCAAGTTGAGAAAGCTTTTTAACAATCTGTCCACTATGTTTTTCTTCAGTTGATATTGATGCTGATAAATTCTTCCCAAGCTGTTTGCTTTCGTCAAAGAGTTTATTGATTTGTTCTTTATGGTTTTCAATACTATCTCTTTTCTTTTCTATTTGATCATCGTTTAACTCTTGTAAGTCTTTTATATACTTGCCTTGAGCATCCATTTTAGTTTTAAGAATATCTATTTGATGATTAACATCAGTTAATTCATCTTTGATTTTAGAGTTTCTTTCTTTTAAAAGAGTATTCATCTTAGAAAAGATGTTAATGTCTAGTAAGTCTTCAATGATATTTCTTCTTGACCAAACAGGCAATTGCATGAATGGTATAAAAGAAGATGAACCAAGTACAACTACCTGGTGAAATGATTTATGATTTAGCTTAAGGATATTTTGTTCTAAGAACTTTTGATAATCTCTTGCATTAGATGCTTGATTAATAAGATTACCATTTTGATATATTTCAAACTTACCTGGCTTAATACCACGTATAATCTTAAACTCATGACTTCCTATAGTCATTTCAACTGTAACCAATGTACCTTTTTTATTGATACTATTAATCATTTGGTCTTTCTTAATATCTCTATGGGGTTTGCCAAAGAGTGCAAAGGATAGAGCATCAAGTAAAGTTGACTTACCTGCTCCATTCTGACCAACGATTAACGTTGATGGTGTTTTATCTAATAATATTTTTATTGGATCGCTTCCAGTGGATAGAAAGTTCTTCCACTCACATGATTTAAAATGTATCATACTACTTCTAGATTTTGTGCCTCCGTAAATAACTTACGTAGTTCTACTTTAAGATGTTCTTTATCTAAGTCAGTATCTACTGCTTCGACATAAGAATCTAAAAGTTCAGTAGTATCTTCTAGGGATATTTTCTCGTCTTCTACGCTTTCTCCCAAATACTCTTCAAAACTTTCAGCTATCTTAAGCTCATACGTTTCAATGTTTTGTAATCGATCAATAAACTTATCGAACATATACAAGTCGTTTTTATTTATAACAATCAGTTTAATGAACTTCTTTTCAAACTCTGATATGTCTACTTTATCATAATCTGTTTTAGTATCATCATATATAACTTTCTTAAACATTGTAATTGGATTACGAACTGCTTCAACTTCTCTTGTTTCAGTATCTAGTACATGAAAGAATTTAGGATCGTCTACATCTGCCCAAGTGAATTCCATTTGAGAACCAAGATAAGTTACGTTACCTTGAGTTGATCTTGTATGGAAATGACCACTTAATACTTTTTCAAATCTTGAGAATACATCAGCACTCATACCATGTGGATTAGGCATCCCTGCCATCATATCAAATCCTTTTAATTCTAAATGAGCTCCAAGTATTGGCGCACCACATTTTTGAGCAAACTCTGTATACTCTTTATAATTTGAATTATTAATCCAAGGTATAACTGCAACTTTTAGACCATCATAGTCTAATACAGTTGGCTTCATTATGATATTTACATTACTGGTAAAATAGCCAAGCAGTTCTTTGAGGCTACACAATTCATTTGTGTTTTTAAAATAGACATCGTGGTTTCCTGGGATGATATCCATAGTAATGCCAGCATCCCGCATAGGCTCAAGAAAATGCTTACGATTAGCATTAAGCGCTTTAAAGTTGACAAATTTTCTGTGTTCATAATAGTCTCCTAAATGAAGTATGTTTTTAATGTTATGTTCTTTTAAATATGGAAAAAATATCTCGAGATAAAAGCGTTCTTGATACTGTAAGAAAATATCACTACTATTTCTGACACCACAATGAGTATCATTTAATATTGCTACCTTCATGCTTGTTTTGCGAGACTCATCATGCGTTTTTGAGCTTTCATAATTCGCCTTCCAGCTAATTTAATCTTTTCCATTTTAGCAGCAATGACTACTCTATGGACTTTACGCTTTTCTTCACGTTGAGTTCTTTTCTTCATAAGACGCATATGTCTTAGATTTTGTTTTGTGCTTACTTTTTTCATTACATAAATAACTCGAGTTTTTCTTTCTCTCGTTTCTTCTCCTCTTTTGCAAATTGTTTAATAGCTTCATCTTTTGTACGTATAGTACCAATCCTTTGTCTTAATGTATCAACATAAGCCATTGTTTCTTCAGCACCTTCGTTATCCATACCCATAGCAACAAAGTCTTCAATACCCATTTTCTCAATGAACTTAAACTTGATATCTTGTTGTTTCTTTTCTTTGGTGATTCTACGAATAAATGCAAAATAGCATATTTGAGTAAAGTATGAGAATGCATTTGGTTTGCCTGTTCTTGTAGCAGTTTCGATATTATAATTACCAATTGCTCTTAAACAGTTTTCAACTGCATCCATTACCATTTCTTCTCGATATGTGTACCTCACGAAGTTCGGTCTGTGAGACAGTCCTTCTGAGATTCTTATAAAACATCTTGCAATATAATCAGGAACTGTAGGTACTGGCTTATCAGCTTTTCTGCATGCATGAGCTTCTACAGCATAATCCATAACGGCTTCAGAGAATTCTCTGTTATTGACGTAATGAGGTTTATCTTTTGGTTTAATTTGAGCCATATATTTTCTCCATAATGTATTATTATACCATACTTTCAGTCAAATGTAAACGATTAATTTATTTTAATTATTTTCACAAAAAACGTTTACAAATGCTTGTTTTTATGGTATAATATATTAACACCCGGAGCGGTAGAGGTATAGGATTAATGTATTGTCCTCTTCGCATCAGGTATCAGATCAGCGTAATCAGAACTTAAACTGTCTTCGTACTCTTTTAAGAGTTCTTCATCAGTTCGAGTATCAGGTGGGCTGATCGGTTTATCCATCTTAAGAGCAAAGTCAACATATGTATCTTTTATAGACTCTGCTATTGGTACATGCTGTATTATACTGCTCTTAAGTACTTTAAATTGTTTATCCTCTGAGAATGGAAACCATGCAGAGAATTGTATACCACCAAGAAGACTTGGATTGATTCTTACTGGTCGTTCAATAATGTAATTATCGTCATTCTTAATTGCAAGTAATCCGATAATCTCTTCACCATTCATGAGTTTAAAATGTCTTATATTTAATCCTGTATTCATATTATTATTTATATGTTTATATCGTACATCTTATAGTTAAATCTTTCTTTTGAGTATATTTTAATTCTTTCAGCTGCATGCTGTAATGTATAGTTCTTTTGTGTCTTCCAATGTAAGTCATCTGCTATATCATATATCTTAGTATCTGTTCCATCTTCACTCTTCCTCAACCCTCTTCCGATCGATTGAAGTACTCTAATTTGGCTTTTACTTGGGCTAGCAAAGATGATGTTATGTAAATTGCGAATGTTAATACCAGTAGAAAAAGTCCCAATACTTGCAACGATAATTGCGTCTTTCTCTTTCTCGGTAATCTCACGGACTGATTCTCTTGTGTCAACATCTGTTTCTCCTGATACGTAAAAGAGTTTTCTCTTATCTGGCATCTTTGTTTGTAATAATGAATGCAATGGTTTACCATGCTTGTCTACGTAATTAAACAATATTAAAGTATTGCCTTTTTGATCTAATGCTAAATTACTTATAAATTTGTTTCTTGGTTCGTACCTTACAATAAAATCTAACTCTTGTTGATATTTCTCTTTTACTATCTGTTTGCAATACTCTTCTTTATATTTAAGTATTAATATATCTATATTTAATTGAGCCAGATCGTCATTGTCCATTAACTCTTTTGTAGTAGTTACTTTATATACTGGACCAAACAATCCTTCTAATACTAATTGATGTGTTTGAGTTCCATCTAATGTTCCAGTAGTACCAATACGATATTTTGCTTCTGTACATTTCTCTAATATACTTGTTAATGATTTTGCTTTAAAGTTATGTGCTTCGTCTCCTATGACCATACCAAAACTATTAAACCAACTTGCTGGTAATTTATATATTGATTGCCAAGTGGATATAATAATTCTTTGAGATACTCCAATTTTTTCTCGGCCAGAATATATTCTATGACAGTTTTCTTCATGAGACCATGTATCCTTACGAGAGTAGTCTCCGAAATCAGAGTACATTTGCTCTACCAATGATGTCGTAGGTACTATCAGCAAAACGTTACCATCAAAAACATCTAGGTAATATCTTATAGCTAAATATATGATTAAACTCTTCCCAGAAGCAGTTGGTGATAACAGTAAGGATTTCTCTTGAGAAAGTGTGTGCGAGAGTCCCTCCAATTGATATTGTCTAGGTATTATATCAACTCCGTTCACAGAAAGGGACAGATTTGATAATAGGCCTTCTAGGTCAGGGCTGAGGGATGATTCGAGTGCACCATATTGCGGCGATTCTATCACTTCTAACTTATAATCCCTCACGTCACAAAACTCACGCAAATATTTGTGAAGTCCGCAGTATAATGTTTTCTTTCTACTATCAAATAATCTTATTTTACCGTCCCACATACGATTACGATATGCTGGCATAAATTTATACCCAGGCACAAAGAATTGGAAATGCTCTGATAATTCCATTTCAATAGACGGGTCGGTTTGTATGTTTAAGAAGACTTCGTTCTTCTTTTGAATAGTAATGGTTTCCATATTACCAATTATGTATAATATTTCCTATAATAAAAAAAGCGCATACAACGTTTACTAAAACAACAAAGGTTCTTATTACAGCAACATAGTTATCGTAATCTTCTGTTTTATCGTCACTAAATGAACCTATAGAGTATTTCCATATAGTCCAAAATTTAGATACCACTAGTAAACTTTCTCCACTCAATCATGTTCTTTATATTCTGATGTCTCCATTTGACATTCTCTAATATTTCTTTTAAAGTAGCACAAACTTCTTCTAGGTATTGTATCTTAGCTTGATGTTCTTGAATTAATGGATCAGCATCATAGTATCTGTCCATATCGCCTTTTAAAACTGTAAGACCATTTAAAGGATCATAATCCCAACCTTTCTCATCAATTTCTTCTTTTGACATTTTGCCATTATAATGTAGCCACTTGTCTTTAAGCAAAACTTTAAAATCAAGTTCAGCCTTTTTAAGTTTCATTCTATTAACTGATAAAAGTTCTAAATATTTGCCGTGAAGTTTAGCGGAGTCTCTTGATGTCTCATCTAGATTCATTTCATCTATAATGGAATCAGTTTTCCACATATCTAAGATTTGTTGTAAATTATTCATGTATATATTATACCATACTTTAGTGAAAATGTAAAGGTATTTTTATTTAAATTCAAAATTGGTGTATGCAAAAGTTACATCCATTTGCACATATTCGATACTCTCTGCTTGAGCGTCAAATTCTATTGCAGACATACTTGTTGGAAATACATCTTTAAACAATACTTCTTTTATAACATTATTATGAGAAGTTAGTATTAAAAGGGTAGCGTCAACTTTAAAATCTTCTGCATTTGTAGATTGAGCTATATTGTGCATCCAATCGAGAGTTTCAATATAGTTTTCTAAGTTTTCTGTAACGTTAACTCTTAAAGCTAAGTCTTCAAATTCGAGCCTATCACCTGTAAATCCTAATGTGACTCCGCGATACCCTTGCTCAGTTTGATTAACTGAGATACCTGGTAATGTAGCTCCTACTGCAAAATACTCTAAGTTAGGATATGTAGTACTGTCAATTTTAAATTGAAACCCTACTGGGCTTAAGAAATTCTTATTTGTAGTTAATGTTGCCATATATCTATTTATACACCTTAAAATGTTAAGATAAAGAAAAGGGGTCTAAAAAGACCCCTTTAAGATGAGTGTTTAACTCTGGCTTACACCATGATGTCGTCAACTCTGAAGATTCTAAAGTACTGGTTAGCACGGTTAGTACCTGTGCCATCAGCAGCTACGAATGGATTTGCAACCATACCGTATCTTGTTTTGAATCCCATTCTTGGTTGGAAATCGTTCTCACCCACTGCTTTAACCATTGTTAAAGGTACGTAAGGACAATAGAACATACCAGCATCATACGGGTTAGTTCCTCTATATCCAACACAAACGAAGTCAGTAGTTGCATATGGATCGATGTACACCTTGATTCTTCCATTTAGAAGACCAGCAAAAGTATTACCAGTATCATCAACGTTTAAGTTTGCACTTAAAGCAGGTGTGTAATCTAGCATGCCAGCGGCAGCTAAAGCTGAAGCAACGTCTGAAGAACAGATAACAAAGTTACCTTTTCCACGTCTTGTTTCTTTAGCGATTATGTTACATTCTCTCTCAATCTGCATGATAAGACCTTTAAATCTTTCTACCATCCATCTTCCATCTGAGTCTGTGTTAACATCAAAAATACCACTTACAGCAGTAGAAGTTTGAAGAGCACCAATTTTAGCTTTTGTTAAAATTGTTCTTACAACTTCTCTGTTGATTTCAGCCAAGATTTCAGCTGAAAGGATATTAGCCAATTCGCCTTCAGCATCCAATCCGTGGATTGCTTTAAGGTCTTGTGCTAATTCCATTGTGTACTCAGCTTTTAGAGCTCTTGACTTAGCTGTTACAGTTGATTTCTCAATTGAAAAAGCCATTTCGCCGAAAGAACCGTCGCCGGACTCGCCGACTCCCAATCTTTCTGCAGCTGATGTAGCAAGACCTGAACCGTGTGTTGACACTGTGTCAGCTTCGTCTGCTATTGTACCGTCTGTATCAGCATCAGTAACACCTACTAGACCTGTTGGGTCAGCTTGATGAGTACCTGTTCCTGAGAAGTCAGTATCAGCTTCGTCAAATAGAGCTTCTGTTCCGCCCTGAGTTGAGTATTTTGATTTCATTGCAAAGATAAGTCCTGTAGGACCACTCATTGGCTGAACGCCAGCGATATCATAAGCAATTAAGTTAGGCATAGCTCTACGAACTAAAGAGATTAATACTGGATCAAAAGTTCCAATACTTCCACCACCAATGTTATTTGGCGCTGCAGCTTCAGAAATATAATTTCCTTGTGCTTGAGCTCTTTCTTCTTGTAGGGCAACCTCTTGGTTTTCTAACAATCTAGCTGTTACAGCTTTCTTGTATCTGTCGGAAATTTCAGGAGCTGACTCGTGATCGAGAACAGGACCCCATTTTTCCATTAAGTTTTTATCTGCTTGAAACATTTCTGTTTTCCCCTATATTTACTTTGTGAAATTAGTTATAGCTTGAGTGTATTTAGACATAGACTCTGATGATACTTCTTCTGAAATATTATCTTCGCCTAAAAGACTATCAACTTCGTCCACTGATTCGTCAGTCTCATTTTTGAAGTATGACTCTTTAACAGTTTTTACTTTCATTTCGAAAGTTTCTTTGTTATCGAATTCGATATCTTCTACTAATGATGCTAATTTCTCAGCTTCAGTTTCTGCAAGCCCTGATGATTGTTCTCTTACTACTTCTTGCTTTTCAAAGTTTTGAACAGCTTCATGTAATTTGATATTATCATCTGTGGTTTTATTTAAAGTCTCTTCTAGCTCAGTGACTTGTTCGTTGAGTTCATCAACTAAGTCTTCTTTAACTTCAGGTACTTCGATGTAGTGTTCTTTGAACACTGACTGAAGTGAAGTCATAAACTCTTCAGCAATTTCAGTCCTAAGACCTTGTTGAACTGCAAGTTCATTATCTTTCATCCATCCTTCAACTACGTAGTTAAGGTATGAATCTACCTTCTCTACTAATGAAGATTGTACTTCTGATACTTCTTCTTCTAAATTTTGCGCATATTCTGCTTCTAGCCTATCAATTTCTTGAGTTAACTTACTTGTAAGTACTGCCTCAAAAATGACAGATGCTTTATCACGGAATCCTTCGCTGAGTGTAGCTTCTTCTTTGATGATTGTATCCAAATCTTCATCAAAATCAATTGCTTCAACTTTAGCTTTCGCTTTAGGATCTGCAACCTTCTTAACACCGCCATCTTTAGCAGCATCAGCTGATTTCACTGAATCTTCTTCACCATCAATAGTTACTAACTTAGCAAACATTTTTTGCGCGTCTTCTTTTTTAGCCTTTTTAAGCATTTCAACTGCTGCTTGAATAACACCAGCTTTAGTTTTTGGAGTCTCGACTTTAGGAGCAGCTTCTTTCATCTCCTCTTCTTCGTCTTCGTCTTCATCTTCTTCAGCGTCTTCGTGTTTCTTCATGGCATTAACTTTTTTCTTGCCATAAGTCTCATCAAGAGTTTCTTCAGTTTCTTCTTCTTCCTCGTCTAAAATTGTTTCATTTTCAACGAGCTCTTCAGATTCTTGAAGTTGCTCTTCTTCAACAGTTTCTACTACTTCTTCAGCATTGTTTAAAACGTCGTCTGACATAGTATTCTCCTATGATTTTAGATTTAATTTAGAGAGGAAATTTTTAAAAGCTCTTATTTCAACATCTGGCGATGTTGGATTCTTTGCTGTCTTGATTTCAGTCTCAATTACTTCAATATCTTGTTGACGAATTAGCCCATTATCCCATACCCATTCAACACCTTCCATAACTCCATTTACAAATGCACTTGGAGCTGAAGGGTCTTGAACAATATCTACAGTTGATAACATAAAGTCATCTCCCACATATTGAGCGCCATTCTTCTGTACAAGACTTCCCATACCACGACTTGATACACCAAGCTTAACTCCACCTTCGAGCAGACCTTCGACGATCTGACCCATAGGAGTCTTTAAGATTGATGCCTTTCCTACAACATCATTTCCCTGCCAATGCAGATCTGTGATTTTGTGCGAAACTTTATCCAGGTTTACTGTTGGTCCTTCTGGATGATTTAACTCTCCAACAGCTCTTCCTGTTTTAACTTGTTCGGTTACGTATTTTTCTACAGCCTTTTCAAGACTTTCTTTTGTGTAGATACGGCCGTTTCTGTTCTTTTTTTCCGATTGCATAAATACGCCTTCGATGTAATAGTTCTTAGTTCCATCTTTTTTGGCTTCGCAAATCGTTTCTAAATTGTTTTCTACGTATTCTGTTATTAATTTCATTTAGATACCTAGTAATTTTAGCATATCATCTGCAGCTTTTTCAGCTTCTTTCTGATTCTTATAGTTATTGTCTAGAAGTTCTCCATCTACATACACAGAAAATTTTGTACCTTTTTTAGCAAGTACAACTTCTTTATCTTTTTTCTTACCAGCTTTAAAAGACTTAATTTTCTTTTCTCCGCTTGCAAGTTTAACTTTTTCTCTCAGCTCAACAAATGATAGCATGGATTATTATCCTTGTGTTTCGTTTTCTTTCTCAGCGACTTTACGCTGAACCATTCCTGATGCTATTTCTATCTTCTTAGCATCAAGAGCTGCGGCCATTTTGTCAGCCATAAGAGTATTAAACTCTTTATTAGCCTTTACGTTATCGCCATCATTTAAGTTTTTAATCAATTCATTAATTGCCATTTTTAAAATCCTTGTTTATATATTTATAAAATTAATCGTCCCAGCGAGGGTCCTCATCGTCTGGAGCATCAAGTTTACCAGCTTTGGTTTCCTGATCAATTTGTTTCTCAATTTCCTCCAGCTCGTCATCACTAAATCTAAGTACGTTTTTACGTATCCACTCATTGGATATATATTTACCAACGTATTCATCTAAAGATGATAACATATCAAATCTTTCTCTCATCATTTCTGCTTGTTTTAATTCTGAGAAATAATTATCTTCAATAAAATTGAATACAATTTTTTCTTTCCAAATCTTCCAATCATCTTTTGTAATGATGCCTTTGAGTAAGAGTTGAGTTTTTAATAGTTGCATAAACAAATCAGAAAATCTTTTTCTTAATCTATCTATGAACTTCTTAAACTTTACTTCGTCTCGTGTAATCTCTGCTGTTCTGCCAAGATTGAATCCGGACTCTTGTTCTAAACGATCAGTTGGAACATTAAGTGATTTATATAGTTTCTTTTGAAAATATATAATATCATCTATTTGTCCTAAGTTCTCGCCGCCTGGTAGCGTAGTGATTTCAGTACCTCTTCCACCTTCTCGTCTTGGTAAGAAGAAATCTTCTAACATACTCATATGTTTTCGATCATCTTTGATATCACCAGTCTTAGCATCATATACCAATTTGTTTCTATATTGATTCATAATACCTCTTAGGTATTCTTCGGCTTTACCTTTTGGTAAGTTACCAACATCAATATAAAATATCCTACGTTCTGGGGCACGTGATATTCTGTATATAACCAATGAATCTTCCATCATTCTAAGTTGATTCACTGGCTTTAATGCTTTATGTAAATAAGAAAGTATTCTTTTTCTACTTGGATCCATTATACCTGATGTACAATATGCAATTGCATCTGGATATATTTTAAGACCTTGATTAGCACCAACTGTTCCTTTATCTTGGAACATAAAGTATTCATCTACTTTCTTAATAAGTTTAGCTCCTGTTTTAGGATCTGTTTTTTCTTCGATCTCTTTTACTTTACGTAATTTAGTAGGATCGATATATCTTAATTCTTGTATACCTTTTTTAGTATTACTTGTATCTACGATAATATGATAAGGTAATCTACCATCTACATACCATCTTCTAAATATATCATGTGCATAACTATTAAAGTTAAGCATTGAAAGAATCGCTTCAAATTCATTTTTTATTGATTCTTTAATTTTATCTGAAACTTCTAATTCATCTAATATAACGTTAACAGGTGAATCATCATTGTCACCAACAATTGATTCATTAATAATATCTTCTACTGCAGCATCGCATTCGGGCTGTGAAGCTATATCTCTGTATTTCATTATAAGATCATTATCATTCTTGGCCTTATCGCCGTCCATATCAATATATGCACCAAAATGACCTCCGGCCTGTATTACACCAGCGCCGTCTTCGTCCGTTCTCGGTACAAAAGACGGTAATTTCTTATCGTCTTCTTTATCTTTTTTTCTATTGATTTCAAAACCAAAAAATTCGGCCATATTTTTTCCTCACATTATCGGAGGGGACATTACATCCCCTCGTCTAATATTATTTATATACCTACGAAGTAGTGTTAGATTCCCAGTATTGTAACTGGAATTCTACTGTGAACTCTTCAATAGTATTTTCTGAATCATAACTTACTTCAATTTCAGAAATATTAGTAGGAAATAATCCTCTAAAATCATATCTCTTAGTTGGGTTACCTTCTTTATCCAATTGTTCAACAATTGCATCAGCTTGGTAATCAGTAGGATTTGATAATCCTGTATTTTCATTATGATTATTAATACCATTCATCCGACGTTCCATCGAGTTACGAACTTCAAACCCAACGTCATTAATGACTGTGATTGTCCAAGGTTCAAATGTTCTGTCTCCAGCTATTTGAAGTGTTCTACCTCTGAATAAAACAGGGATAGGTTCAATTACTGAAGAAGGCATTTGAGCTGTTTTACACATAAATGATGTAAGTTCTACATCACCTTGCGCATAACTTGGATAGTTCATAGTTACCTTAAAAAGGTTGGATCTTGCTCCACCGCCTACTAGTTTAGATTTAAAATCATCTACACCTAAAATTGCCATGTCTTATCCTCCTATGAACCTGCAATCTCGGAGAATTCTACTCCGGATCGGGTTGCTACAAAGTTCAATGTTATGAAGTTAATAGATCTGTTTGGCTTGATAAAAATATCAGCTACAAATTTATTACCATCAACCACTTGACTTGTGTTGTTAGTTTGATCACAGATTACTAAAAAGTCTGTGAGTCCACGTCTTCCTTTGACGTCTCTCAAGAACGGTTCAACTAAGTTTCTGAACTGTGCTCTTGTAAATTCGTCGTTAAATTCGAAGAGTTGCGCTTTAGCTGCTGTGCTAACCGCTTTCTCTAATGCAATAAAGAGTCTACGTACATTTATTCTGTCGAATGCTGAAGGTCTACTTAATAAAGTTTTGTCCCCAAATAGTAAAGTACCTTGTCCAGGTAATGATACTATAGGATTGACTCTTGCTTTATAAAGAGTATCTCTGTCTGCTTTCTTAGGATTAAATGCTAATTTAGTTACTCCAAGAAGTTGACCTCTATTTACGCCTGCTGGAGAGAACCATGCATCTGCCACATTGTCTGTGTTAGCGCAAAGTCCTGCATGATGACCTGCAGCTCCAATATATCTGTATACGTCGTTATATTTGTCGTATACATATAAAGCTGTTGAGTCAACAGAAGCGTAAGATGTAGATGTTAAACCATCAGCAAATGCTTTCACATCAGCTGCAGGAGTTGAACTACCTACTGTGTCTTCTAATGGTGGAGATACAAAAGCCATACAATCTTTTCTTGCGTTAACAATAGCTATTAAATCTTCTGCTATTGTCTCTGCGCCATTGGCGTCAGGAGTAGCAAATAATAGATTTACATCTACAGTGTCTGCATCTTCTAAAAGATCATATCCTAATGCGATCTCTCCAGTTGTTGGAGCATTATCGTCCGATCCACCCGCAAGTGAATGTTCGATAGCTGCGTTATTGGTTGTCATTGATCCGGATTGAGAAGCTAATGTTTCTCCAGCATCAGATAAACTTGTATCATGATCAGCCCACCAAATATATTCGGATTGTGAATTAATCACATCCTTATAAAAGTTTGATGTACCATCAGAATTTTTAGCATCTGAACCTTGCGATACAAATGCGAATGTTTCTAATACTGTTCCTGGTGTACCAGATATAGCTCCATCTTCATCAACAACTGCTACATGCAGTTCGTCGTTTGCAGAAGTTTTACCTAGGTCTATCGCATATTGTGATGTCCCTGGTGCAGCATCAAAATTAGCAGAATATGTCCACCCTGAAAAGGATGTAATACCCTGTGTAACCATTGATACTTTTAAGCTATTACCTAACACGCCTGGATATTTAGCTACCCAGTTACCCTTACTTAGACTACCGTCAGCGTAATTATTATCATAGTCATCTTCATTCTTTATCAGCTGTCCTGAACCATCTGCAGTCGCGTTGTCGTGACCGGATGCTACTCGAACTACTTTTAGTGCGTTTCCATACTTTAAGAATGACGCTGCTACTAAAAAGTATTTTGCTGTATTGTCGTCCGGTGCACCAAATTTCTCGGCAAGTTCATTTTCAGAACTTACTGTCATTATTTGCTCCACAGGACCCCAGTTGAACGAGCCTGCAAATCCACCAATGCTGGTTGATACTGCTGGGACTACATTCGTAGCGTCGATCTCATTGACCTGAACGCCTGGTGATACTTGAAATGCCATCGCTTTGTCCTCTATGTTTGAGTTAGTTAATATGTTTCATAATACGAATATTCAATAGTATTATTTATAATAAAGTAATCTTCATTAGATGTTGCGTCCTGTCCATTCAGATTCAAACCATATATTACCATCATCACCTTTTACACCTTGTTCTTTATTATCATAATTAATACTTTCTACATAACCGAATGGTAACATATCATCTTGAATTGCTTTTAATCTTTCCCTATATAACATATCTTTCATATCAATATTTGTTAGAGCTTCAAATACATCTGTAGAAGTAAACCAGGCAAACAATACTAAGTTCATCATTAAATCATCATGGTTTGGAGCAATAGCCATAAAGCTATTTCCTCTACTTACAAAAGTACTCATCTCTAAAATTGTTTGTGCATCATTAATTTTTAATTTTTTCTGTTCAATTAAATCTTTTATAGCTGAACAACCAATCCTTTTTACTCTTTTAGTCATATTAACACCAAGAGCATCTGCCTTTACGCTTGATTCAACAAACATATTTTCGTATTCTAAATCGTAATATAATCCATTACAAACAACTGAACCTTGGTCATTACTTTCTACAATGGTATAAGCCATATTATAAAAATTAGCATATTTGTATATAATATCTGGCAATAACATTGGAGATATATTATTATCTCTAAAAATTGCAACTTGTTCAAATTGTTTTGATGATACATCTATTATTGTAAATGTGCTATAATCTTGTTGTCTTCCTTTTGCAACATCTACTGTCATGACATATTCATGATCTTCTATTGGTTGCTTATATATAAAAACATTCTCCTTAATAAACTCAGGTTCTATACTTACTTGAGCCAGTAAATAATTAGCATCTATTAATGTGTTGCCTCTTCCATGGAACGTATTACCAAATTCTTGTTCAAACTGCAACTCAGATGTATTATTAACTGTTTCTTCTTTCCATTTTTCATCTCTACCTGGTACATCCCACCAATCTACTCTAAATGGTTTAAATTCATTTGTATTTTGTACAGCACCTTCCCATAACTTATGGTATACATTACCTATACCGTTAGCTGTTGATGTAATAATAATTTGAGCATCTTTACCAGCTGATACAACAGGATAAGTTGAAGTATAAAATTGAGCATCATTTTCAACAAATGCAAACTCATCTAAGAATAATAAGTTAATTGAAAGACCACGAATAGAACTACCAGTTGTAGCTGATGCTATTATTCTAGAATTATTACTAAACTCAACTGATCCTTTATTTAATGCTTTGCAGCCTGGTTGTAAAAAGAACGGCAAATTTTCTAAAGCTAATGTTATACGTGCTAACATTTCTCTTGCAACAGCACCTTTGTTAGCTAATATAGCTATTGTTTTTTCTGGATGAAAACATGCATACCATAAGAGATATACAACTGATGATATTGACTTACCGCTTTGTCTACATGCTAATACAATACTAAAACGATTTTCATGAAAATGCTGAAACATTTTTTCTTGATATGGATATAAATCAAAATCAACTAATCCTTCATCTAAAGAAATAATTTTTATATAAGTGCGGGCAAAGTATGCAGGATCTTGCATACATTTTTGATATTCTAGGACTTCTTCTTTACTAAATTCAGTTTGGACGCCATCTCTCTTGACGTTTGGATTACCTAGATAACCGAATTCATTATTTTTTAACGTCGCCATCTACTATTACATTATCTTTTTTTAATAATAATCTTTGTAAATCAGTTGTACTTCCTACAAACATATTATTATTTGTCACTTGTTTAGCTTCTTCCCTTTCGTCTTTAGTTAAGTCTTGCTTACTTTTTTGAAGGTCCATTAAGTTTTTAGTTACATCACCAAGATTTTTAATTGTTTGAGATAATACCTCAAACGCTCTTGGGTGTTCTGATTCTCTTGCTAACTCAGCAAGCACATCCATAGATCTTGTACCTGTGTATATAAGATCTTTATATGTTTTACGAGAAAATTCATAATCATCTTTTATATCTTTATCAAGTTTTAGTGGTCTATCTTTTTTAACTACTGGCAAATTCTTTTCTAATTTTGCTACTATTTTTTCTTTTTTATCCATTATTCGGTACCATCTTGTGTTATGGTTTCTGTTATTGTAAAGCTATCTGCCGTATCTGTAGCTCCAACAGTAAAGTCCATTTCCTCAAACAATTGTGTTGTTAAATCTTTATCATGAAAATCAATATTAACTTCGCGTATAATAGCGCTATCTCCTGTAGGTCCAAAGAACTTCATTTTCATTGTAAAGTCTAATTGATAAATTAATACACGCCTTTCAGTAAAGTCTCCTTCATACTGATCCTCTATTTGAACACCACCTAATATAACTGAAACATCTTGCTTATAATTAAATCCAGATACAGGAGTAATTGTTACGCTATACTCTGGCTGAAAATAAGGAAGAATTTGTTCGACTATTTGTAGTCCATCATCTTGATTTTTTACCATAATATATAATGACATTCCAATATCATATGAAGTATAATGTTTAATTGTTTTCTTTTTAGTTACATCTGAAGCATGCGTTTCTGATATTACATTTCTTTTAGGCATTTTTTGACTTGTATCTAAAGTTAAACCCGTAATTTCAAATCCCATTCTTGGTAATTTAATTGCCATAGTAGCGTCTCTACCAGTTTCCTGATCTAAACGAGATAAGAATTTTGCTTTAGGTCCATAAGCTAATGGAACTCTTACTTGATTTAATACACTTCCATCTGCAGCTTTTCTTGCTACTTTTAAATTATTAAATAGCGTACCAAAAACAGCAACTGATTTTCTCATTGTTGCGTGATAAAAATGATCTCCAAACATTAGTATGTCTCCGATGGATCACCAAATGGATTTGATTCTGAAAAATCAATAAATCCATCAGCATCTAATTCAAAATCAATATTTTGAGCAGCCTCATCTGTAGCCCAAGTTACTCCTGTAGTATCTGTAATGTCACTACGTATAACTGATATTGTTCCAGTATAACCTGTTGTTCTTCCAGTTAATGTTCCATCTTTTACAAATTCTTTTGCATCTGAGGATCCTGATGTGCCTATATTACTTACCCATATTTTACTAAGAACATTTGAAGCTTTAGTTCTTTGTTGTACTTCACCAAATATTTTTACAGGAGATACAACTGCAGATGTAAGTACTGCTGTTCCGCCCATACCACTATGGTTTGAACAATAGTAATATAATGTTGTAGGTGTTGATGAACTTACTACAATAACTACTTTTGCTCCAGCTTGTCCAGGAGTACCAGTGACTGTAACTCCAGTTGTATATTCAGCGCCACTTGCATGTGAACCATTAGCAGTAGTACTAAATTTAAAGTTATGAGTAGCATTACTTGCATCTGATAAATCAAATGTTACAGTTGAACCTATTGATAATGTTTTATTTGGATGTATATCATTATCTAAATAAAATTTACTATTTGCAACAGTTACGGCATAAGTTTTAGCTGCAATATCTTGACTGATTGTTTGTTCTACTATTTCACCAACACTAAAATGATTACCGCCACTAATAGCAATTTCCATAGGTATTTGATAAGCAACTTCTGCAGTTGAATCATCTATCGATGTAATACCAGTTTCAAAATCTTCATCATTATATTCAAATAATGAACATGTCATCTTGTATACTGGTAAATTTGATAGTTGATAAAACGGTTGATCGTCTTCTACAAATGAAATTTCAAAGAAACTATTTGTCATAGGCAAGAAGATTAAATCTCCTTCCTGTGGTCTTGGATCTACTTGGTTGTCATCAAATACTCCTACACGAGTATCCCATCGTCTGCGTGATACTATAAATGTAGCTTCGTCTCTTATTTCTAAACCAAATTTAGAATATAAATCTCCAGATCCTTCAAACCCTTCATTATTTTCAATATACATTTCAAGTAAATAAGCATCATCAAAACTAGATGCTGGATCTTCGTTTAAAACATTATCACGATTTACAAGAGTGCGTGGAATATAATAGACGTCTTGTCCATATATTCCCAATGATTCTATTATCAGGTCTTCGTAAAGATTCTGTTCAGATTTTACGGCCTGAGAAAAATATACATTTCTCGGCATTTTTTATCCTGTCATGAAGTCGACTGGCTGTTCCCAATTAAGTCTAGCCTCTTCTTCTAATTTTTCTATTTCTTCATTTGCGTCGTCAAATATTTGACGTCCATTAAATGTTACGCCACCTGGCATTACCATACCTTCAAATTTAATTAGATTAGTTCCCCACTGTCTTTTAATCAATGCTGTCGCATATCTCTTTAAGAAGTAATCGTTATAAACATCGGTGTAAGTATTTGGATCGATAATTCTATAACATTCTACTACTAAATAATCATCAACATCTACTTCTTCATCCCAATCCATAAAAACATCTAATTGATTTTTATGTTTATCAAAGTTTATATGTTTTTGATCAGAATCTATAACTAAATCTAAGAGCGATAAGAATTGTTGTGACATCACATATTCAGTTAAATTACCCATAAAACCAACTGAGTATATATCATTTAAATGTATTTGATATCTTATATCAAACATATCACTTGAAGATACAGAATCTCTAATTGGCATAACTCTTACAACATCTGTAATTAAGTCATTGATTGGTATATAACGATTCTCTATATCGCCTTTTGATATTCCATTAGAAGCTATTGTTCCTGTAGCACTAGTTGTTCCACCAGTAATTACATCTCCAACAGCAAAAGCAGTATTAGAATCTACTAATGCATTATATGTTATTTTAGTTCCAGTGGCTGTTTTAACTACTGCTTTAGCACCTGAAGTACCTCCAGTAATAGTTTCACCTACACTAAAATTTCCTGCAACTGCAGCAGTGAGTGTTAAAGATGAATTAGTGACTTTATGTTTTAGATAAAATTTTTCTATAGAATCTGCATGATAATGCTGATAAAATTGTAGAGCTTCATCTACTCTATCATCGATTTGATCATCGTCAACATTGATTTCTATTACAGGTGCGCCTAATGATCTTAAGCAATAATCTATAAAAGTTTGTTTACTATTTGGAGCTGCCATAATTAATTCCTATTATAGTTCTATTTATAATAGTTTACACTTCAATTAGGATTAATATCTTATTAAAGTTGTTCCGGAACTACTGTCCAGTCATCTGGTAATGAATTTACTATCACTGTAATTTCATCTTTCATTTCTTGTATTTTTTCAGCTCCTAAAAATGCTTCTACCCAACTTTGTAGTTGTGCATCTGTTACATCTTCTACACTCGAAAAGGAATCAGAAAGATTATTATCATCAAAAGCAACGCAACCACCAGCTTCTGAGTAATGCCCTCTGCTGTCCGTTCCTCTTATTTTAAATGTTATTTGTCTAATTATATCTCTTTTTCTGCTATTCTTGTTCCACGGAACTAGTTCTGATATATCCACTACCCATGTAAATGTCATCTTATTTCTCCTTTTATGCCCATCCTATTTGTGCTCCTGACATATCTGTATAAGCAGTATTACCTGCAGAACCACCGTGTCCACCTTTGTTTACAACAAACTTAGCTGTAGGGTGAGTCATACTTGGAAAACTTACTGTAATTTTAAATCCTTGCGACCCAACAGAAACAGCTGCTATACTAGCACTTCCGGAAGTTGCATAGAAAGCTGCTGCACTTTGTGTTATGCCATTATTTACATATCCCGAATAATGACCACTATGATATTTAGAATTATATCCTGCTATATAAAATTCTACAGAAAAACCACCATAACCAACTCCACTTGCTCCAGTATTTGGATTTGGTATTGAAAAATACACACTTGTAAAATTGCCGCCTCTACCACCTTGTCCATGATAAGTCCATTGATTGCCATTAGTATCACTACTCATATTAGCATCGCCAGGAGGCCCATTCATTAAAATACCACCTCTTTTTACATGAAGACCTTCAGAACCGTTTCTATTTTCATAATCTCCGTCTGTGTCTCCTATACTTAAACCCTTAGGAGTAACCCTTGCATATTCTGCATTTTTTACTCTAAAATGTATGCCCGATGCTGTGCCACCCCAAGCATTATCATCAGCTTTTAATTTTAAGACATATGAATCTTGTGTAATATATGTTGGTGAGTTAGTGCTGTTTGATAAATGTATTTGGTTAACTGCTGTATCAGTTTCTACTGTTAAAGCATTTTGGTCTGTACTCTTTATATGAAGGTCTGTTGATGGACTAGAAGTCCCAATTCCAACATTTCCAGCTGAGGTAACAGTTAATAATTCTGTAGTACCTGTTCTAATTGACATATAATTCGGAGAGCTAGGTGTGTAAAGACCGAAGTACCTATGAGCAGTATCTCCAAATAAAATTTCGTGTGTACCACTAGTGTTAGCAAATAAAACACCAGTACCTAATACATCTAGTTTTCTTTGAGGACTACCTGTACCAATTCCAACATTCTCTGAACTGTCAATTGTAATAGCAGTAGCATCTGCACTTGATACTATACCATCTACTCCTCCACCTGCAGCATCTTCCCAAGCAATACCTGAGCCTGTTGATGTTAAAACTTGGCCATCAGATCCTTGTGCACTACTTATTGTTAGGTTAGGTATCTCTACTGTTCCAGTAAATGTTGGACTTGCTAGAGGAGCTTTCAATGCAATACTATTGGTAACGGTTGTACTAAAGTTTGCATCATCGCCTAAAGCTGCAGCTAATTCATTGAGTGTGTTTAATGCAGCTGGTGAACTATCAACTAATGCTGTTATTTCCTGTTGAACAAAAGCAGTCGTTGCAGGAGCAGTTGTATTTGTCCCCGCACTTGCAGTTGTCAGAGTAATCTGATCAGGTGTTATAGCTCCATCTGCGATTAATTTTACTTTTGTTGTCATTAGCTATTATCCGTTATGTATTGTTTGCCTGTTGCAATTGCTGTTGTGTAACTTGTTTTATCTGCTGATGAGCCTGCTACATCAGGTGTAGGATCCTCATCATCTATTGGTGCCATAGCTAATACAATTTCTAAATACTCTACATTTTCTTGTACTCTACGATTTACAATTTGTTGCGTGTGACCTTCCATGAAATATGAAAGGTCGCCATCATTAATTTGATTAATTAAAGTTACAGAATCATCTGCACCTGTAAGTACTTGTTCAACTGTTTTAGCCATTTTGTAATTCCTCTACTTTAGCCGAAAGTTCTTGTACGGCTTTTACTAACATAGGTATTAATTCATTAGGTGTTAATGCCTGTGTACCATCTTCTTGTTCTTCCCATAAATGTGATATAACCTCAGGATGATTGTCTAGTGCTTCTTTAACATCCTGTGCAATAAATCCAATTTTTCCTATTGGATTATCTTTCTCATACCTTTCGTCTGAGTCAGATTTATGATTTGATAATTCAGCATCAATGTCTTTTTTCTTTCTCCAATCAAAATTAACTGGTTTTAAATCATTTATAAACGCAAGTCCTGCTTCACTTGGTCGTATATTTTCTTTTAATCTTTCGTCTGAACTTCCACTCCAACCAGTTGCTCCTAAAGAAATCCAAGATTTGCTACCACCATAACCAAGAGTTGCGTATGTGCCTGCTGCTCCGGATGTTGCTCCGTACCCAATTGTTATACCACCATTGCTTGCGCCACTTACTTGAGCACCTGCACCAACAACGGTATTGTATGAACCTGTATTGCCACTTCCTGCACCTGAGCCAAAAAAAGCATTTGCAAAACCTCCACAACTTCTTCCTGCTTTATACCCTACCATGCAATTAGCATATCCAGTCGTAAGATTAGTGTCACCAGCTCTATCTCCAATGATTACATTTGTATAACCAGTAGTAACATTATAACCTGCTTGGTTTCCAATAAAGACTGAATCATCTGTGCTTGTTCCTGTGTAAAAAGCTTCATTACCCACAACAACTGTTCTACCAGTTGTCATGTTATAAGCTGCATGATTTCCTACGACTACAGCATCGTCTCCTGATGAGTGTAATCTTTTTGCATTATATCCAATTGCAACATTACCTTCACCTGTTTGGAAATTACGCATGGCATGAACTCCCATAACAGTGTTAAGAGAGCCTGATGTAATTCCAGTAAAATTATTACCACCCACTGCAGTGTTAGAATGACCAGTACATACTCCAGATTCTGCTGTTGAAGCTCCAATAAAACAGTTTTGATTTCCTGTACTATTTTCTGCTCCTGCTAAGAACCCTATAAAAGTATTTGAACTACCAGTTGAATCTTCACCTGCTCTATGTCCTAGTGCTGTTACTTGTGTTGCTGTGGTTGTAGTTGAAAGGGCATTATAACCAACTGCTGTATTAGCAGCTGCAGTGTTAGCTGCCAACGCGCCTGCGCCAATAGCAGTATTATAAGAGCCTACTGATGCTGCTGATAAAGACGCATATCCTACTGCAGTATTATTTTGTGCATCTGATGCTCTATAAGCAGCATATGCACCTATGTGAACATTTTTAATTCCTGTTGTAATGTCTCCACCTGCTTCAAATCCTACAGCTACATTCTGATTACCCGATGTTAGAGCTGCAAAAACATCTACACCCACACCAGTATTATAACTAGCTGCATTAAGTGTTCCAGTAGCGTTATCACCTAAAATTATAGAGCTAGTGAAATTAGTTCCGCCCTCTTTAAATGTAGGTCCACCACCTGCTGCATCTTCCCAAGCTACTCCTGAACCTGTTGAAGTAAGTACTTGCCCGTCTGTACCTTGGTCTGTTCCAATTTTTAAATTGCCAATAGATGCTATTCCAGCTAAGTGAAGGTCTTTCCATCTTACAGAAGAAAAGCCTAAATCTAAAGTATTATCGGTTTGACCTGAAGATGTGTTATAAGGTAATACACCATTTACTGCATCATTAAATCTAATTCCAGTATCGGTTGTTCCAATATAAATATCTGTTGCTTCAGTACCAATACTTCCAACTATTGTTCCATCTTTAGTAAATACCAACATATCACCATCATTTGTCAGTCTGTTTAAAGAAATTGGATTTGCCCCATTTCTAGTAAATGTAGCAAGAGCTGCTGCACTAGCAGGATCTCCTCTTAGAGCTATACCTTCTACACTATAAGTATCAGCAGTTTTACCCACCAACACGTTTCCACCATTAAAATAACTTAACCCATTTGCCTGTATATCAACCTTATCTGTGGTATCTGATTTTATAAGTATTCTACCATCATCACTTGCGTTAGTAGTTATAGTAATTGTATTTTTACCTGCAGTATTGGGACTAAAAAAGGCTTGAGTTCCAATTAAATTGCCTGTTAATGTTCCACCTGCTAAAGGTAATTTAGTTGCTATACTATTTGTGACTGTTGTACTAAAGTTTGCATCATCTCCTAAAGCTGCAGCTAATTCATTAAGTGTATCTAATGTACTTGGTGCAGAGTCTGCTAGGTTTGCAATTGCTGTTGATACGAATGCAGTACTTGCGGCTGTCGTATCATTATCACCAGCTGTTGCTGTTGCAACTGTAACTGCTTTACCTGTAAGATCTAAAGTTGTATGTAATTTATCTGCAGTTATACTTGTATTCGTAATTGCTGAAGCTGTAATTGCTCCATCTGCTATGATCGCTGATGTTATTTTTGTTAATGCCATTTATTTATTATTCCTCGTGTATGTGTTCATATATAACCCATGATTCTGAACTCTCATCCCACTTATATTGTTGACCATCATTAGGATATGCAACTGGTGGCTGCCATTTAAAAGTTTCGTTGTTTAACACCCACGAGTTATAAGGCTGCGGTTCAATAAATACATCGTTTTGAGCATCATAAGTAAATCCAACGCCTGCATATATGTTTCTTATAGAACCATCTTCTTTTGTCTCTAGCCACGTTCCAGCAGTGGTATCTATATAAGAATCCATAAAATCTTGATCCGCAACAATACTTTCTACAACTAGACCATTTACAACTTTTACAAATATCATACTGCGTACCTCACTATAACAATTCCAGAACCACCTGCACCAGCAGCCCTTTGGTTGCCTGCGTAAAGTTGACCTCCTCCGCCACCGGAACCAGTATTAGCTGTTCCTGCTGTTCCGTCTGAGTCATATCCCATTGCACCAATGCCGCCGCCACCTAAACCACCTTCATTTCTGCCATATAAGTGTGTTTGTGCTTCAACCGCACCAGCACCACCTCCTGCATAATAGTAGGTACCACTTTCATTTACGCCTGTGCTTGTAGCAGCACCCCAAGCAGAATAAGCGCTTGTACCATCTCCACCATCAGATTGTGTAGCGTTCATATTATTACAGTCGTATGCTCCATTAACACCAGCTTGACCAGCTCCTCCGCCACCACCTGCTGAACCACATGAGGTTAATGTACTTCCGCCTGCGTTACCTTGACCTGAAGTTCCTGCACCGCCAGATGAACCGCCAGAATCACGACCACCTCCGCCACCAGAACCGCCGCTACGCCCATTGCCGCCAGCTCCACTCTGGCCGCCACCGCCTCCGCCAACGGCTACTGTTTCGCCTGGAAAAGTTGAATTACCACCATCTGAGCCTGTTCCTCCAGCTGCTCCGCCAGCTCCAACAGTAATAGAGTATGTTTGTTCTGTAAGATTTATAGCAGCTCCTAGAACAACACCGCCAGCTCCTCCTCCGCCACCGCCATTATATCCAACGCCTCCACCACCACCACCACCACCGATGATGAGTGCTTGTGCTGATTTGCTACCTACAACAACTAAATTTCCGCTTGCTGTAAATACATGATATTTGTAACCGCCAGAAGTAACTGTACTATTTCCGCCTGTAGCACTAAAGCCTACATCAGAACTACCCTTACCAATATTAGTCCAAAAATTTGCATTGCTTGTTGCATCAGTACAACACCAAAGATTTCCAGTGCTTTTATTTAACCATAGTGTTCCAACGCCTGTTGATGGATTGGTATTTGCTGCTGGATCAGAGGTTGCTACAGTAGTCTCTGTTAAAGATTCAAAAGAGCTTGCTGCTGAAGCAAAAGATAAAGTTCCACTACCATTTGTTTTTAAGAATTGACCATCAGAACCATCAGAAACAGCAAGAGCAGGTATTCCAACCGCATTATCTGCTATAAGAGCAGAGGTAATAGCATCATCTGCAATAGAAGCTGTTACGACTGCATCATCAGCAATGGTTGCACTTGTAATAGCATCATCCGCAATTGCAGCAGTGGTTACTGCATCGTCTGCTATTTGTTCGGATTGTATTTGTGTATTTGCCATTTATCCCTCTAGTGTTTCTATCCTTGATTTTAAAGATTCTATTTCTGTCATAGCTTCTTGTAGTGCCTTAATAGCCATAATGTACATTTGCTGTTCTTTAACACCCTTACGAATTACAGCATCTTGAGCAGCAGTTTTTGTATCA